>Ga0207694_10002869_pt1 | contig 13881 bp, 8 predicted proteins | sample KBSC34metaG_FD_184353 | JGI IMG/M metagenome (GOLD analysis project Ga0207694, IMG submission 184353) | Corn rhizosphere microbial communities from Kellogg Biological Station, Michigan, USA - KBS C3-4 metaG (SPAdes) (version 2) | ecosystem: Host-associated > Plants > Roots > Rhizosphere > Soil...
GTGATGAACTACGTCGGCCTATCCGCCAACCTGATGTCGCTTGGCGGCCTCGCCATTGCGATCGGTTTGATGGTCGATGGTTCGGTGGTCGTGGTTGAAAATGTCTTTGCACGTCTCAGCCACTCCCCTGACCAAAACCGCCTGCATGCGGTGCGCGACGCCGTGGTTGAGGTTGGCACGCCAGTCATCTTCGGCGTCCTCATCATCGTCCTTGTCTTCGTCCCACTCATGACCCTTGAGGGCACGGAAGGCAAGATGTTCGCACCGCTGGCCTATACCATCGCGATCGCGTTGCTGCTTTCACTAGTGCTGTCGCTGACTCTCTCACCCGCGCTTTCCATGTTCTACCTCAAGGGCGGAAAGGAGACCGACACATGGCTGGTGGCAACTCTGCGCCGCCCCTATGAGCGAATCCTCGCGTGGGCCATGCGCAACCGATGGAAGAGCGTAGCGGCAGTCATTCTTCTGCTAGTCGTTTCCATGGCGTTGTTCCCTCTGCTCGGGACCGCATTCATTCCCGAGATGCAAGAAGGAACGCTTGGCCCGAACGCCGACCGCGTCCCCAACATCTCGCTCGATGAATCCATCAAGATGGAGCTGCAGATGCAGGATCTGATGCGCGACATTCCCGGCGTGGAGAGCGTCGTCTCGCGCCTGGGCCGCGGCGAATCGCCTGCAGACCCTGCCGGTCCCAACGAGGCCGACGTCATCGCCAGCCTGGTGCCTGTCGACGAGCGCCCTCGCGCTCTTACTCAGGAAAAGATCGCCGACGAGATGCGCCGCAAGCTGGCGACTATCCCCGGCATCAACCTCGTCATGTCGCAGCCTATCTCAGACCGCGTTGATGAGATGGTCACCGGCGTCCGCGCGGACGTTGCGGTCAAGATCTTCGGCGATGATCTCGACACGCTGGTGGAGAAGGCGCAACAGGTCGCACAGGTCGCCTCCTCCATCCGCGGCACGCAGGATACTCGCGTGGATCGCGTTGGCGGCCAGCAATACCTCACCATCGACATCGATCGCTCCGCAATCGCCCGTTATGGCCTCAACGCTTCCGACGTCAACGACACCATCGAGATGGCCATCGCCGGCAAAAGCGCTACCGAAATCTACGAAGGAGAGCGGCGGTTTGAGGCGATCGTCCGCCTGCCGGAGAGCGACCGCAGCAGCATCGAAGAGATCAAACAGATCACCGTATCTACTCCCAGCGGTCCCCGCGTGCCGCTGCAGGATCTCGCCACCATCACTGTTCTGGAAGGTCCTGCACAGATCAATCGCGATATGGGAAAGCGCCGCATCGTCATCGGGGTCAACGTGCAGGACCGCGACCTCGGCGGCTACGTCGCAGAGCTCCAGCAGGCCGTCAAAACTCGCGTGCCGCTGCCGCCCGGCTACTACATCCAGTGGGGAGGCCAGTTCCAGAATATGCAGCGCGCGCTGCATCACCTCATGATTATCGTTCCCATTACTATCGGCGCCATCTTCTTCCTGCTGTTCCTTCTCTTCCACTCAGTCCGCTTCGCCGCACTCATCATTACGGTGCTTCCATTTGCTTCGATGGGCGGTGTCTTCGGGCTTTTCCTTTCGCGGGAATACCTCTCCGTCCCCGCATCTGTCGGCTTCATCGCGCTTTGGGGTATCGCAGTCTTGAATGGAGTGGTGCTCGTGTCATACATCCGCAAGCTGCGGACCGAGGGCCTTTCCCAGGCAGAAGCAGTCCGCGAAGGTACTCGCCTGCGCTTCCGCCCTGTAATGATGACGGCAACAGTTGCCGCTCTGGGCCTGGTTCCGTTTCTCTTTGCGCGCGGACCTGGCTCGGAGATTCAGCGCCCGCTCGCCATCGTGGTCATTGGAGGATTGCTGACTTCCACATTCCTCACTCTGGTCATCGTGCCTTGTCTTTACGCCTGGTTTGAGGGCACCCCAGAGCAGATTGAAGACCGCGAAATGGAACACCATGTGCTCAGCTAAAACGTTCCGTTCCGTTGCATACAGATCGCTCGCAAAACTCATTGATAGTTGCCGATGAGGCGGCCTTGGAAACTGAGCCCATACAGATGACCACCGTGGGGAGCCGCTGATCCGGGCTTCAGTCTTCAGATTGGCTTCGCCGCAGACAAAGAGATCGACTGAGCTATTCTCGCCAAACGTTCATACGAGTCCAGACGTGCCTGATGATCCCAGGTATCGGTGACTGCGATGATTTCGTCGGCTCCGGTACCTGCAAGCAATCGACGCAGGCCGACCTCGACCGTTGGCTCTGATCCCACAATTGCAGCGAGGAGCCTGCTGTCGACTGCAGCTCGTTCTGGTTCGTTCCAGACTCCATCCATCGAGTCAACAGGGGGTAGCAATTCCACCGCCTGCCCCCGAATAAGCCGCAGCGAGCGTTGCTGTGCGGTGGTAAATAGTCTGTGTGCTGCGGCATCCGTATTCGCCACAACAATTGGTACACCTACCATAAGCCACGGTCTCTCAAGATTCTCGTTGGGCTGAAATTCAGTGCGGTAGAGTCGCGAAACGGGTTCAAGCAGCCCAGGCGCAAAATGCGCCGCGAACGCGAATGGAAGGCCCAGACGGGCCGCCAGCCGCGCACTGAAATCACTGGAGCCTAGCAAAGTGATCGGCACGCCGCTATTCTGCCCAGGAATCGCCTTGACGAGCTGCCCGGCGCGATCCGGACCGAGATACATCCTTAACTCCTCTAGCAGCTCGGGAAAATCATCTCCGCTCTGCCCCAGATCGCGCCTGAGTGCTCGCATCGTGTGGAAGTCACCGCCGGGGGCTCTCCCCAATCCAAGATCAATTCGTCCGGGATAGAGTGCCTCCAGAGTTCCGAACTGTTCTGCCACAACCAGAGGGGCATGATTCGGCAACATTACGCCGCCGCTGCCGACTCGAATGTGACTGGTAGCGGCGGCTACATACTCGATCAACAGTGCGGTCGCCGCACAGGCCAAGCCATCGATCGAATGATGCTCAGCCAGCCAGAACCGCCGATAAGACCATCTCTCGGCATGCTGGGCAAGATCAACTGAGCGCGCGATTGCGCTCGCGGCGGACTCTCCCGCTCGCATTGCTACCAAATCTAAGATTGAAACCGGCACGCTCATAGGAGATTTAGATGGAACGGTCATAAGTACGATTCCGGGTCACAGGCGTTCACAATTCTTCCGACCGAAGGTATAGACGCCAACGTCGCTATGGCGCATCTGTCCACCAATTCAAACCAGGGAATACGGAATACGCCAACCGCAAACTGCGATTGGCCCTAAATCAGGCACATTTCTATGAAGTTCGATCGAAGTCCTGATTCATGAAAAATGTATGGCGGTGCGGGCAGTCTCGAGCGAACCGCTCTCTCGATGCATTTCCCTGCTAACAGGGAATTTAACAGGGAAACCTTGAGATTTTTTGACTGATTCTCTGCCGATCCCACCCGGCATCGCGCACAATTCACTGCGTTTAACCCGATCTGACGGGCCGTGATGCCTTGAAAATAACAGGGAATTTTCTCGAGACAACAGGGAATAGAAATTCCCTGTTACGGGGCCGATCAGCGAGTATGGCGTTGACAGAGTCTTCGATCTTCAATCTTTCTTTCCCCTCCCGAAAGCCGAGGAAATCTGGAGTATGCGATCCCAGCGGACGAAACAGCAGTTCGCGCGGTGCCCCGAAACATGGACGCGCTCGGTCGAATCCACCTAGAATTCCGCCATGACTGCGCCGGTATCCGAGCAACTGCGTGATAGAGCGCTTGGGCGGCTTCGCCAAGACTCCGCGCCACTGAGGGAAGCTCGAGAGCAATACTTGGAATCCCTTTTGGCAAAAGGCACAAGCGCGTTGCGCGTTCGAGATGTCGGCAGTTTATTGATCCATGTGGTCAATCTTTTAGATTTGTCGACACTTCGCGCAGTGAGCGATGCTGAACTTGCGATCGCTGAACGGGGACGGCTGCAGCATATAGCGACGAGCCAAAAGAAAGGGATACGCGCGTCAACAGCAGAAACATTCAGGGGCGTCGCGGAGAGCTGGTTACGGTTCCATGGCCTCCGCCCATTTTCGAGGTGCATCCCGAAACTCCACCGCTCCTTTCACCCTTTTACTGAACATCTCAGGGAGTTCGTTGACTTCTTTACTTCCAAAGGCGTCACGCCTGAGGGAGTCTATTCGACCGAATCTTGCCTCTTCCGATTCTTTGTGTCGGCAGGAAGGCATCATCAGAACGTGGGCGATATCTCAATGGGCTCTATCGATGATTTCTTCGCAGAACTACGCAATCGTGGGCTGAAGCCTCGCAGCATTTCGTTCTATGCTGCCGCACTGCGGGCTTTCTTCCGCTATGGCGCAAGTCGCGGATGGTGCAGTCTGGCGATCGCGCGAGGGATAAAAAGTCCTCCCGTCTCCACATTTGGAATCTCACCTGCCGGTCCCTCATGGAAAGACGTGCGGCGCCTCTTGGCGATGGGGCCGACGGACCGAACAGCAACAGCTTTGCGGGCGAACGCGATACTGTTCCTGTGTGCCACCTATGGGTTGCGCGGAATCGAAGTTCGCCGGCTCCAAACGGGAGATTTCGACTGGACTAAAGAGACGGTGACCGTTCGCCGCGCCAAAGGCGGACCAATTCAGCAGTTTCCTATTCAATACGAAGCGGGAGAAGCGCTTCTCGACTATCTGAGACATGGTCGCCCTCGATGCCCCCATCCCGTACTCTTCGCCTCTGTTAACTTCCCCTATAAACCGATAAGTCAATCTATGGTGTTCTGCGCCATTCGCTCACGGATGAAGCATTTGGGAATTGAAACAGACCACTACGGAGCGCATGCAATTAGACACGCCTGTGCCACCGAACTTCTCCGCAAGGGTTCATCGTTGATAGAGATTGCGAGATTCCTGGGGCATCGAAACATCAGGTCCGTGAGCACCTACGCGCGTTTGGATAAGCGGTCACTGTGCCGCGTAGCAAGCTTTAGCTTGGCGAGTTTGCGATGAAGCTGTTGTCCGAAGCAATCGAAGAATACGTCACATGGAAACGATCAAGCGGCTTCCGTTTTGAGGCATCGGAATTGCTCTTTCGAGGATTTCTCGCGGGTGTAGGAAACCGACCGCTCGCTGAGATTACGACTCAAACCGTCAAGCATTATCTGGATAGTCAGCCGTCGAGAACATTTGCATGGCGGGCCAAGTATCGTCTGTTAATGCATTTTTTTGATTTTTTGGCCATTCGCGGGATGGTCGCGCCGCTCACGATGCCGCCGGAAAGACCCGGAGTGAAGCGCACATTTGTTCCTCACATCTATAGCCGAGAGCAGATTCGACTGTTGCTAAAGTACACATCGAAAGTTCGTCCGCGGTACAAAGAATCGCTGTCTCCACAAACTCTGCGGACTATCATCCTTTTTCTTTGCGCGACCGGAGCGAGTGTCGGGGAATCATTCGCGCTAGAGTGCCGTCACATTGATGTGAAACGAGGGTTGGTGATAATCCACAATCGTTTTAGCCAACAGCGCACGATCCCCATTTGCCGCGATCTTAATTTTGCATTGCAAAAATACGAACGATGGAAGGCGAGGCATCGGGTAGTATGCCAGTCTTTCTTCGTAAAAAATGATGGGACAGCCGTCTCGGGCCGTGCGGCGCGAGACACATTTCGGATGATTTGCCGAAAAGCTTGCATTAGACGAACTGATGGTTCCGATCCAACACTGCAAGATTTTCGACCGACGTTTGCAGTGCACCGAATTACATCCTGGATTCGGAGCGATGTTGATCTCAATAAAATGCTGCCCGCGTTAGCGGTTTATATGGGCTACGCCAATCTGTGCGCTGCGGAAAAATATCTACCGATGACGCCCGAACGATTCCGCAAAGAGTTAAACAAGCTGAGTCTAATCCATAGGAAAGGACAGTGGGGGAAGAACAAAAGTCTCATAGCATTTCTTGAGACGCTGGCGCACCGTCCGACTCTAGTCGAGGATTGAGAGTATTGGATGTGCTTAAGCGCAGCGACGGCAATCGCAGTGCTTTTAGCACTAGCCATCTGGGAGCCTGTCGGCGGACAGTTCAAAACAGCGAAGAGTCTGCGTAGCAGGTTGGTCACCGCCAGCCGGATCCACAGAAGAGTTTTTTATGGCGGCCAGATCGACCCCGGCGACAGATGAAGAAGCTGTTGCCTACGCACCGAACAAAAACACTGGTGCAACGATCAACAACTCTCGGCATTTCTGAGAAGCCCGTTTGTTTACTCAGCCATGTTAACGATCGCTGCTCGGCGGACTCAGCCGCTCCGTACGTCAAATTGCAATAATTTCAACGCACTTTGAAACTCCAGCGCATCATCCGATGGGCCCGGCATTTTTGCTACGCCTGATCGTACGGTTCTGATCGGCCCCACACACAACTGTTCCAACGCTGAAAACTGTTCGTCCTGGCGTCGAAGATCTAGCTCGTGAAGCTGCCTTAGCGCTTCAAAAAAATCTTCTGACCACTCCCGGGTGCCTTCTTGAGACCTCAGGAAGGCTTCGGAATCTTCATCAATGTAGACCCGAACCTGAGGAGGAGTGCTTTCAGTAAGCCTTAAGCACACAACACATGGAACACCATCAATGTCGTTTTCATTCTTGTAGTGCGCAAGAATAAGGTACTTTAAGAGGATTTTCATTTGGTAGCCGGTCTTTCCCGAAATCGTGATGACGAATGTCTTCGCGAATCAGGCGGCTGAGGTTCTTGAGGCGGTTCGTCAGGACGGATACCATGGCCGCAATGTCACTTTTGTACCACTCTGTTGGGATCATTTCCATCCCCTCGCAGAGCAATCGCGGTAGATGTTTCCTGAAACGGCTCGCCCACTGATGAAGCTCAAAGCAGTCTTCCTTGGGGGGGACAACATATGGCGATGTAGCTCCTCTTGGACCCTCGTTGAGCCTAGACCAGTCCGGGCCCCCGAAGAGATGACCATTGTCGATAAACCAGGCGCTATAGCACCGCAAGTCGCGGTGATACTCAAAGACACACTGCCGTCTATCTCGATGACTCGCCCAAACGTCAAACACATAGATAGCAAGAAGCTCATTCACATTGGAAAATCGCTCTATGTGAGAAGGAGAAATCCATTCAAACAGAGAGCCTTCTTTGTCGGAGGCCAGTTCCAAGGCAAGCTGCCAGCCTTGGACTACACGTTTGAATCCAGCGGGTGTTGCAAATGAGAGTCCATTGGCGTCGATAGTGTGCTGATCTATGTACACCGGCACAGCAAGAGGTGCTGACAGACCGAGACCGCGCAGAAGATGCGAACCCAAGAGTTCGTTAGCCAACAGATTGGGGCCTTGTGGGTTCCCGTTCATCTTCAGAACATAAAGCTTCCCATCGTTACAGCGCACGAGTCGGCTTTGACTCCCTCCTCTGAGGGGTCTAATAAACTCTTGAATTTCTAAAGATTTGGCGAGCGACCGCAAGCTCGGTCTAGAAGGCAGAGTGCACAGCATGTGTTTCTCCTGGGAGCTCGAAGTGAGAAAACTGACTGTAACAAGCGAAACAATATTTGGTTCGGATGGAAAGCTAGTCCTCATATTCAACGACGTCAATAGCTACTAACGGGTACTTGCGTAACGTGTAAGGTTCTGCTAGCAGCCCTGTTGCGTATTAGCAATTTGGCGACGAGTCCAGGAAACGGGTCGAGGTAACGTTACACCACAAAAGTTCCAGATGAATTCCGCTTTCGCGCATGCCTTTTGTACCGATAAGGGCTTCGAGGCGCGACGGCAACTTTGTTGCAATCCATACCGCGCCAAGCAAGGTACAGATGGCATCGGGGTTGCGCAAAGCACTTTTCGGAGCGGGGCTTTCTCTCGCGCTTTTGCTCGTCGGTTGCGGAAACAGCATCATCCCAGGACAACTCTCGGTGCAGCCAGGAGTCCCTTCAACGGTCGTGGGGAACACGGTGCAGGTGCGCGTGATATTGACAACCGGCATGGTGTCACAGGATGTCACCGCTTCAGCAAGCTGGCTAACTTCATCGCCAGCAGCCTCCGTTTCGCAGGGACATTTCGGGTGTACTGTCTCGGGGAACTATGCCGCAACCGTTGCTTATCAGAATCTGCACGTGCAAGTTCCACTCACGTGTGTAGCACCGCCTCCGGTCGTCACCGGTTTACGGTTTTCCACGGTCCCCGCTTTTGTACGCTCCGAAATGCCCTTCCAATTTAGGCTCTTCGCGGATTATTCCGATGGAACAACAGCAGACGTAACAAGCAGCGCGAAGTGGTCTGATGATTCGAGCGTAGCTGCGGTTTCAGCAGGTCTCATGGACTGCAATAATGCCGGGTCAACAAACGTACAAGCATCTTATTCCGGCCAGATTGCAAATGCGACAATCCGCTGCATTCTACGCTCAACCACACCGCTGCCAACGACGCTGGAAAGCTCTCTTCAGTTTGTTGGACCATTTCCTTCCTGGACAAATGTGAAGACAGGTTTTGGCGCGACTGGCAATGGGGTTACCGATGACAGCGATGCCTTTATTAACGCAATAGCCTCGCTAAACCCCACAGCACCCGTTCTTTGGATACCATCGGGCACTTACGTGATAACGAAGTCGCTGGCCCTGCAAGGTTTGCAATCAGTAATGATTGTCGGCGAGGATCCTTCAACAACAATTTTGAAGTGGATCGGTCCACCAGACAGCACGCTCATACCCTTATTGGGATCAACACACATCGAAATCAGCCGGCTCACTCTCAGCGGCAGCGGAGCCAATACCACGGCAATCTCCGTCGATATCGGTGCCTATTATCCAACCTTCGACTATTTTCACGATCTGCGAATAAACAATTTCACCAAGGGCATCGCCGACAAGTTTGCCGGGGAGACAACAATCGATCGCGTGCACTTTGCAAACGATATTACGGGAGTGAGTCTAGAGAACGGTAACGCGCAAAACATAAACATCACCGATTCCCTGTTTACTGACTGCGGACGAGGCATAACGAATTGGTTTGAAGGGGGTGCCTTTTACGCTTCAAACGATTACTTTGTGCGATCCACAATTGCAGACGTCTCCTATGGAAATACCGGTCCCTTCTCCGTGCGCAACAGTGTGTCCATCGATTCACTGCGGTTCTTCGAGAGTGGTTGGAATATGAATCCATCCAATTTCGTTGTCGAGAACAATACTATTGTTCGAACCGGGATTCAGCCATTAACGTTCAATACGCCAGCTGTCCTTAGTTTGATTGACAACCGATTTATTCAGCTCAATCCGAGTTTTCCTATCGTTTGGGGACAGAATCCAGCGGCTCCCATGCAGGTCCTATCGCTAGGAAACAGATTTTCTAATCCAGATCCGTTCCTTGGCATCGCACCTTTTTCAGGTAACCCAATTCCCTCAGTCTATGCAAACAGCATTGATGAAACAGCCTATGCGGCTGACAGCGATCCTGTCCCGCAGATCCCCTCGGAGGTGTACACACCACGACGTTCGAATGCGGCTATTTTCGAGATTGCGCGAGGATCGACAGATCAACAGATCCATGCGGTTGTGAATGCTGCGCTGGCCTCGGGACAACCGGCGGTTGTGCACTTTGAGGCGGGTCTGTATGCCCTATCCAGTACACTCACGCTCCCACCAGACAGTCGGCTAACTTTGGCGGGGGACGCAGGCTACACGACGTTGGGTGCGGCGACATATCTCAATGGTCCAATACTGCGGATCGCGGGCAGAACCGCAAGCATTCAAAATCTCGTCATTGGATCAGCAGGGGGCGAAGATGCGGCGGTCGAGGTTGACATCCCTGACCAACCTGATAGCTATTTCAGATGCGACGAATGTGCCACGCTTTCCCACGGAAATTCTTTACAAGTGGACGGGGTTGACGATGCGCAAGTGCTTTTTGAAGTGGGGACTCTGAACGCAGGAACGTGGGGGGCGACAGTCCACGGTGGAACTTCCCGTCAAGCCGGTGTAGCGACACTCGGACGATCCAATGTCTTTGGTGCAAGCACGGACGACTTCAGGGTTGACGGCGGCGGACAGTTCCTCTTGGAAGACGGCTGGCATGATGTTGGGCAGGGCCCCAATCAAACAAGCCTCTCCGGCAATTCCGTAGTTGAACATCAAGGCGGAACGATCTATGTGAACGGCGCTAGCCCCACGATCAGATTAACGGGGTTCACCGGTGATTACAGCATGTTGGGGCTTGACACAAATAGCAACGCAACGATTGACTCTGCATCAAGTGGAGATGTTTTTATCGGCGGTGTTCTCCAACGTACCGGAATAAATCCAGTTGTGAATAAGTCTTCAAAGGCCGTTGTCTCTGAAGTTGACACCCAGGCCACCGGAACAAATTCATGGCCATACACCAACTTCAGCACGAGTGCGCCTGCAGATGCATTTGCGGAGAGGATGATGCGACTCGTGCGGACTGAGGTCCGTCCTCCTCATCCGGCTATGAAGACAGGCACGGATATCCGAATGACGCGCGTGTTAACGGTGGCCAGCCCGATAGGGATCCATGTCAAGGGGGTCGGTGCATCGAGCAATGGCGTTTACCGCATAGCAGCTGGTACAGTATCCCAGTCGTTTTGCAGTACCCAGCCTTCAATGACGTCTGGAGAATGGACTCTACAGGATGGTGGGGATGGTTCCTTCGGTCTCCTGCAATCTGGAAGCTATTTGAGTGAAGACATTGCAACCAATGGCTCTCCTGGAGTAAGCCGTGTGTCCACCATGGACAGGGCGCGAACCCGCTGGCTGCTTTCACCGAATGGAGATGGAACGGTCGCAATGGTGAATCGAGCCACAGGAGACTTCCTCACCCTAGAACGTGACGGCTGCGTCTATGGCGAGGCAGGCTCCGCAGGCACGACCAACCAGGCATGGATTGTCACCAATACAGCTGCCCCAAATTAACCGCGAGGGTCCCTCTTTCCATAATGACCCGTGTCGTCGGAGGCAAAGAAAGGTGGTTCTCCTCCGTGGCTAGATCTGGAACAAAATGATCGAAAAGATAGGTCCCTATATCGACCTTCCCATCAAACGGATCATCTAGGACCTCTTCCATTCGGTCTTGAAACGATTCGCGAGCGAATAGCGTTCCGCGACAGGTTTTTTCCAGAGCAACGGGTTCATTTTCCCACACGACAGTAATCTGTCGGCCATCGTCTCGAACAAACGTGCTAGATGTCGCATTATTCGAGACACAGTTCACATGTGTAGAGTGAACTCTCTTGCTAGCTCGCGGTGCCCCATCGATGATGGAGGGGGCATCACTGCCCATAAATAGATATACGAAAAGGCATATCGAAATAGAGCCAACGAGCATTACAGCGACCCAAAACTTGTCCGAAAAAAACCGCGCGTATCTTGTTCGTTCCGTCTCCATTCTGGCTCCCTTTACGACTCTGAGTGGGTATCACGTCTTGCGATGGATTGTACGTTGGTATAGTCCCGCTCGAAAAGCTCTTCTCCTCGAAAGACCAACGGCACCGGCGAGAGAGCTTTCACCTTGTGGCGCTGAACATCGGGCAGAGATTGTCCGTAGTCAGTCGATGTAGCCGCCACCGCCTTGAAAACCTGAAGCGCACTCGTTGAATTCACTACAGTCGGGACAGACGGGATTTGTTCCGATCGGTTGCCGGCAATGTTGGCAGGATCTGCGTGCGAATAGCCGCCGAAGGAAAGCTCTGAAGGCGTTGAACATAATGCATCCACACTAACACTTCATTCTTGGCCACAAACGAATGCTAGGTTCTGATATTCGGCGCAAGTTCCGTTCCCGAACACACAAGCTTCAGCTGGTTAAGTCTGCGCTTGCCCTGGCAGCGGACTGGAGCCGCAGTCACCGCTACCAACGAACAATTTCTCACGGCAGAGGAGCGAATGTCTGCAAAGGATTAATAGGCTAAAGCCTCACGGGCCGCTCTCTACGATATCCAAAGCATAACGACTGCCATGCGCCATGCCGATCGCACCGAGGATCGTGCGGATCGACCGTGCAGTCCTTCCCGTCCTCCCAATCATTTTGCCAATGTCTGAGTGACTAACAGTGATCCGCAGAGCCGTGGGAGAGATGAGCTCCACCCGTACCTGTTCTGGGTGGTCAACCATCAAGCGCGTCGTTTCGAGTAGCCACGCGTGGATTCTGGCTTGGTCATTCATGGGAACCAGCATAGCCGTAAAATCGGCTCATGTGCGGGCGCTACTATCGCCGGTCAGACAAGCAGCGCATCGCGGACTCCTTCCGGGTCGGTAAGCTGTCGTCACTACGCTACTTCACCACCTAGAGATTCGCTAGGAGCGGTTTGGAGCCTGCTCTAGGGAAGCAGAGCAGACTCTCGAATCCTTTGGGCAACCAGCAGTGAGCCGGCATCCGTAAGGTGCGATTGATCAAATTGCAGCGGAACGTCGTGCTCCGCATACACCGCACACTGATCGTCGGGGCAAACGATATCGCGGAGGGACAGGTAGCGTGTCGCGCCATTACTGAGCGCTGCACCCTTCAGCCGATCATCCAGGGCCTTGGCGTCCATGGCATTCCAAGTGCGGTGCTTTTTTGCAAGCGTCGTATCGCCGGTACGGATAGACCGGGCAAGCAAATTGGGAAGCGGCTGATCGTAAATGACAATAGGCCCGACTACATAGACCTGAAGCTGGAGAGAGTGCAGATAAGCGACGGCTTTCCCGAGGAACGGAGCGTCGGAGTCCGACCATGCGGCGGAAAGAATGACTGCATCGACATGGTGAGCCGGCAAGAACTGATGAAACACCATCTCGGTTAGCTTTTCACAGAATTCATCTTGAGGTGTACCGGGCGATGAAAGTAGGGGCAGGCACTTGGATGCGGTGGCTTCCAGGAAATGGATATCGGGAAAAGCAGTCGACAGTCCATACCAGAGATGAGCGGCGTGGCTATCTCCAAAGAGGAGGTAGTTGCGCTGGTCTGGCTTCATCGAAAAGCAGGAAGCGGAAGGATGTTGATGCTCTGCAGATGCAAAGCAACCGTCGCCCCAGTGTCCTTCAAGCGCGCCCTTTTCGGCGTAATCGGCGATCCGTAGCTCTTCTCGTGTGTATCGCGAAGGCAATCCATGAGCGGCGATCGTCCAAACGGCAAGGGCAGAGATTATTGCCATTGCACCTGCTGAAGCTGCAAACAGCTGTCTGCGAGGAAGCTTCAAGGGGCCTGATCGGAAAGGTTGCTCTACGAGCTTCCATGACAGCGTTGCGGCTGCAAGCATCACGAAAAACAGCCATCCATTATTCAGATGGAAGGCCGGCAGGTACTCGTATCGGTTGAGAAGTAGGAGTGGCCAGTGCCACAAGTACAGCGAGTACGAGATAAGGCCTACGAACACAAATGGTCTGGTAGAAAGAACTCTGCCTACGAGTGAAGAGCCGTTTATGCCCGCGAGGATGATGCAGGCGGCCCCTAGACACGGAATAAGAGCGGCTGCTCCGGGAAAAACTGTTGCTTCGGTGAAGTACCAGGTGGCGAACAGGATCAGGCCCAGTCCGGTAACGGATACGCAATTGCGCATTGTCTTTGATGAGGGAGCAGGAACAGCGCCAAGAGCAACAATTGTGCCGATCAAAAGCTCCCAAGCACGGGTAAAAGGGAGATAGAAAGCAGCCGTTGGGTATCTGTATGTAATGGCGATACATGCGGCGAACGAGGCCGCCGATGCAGCAACGACTATTGCTTTCAAATACTTGCGGAAGAAACGATGGATGAACAGAAGAAGTACTGGGAAGAACAGGTAAAACTGCTCTTCGACGGCAAGTGACCAAGTGTGTAGCAGAGGCTTCGGATATGAGAGCGCCTCAAAGTATCCCGACGTTTGCCAAAAGTAGATATTGGCACCAGAAAACGTTGCTGCAAGCGC
>Ga0207694_10002872_pt1 | contig 13871 bp, 10 predicted proteins | sample KBSC34metaG_FD_184353 | JGI IMG/M metagenome (GOLD analysis project Ga0207694, IMG submission 184353) | Corn rhizosphere microbial communities from Kellogg Biological Station, Michigan, USA - KBS C3-4 metaG (SPAdes) (version 2) | ecosystem: Host-associated > Plants > Roots > Rhizosphere > Soil...
TGCTCCGCCATGCGGAGACGCCTAAAGGGTCTCGGGGGGTTCCCAAACGTCTACCGACGGTTCATTCTCGGCCCGTCACACGGCTTTGTGGGTCGGCTTTTAAGACGTTGCCGGTTGGTCGTTCGTCGGTCAAAGCCGGCCTTACCTTGCGGAAAGAACCAACTGCAAAGGATGGCTCAAGGGTTCCGCCGGGTGCTCGCATCTAATTAACCAGTGTTTCCCCAACTGTTTCATATCGGCAGCTTTGCGATGCCTACCTATGGTGTCCTGGTAGCCACGGGTGTGCTCCTTGGCCTCTGGATCAGTGTCCGAAACTCCGCGAGCCAAGGCATCAAGCCCGAGAAAGCATGGGACTTCGGCATCGCCGTCGTGCTCGCCGGAATTCTCGGGTCAAAGATTTTATACATTCTCGTTGACTGGCACACTTACGCCGAAAACCCGAAAGAGATCTTTAGCTTGGCGACACTGCAAGCCGGTGGGGTTTTCTCCGGAGGTTTGATCGGTGCTTTCATCGTCGCCTGGTGGTTCTTGCGAAAGCATCAAATGCCCGCTCTGGCGACATGCGACGCCTTTTCTCCCGGCCTTGCTCTTGGCCACGCGATCGGCCGCCTGGGCTGTTTTGCCGCGGGCTGTTGCTACGGAAAGGAAACAACTCACTGGTGGGGGGTTACCTTCACGAATCTTCTGGCGCATGCCAATGCCGGCACTCCGCTTGGCATACGGCTAGAACCAACTCAACTGATCGAGTCGGCCGCCGAGTTCATCATCTTCGGCATTCTCACCTGGATGTTTGCCCGCAAGAAATTCGAAGGCCAAATCTTTGGCGCTTATTTGTTTCTGTACGGAATCGCGCGCTTCTTCATCGAATTCCTTCGCGCTGATCCGGGCCGCGGCGGCCCGTACTTCGGCGATCTCAGCGGAACCCAATTGATTTCGATCGGCCTCGTCCTCGGCGGAGGGCTCATTTGGTACTTACGTCCTTCCCCCAAGGTTGTGGTCGCCACCGCCACGCGCTGAACGAGTGCCACCTTTTCGGAGTGCTCCGCCGTTCGTGAGGTACAATGCAGTTTCCCTTCCTCTTTCCTTCGTGTACCTTAGCGCCTTGGCGGTGGCATTCTGCAATCACGATGACCGACATTGCTCAGTTCACTGCCAGCGCCGACGACGCTGGGAAACGTCTGGACCAATTCCTCGTCTCGCATCTCCCTGACCTCAGCCGCGCGCGAATTCAGGAACTGATTGGTCAGGAAAAAGTCCTGGTTAACGCCAAGCCCACGAAATCGTCTCTGAAACTGCGCGGCAACGAATACATTGAGATTCTCGGCCCGCCAGAGCGCCCGCCAATCAAGGCCAGTGCCGAAGACATCCCGCTGCACGTGATTTACGAGGACGCTGATCTGGCCGTGATCGACAAGCCCGCAGGCATGATGGTCCACGCCGGAGCCGGTTCGACCGATGACGAGCGCAATCGCGGAACTCTCGTCAATGCCCTGCTTCATCACTTCACAACGCTGTCTCAGCTCGGCGGAGGACTCCGCCCCGGCATCGTCCACCGTCTCGACAAAGAAACCAGTGGCCTTCTGGTCGTGGCAAAGACCGACTCCGCACACCGCAAGCTCGCGAGCGATTTCTCCCGCCGGCAGGTCAGGAAGACCTACGTTGCACTCGTCCACGGCTGGCTTAAGAGCGGCCAGGGTACTATTTCGGCGCCCATTCGCCGTGACCTGGTCCGGCGTACGCGCATGACCACCCGGGGCAGTGGCGGCCGCGAAGCCATTACTCACTATGAGATCGAGCGCCGCATTGACTCTCCCTACGGCAAGTTCACCCTGCTCAAACTGCGCATCGAAACCGGACGCACTCACCAGATCCGCGTTCACCTTGCCTCCATTGGTCACCCGGTCGTTGGCGATACGCTGTACGGCGCTCCCCACCAGATTCGAGCCAAGACTGCTCAGGCTCTGTCCCTAAGTCGCAACTTCCTGCATTCCGCCGAATTGCACTTCGCTCACCCCCGAACCGGCCAGGGGCTCGACTTTTCCCAGCCCATACCGGCAAGCCTCGAGGAGTTTCTGCATAAACTCGGCTAACCATCTCTCCCTGGTGAAGCTATAATTACCTCAATGCATCGGTCCTGGCGGTTAGCTACTTTCTTTACCTTTGCTGCGCTTTTCGTCGCCGTGGCAGTTCTGGCAGCACAGAGCACAGACGATCTGCCCGCGGCCCCTTCTGAGGCGGTTAAACCTAAACCTGCTCCGAAAAAGGCCGATCCACCGGTTCAGCCAGATCGAGCGCAACCCGCGCAATCTTCTAGCGGGAGTCCTCAGCAAGATGGGAGCGGGAGTGCGAGCGCATCTTCAACCGCTTCCGACCACAACGCCCCCGATGAACCGGTGCTCAGCAGCGACCCCAAGATTGTAACCATCGTCAACGAGGTCAGCGTTGTCTTCACGGTCACCGACAAGCACAACCGCTATGTGAAAGATCTACGACAGGAAGATTTCAAGGTGTTGGACGACAGCCATCCGGTTGGGCAGTTTCGTTTTCGCCTGGAAAAAGATCTGCCTCTGCAGGTCGGTCTCGTCATCGATGCCAGCAACTCCATTCGCGACCGCTTTAAGTTCGAACAAGAATCCGCCATCGAGTTTCTGAACGAGATTATTCGCCCCCGTTACGACAAAGCTTTTGTGCTCGGCTTCGACGTCGAGCCGGAAATCACCCAGGACTTTACCGACAACACGGAAAAACTTGCCTCCGGTGTGCGTTCCCTCAAGGCTGGCGGCGGTACCGCCATGTTCGACGCACTGTACTACGCCTGTCGTGACAAACTGCTGAAGTCGCCCCAGACTGGCTCCGTTCGCCGCGCTGTCATCCTGGTCAGTGACGGCGACGACAACCAAAGCCACGTCACCCGCGAAGAGGCCATTGAGATGGCCCTGCGCGCCAACGTCATCGTGTACACCATCAGCACGAACTTCCCGAATGGCGGCGGCCCGGGCGACAAAGTCCTGCAGCGCATCGCCGATGCGACCGGCGGACGCTCTTTTCAGCCCTTCCAGCTGGAGCAGGTTGCCGATGCCTTCCAACAGATTCAGGCCGACCTCCGCAGCCAATACGAGCTCTCCTACCACCCGGAAAACTTTACCCACGACGGGCGTTATCGCACGATCGAAATTTCCGCCCTGCGTAAAGGCTTAAAAGTCCGCAGCCGCAACGGTTACTACGCCCCAACGGAGTAGGGGACATAGCCGCGGAGGTTCCTCGGCGTTCGCGTGAACCCTGTGGTCGAGCGTCCGTAAATCCTCTAACATATTCGGTTCCGAGCACTTGCGGATCCAGGGTTCCGCTGTGCCCGCCGAATAAAGGGGCAAAATGCAGACCAAGCAGCTAGCAAGCTTCTCCGCGCTGATGTCCATCCTATGCGTGCATCTATTTCTCGATGCGCGTTGCTTCGCGCAACCCTCCGGAGGCCCCTACGGCCCGATCGATCAGCCTTACGAAGTCCCCAAGGCCCCGCACGTTTATTTCGTTTCTCCGGACGGCAAAGCCGCAGCCTCGGGTAGCACCCTCGAGAAACCCACTACCATCGAATCCGCCATTGATCGGGTCACGACGGGCGACGCCATCGTCCTGCGTGGTGGCGTCTATCGCACAGGCGGCCTGGTGCTGAATCAGGGCATCACCTTGCAGCCCTACCTCGAGGAGCGGCCCATTTTCAAAGGCACCCAGCTTGCGACCAACTGGGAGCCGTTGCGTAATAACGTCTGGAGAACGAAGTGGGCTACGCTGTTTCCCGCCTCACCCCTTCCCTGGTGGCAACGCAATCGCGAAGGCATGCGAACACCTCTCCACCGATTCAACACCGACATGGTTTTTGTCGATGGCCAGCAGCTGAAGTCCGCGGGCTGGGAAGGGGAACTCGACGCGCATACCTTCTACATCGATTACTCGGGCGGCTACGTCTACATCGGCATCGATCCCGCAAACAAGCAAGTTGAGATCACGGCCTTTAACAGTGCGCTGGTCCGTACCAGCGCTTCCATCCACGGCAAGACCAATGATCACAAAGGCCCCTTGATCCGCGGCATCACCTTCACCCAGTACGCTTACCGTGCTCTCGAAGTCGAGGGCAAGAAGCATTTCACCGTCAACGATGAACCTACCGATGAGCCCGTCGGGCTCTCTGATCCCGCAACCTTTGGCAAGGAAGTCATTGGGACGGTTCTTGAAAACGTAACCATCTCCTATTGCTCGCGCGTCGCTGGATACTTCCGCGGTGACGGCCTCCAGATCCGCAACTCCCTCATCAGCGACACCGGCACCGAAGGCATCTACGTGATCGGATCGTCAGACGTTCTACTCGAACGGAATATCATCCGGCGCAACAACGTCATGCAACTCACCGGCTACTATCCATCGGCGGTCAAAATCTTCAATCAGACGCGACGCGTGGTTTTTCGCGATAACCTGATCATCGACCAACCCTACTCGAATGGTGTCTGGTATGACGTAGGCAATCGCGACGGCGTCATCGTGAACAACTGGATTGAAGGCGCGCTTGACGGTTTCTTCTTTGAGATCTCCCGGGGCGCAACCGTGGCAGGAAACGTTTTCGTCCATTGTGACAAGGGTGTGCGCGTACTCAACTCGGCCGACGTTCGTGTTTACAACAACACCTTCATCGACACACCGGCCTCATTCGAACGCAACGAGCGGAGCGCTACCGGAGATCACTTCGGCTGGCACCCTTCGACCGGGCCCAACGTCGATGAGCGCGAGGGGCACGTCTTCGTGAATAACCTTCTCGTTGCAAGTCACTCGTATCGTCTTCCCCTGTTGCGCTTTGAGCAGCCGCAGGCGCTCTGCTCGCGCCTGAGGCGTCCCATGGCCAAACAAATCGATGGCAATCTGTACGTCCGTCCACGGGTTCCCGGCGCGCCTGCACCGCCACTGGTGAGCTGGAGTCCGGTACCCTCCGACAACTGCTCCTCGAGCTTTACCACGTTAGATGAGTTCCAGAAGATTGCCGACGGATTCGAAGCCAACGGGCGGCAACTGGACCGCACTCCGCGTTCCACCCTGAGAGGTGCCGATCTCAAGCGATACGATCTGCAGAGGCTCCCGGGAGTCGCGAACCGGCACGTTCCCTTGCCGGATGAGGTACGCAAGCTGCTCGGCTGGACCGAACAGGACGCACAATGGCCGGGGGCCTACCCGCTTCGAAATTGACGCGCGCTCGATCCCAAGAGGCCCGATCTCAGCGCTCCACCTTCCGAAGGACGACCGCAATACTCGATGGAATCTGGAAGTTCCCGATCGAAGGATCGGAACCGTCTGGGGCTGGACCGATATCAGGAGCATCGGCCGCCTTCGGCGGGGGTTTCGGAATCTCCCAACCCAGATTGACCGAGCGTTCAAGTTCGATGCGGTCTCCCTTCACCGTGCCATGGAACGTATTGGCTCCTGCCTTGAAACTGATCGCACTGCCGTCGACCTTGCCATTCACGAGCGGAGCGGGGGCATCGCTGCCGCCCGTGAAACTCATTCCCGTGCCTTCCACGCTGCCGCTCAGGCTGGCCCCTTCCTGCTTGAACGAGTAAATCGAATCTCCGCTGCCGAGGAACCACAGCTGGGATGCGCCATCGGCAACCGGCCTCCAAAGCCCGGTGATGCCTTCTCCCTGCGGGACTTCTCGTTCCCAACCTGCGACCTGTGGCCGCAGGCTCACTGCTTTTGCTTCAATCGTGACCGTTGCAGCAGAGAGCCCCGGCGAGCTTGCTGCAACCGTGATCGAGCCCGCCTTCTTGGTTGATTGCACGACGGCCATGCAGTATCCAGAGAACGCCTTCCGCGATGTGCCCTTATCCGAAGCCTGATCCGAGGGGTCGCCATTGCCCACCCCAATCAATTTGCCGTTGCTCGAGACCCTGAAGGTCACATCGTTATCGGTGATCGGTAGCACTCGATCTTGCGCATCCCGAACTTCCACCGCGAACATGGCCACGTCTTCGCCATCGGCTGAGACTTCCCGCCGGTCCGCCGACATCACTAGCTTGGCCGCGGGGCCTGTGGTCTCGCGCTTCTTGGTCATTACGAGTTTGCCGTTCTTGTATCCCCGGGCTTCGAGGGTGCCCGGCGCGTACTTCACCACCCAGGCAACATGCGAATCCTTCGGCATCTCCTTGGTGCCCAGGCTCTCCCCGTTGTGCAGCAATTCCACTTTATCCAGGTTGGAGTACACCCACACCGCGATTCGTTTCCCCTCCATGCCCGGCCAATTCCAGTGCGGAAACAGGTGAAGTAGTGGCTCGTTCCCCCACCAGGCCTTGTAGTAGTAGAACGAGTCCTTGGGAAAACCACAGGTGTCGATGATTCCATACTGCGAGCTGATATTCGGCCAACCGTTCGGCGAGGGTTCGCCGCGGTAGTCGAACCCCGTCCAAACGAACCCCCCAGAGAGCCACGGCTGCGAATTGCAGAACTTCCACCAGCCCTCGGCCGACGCCCGCCCGGTGGTCGTATAGGGGTCGTACGAGGCCACAAAGCCTTTCAAAGCATCCGTCACATAAATCCCGCGAGTGCCCACTGCACTCACCGTTTCGGTCCCCATCACCGGCTTCTCGGGGTTTTTCTTGTGGAACTCCTCCGCCTGCGGATCCATGTAGTTGTAGCCGGCGACGTCGCAGGCGGCTAGCCCGCCAGCTGTCCCAATTGCACCCGTCGGAGCAATCGACACCGGTCGAGATCCATCCAGTTGGTTGGCCAGCGCCTTCATCGCGCTCAGGATCGACAACCCCTTATCGGTATTGGCCTGCCCCTCCTCGTTGCCCATCGACCACATGAAGACGCTTGGTCGATTGCGGTCTCGCCGCACAAGGTTCGAGAACTGGTTCATGCCTTCGGGGTTCGAGGACATCATGCGAGTCTCGTCGAACACTAGCATTCCCAACTCGTCGCAGGCATCGAGCAACTCCGGCGTGGGCGGATTGTGCGATGTCCGCAGCGCATTCGATCCCATTTCCTGGAGTTTGCGCACCCGGTAGTACTGCACCGCGTCGGGCAGAGCGGCGCCGATCCCAGCATGGTCCTGGTGATTACACGTGCCCTTGAGCTTTACCACGCTTCCATTCAGAAGGAACCCCTTGCTGGCATCGAAGCTCACGGTGCGAATCCCGAAGCGCGTGTGGTAGCGATCAACGACTCCGTTTTCAGTTTGCAATTCCGTGACCAGGCGATAGAGATTCCGCTGTTCGAGCGACCACAGCAGCGGCCTGCTGAGGTACAGGTTTTGCGTGAATGCCCCCTCTTGGCCGCTAGCAATCGACTGCACCGCAGTTTTCGCGTGTCCAACCGTGTCTCCCGACGGACTCAGAATGGTTGAGATCACGCGGACGGTCTGCGCTGTCTTGTCATGATTACTCACCGCTGTCGAGATCGAAAGGCTTGCCTCTCCATGCCGGACATCTGATTTGACGAACGTACCCCATCGCGGCACGTGAACGGGGTTGGTCTTCACCAGCCAAACATGACGGTAGATTCCCGCCCCCTCGTAGAACCAACCATCGCTTGAGGTCGCATCCACGCGCACCAGCAAAACGTTCCGGCCGCCCACGTTGGCGAAATCAGTCAGATCAAAGCTGAACGGATCGTATCCCCCGCTGTGTCGACCGATGTAAAAATTGTTGAAGATCACCATGCTTTCGCGATAAGCGCCGTCAAACTCCACCGTGATGCGCTTGCCTCGGTCTTCAGCCGGTATCTCGAATACGCGACGATACCAACCCACGCTCGTCGCCGGATAGGCCTTGCCGATTGGGTAAAACCCTTTGGCCATCAAAGCGGGGTCGTTTTGGAACGGCAATTCGACAGCCCAGTCATGCGGCAATTCCAGTGGACGCCATCCGCCGTCATCAAACGCAATCCCGCCCGCCGGCACGAAATTGCCGGTCTTTTGAAAATTGCCGGTGAAGCCGAAGTCCTTGGTGGGATCGCTGGCATGGCCCAAATGGAATCGCCAGCCAAAATCGAGGAGCAGCCGTTCCCTTCCTCCATTCTGGGCTTCATCGGCGGTCGCGCCCAGCAGAGGCTCAACCGATGGCTCTCCTTTTTCGGAGTGAATGTCGATCGCACCGGCCATCGGACCCATGCCATGCACCGCGGCCGCAGCTGCCGGAGCGATAACGCCAGCCTTCAGAACGTCTCGCCGTGAAAACTTCTTCATCGAGCCTCCCGCCCTCCTGCAACAGGTGTTCCTGCGTCGGGCCAAACGTGAAGTTATACCGATCTGAGTTCGATCGCAACCGAACCAGGGCGTTCGTTTCAACGGATGAAACGCGGAGAGGCCTCTTGGCGAAGAAAGCCAGGGTTAGGAAGCTTTTGGCAATCGATGGGCGCGATGAAGGCGGAAAGGATTTCTTCAGGAACCTAGGATGGTGAATCTCCCCCGCGCTTGTCCAATTTTTCCTTGACTGCACAAGTGGGTAATTTCTTAGAACGAAACTTCAAGTCCGGCAACCGCTCCGCTTTGACTCAGATTGAGTCCGATTCGATTGTCCTTTGCTTTAATGTCGAGTCGTGAAGCCAACTGATAGCCTCCCTGAAAATTCAAGTGCCGATTCAGCGCGACACCGACGGTTCCATAGGAAGAAATGAAATTGCCGTATCCGAAAAAGTACATGCCCAAGACATTGCCGGCAACGAACAAACGCCTGGAGCCAGGGAGTAAGTAATAACGAAACTCAGGGCCGGCGACCGGCAAAGGCGCGCGAATAGTCGAGGACGAGGCTTGGGCTGAGTGAGGGATCCCATTTAAAGTTTGTGCCGATGCAGTTATGCTTCCTTTTATATAAAACAAGTCGAGCTGGGCCACGACGCCAAGATACCCTCTCCTTCGCCGGATGATGTCGTATTGATAGCCCGGAGTGAAAGCATAGGTTTCCAACTTGCCTTTAGCCACCAATCCTGCCGCAAACGTCTGCCCCTCGAAAACCACCTGGCGACTCAGCGCTACTTGCCTGGTGCTCCTGAAAGGAAGTAGCCCGAGAAAAAGATGATTCTTGCGGGTGAATTTCCACTCGATCTTCAAGGCGCCAGTGTTATAGGAGTTAAGATCGATGTCCCTTTGAAGGTCCAACCTGCCCTGAGCTCCCGTGCCATGAAAACTTCCCGACGGCTGTGAATAGAACCAAAAGCCACTAAAGCGAAGGGTATGGGCATCGAGATCTTCACCTTCCCTGGCGTGCAAGAACGGTAAAGCAATTACGAGAAACAGCATTAAGGAGAGGCTGCGGCGGACAAGCAAAGACTGCTGATGACCTTTTTCGTAAGTTTGGGAGGCTTTCATCGAAATAGACACCCCAATCGACAGAGAGCATCGATGACTAGTTGACCATTGGAGCAGTTGAATCTTGAGTTGTCGTTTTTACATCCGTACGGTTTTGTCCATAAAAAAGCCGCCGCTTTAGATTCGGTGGAAAGGGGCGCGCGTCCGCGCTTGCTTGCATTCCGCCTTTGCCCGCCTTGGACGTGTCGCTAGCACCCATTGAGAGCCCTCCTCCCGCAATCCTGACCATCCCGGCCAACGCATCCATTGGCCAACCGGTTTGATTTTCTATACTTGGGAGGGAGCACCGTGGAAGGATCAGCTTTGGCCTTGCGGGCGATCCTTTCTCCAGGGCCAGAACCACCAGAATGACTAGAACGAACACTCTGGAGAGCGGGAGTCTCGCTCGAAGGGATGCACCGGCTTTCTTTTTGGCGCAGTTGCTCATGCGGTTTGACTGTTGCCGCAGTTAGCGTTCATCCATCATCAAGGTGCGGGGACTTAGCCCGCCACTGTAAGGATTACCGGAGGCGCCAGCCTTTTTGTCCCATACTTTGGGGATGTGAGCCACCTCGTGGCCACAGAAGAACGCTTCTTAGGACTTGCGGCAGGCCGGACTTAGCAGGACCTAGCAGTCGTGTACGTCAATCATGACAGTTCACCTCGACTATTTTGGAAGTTCTAATTTCCCATCGGGATGAATGTTGTGCACACCAACGCCAAACGGAATTTCCTCGTCTCCCCCAAGCCACACCCGATTCGGGTTGAGTCGGAGCTATTTACGGGGTTGGGTGATGCCTCGATGTCAGAAATCATCAGGAAAGCGAAAGTGAAGCGTTTTCCTGCCAAAGCAAACGTCATCACGAAAGGAGTGAAACCGGACCATCTCCTGGTGCTGCAACATGGACGCGCTCGGTCCTATATCGTGACCGAGGATGGATCAGAGATTCTGCTTCTCTGGGTGGTTCCCGGTGTGGCGTTGGGGTTAGTGTCTTTGTTGCCGGATCCGCCTGCGCATATGGTCAACGCCACGACGGTTTCTGAATGCGAGTTCCTGGCCTGGGATCAGGACACGGTCCACCGGCTTGTGAATTTCTACCCGCAGCTCGCCGAAAACGGGTTTCGTGTGGCTCTCAAATACCTGGGGGCATACATGAAGCGTCACGCCAGCATTGTCACGAAATCTGCCGAGTCCCGCCTTTCCAACAAGCTTGTCGAACTAGCTCGCTATGCCGGCGTGGTGTCGGGTTCGGGAATTTCGATCGACATCACCAATGAACAACTCAGTTCGCTCTCCGACATCAGCCTGTTTACAGCGAGCCGCCTCTTATCCAAATGGGAACAGGAGGGAAGGCTTTCTAAGTATCGGGGCAAGGTGACACTGCGCGATCCAGAGTCTTTTCTAGCCGGCTAAAGCAGGGTTTCCCTACTCGCTTGCGATAGTCGGTTCCCCAAATGGAGCCTGCGGCTGAAGCTTCATTGACTTACCCCCCTTGTTCCCCTACGATTTCAGCCCTGCGAATGGCGACGTTTCTCGTCGACGAAGGCGGGGGGGATGACAAGTTCCGGCAACTATTATCAAACGCCTTCAACCGCCCGTGACCCTGCCGACCAAGGGCGGTTTCCTCGGAACCATGTGCGGTATCCCGCCCGGTTCAAGCCGGTTGAGTGGTTAAACGCGCTGCATGTGCGTATGGGTGTCAGCCCGTTGTCCATCGAGAAGGCCGTGCGTGCCGCCTACGATAGCGCGGCCCCATACGATGCACATCTAGGAACAACCGAAGAACTAGGTCGCTTGCGGGCCATGGTGGTTACCTTGGCCCGCGGTCTCGACGACAACCCCTATCTGCTCGGCGTTGGTCGTGTGCTGGTGAAAAAATTGTTGACGGATCGCCTGAATGCACGCAACGCGGTATTGCGGCACTTTGCCGCGAACAAGTCCTTCATTGAAGCTCGCGGGAGAGTGCGGGCCCCATTGATTATTACCGGCCTACCCAGAACCGGAAGCACCCTGCTGCAGCGGCTTCTGGCAGAAGACCCAAATGCCCGGTCGCCTTTCACGTTTGAAATGGAAAGTCCCTTACCCCCACTCACAGAGGGCCAAGACCCTTTAGCCGATTCGCGCATCGCCGAAGCCAATGACGTATTGCAGGTTTTGTCCCGTACAGCGCCCGGTTTTCTTGAGAAGTTTGGTGAGTCTCACCTGTGGAGCCCTACCGAGTGCGAAGAATCCTACATATACATGCTGGCGCACAACGGGCTGTTGGTGCTCGACGCACCCAACGCCGGGGAGACTTACACACGGGCGCTTGCAGAATTTACCTGCCACGGACCGGTACTCCGCTATGAACGGCTCTTCTTCACCTTGCTCGATTCATATCGGCCTGCGAGCTCACACTGGATTCTCAAGGCGCCAAACTATGCTCCCGCATTCCCCCATGTTGTTCAAGAATATCCCGACGCAAGAATTGTGCTAACTCATCGCAATCCACTCATCTGTCTGCCTTCAGTGTGTCGTTTGTTTGAATCCTGGTGCATCGCATTTACCCGAGACGGCTGCTTCGATAAATATCGATTCGCGAAGTTGGTGTCCGCACTTCTGGTTCCTTGCTTTTCCGTACCGTTTCAATATCGTCGTGCTGATCCATCGCGCACCCGTCGGGTCTTCGACTGCATGTACGATGATTTATTCTCTGATCCGATCGCCATGGTGAAACGCATCTACGATTGGTTCGATCTTGAGGTTTCCTCGACGTTTGAGCAGCGGATGCGCAGCTATCTCGACAACAATCGCCAGGGCAAATACGGTCGTCATCGGTACTCACTCGAAGAGTACGCGATCGATCCACGGGAGTTCCTGGAGGAACACTCTGAATACATGAACCATTACGGATTCACCTCGGAAGGGGCGCGCGCGCGGAAACGAGCTCTGTGCCTGTAGTGGCAGGTGACGTACTCGGATGTCGGCAACGGGGGGCGATCATGGCTGGACGCTTGATTCTCGGTCGGCGACAAGGCGTCCATGGATAATCTGAGGCTCAGGAGCGAATGTCGAAAGCCTGAAAGGCAGTGATGATGAGATCGGATTTGTTGCGATTCAATGGGGCGGTCGAGCGGGACCCTGCTATCCCAGCGTGGATGGAAAAGCACCCCGGTGGATTGGGGGCCATTGCCGAGAGATGGTTTGCAGTGATGCGCGAATGCGGGGATGAAGTGCGAGAGCTGTTGCATGACGGCTGTCCGGTTGCATGTTTGGGAGATGCCCCCTTCGGCTACGTGAATGTATTCACTGGGCACGTAAATGTAGGGTTCTTTCACGGTGCAGCGCTGCCCGATCCCTGTGGGTTGTTGCAAGGGACGGGCAAGTTCATGCGTCACGTGAAGCTGAGACCAGGAACCACCATCAACGCTGCCGCGTTAAGCAGGCTCGTCCATGCGGCGTACTCGGATATAAAAGCGCGGGTCGAACACGGCTAGCGCACAGAGCCTCATTCTCGTTGCTGAGAACAGTTAAGTAGAGGCCGTGCTGGCAAGGGGGGATTCGGTCGAGACTCGGTACCTGGCAGGTGACGTCCGGCCAAGTGCGGAAAATGGCGTGTTTTGACACTTTCCTGAACAAAGTCCTTTCGGTCATCCTGAACCGCGCGAGGGCATCTGCCTCGAGAGAATCGGCATTTCTACACCGCCCCCATACCGAGTTCTCTTGGTTGACGACTTTCAGCCGTGGAGGGATTGCGCTCAACTGATTCTCAGCCGCCCGACTGTGTGTTCTGACACTTCCCTCGATGAAATCAAGGCTTAGGATCCTGCCAAGCAGCGGATGGGGCGAGCCCGGAACGAACCAGGAGATCTGCCTCTAGCCACAATCCAGAGTGGCATTTCGTGACGCTTTTCTCTAGACCGCCACTTGTAGCATTCTGGGCTTGCTCATCAGCAAGACAGCAGTGAGCTGGAGCTGGCCTGTTTAGTGCACGCAAGTTTGCGCTCGGCAGGCCAGACTCGTTGGATCGACCATAACGTCATTTCCCTTCCACCTGTCGTTTGGCTGGTCGTCCGAAAACGAAATCCATGTCGAACGAGCATGCGCGTCCCAGAAGCCCTAGCGGCACCCACTGCAGCCGGCATGACCGCTGGCGCGAGATTTGGACGGCAGAGCTGAGCAAAGAGCCGTGAGTAATGCCACGAAGGCGCCTTCTGCCATGCCGAGCTGCCTTGACCAAGCAAGCCCGCGAGCGATCCCTTGACGATAAGTTTCCGAGGTCCCATCAGCCCCGGCCTGGCAAGGCCCGCGTCCTTTCCTTTTCGGCTTGCCCTGAAGAATGGCTGCCGCGGCGCATATTGGCGCTTCCGTGGCCAGCGCCAGGGTAGATGATGAGAGCACCACGTACTGGGCGCTGTCCCCAAGCCGACACCCTGATCGTCGCCCGGGGCAGCGCTTAACCCTTATCTGTTCCAAGATGCTCACTTGCTGTGCACCGCTGGGTCCCGGCGCCTAACCAGCAGAGCGGAGTTGCGCTTGCCGTACCCCCCACTTGTTGTATCCCACTCT
>Ga0207694_10002873_pt1 | contig 13865 bp, 9 predicted proteins | sample KBSC34metaG_FD_184353 | JGI IMG/M metagenome (GOLD analysis project Ga0207694, IMG submission 184353) | Corn rhizosphere microbial communities from Kellogg Biological Station, Michigan, USA - KBS C3-4 metaG (SPAdes) (version 2) | ecosystem: Host-associated > Plants > Roots > Rhizosphere > Soil...
CCGCACTGCTGAGCCAGGCACACCGCGCGCTCGGACCGGATTGGAAACCAGCGGGGACGGTCCTCGAAGGAGACGTACGCCGCCGCATGTATTCCGAGTCAGGATTCCTCGGCGTTTTCGCCCAGCGGTGGAACGGCGATGTCAAACCCTCACCTGCGTACGCGGAGTTGGATGCCTACCTGCATCGATTGCACTAAAAGCATGTATTGAGTCCCATGGCCATGTCGAAGTCGTCCTTGCTATTGACAATGCCTAAATCAGCAATTTGGTAGCTCATTTGAGCGACCGCATTGCTGAAGCAAGTAATAACAATCGTCGTAACACACGGCGTTCACAAATTGTGCAACTGCCGTAGTGTGTTCATGTGTTCTCTTTTCCTCCCGGGATATCGCCGTGTTGAAATGGCTGGCAATCTACGTCAGGTTCGACTCGAACTAGTGAGTTTGCTTGGAATTGAGGGCGGAGTGGCTCACAAACTCTCAAATCGTGCTCGATCAGTACCTCATGGCAGACCTAAATGCCGAAATCGCGTTGGCTCGAACCGCCGCGCCGGAAGCCATTTCGCGCGATGCCAGGATTCTGGTCCTTGGACGCCATGGCTACGAAACTGCCAGCGAGGGCAAGAACGGTTTTGTATGTGTTGTCGAGAGAAGTTGGATGTCACCGGCCAACGCCCCGGAATTCTGGAATCCCAAACTTCGAGGTCCGATCTGTTTCAATCCGCCAGCCGCGCGATCCGTGTTACCGACTACTCTTAGGAGAACAGAGATGGTGTTGGCAGGGAAAACAAAGGCCGAGATCATCGAGGGCAACAAGGCTGCGTTTAAAAAAGGTGAACTGCCGCCACTCGAACCCGGCGCGATGAGTTACATGATGTCGAAGGATGCCTATCTCACCGATGGCGGCGGTCACAACCTGGCCCACCTGATGTTCTATACGCCTCCGCTGGACGGCAAGGCTTGGGGCGCCGATCTGCCGAAATCACCGGTGATGCTGATTCCACAATTCAAAGACGCTCAACCAATCGACGTGTTTATCGTTCCCGTGGGCAGATGGTCAGACGGATCCATTGCCCCGGTTATGTAGGGCCAGTTCATGTGGAAGCACGCGAACTCGTTAGCCGCTTCGGGTGGCAGCAAGAGAGTAACGAAAGGGGTCTCAGTGGGGAGTTGGACGAAGCCGGATGAAAACCGAGGCACCCACTGGATCGGATCCGTAGATAGGCTCCAACGGCGCGCCTACTCCATACAGCGAAACCTGAGCACCGATGGCCGACGAGAGGCCTGGCAGCAGCCGCATCTCGCGATCGTACCCTATGGTGTAGGCCTGGACGTGTGTAAGCGGCTCTTCCTTGAAATCGGGAGGCAGAGGGTGTTCGCCGATGAGCAATTCGTTCGAGCGGCCGGCATTCTCGAGCCGCATCCACGCGTAGTTCTTCTCACGGAAATTGACTGTCGACTCGAACAGGTAACTGTTTTCCTTGGCGGAATCCTCAAGCGACCTGGTTCTGCCCCACATGGCGCAAGTGGACCAGTTCCCATGCTGGAAAGGTTTGTTGTACATCACCGAGGCGGTAGTTCTGGCCTGGTCTTCTGACGGAAACAACGCCTCCGGGCTGGCGATGCGGCCATAGGAAAACTGCCCACTCCAGTTCTGCCCTGGTTGCACGGTCAATCGCGTTGACCAGGAATCGATCTTGCCTTGATCGATGTTCCACCGGAACTCATCCGGCTCTCGCCCATGAAAGCCGCTCATTTCCAGACGAACTATTCGATGAGTAAATCCGACTGTAACCACGTCACTCGCGATATGGGTAGAGTCCTCCTGATGGTGGCCCAGTGTGCCAACCGGGTTTTCGGCAGCTGACGCACGATGTGGGTAGGCAGTCGGGCCGATCGCTGGATCGCCTTCCGGAGCGACGTAGAAAGTCAGCAGATTGCGTTCGCCCAATGGCAGATCATAAAGAGCGGCCAGTTCCATGAAGAAGTCGTGGGGATGCTGTCCGTCGGCAATCGGCAATCCATAGGCTGTCTCGCCTTGCTGAAGAAGCAAAGGGTAACGGCGGTTGGTCACAGTAGCCGGTTCAAGGCTGACCATGGCACGAATCGTCAGCTGTCCTGGGCCGAGAGAACGTTGCGCCATGGGCATGAACCAATTTGTTGAAAATAATTTATCGCCGCCGCGCGGGCTTGACTGCTGCGTGTCAACTACGAATGCGTTCCCATGGAACATCAGCATCCAGTTCCTCTTCATGGACATCAGCATGGGAGCGGTAACGGAGGTAGGCTCGGCGCTCGTGCCGGAGGTGGCATGGTGCCTGACCTCCTGGATGAACGTTTTGGGGTGCATCTGCTCCATCATCTCTGACATGCCACTATGCATGCCGCTCATCTGAGCGTGCGGAGCAGTCTGGTGTGAGGGCATCTCCATCGGTTGATTAGTCGAGCCCTGTTGCGCCTCCGAAGTAAAGACCAGTAGCTCAAAAGAAAGCGCAATCAAAAGTGATGGCCGGAAAAGCTTCATTCTTCACCTATGGATTTGAGTCAGATAAGCGTGCTCTTATTCCGTTATAGCCGCACGCTTCTCAATCTGAGCGCTTTCGTGATAACCGAAACAGAACTAAAACTCATGGCGGCTGCTGCGATCATCGGATTCAGAAGCACATGAAACGCGGGAAAGAGGACACCGGCCGCAATTGGAACGCCGATGATGTTGTAGATGAAGGCGAAGAACAGATTTTGCCGGATGTTCCGCCCTGCGGTAAGAATGCGGAAGTCGACACTATAGAAACGGTCGATTCCGGCCCAATGTTTCCGCCTGACACTGTTGTCCTCAGAATCATCCCCGACCTCAGGCTCATTCAAGGCGTGACAACTTCATAGCTCATTATCTTGAATTGCTGCATGGTGCGATCTTCGCCATCGCCTTCGGTTATCGATAGTGATTGATCAGGCATTTCGAACACGTCGATGAATTGATCCCTATGAGCTTGACCAGGAAGCGGATTGGGAACAATCATGCGACCGACTTGAAGATGGCATGCTTCAGGACCATTAACGCTTTCGTGATTGCCCCATTTATAAGACGAGCAGACGACCACAAGTCTCTTCTTCAGATATTGGCCATCGAAAGTTCCTGTTCGAATAATTGTCCATTGGTAGGTATGCCCATCGTAAGCTACAACCCGATAGCCTTCCGGTTCCAATTGCCTCTTGCAACCGGTGGAGAACGACGCGATCGATAACAGCAGCGCTACCGAAACGTAGTATCTGAGCACAACTTTGCCTTTCACAAAATCACTTGACGTTTTTTGTGGACCATTTTTTGGCGAGATCCTCCACGCGCTTGGAAACACCCCAGGAGCCATTGATCTGCCCGTTACTCTCCTCCGCCAAGAGAATTCGCTTAGCAAATGACGGCTCCCAAGTTTCCAACTCTTCAAGATAACCAATCCTTGCCTTAGCTTCCAAAAAGCTTCCACTCTTCTCGAATGAGTGAACTAATACCTCACTCATGATCTTCTTAGTCTGTTTGTTCTTGTTGTACGCCTTGAAGATTTGATGCGCCAAGGTTGACGGATCAAAACTGTTTCCGTTGAAGGCTTGGAACCGTCCGATGAATCCATATGGAGCTTCGCCGAAGCGAACTGAAAAGAACGGGTACACCACGTCCCATTGCAAATTCGACCTCTTGATCCGTCCACTTACTTTCATGAAATTTGTCGTGCAGGAGTGCGACAAGAGCATCACAAGTCGAAAGGGCGGTTTCGATCTGGTCTTGCCATTCGGTTGTTGGCTCAATGTCGCTATGCGCGACGAAACCACAAATTCCAAATTGAAGAAGAGCTTCCTGCAATTCACTAGCCCATTTCTTGTGTACGGCTAAATGCGATATGAATAAACGAAACATTCCCTTCCGCCAAAATGCTGGCTCGACATGAGACGGAGCCAACACTTCGAGGGTGTAACCGAGGTGCTTCGCTAGCTCAATCAGAGTCTGATCGGGAGCACCTGCAATCATATCGATCACATATTCGTTACTGCGGCCAGTTCCGTTCCATTCATTCGTCCATGGGAGATCAAATTGCTTTAATGTGAGATCGATGATGGCCCATTGCTCGGCACCGAGACGCTGAGCGATCTCCCGCATTAAGGAAATGCGCTGTGATGGAGAAAGTGACATTTCCAACACGATATACGGTCATGACCGACTTTCCAATTCTGTTTTACCGGTGACGGAGCGGTATCCCCACCCTTCGACGCGACGCCGATCGGGGTAGTGGGGGAATGAGATAGGCTCTCACGACGCGACGGAAGCGAACAACTCCATTCAAACTTTACCGGAGAAGCCACGAAAGAATTTGGGTATATTCCGAATGGCTGTAAATTACAGATTCTAAATACACATTGGCTCCTCAGGTAGGACTCGTTCTATTCCTCTACTTCATAACTTCTTGAAACAACGTAAGTTGCTGAAAGCATGCGCCAAGAGATTTCGCCCATTTCGCAGATTTAGCCTGTTTCATATTTCCTTAGGACAGTTTTTAGGACAGAAGATTCTTAAAGCGGTGGCGCGCTCGGCCGCGCATTTCCTCTTGGACGGGTGAACGGGATCCCAATCTTTGCGCCTTTGCTTCGAGAATTGTCTATAAAGTTGTGCCCTCATGCTATGCGATATGTCTGTGCCCTCTTGAGCATCGGATCTCACAGAACTTCGGAGAAATTACAGGCCTGATCGGATCGAACCCATGAACTCTTCCATACCATGGAAAATCAACAACTTACGGTACAGACGGCAAAGGACTTAACAGCCTCCCGTCTCTGATTAGTCGCAATGGAATCAGCGAAATCTAGTGCGTTCCGGCCGGTTCAGGCATTGGAGATCCTTCCACCACTAGTCTGAAGCGCTTGCGATCTGTTTCTCGCTTCAACGAATCTTGATGCATTTCGGCCAGGCGTTTCACCAAAGGCGGGAGCTCAGCGTTCTTGCCGCTGTGTCGCAAAGAGATAATCAAGTGGTACATCGCCGCTTCGTTTGCAGCATCGTATTGCAGCGCTATCCTGCATTCTTTGACTGCGTTATCGTACTGGCCGAGAGACATGTACATACTCGCTAACTGGTTGTGAGCTTCCACCAGATCCGGCTTCAGCTTGATCGCAATCGTGGCCTCCTGCATCGCTTCCTTAAATGCAGGGCTGTCAGATTCAGGCGTTTGATTCATGATCAGCTGAGCCAGCAGCAGATGCAGTAGAGCATTGTCTGGATGTTCTTTCAGTTGGATCCGCACACGCGCAAGCGCCTTGTCCGGATCGTTCTTCTGAAGAATGGAAAGATCATCGGCGTAAGCAACAATACCCTGAGAACTATCGAGTTGCTCCGCCATCTTGAAATCTGCTTCGGCATTGTCCCACTGCGCCATTTGCACGTAGAGAACTCCGCGAGAAAGATAAAGCGTAGACGTCTTGGCCGCATGCTTAAGGCCAGCATTGAGCATCTCAATCCCCGCCTGGAACGAGTCATGCGTAAGACAGAGGACCGCAAAACGAACGTAATTGGATGGATCCGTGGGATCAAGTACGATGGCCTGGCGCTGAAGAGCGACTGCCTTCGGAGTGTCTCCCGTTGCCTCGTACACTTGCGAAGCAAGACTAAGAATGTCCGGATCGGACTGGGCAGAAGTGAGAAGCGGTTCGAGAACCTTCAGAGCATCTGCATTGCTGTGTGTCGCGACCAGCAGCACTGCGAGATCATAGGCGGGATACGACTGGCCCGGTAGAAGCGATACCAATTGCTGGAATACGGGAATCGCGTCGGACGCACGATCAAGTGCATACAGGCAATAGCCGTATGCCTCAAGCGTGTCAGGGTGAGTAGCAGCCGCATCCTTGCTCGCCTCGAAATGAGGAACAGCAGATTGACAATCGCCCGATTTCTTGTAGAGTACTCCCAGCATTTCGTGGGCGGTTGTATTGCCTGGATTGGATTTCAGGATTCTTTGCAGAAGTGGAACCGCACGCTTATCGCCGGTCTTGAAGTAAATTTGGATTGCGCCTTGGAGCGCGGGAACGTAGTTGGGAGAGATTTGCAGCGCACGCGTAAATGCTGACAATGCTCCAGTGTCGTCGCCCTGCAATCCGAGGCACACCCCTTCAAGCGTCCAGAGTTTGTATTCACCAGGACTCGCCCGAAGCATCGGTTTCAAGGCCACGACGGCCTGATCGTAATGTTGCGCGCGGATCAGGGATTCGATATCCGATATGGTCGATCGTTTTTGACCCTGAGCGCAGATGATGGTTGTGAATGCGCACAACAACATGAGCCCGAACGCCACCATATGTGAATGGAAATACGGGGTTCGGTTACCCCCATCACGAACACTCGAGGCAGATCTTATAAAACACATATCTTCAAACTTCCGTTCAAACCTTCGTAAGAGAAGTATTGAAACCATGTTCATCCACTGATGAAAGATAATTCCAGTTGCCTTGCACTACAAATCAGAATTTGCCCGTGATGCCTTTCCCTTCAGTGATGGTAAAAATGGAATCGACTGCTGGGATTTTGATTTTCTCTATCTTTCCCGACGGCCAATGAATCTCTGTCGTTCCCGCGTCCGTGGCTTCCCCAAGACCGAAGTGAGCCCTTTGATCGTTCGAGGAAATGTAACTTCCTCCGCTCATCACATCTTCTCGTTGGCGAATACCATTCGCAGACAGGTAAACCGTGGTGCCCACCGCATCCCGCGGGCTCTTCGGGCCGCCAATCAACTTAATCTCGATCCAATGATGATGATCTGGATTGATGTTCTTAAGCAACACGGCGGGACCATCCACCGGATTGATCACCACGTCAATGCGGCCGTTGTTGAAGAGGTCTCCGAATGCAGCGCCGCGTCCAGGTATAACAACGGCTAAGCCAGAACCGATGACCGGTGGAACGTATTCAAATTTGCCACGGTGATCGTTATGAAAAAGCAGCGGTCGCTCAGCATATGTTGTGCCCCAGTTATGTTCGTCGACCTGGGGATAAACATGACCGTTCACCATCATGATGTCTTTCCATCCGTCGTTGTCGTAATCGATCAAACCGTCTCCCCATCCGACAAACGGAACAGCGACACGAACGATTCCGGCCTCTCGTGCGACGTCTGTGAAGCTTGCACCTCCGTCGTTCCGATAAAGAGCCTTGTAATCGTCCGAGAAGTCTGTGTCAAGAACATCCATGAGGCCGTTATTCAGATAATCGCCAACAGCTAGTCCCATCGAAGCAATTTCTCTGCCGTCGAAATCATAAGCGAAGCCTGAAACGAGACTTTGGTCATCGAAGGTGCCGTCACCTTTATTGATGTAGAGAAAATTGCGCTCGGAATCGTTTGCTACCAGCAGATCCAATTTACCGTCATTATTTACGTCGACAAATATCGAAGTGAACCCATAGAAGGCGTCCGGGCCTGAAACTCCGGCAGTTACGCTCACATCCCTAAAAGTACCATTGCCGTTGTTGTGAAACAGATGGTCCTTTTCCCCCGAAAGTCCACGAGGGCCGCACATCACAGGCACGCCGCGCATCTGACAGTTTGCTGTTGAGGCCGTACCATCCTCTGAACTCGGCTGATTATTCAAATCGTAGTGAACATAGCCAGAGACATAGAGATCGAGACGGCCGTCCCCGTCATAATCTCCAAACGTTGCACCTTTCGACCAGTTTCCCAGCGTGATCCCGGCCTTCTCTCCAACGTCGATGAAAGTGCCATCGCCGTTGTTATGGTAGAGGCGATTCTTGCCAAAGTTGGCCACGAAAATATCAGACCAGCCATCATTGTCGTAATCACCGATCGCTACGCCAAAGCCCCAACGATCGTTTGTGACTCCGGCCCGTTCGGAAACATCTGTAAAGGTTCCGTCGTGATTGTTGTGGAATAGTGCAGCGTGCGGCGGAGTGCGTTTGCCTGCCAGAGCCTCATAAGTCGAACCGTTCACCAGATAAATATCGAGCCAGCCATCATTGTCGTAATCGATCAGTCCTACACCCGATCCGTCGGTCTCGAGGATGTACTTCTTCTGCCGAGTCCCCATTTCATGTATCCAACTGGAGAGTCCTGACGATTTGCTTGCATCTTCAAAGACCACCACGCCCTTGTCGACGAATCCCCCTGCGGTGATGGGACGATGCTGCGCATCATACGTCGGAGCAAACACGCCCGCTGAAGCGATGCCTCCCCTTCCACCTTGCGCTGGCTGCTTGGGCATCGGCTCTTGTGCCCATGCAAGTACGCCCAGAAAAGTAGCGGCCGCGCAAGAGGCTGCACAACTCGATCGCAAGAACATTGGTTGTAATGATAACCGGAGGTCAGCAGTTTCGATTTACTTTAGGTTCGATTAGTTTTTTTGATGAATCACCATGCGTGAGCGGCAATAACATGAGGTGGACCGGCCATCGAGTCAGTAACAGTTGTCTGCAACAATATTTCCAAATTCCGATTTTGCCAATCAGCCGGAACTTTGGCCAGGCCGTCCTCCATATAGCGATTCGACGTCACGAATTCACCGGCTGCCTGCGTACCTCGCGGCCCGATACCCGCGACGGTGATCGTAAACTCTCCGGTCTTCGAATCGATAAGCCTCGCCACAATTGCGAAATCCTCAGTATCTTCACCATGAATTCCTGTTCGCGTTGTCCAAACTCTTCCTCCTGGAACTTCCTCGCGGATCATGTATTCGCCATTTTCTCTCAGGAATGCGAAATGAAGATTTGAGATCAAATCCATTGTCCATTTGCTGTTGAAGCCGCCTATCACTACTGCAGGAAAGCTCCTCAGATCCTCATAGGTGGCAGCAGCACCAATCCGAAGCTGGCTCGGCTTGGCTAGTCTGCCGAACAAGCCGGACAGCGCAAATGCCACTGAAGCATCTGAAGCAGGGACAATTTCCGGAGAAATCGGCAGGCCCTCCGGAGTTTGCCCGCTAACACTCTCTGATTCCTGTAATCGGAAAAACCGATTGGCTGCGGCGCTGGATCCTAATTGTTGCGCCCGCGCCTGCAGTAGCTTCTCTTCCGCCGAGTGGTCAGTAGCGTTCGCAATGCATATCAGTACCGGTTGTTGGCTTGTGATCGCTGGACCCCAAAAAAGGTCCAACCCGCTCTTTGAATCAGCAGCTTTGTGAGAAGGATTGATGAGTCCTCTACCGATAACAACAATCACAATCGCAGTCGCAACCACCAGGAAAGTCGTGAACTTCCAATTGTTTGCCGGCTTGCGTTCCGGCGGGACGGCAATTGCACGACTCGCTTTTGAGCGGGCGTCCGAACCAAGATGGAAGATGGGCGAATACGAACCTACCGGCAATTCAATCCGCAATGCGGGAGGTGAGGACAATTCGGCGTAATACTGCTCCAGGCGCCTGCGTACCTCGCCTGCCTGGACCCGTACGACGGGATCTTCGCCGGTGGCATAACCAGCTGGACGGTGAAATACCTCAATCCCGATGGTCCGCTCTTTCAGGCGCTCAAGAGTTCCATCGAGTTTGTTCAGTACTACGAATTTTAGGAACTGCTTCGAACGGTCCGCACTCTTGAAGTAGCGGCTGGCAAGAATGCGGTCCAGTTCCTGCAGGGCAGAATTTCGATCGATCGGCGGAGTTTCTGGTGTGGACTGCTCAGAGTCAGGTCTCTTCGGAGATAAGACGAACGAATTCATGGGGTACTCACCAATCGTATGATTCGGAGCAAATTCGCCGGATCACTTAGCGGATCCCCAGGCCAAGTTCGCTCATCTGGGGGGATCGTGCCGCAATGAGCAAATTCCGAATGCGGCTAAGTAAATCAACACCCAAGCTCTTTGTCAAGAACCCAGATTTCGGCATTGCGCCGAAGAAATCCCATGCACCTGAAATGCGATCCACTGGCCCCTAGGGAACGGGGTTACCCCCGGCCAGCAGCGATGTGTCGGCCATATACGGGCCCCTCCGTCATGCGTATCTGTCTAGAAACATACAGTTTACGAACATTACACACAGTAAGAGAACCGTGTGTTACTTGTTCCCCCCGCAATGCTTGATCAAACTCCTTATCGATCTCGCGGTAGGCCTTTTGACGGATGCGGAAGGTCGTCTGCCTTCTCGTATCTGAGGTCCAAACAAACAGCACTAAACACGGAAACAGGCTGAGCATTCAAAGAGGAGACCAGCATGAATTGCACGCAACGCATCATGATCTTCTTGTTACTCCTGTTCGGCTTGGGAGGCACTAGGGCGTTCGCCCAATTCTCAAGCGGAATCGAAGGTATAGTGCACGACACTTCCGGCGCGGTGATCGCCGGTGCAAACATCACCATAACGGACAACCGCCTCGGGGTAACCAGAACCACTCATTCTGGCGAGAACGGCTATTTCCGCATCGACGGGATCGCTGCATCCACTTATACCGTCGAAATCCAAATGCCGAACTTCCAAACTTGGAAACAGGCAGGCCTGACGCTACAGATTCGAGAGATCCGGACCCTTAATCCTGAGCTGAAGGTTGGCGAAGTCTCCACAAACGTGGAAGTTTCAGCCTCGGCGGCGACAGTTGACCTGGTAACGCCGACAACCGGTTCCATCATTTCTAGCGTCACTCTGCAACAAACGCCGTTATCGGGCCAAAATATTTATAGCCTTGCTGCTCTGACTCCGGGTATGACGGGCGGCGGTGTCGTCACAAGCGGCAATGACAATTACACAAATGAATACGCGATCAACCTGAACGCCTCTGGCTTAAGACAGGAGCAGAACGGGTATCAGATCGATGACGCGTTTACCAATACACCCTCACGTGGCGGCGGCACATCGATTTCTCCCAACCCTGAAATTGTTCAGTCGGTAAACGTTCGTACGAACAACTTCGACGCCCAAAAGGGAAGGAATGGAGGCGCCACGGTCGACGTCTATACCGTATCGGGCTCCAACCAGTTCCACGGAACCCTGGATTGGTATTTCACCAACGACACGCTGTTGGCGAAGACTCACTTCCAGACGAAGGTTCCTGTATTTACCCGCAATGAAATGGGTGCCACGATGGGTGGCCCGATTTTCAAGAACAAGCTCTTCTGGTTCGGCGCCATCGACGTACTGCGTGCCAGCAATCCAAACAGCTATACAGCGACTGTGGAAACACAAGACCTGGTGAACTGGGCCAAGACTAACCGTCCAAACACCATAGGCACCAAGATTCTGCAGATGGCGCCTCCGCAGATATACCCGACTTCGGGTCTCGTGCCGTACAGCACCTACATTCTGCCGACAAGTCAGGGCGGCACACCCGGCTACTTTGCCCCCCCGGCTGGCATTCCTGCGACGTTGAATGTCATAGGCACCATTCCTGTAAGCTACAGCGCTCCGAAAAATGGTTACCAATGGAGCTTCCGAGTGGACGATTACATTCGGAATAGCGACCGCCTCTATGTAGACGCCATTCGCACGTACTATTCAGGCCCGGGGGGCGGAACCCGTCCAGCAAGTGTTCAAGGCAACGCTAACAGCTCAGACTTCGTGAACATCAATTGGACGCACACTTTCTCACCTCATTGGCTCAACCAGACCGGATTGAACCTCATCCGGCCATACGGAGCGAACCTGACGCAGGTTGAGACTTCGGGAATTCCGTACGTAAACGTCACAAATCTTGCGGGATTTGGATCATGGGCGCCAGGTAATTTCACACAAAGCACCTATGGCTGGCACGATGTGCTGACTGCTAATGTGCGGACGCATACGCTCAAGTTCGGCGTGGATATGTTCAATGTCCGCGAAGCCGATCACCAGCAAGGCGCATTCACCCGTCCCACATTCAACTTCAACAACCTGCTTGATCTGATCCAGGATGAACCGGTTTCAGAGAATGGATCGAAGGTCAACCTGCAGACTCATCAGCAGGCTCCTTATGATCGCTATTATCGTGCTCTGATTCAGGGCTACTTCCTGCAAGATGACTGGAAGATGTCGCGGCGGCTCACGCTCAATCTAGGTGTGCGATACGATTTGATGACGAACTTCTTCAGCATCTATCAGCCGACATTGAGCAAATTTGTACTCGGTAGCGGTTCAACATTGAATGCGCAGGTCACGGCTGGCGTCGCAAAGCTGGCCGGCACCAGCCATGTGCTCGATCACAACATTGGAGGATTTACGCCGCGTGTCGGTTTCTCTTGGGATGTGTTCGGTACGGGCAAAACTGCGGTGCGAGGCGGGTTCGGTGTATTCCAGGATCAGCCACCTTATCTGCACATCACAGACATGACCGCCGGAAACTTGCCGAACTACTTCGGTCCATCTCTTGATGTGCGGTCGGGAGATCCAACTCCTACGTTCTTCCTTTGTACGCCGAACGGCGCGTGGAACATGACCTGTCCGGTAATTGACACAAGCAATGCCACCATCGACCCAACCACTGGAGCTCTCAAAATCAACGGCGTGGTTAAGAAAGCCAGCATGGGTGGTTACGATCCAAACTACAAGATGACTCAGGTATTGGAGTGGTCTTTGAGTGTGCAGCATCAAGTGCAAAGTAACCTTATTGTTGAAGTGAACTATTCCGCGTCAGGTGCGCGGCATTTGCCCGTCTTCAACAGTGACATAAATCGGTATGCGGGTGATTTGATTCAAAACAACAATACCCTCACGCGTTTGAACCCCAATTTTGCTGGAACTGAATATGCCACATCCAACGGCACATCTTCAGGCAACTTCGGTTCATTGTCAGTGATAAGACCATTCACACATGGCTTTGCACTGCGAGGCATCTACACTTACGGGAAGACTCTTGACCAGATCAGCAATTCCGTGTCGCTTTCCGGCGGTTCCGTAACCTCGAATACAAATGTCATTCAATCGGGGAATCTGGGCGCACAGCACGGCCGCGCAGATTTCGACATCCGTCAGCAGTTCACAGCCGATGGAACCTGGGATGTTCCGAACAACTATACGAATGTTGCATTAAAGAACATCCTTGGTGGATGGCAGTTCGGTGGCAAATGGGTTGGGCAAACGGGTCTGCCTTTCACGGTGACCAATAACTCGTCATTCCAGCCGATATGCAACGGCGGAGCGGTGGCTCCTGTAAGCAACCACTGTCCGGCGGGAAGCACGCTGACTGGAAACGCCGGAGGTGATTACAACGCCGATGGCACCAACTACGACGTACCCAATGTGCCGAACTTTGGCAGTCAGCTGAGCGGACAATCGAAGAATCAGTTCCTGAACGGAATTTTTGCGTCATCAGCATTCCCCGCTCCGGGCCTTGGAGTAGAAGGAAGCTTGGGACGCAATACCTATGACCGGCCAGGGTACAAAATCTTCGACTTCTCATTCACCAAGTACTTCAATGCCCCGTGGTTCTTCTCAGAGAAGATGAAGATCGAAGCCAAGGGCGAAGTATTCAACCTGTTCAATCGGACCAACCTCGGCACTGTAACGGGAGACATGTCCAGCAGTACGTTTGGGAAGTCCACCAGCCAGTTACCTCCGCGGAGCATGCAAATGCATCTGCGCGCCAGCTTCTAGCTTGTCTCCAACAAGAGAGGACCGGAGCCCCTTTCCCGGTCCTCTTTCTTTTTCTCGCTGTCTAATCAAAATATGCTGAAGTGGAATTATGATTCGACAGATCTAAGATCATTTTGCCTGTCAGCAAGTGCGATCCCTTCCGCCCGCCCGCAAAGTCGCGAAGCTAATCAATGTAAATTGTGTTCCTATTCCTTCACCGCCCTCATAGGGCATTCCCCTTTTCGCAATCCAATCGCAAGCTCAGATCGACTCTCCCTTTCGCAATCCGAACCTCGATGACAAATCAAGAATCACTGATTTGCTCGGTCAGTTTGCGTAGAACTCAAGAAC
>Ga0207694_10002874_pt1 | contig 13864 bp, 25 predicted proteins | sample KBSC34metaG_FD_184353 | JGI IMG/M metagenome (GOLD analysis project Ga0207694, IMG submission 184353) | Corn rhizosphere microbial communities from Kellogg Biological Station, Michigan, USA - KBS C3-4 metaG (SPAdes) (version 2) | ecosystem: Host-associated > Plants > Roots > Rhizosphere > Soil...
TCTAAAGCGCATACAATAACTATATGGCTCTCTTTGATTGAAAATGGTATGATAACCATACTTCAGAGAGAGCCTTAAAAATTTAAGTTGCTGATTGCGCTATCCGTCAAGTAATCTAATCCCAATGTACTAACTGGCCGTAGTAGTAGGGAGACGGTAATACCCAAGCAACTGAAAGGCAGGGCAATGTGGCATGAGGTTTGGGATGCTATCAGGTCTAACGCTGATAAGATATTCGACAATGCTCTGGGTCTACTTAGGGATACGTTTCTTCTTGTGCTTGGGGTTCACTATCGGAATCATGTACTTCGGCGCAAAGCTGAAGCAGAAGAGCTTACCAGTAAGCACGAAGCCAACGAAGAGCAGATTCGTGAGCTTAGGGATTGGATGGAGTCCGAGAAAAGAAGAACGCCGCAAGGGGATGGTAGCGGAGCGCAGACAGGACAGGAGAACGGCGTGGATAGCCACTCTGACGCTTATCCTAGGAGTCATAATCGGATACGCAAGCCGTAATTATCAAATTTCCAGCACCACAAGCAAACTTCCCAACACTTTAGTTTTAGATCAATTGCAAGATGGTAGTTATCGTATGCTGTTGGCCGATGGCCGAAAGATAAACACTTCCTTTTGTCCTGACAAGAATGGAAACGTGGATAAGAGTCTCGTTCGCGGAAACAAGCTGAAAGAATTTAATTACGTCCAATTGTCAGGATGCAAAAACATTTACGGTTACGGGCTTGGATATGTGGCCTATGCCGAAAACGGAGTTAGACTTAAATTCCCAATACCCGAGGAAATAGCCGATGCCAGATGATCCAGTTCCAGTGCCGGGATGGAAGCCGGGTGACCCTAACCCGAATCCCAATCCACCCAAGCCTAACCCAAGCAAGCCAGCGCATGACGAAGGTGTTACGCATGAATCGCCAGTGCCCAATCCACCCAAGCCATAAAGTCTTACGGTAAGACATTTCTAGATGAGGGCGAGATTAATGTCTCGCCTTTGTTTTCTGTAAGGACAAAAATGAATCCCAAACAATTTCTCATTGCAGCATTTAATGCAGCGAAACAAGCCAAGCACATATTTCCAGAATACGCAGCATGTGAAGCTGCCCTTGAATCGGCATGGGGAAAAAGCAAGTTGGCTATTCAGGGAAACAATCTGTTCGGTCGCAAGCAATCTGCAAAGAATCCAGTATTCGACACGATTGATTTTCCGACAAAAGAATTTCTACATGGAGTATGGGAAACAGTTCCGGCACATTGGGTAAAGTATCCTGATTGGGCATCATGCTTCGATGATCGTATGGCACTGTTGCGCAGATTGAGCAGCCTGTATGGGCCAGCACTTGAGGCGCTAACCGGGGAAGATTTTGTCAGGCTGGTATCCGAGCATTGGGCAACCGATCCGAACAGAGCGGACAAGGTGTTATCCATTTATCAGATGCACAAAGATGATCTCCTGAGCAGTCAATCCACGTCCTAAATACCCCTGTATTGCGCCAAAAACGCCCTTTCTAGCCCCTGTTACGGCTATCCCTGCCCCTAGCCTACCCCTGTAAATCCAGCAGCTTAAATTAGGTAAAAATAATTGTTGACAATGTTATCAAAATAACCTAGGATACAGACATTGCAGCAATCAACTGCAAAGAGGAGAGCAACAATGATATTCAATAATAAAGAAACTAGAGATTTAGCGCGGATTATTTTCGGAGATATCTGTTTGCGCTGCGCATCTGTTCCCTGTGAATGCGGTACTCCTGAATTTGAGAAATTAGTGGATCAGGAAATATCCAACCAACAGAAAGATGACGATGAAGGGGAAAAATGAAAGCAGTAGACGAAAAAGAAGAATATCTTGGCAGCACAACAATTCACGGAAATACATACAATTACTTTCGCGGTTCCGATCTTTATGTTTACCAATTTCACGGAGATAAAAAGATTGGCTATCTCTGCCACATATCAGCATGGCCTACTTTTTCATTTGGATTAAATATTGAGAAATGATTTTTAATGTCGGCATGTATTACCAGATGGATTAAATAGTCTTACCGTGAGACAAACCGGGACGGCCCAAGGGTAAGACCAAGCCCCGCAAGAAAGGGAACGAGATGAGCGTAAGAAATGTACACGCACGGCATCAATCGCGGGATACTAGCTTCAAAACCGATTTTGGCGACGTGACGCTTCATGCCGATGTGTTCGTGGATAAATCAAAACTCTATGCTATGAAACGCCGCATTATTGCCGGAAAAGTCGAGTTAGATTTGAGTAAATACAGGCACTTCCGATTGAAAGAGAGCGGCGAAATATATCCGATAACTGAAGCATGGGCATTACGTATCTTCAGCTTCGCCAAACGATAGCCCACAAGTACGGCCCAAGACCAAGGGGCAGGCCAAGAAAGGTAAAAAGTAGATGGCAAACAAGAGAGGAAATCAAAATGACACCACAGATTGAAGCAGCAGTTAATTGGTGGGCGGATAAGTTGAACGCCTGCAAGCAGTCAGGATTGAGCGAGGAAGAACGCCGTGATCCTGCAAACAGATCGTATGAGCTTGCCGAAATGCTCATGACGCTGTGCAGGCCAGAAGTAAGCGCGGAGCAGGTAGAGAAATTTAAGCAGTCCCTTGCTACCCAAATCGAAGGCAAAAAACCGTACTGTCTGTCGGTCGATTACGGGCCGGACATGACGTTAGGGCAGGCTCTGCGCGATGCCGCTATTCCTATCACTCACGGAACGCTGCCAATAAAAACAAACATGTGGCTACAGGACGGCAAAGTGGAAGTAAGTTACGGTTACGGCGCACCGATAGAAACAATTTTTAGCGCGTGATGAGCTGAGCCGGGGACGCTCCCATAATCAAGAAGGGAAGGAACAAAAGTGAAACCAATAATTGCAGCCATGAGGCTATGCGCGAGAATTGTGGTAACTCCTTTGTTTGCGCTGGCTTTCGGGTTTTGCTGGATCGGATTCGTGTTTTTTATCGGCACGCTGTTTCAGATATTTTCGTTCCTTGAAAACGAACGGTTTGACTGGAGGGCGCATATTGCTGACTGCAACAAATTCTTTTGCGAACCGCTTGTAAAGATGTGGAAGAAATAGCCGAGAGGCCCGTAAGGAGGGAAAAGTAGCAATGGCGACACAGGATTTACACGCGACACAGCAAGTCGGTACGGCAGCAGATTGCACCTGCTATCTGGATTGCCGCCAAGATTCGCACTCTGGCCAGTGGCACCAGCACGAAGATGAACCGTGCCCAATTCATCCAGATGCTGTTATGGTCGGCTGAAAGTTTGACGGCCCAGTGAGGCCAAGAAAGCGAGAGGAAATAAATTTAAAATAGGTATTGACAAAGGTTATCAAAACAATTAATCTACACACATCGCCAATCAAGCGATACAGGGAGATAAAAATGGAGCAGCAAAAAGAAGTTACTCGCCTACGTGATTTGAGACTCAGCGCAAGAGATCAATTCATTCTTGATCCCAAAACAATTTCAATCGAAGATGGTCACAACCCAAGATCATATAACCTTGCGGAAAACCAGCAGCATTTGAATGACCTGAAAGCCAGCATCCGTGAGAACGGAGTGCGCGTCCCGATTCTCGTTCGCTATGATCCGCAACTAAAGAAGGCAGTTTTAGTTGACGGAGAATGCCGTCTCAGGGCCACGCTGGAATTGATCGCCGAAGGAGTTGAAATCGCTGGTATTCCTGCAATCCAGTCAGACGGCAGCAATCCGGCAGAACGCTTACTTACAGCCATCGTTTGCAATACCGGAAAGCCACTCAGCAAATGGGAATCCGGGGCGGCATTCATTCGGCTGCGTCGGTTCGGCTGGGATGATATTGCCATCGCCAAGCGTACAGGAAATTCTCTGCGGTTTGTAACGGAAGCAATCGAGCTTTCGGATGCTCCGGATGAAGTCAAGAAAATGATGAGCGAGAAAACTGTTACCCCTGCTCTGGCGCTAAGTGAAGTCAGGAAGAATGGGGCGGGAGCGGTTGAAAAGTTGAAGGCCAAGGCCGAAGCTGCGCAGAAGAAAGGCGACAAGACAGCCAAGCGCGAACAGCCTAACCGGATACCGAATCCCAAACAGATGTTGGGCCTTGTGGCTAAACTGGTTCAGGGCGTTCAGGACGATATTTTCAATCCTGAGTTCAAGTTTGTGGAAGTGGACAGGTTGACGATGGTAAAACTTGCCGGACTTGTGGGAGTCACGGCGGATGGAAGGGAGAAAAAGTAAATGCCAAAGGTTCATGGAACGAGAAAACAGAAAGCCAACGAATTACTGCGTATGGTTACTAATGGGCCTAGTTTCTCTCTCGATTTTCCGCACCAGAGTACCGAGAGGGATAAATATCTAAAGTTGGCTGAAAAGGATTATCGTCTATGGGCTAACAGTTGGATCATTCCCAAATTGAAAGAATTAGTTTCAGAACTTGAGTAAGCGTGATTGATCTTTCATCCGAGTGTAAAGCCAGCGGGAAACCGCACCCCCGCTATCTCCCGCACTCTGAAAGCGTGGAGGCTGATAACCTTCCGGGCCAGTACGCAAGCTGGCCACAAATTTAAATCAGGTGAGAAAAATGTTTAATCCAGTTGTAGCAATGCTTCACAATGAGAAGTTAAACAAGTGGCATCCGATTTGGTTTAAGGAATCACCATTGCCGGGGCCACCTTCTGAGGATAAGCCAGTGCGCCATAAAAGCAAGGGCCATCACACGCAAGGATTTGATACGCGGGAAGCCGCATTAAGCGCAGCGAAGGAATTATCCAATGCGCTGAAAGAGCAAGCAATCGGGCCTGTATCTCTTGCACTGGAAAAAGATTTTGAATGGGATGGCAATGATATTCCGGCAATGGTTGTTTTCTTTGATATAAAAAACGAAACCGCTGTACCGATGATTGCCTAATCCCAAAAGTCTTACCGTAATACAAAAAGGAAACCACGATGGCTGATTTAGTTCACGTACCAGACGAAGATGTATCGCTACTGAGTTTGGCCGATAAACCTTCAACCGTTTTAGATCAAGCCAAGCTAGCGGCCAATACCATCATGTCGGTAATCAATGCCAAGAAAAAACAGATTGTTTTCAATGGCGAAAAATACTTTGAGAACGACGATTGGGTACTCGTAGCAAAAATGTACGGGATTGTTCCCCGCATTGTAGGTGAGCCTGAGTATGTGGAATTTGGAGAAGTAAAGGGATTCAAGGCAGTGTGTGAAGCTGTGCTTGTGGCCACGGATCAAGTAGTAGGACGCGCTTATGCTATGTGTTTGAATGACGAAGAGAATTGGGGTGACCGTCCAAAGTACGAATGGCGCGATGTACTGGACGCGGAAGGAAAGAAGATTTGGGAAGAAAAGTTAATCAAGGGCAAGATGAAAAAACTTCCTAAGTCTGAAAAGGTACAAGTGGGAGTGGTCAAGGTGCCATTGTTTCAGTTGATGAGCATGGCCCAGACTCGCGCAAGCTCAAAGGTTCTAAGCATGGTTCTGAAGTTTGTTCCTGTGCTGGCCGGATTCAAGCCAACGCCAGCGGAAGAAATACCAAACGATGGCAGCGAGTTTGCGCATGAGAACGAAAGAGAGTCCAATCATCCTACACGCGCCAAGCGCAAAAATAACCCCGATGAATCGCAGCCAGAAAAACCCCATGATCCTGACTGTATTACCTCTGCGCAAGCTAGCGAGATGTGGCGATTAGCGAGAGGTAAGGGGAAACTTTCAGAGCAAGAGGTACGCGAGAGATTGGCCGAATTGAAAGGGAAAAACGGGAAGCCAGTAACTAGCGCACTGGATATGCTCAAAACAGACTACATCAAATTTATTTCGTCATTGCCAAATGTAACCGAATCGGATTACAGGCAAGAGGAGCCGGGAGCTAGCGGGTAATGCGCAATCCAGAACAAACCATGAAAGCACTTGAGCGCAAGGGGTACAAGGTAGAGCGCCTTACGTCCTATCAATTCCGTTTGGAATGTGTTTTCGATCTATACGTCATTCGGTTTCGATGGCACAACATTGCAAACAATACTCGCGGGAGTTGGCACGGATTAAACGAGCAGCAGTTAACCAATTTGATAGATCAACAGGTAGCGATTGCCGATGCGATTTTAGATCGTGAAATTGCGGCAGGGAGAATTACAGAAGAGGGAGAACCTGTAGCAGTAGGGAAGCGCGATGTCGATAGTGCAATTTGGTGGACGCAAAAAGGTTTGCAGCGTAACAAGCTGCAAGGGCAGAAATAGCGTAGTACGTGATTCCGTGGAACACAAAGCGGTAAGGACGGCAAACTAGGGTGTCAGACGTGGCACCCGTTATGCCTAGAAAAAGTATCGCGGTAAGACAAATTGAATATGAGGAAAATCGAAATCATGGAAAATATTTTCTATCACGCTATATCTCCGCGTGGAACAATAATTTACTCACCCAATAGGCAACTGCTGGAAAGAATCATTGCTGCGTTAGTAGGTTAAAAATGCCTTTCTACATCAGGCCGGAAAGATTCTGTAACGATTGCGGGTATTCGATAGATCAATGCGAATGCATACCGCCAGACTGCGAAGAAGTTGAATCGTAAGAAGAAGTGAGAGATGAGGATTACCTATGAGAAAGATATTTAAAGCGGAAGCCGAAGGGGATGTTATGTACATCTCAGCCGAAAGCCTTAACGAAGCAGAAAGAAAGTTACAGCTTGTTTGTGGGCCTATTCCGACTTCAATGATTCAATGGTCGGAAGTTGATGAATTGCCAGAAGGTGAGCAGTTCATGGCGGAACCCTTGTGACCCACTCCGTACAATTTCACGATACAGATTCCAGTGGTAAGCCAGTGCATGAGTACGCAGTCAATGGACTAAGAACTCCGTATGTAACTGGAGTTTTGAATGATCGTGGGTTCTGTGATTATGCGTCCTGCCCAGAAGATTTCATGGAAGCGGCCAGAGAGCGCGGAAATATTGGACATGAAGTTACGCATTGGTTTGATATTGAATATCCGGGAACATTGATTAAATCCGAAACTCTTGATTATGCGGAAATATTTGAAGTTAATTTTCTTGAAGAACCGTTGCATCCGTGGGCCAATGAGCAGCTTAGGGCGTGGGTTGATTTCAGGATTGAATTTGGATTTATTCCGACTCTAATCGAGAAGCCTCTCGCTTGGAAGATTAACGGCATGATGGTATGCGGTACTCTCGATAGGTTTGGAATGTCCAAATTAGGCCCGATGGTCATTGACCTGAAATTTACTTCCAAGATTGAACGTTCAGTAAAGTACCAGCTTGCGGCTTACGCGGCCAATCCTGAATTGCATGTTAAGGGCAAGCGGCCATTGCGATATGCAGCGCATTTTAAGGATGGAAAAGTTATCCCTGTACCCTTTACTCGAAGCAAGGATGAATCAATATTCTCAGCAGCTCTGGCGATAACACATGACTTGTGGAATGGTGGAGGAAAATAGTCTCACCGTAAGACTTTACTCACATTCGGCCATCATTTAATCCTATCGCCATTGGGCCAGAATTGACCGTAGAGCCATCGCTAGGGCATCGCTTGAGCCATCCCTGTAGCCCAAGATTCCGATGGTTCCTAGGGGCCAAAAGAATAGCAATTATTTTTCTTGACATTGTTATCAAAATAATTATAATTGGGCTGTACCGTAAATCAAAACGGGAAGGGAGAAAACGATATGGCAAACTTTCAGGCAAACAATTACGCAGCGTTTCCAAATGTAGCAGATGCTTGCTCGTATCTCGATTTAAGCGTACTGTCTGACATTCGCGAAAAGGAAACCTTCAAAGCTCCTGAAGTGCTAGGCGTTTCTGATAGCTATGATCCGCCAATGGTTCCATGTTACGCATTGGGCGAGAGGCAAGATCATTCGGCAGGATTACACGGATTCAGTTTCACGCCATACTTTGATTCCATGTTAGAGCTTGACGATTTCTGCAAGAAACATATGGGAAAAATCAGAGATATCTCTAAGTCATTGGAAGATGGCGCGGCATATCCAAGTAACGACTGGTGGAAGTAATTTTTCAAGAGCCGATAATCAATCGGCAGAGGGAGAAGAAAATGGCTTTTCATCATCCAAACCGGAGCCACAGGAAACCTGTAATGGGAGCAAAGGCGTATCCGCTGAGAAAAATTGTCGGAACGAAGATGGTTCCTATCATGATCGGAGATAAGCCAAGTCAATATGAAGTACTCCATGAAGTTCTGGAGTGCGGTCATACCATGAGGCCGCGTGAGGATTTTGTTGGAGAAACTAACGCCACTAAGCGCAGATGCCGCCAGTGCTTTCAGGAAAATAAACCGGAGGTAGCAAATTGAGTTCATCTCTCACCACTCCCAATCCTCCCAGCATCTTCAAGATGTCCGCGGAAAAAATCAAGCTGAGCGTTTCGGCTTACGGATCGAAACTTACAACGGTTGAAGCGTACAAAGAAATCTGTAATGCGATCACTTCCATGGCTTCATCCATCAAGCGAGTGAAAGAGCATTACGACCCCAAGATTGCCGATGCGCGAGTGCCATGGGACAATCTGTGCCAAGAAAAGAAAGATGTGCTCGATACGATTGCGCAAGCTCAGACAATGGCCAATCGCCTGAAGTTTGATTACGAGGAAGAGCAAGAGCGTATTCGCAGGGCTGAAGAGTTGCGACTTGAGGCAATCGAAAACAAACGTATTCAGGATGAAGCAAAACAGCTTGCGGAAGATTTAAAGGCGCAAGGTGACAAGGCCGGAGCGCGTGAGGTATTGGCAGAAGCGAAGGTAACTACTGCGGTAATTACGGTTCCTAGTTTGATTCCCAAGCCTGCCGGGATGTACAGCAAAAAGCCGACATGGGAATATGAAATTATTGATCCTGCCAAGGTAAACGAATCCTACTTACATAAGGTTCCAAACGAAGAAAAGATTGCAGAAATGGTTAAGCGTTTGGGAATGGGCGCAGAGCAGTTAATTGGCAAGGGTTCAATCAAGATCACGCGCAAGATACCGAATACAGTCGTGCGCGGTGCGAAGTGAAAATAAAAACCAGTTTCGATTACCCGCCAATACCTATACGTTCATTTGACTGGAGCGCGATTGACGATGATACGTATTGCGGATGCGAGGAATGTCATTGTCCTGTAGGTCACGGAGCAACAGAGCAAGAGGCCATAGCGGATTTGATGGAGAAAACAAGCGATGCCGTGGCCTAAAGACATCATCGCCAAGTATCCACGCCTTACGGACAATTCCGAAAACGCTGTATCCATTCGTGCTCTAGCTTGCAAAGCGTACAAGAATTACATGCCGGAACACGATTGGGACGAAGTTAATCCCATGGTACGAGATCACTGGTGCGCGGTTACTGCTGCATTACTGGCGGTCATGGGTAAATAAAAAGTCTTGCGGTGAGACAAAATGGGCGAGTACATCCCTTACATTGACGAAGCTACTTACCTAGCATATTCATTCAGCCGAATGCTGCACCCTTTGATTGATTTCATGCACTGGAAAACGGTTTACGGGCGCGAAGTGGAAGCGATGGAAGAAAGATTTATGCGGGAGTTTCTTTTGCATCTTGTGAAAATCAGCTATTGAAATCCAAACGAAAGGAATCTATGGCAGATAAAAAGAAATCAACTAAACAGCCATCTCTCGAAGGCATGGAAGATCGGCAAATAAAAGAGCTACAAGAGGCCGCTGTATCCTATGCCGAAATCAGGGATGAGCGTATGCAATTAAACAAACAGGAAGTGGAACTGAAAACAAAACTTCTCGCGCTAATGAAGAAGCACAACAAGGAAACCTATAGCTATGATGGCGTAGAAGTAAACATCGTTCACGAGGAAGAAACGGTAAAAGTTAAGGTCAAAAAGAAAGACGAAGAAGATTAGGCCATCCCGAAAAGTCTCACAGTAAGACTATTGACAATCAAGAGTAGCTGAATATAATTATTTCAGGCCACCACAAGCCTAGCAGGGTTTCTACGGGCCAGAGCGGACACTCTGGCTCAACCCCTTTGTCCGAAGGGAATTTAAATGGAATCAAAATCCGATTCGCGTTCCATTGTTGAAAGAATTCAACTTGGCCCACCTTTTTAAAATCCCCACAACATATTGCAATAGCTGTAAGACTTTAACTTTTTTGTTTTCAAGATAATGACAAGGAACTGCTATGACAGATTCTCCAATGAAGGACTCTCTTGAGCAAGTAGTAGATTTAATAGGAGACATTCTTTCCGATAGAACTATAGCTTTTCGTAGAGACTTCGTGGAAATAGCTGGAAGCGCAGCTGGGGCTCTATTTTTATCACAAGCGGTTTACTGGACTGGAACCAAGCCGGATGGATGGTTCTACAAGAGCCGAGAGGACTGGACGGAAGAAACTGGACTTACGAGATACGAACAAGAATCGGCTAGGATTGCACTCAAGAAAATTGGCGTACTAGAAGAGGTACGCAAGGGATGTCCATTCCAGCTTCATTTTAAGATCAATGTGAAAGAGATTTTCCGTATATTGTCTGCTAAATCAAACAAAAAGCATTCGGTTAATAACAGCCGTCATTCGGTTGAAAACAACCCGATAGCTGGTGGCAGTACCCCCGTCCATTCGGTTGAAAATAACCAACCCTATAAGGAAGCAGAGATTACTACAAAGATTACTACAAAGATTACACAAGAAACCCCCTCTTTAAATGGTTTCTCTTTATCGGGAGAAAGTAACGGTAAAACCAAAAAGCATACAAGGGTTTTAGAAAAGACTTGCGACCCGCGATGCAAAGCAGTGACCGCCAAAATCTTTGAAGCCTACAAGCATTTCAACAAAATTAATCCCGGTTGGGGCGAAGCTTGCGGGAAGCAGTTGAAGAATTTTCTATCGGTGCATCCTGATTGGAATGAAGAAAAGATTTTTGAATGCATCAGAAACCGATTCAAGTCAGAAGTTAATCCGGCGCAAGAGCCGCTAAGTTGGATCAATAAGCTAGGTGATTACGCGGCAGGGCCGCTGGATAAATTCGGCAATCCAAAAGCGAACAGCAACGGCTTCCACAATGGCCAGCAATCACGCACAAATGGCACAGGAGCGACCGGACATCTGCTAGACCACTTACCGGATGCGGATGAGATTGCAAGGCGCAGGAAGGCCGATGACGCGAGATTAGAGGCAAGAAGAAATGCGAGGGGAATGTGATATCGGTCGAAAACGTAAAGGCGGTATTGCGCGAAGTTTATAAAAAGCGCGGATATATCGTGATTGGAACAGCGGGAATGTTTCGATTAGGGGATGTAACTACGCGATTGTTCCAATACGAAATAGGCAGTAAGTTTGTAGTATCAGAAAAAACGGACGTAGCGGACTGGAAAGGGCAAAGCAATCTCATTGCCGAAATAAAACCAGAATGGATTAGATATCCAGATCCAAGAGAAGGCAGTTTCTATCGTGTCATTCCAGAGGAAAAGAAAGAAATAACTAAGACATAAAAATCCATGGAGCTACATGCCTGAATTTCCAAAAACCGCCGAAGGACTTTACGCTGCTGGCTATCGTTTCAGAAACAATAGCCAATGTAATAGCGTGAAATGTGCGGCACAAATTCAATGGTGGACAACGCCGAGCGGGAAAAGTATTCCATTAAACCATCCATCGCTTGAGCCGCATTGGGTAACATGTCTAGATTCAAAACAATATCGCAAAGGTAAAAAATGAGAAGACTTCAAGGCGAAAGCGGCCATCATGCGCGTGGAAATACTTACGGAACGCGAGATACAACGCGAGGTAATAGTGATACGATTTTCCCTTCAATGTCGGATACAATCCATAGGGAAAAACTATTCCCTGCAACATGTGAAATATGCGGTATTCAATGCGGATTTTCAGCTACAGAAAATTCCATAGCGTACTGCTCCGAGTGGCATATGAAATTTGGCATGTTGATAGAAAAATTCCAATCTAATAAAGTCTCACCGTCAGACAAATGAAGAACGGAACGAAGCCAGCTCCATCAAAATCAGATTACGAACTAGGGCCACAGATGCCGCACAGCATGGATGCGGAAAGGGCATTATTAGGCGCTGTGCTTTTGGACAATGCGACGTGGCCACAAACAGAGTTATTGCAGCCGAAGGATTTTTATCTCAGTTCACATCAAATAATTTTCACGCGCATGATGGAGTTAATTGAAGAGGGTAAGCCAATAGACTTTGTAACGCTCACGGAATGCTTGGGGATGCACAAGCAAATTCCAGTGGTCGGTGGAGTTGCTTACGTAACATCTCTCACAGATGGATTGCCGAGAGTAAAAAATATTGAGCAGTATGTAAAAATTGTAAAAGACAAAGCCTCACTCCGCAGGCTAATAGAAATTTCCAATACTGCAATTCAAGAAGCCTACGAGCAATCACGCCCAGCGGAAGAAATAATCAGGGAAGCCGATAGAAGTATTTGTGAGATACAGGGGCAGGGGAAAATCGGGCCGCGTCATGCTGCCGTGATTGTTGACGAAGTAAAACAGGAATTCGCCAGAGTCAGGGCCATAGATCGAAGTATTACTGCGATAGGATTGCCAACTGGATTAGCTGGACTCGATAAAGAAATACTCGGATACCACAAAGGCGAGATGGTTTTAATTGCCGGAGAAACGTCATCGGGTAAGAGTACGCTCATGCGGCAAGCTGTTCTGAGTAACGTATCCGCAAATATTCCAACACTGGTTTATACGTATGAGGTTCGCGGGAGATCGTTTCTCACAAATTTGATGAGCCCGGTATCGAGTATCAGCGGAATAAAACTTAGGGACTTCCGTGAGCTAGACGAACAGCCTCACATCTTAGGCAGAAAATCAGAGGTAGAAATATTCTTTTCGCATCTATTGCAAGTAAGTAACTGGCCATTATGGATTGAGGACAACGCAAAAAACAATCACATAGATTACATCTGCTCATCGGCCAGAATGATGATTCGCAAACACGGTATTCAAAGCATCTGGCTAGATCAAGCGAGTCTAGCGCGGGGGGATGGCGATACAGAGACAGAACGGTTTGAGGACATTTCAAAAGGCATGGTAGGGCTGGCGATTTCCGAAGGTGTTCAAGTAGGAGTTTTGTCGCAACTCACGCGAGACAAGGAACGCCAGTCTTTAAAACGTGCTCCACGAAAGGGCGATGTTAAGTGGGCAGGAAGATTGGAAGAGGATGCTTCCACCGAATTATTTGTCTGGATAGACGAAAACAATCAACGCTGGATAATAAACGCAAAACAGAGAAACGGGGCAATCGGTAAAATTCCAGTAACGCTCGATACCGCACTGCTCTGGTTTGAGGATGGATACAAATGAGAGAGCACGAAAGAATAAGATTTGAATTAGGGCTGTGCATTCGATGCGAGAAGACGCGTGAAAACTGTCGTAAAAATAAGCAGACATGCCGCGAATGCGGGAGAAAGAAATCAAACCAAGTGCTCATGAATTATCACGGCATGAAACCGCAAAAAGCTAATATCTTAATCAATGTTGGTGGTTAACAAAATACTATTGACATATCCCATTCCAGAATGATAACGTGCAAGATGTGAATTAAAAAAAAGTCTTACCGTAAGACTAAAAGGAAAGGGAGTGAGGTTATGGCAAGTAAAAAGTCAAAAAAGAAATCAAGCAGGTCAGAGCAAATGAGGGCGATGCGTGAAGATGCTCCTACTGCTGGCGAACCTACGGACGTGGAAACTAAGGCGCAAAAAAAGAAGCGCGAAGCTTCCGAGAAAAAAGAAAAACTGAAGGCCGAAAAAAAAGCACAGAAGGATTTGGAAGCCAAACAGCGCGAAGAGAACAAGGCGCAGCGCAAACGTGAGCGCGAAGAAAAGGCCGC
>Ga0207694_10002875_pt1 | contig 13862 bp, 9 predicted proteins | sample KBSC34metaG_FD_184353 | JGI IMG/M metagenome (GOLD analysis project Ga0207694, IMG submission 184353) | Corn rhizosphere microbial communities from Kellogg Biological Station, Michigan, USA - KBS C3-4 metaG (SPAdes) (version 2) | ecosystem: Host-associated > Plants > Roots > Rhizosphere > Soil...
CAGCGCAACAGCCCATCGGTTGTGCAACCGATCTTGTGCAATCCCTTGCAAAGATCGAAGCCTTCGCCGTCGTCACCCACCGCACCAATGGCGTGCAGCTCCTTTGCATCCAGCGAGGCCAGGTTGTTCACCACAGTTCCGGCCGCACCGGGATAACGGCGGATTGACATCACCTGATGCGCGACCCGTCCCGTCTCGAGACTGGGCTCGGCCAATTCGGGCGAAACTTCCAGATACTTGTCCAGAAAGAAATCTCCAAGCACAGCAACGCGCCGCTGAGGGAACCCGCTGAGAATCTCGTTCAAACGTGCCAACTGCATTGATGTCATTCCACAAAAACGTGTCTGGAAGTTGCCTGCTGTCATAGCAGGAAAGTGCGTCGAGCGATCTCATCCTAGAACGGGAGATGTTGTTTGTCGGTCCGGTCATCGTCCGCTCGTTGGGTCGACTGCTCAAAGTCAGTGATGTCAGGATCAAGTCCATCGTCGTCATGCGCGCCGCGGTCCGAATTCTTCATCTGGCGCAAACGCAATTCTGAAAGGAACCAATACCGACAACTCAGATCCATCACGAGCAGGAACTCGCACACCAGTCGCGATATTGGCCTCCGCCACCAGCGCAGGTTCGGGGCCGCAATGTAGGTCAACAGGATCGCGATGCTGATGACACTCAAGATGCGAAAGATCTGCCGTGCCGACGACAGCATCGCCAATTTTAGAATCCAACCCAGAAACCAGGCGAACAGGATAAATGCGATCGTGTAGTGCAACAACTTCCGCTGGTAGTCCACCCAGCACAAAGTTCCCAGGATCAAAATGCTGGCCAGCAATTGCAGGCGCGAGCCCCAGGAAAGCGAACCCAGAAACAACGACAGGCGTCTCATGGGTCGCTCATTTCCAGGCGAAGGCCGTTCCGGTCAGACGCTCGTAGGCTTCGATGTATTTTTCCAACGACTTCGTCACGATCTCGTCCGGCAGCGAGGGAGGAGGACTGTTCTTGTCCCACGTGGTCGTTTCCAGCCAGTCGCGGATGAATTGCTTGTCGAAGCTCGGTTGCGAACCACCTGCCGCGTACTGATTGACCGGCCAGAATCGCGAACTGTCCGGCGTCAGCACTTCGTCGATCAGAATGATCTGATCGTTCAACAACCCAAATTCAAACTTGGTGTCCGCAATGATGATGCCGCGAGATCGCGCATGCTCGGCGGCTTTCATGTAAACCTGCATGCTGAACTGTTTCAGTTGCTGAGCAATCGATTCACCCAGAACGTGCGCCATTTGTTCGAACGAGATATTCTCGTCGTGCCCGCTTTCCGCCTTTGTCGCTGGCGTGAAGATCGGTTCGGGCAATCGCTCGCTCTCGCGTAGTCCTGCCGGCAATTTCAGCCCGCAGACGGTCTGGCTGGCTTTGTATTCCTTCCAGCCCGACCCCGCCAGATAGCCACGGACGACGCATTCGACGGGAAAGACCTTGGTCTTCCACACCACCATGCTGCGACCTTCCAGCACGCTGACATCGGTGCCGACGGGCAGATCGACATCGGCCGGGCTCATGCTGAGCAGGTGATTGGGAACGTTGAGCAGTTCGAACCAGAACCAGCTCATCTGCGTCAATACGCGCCCTTTATCCGGAATACCGCTCGGCAGAATCCAATCGAACGCACTGATGCGGTCGGTCGCTACAAACAGCAGGCGATCGCCGAAATCGTAGACGTCTCGAACCTTTCCACGGATTGGCGTGCGGCCGGGAATCAGGCTTTGCAACAGCGGAGTCTGAGATCGGGCTGGCATGGGAGGTCGTCTGAAAAGTGGTGCAGGATTCGAGTCGTGTCACCAGCGGCACGTTGCCAAGGCGACGAAAAACAAGCTCAACGGGCGGCGGGCCGACCGTCAACCGAGCCTATCAGACCGCGGGCTTCTTGAACAACGAGCATGGCAGGACTAAACTTCCAGTTGACTTTCCGAGTTTCCGTTTCCACATTTTTTAGCGCTAGTCGGAGCCGCGATGGGGTTGATTCGCTTTGACGTCTACCCCTCATCGCTCTTGGGCGACTGGCCCGAGGTTCATGCGGGCTATTTGACGGGCGCCGACGGCCGCGTCTTTCCAACCCGCATCGAAATCCTCGACAATATCATTGGCTGCCGCCGCACCTCGTCCGAAAGCGCGAAATTCCATGTTGCCTGGCCCGTCGAAGGCTTTGGCCGGATGATCATCCCGACTGCGTCGCTGCCCGAGCGCGAACAACCGTACCTGCTGGCGGTGGAGCTGGCCCGCGGCAAGATCGTTCAGGTCAGAAATCAGGAAGCGCAGTGGCAACTGTCGGGCCTGAAGATCCCGCCGGAATTCACGATTCCGCACCGAGCTGCGCATCGCACGTTTGCGCGCGCAGCGGCGTCGCAGCAAGATCCCGTCGTTGCCAGCCAACTGGCCAACGAAGCGATTCGCTATGCGTGCGAGGCAGCCGAGATCCTGACACGCTCGTATGCAGCTCAGGCGTTGAACGGACGGCTGCAGCGGTTCGGTTCGTTGCCCGTGTCGATCGGTTGCGATCTGCAAGGTGTCCTGCCCCCTCCAACGTCGAATGAGGTGTTTCATTCGTTGTTCAATTCGGCAACTGTGTCGGTCCCCTGGAACGTCATCGAGGGGACCGAAGGTGAATACAATTGGCAATCGACCGACAGCCAATTGGAGTGGTGCGAAGCCCAGCGGTTGATGGTTCGCGGCGGACCGTTGCTCGATCTGGGGACCAATGGCCTGCCCACCTGGTTGTCACGTTGGGAAAATGACATTCTGAACTTGCAAAGTTTCGTCTGCGATTTTGTCGAAACGGCGATTTCCCGATACGTTGGCCGGATTCGAGTCTGGGAAATCTGCACGCGGATGAACACCGGTGGTGCATTGAACCTGAACGAAGAAAGTCGTCTGACACTGACCGCGCGCGTTCTGGATGTGGCCCGTCAGGTTGACGAAGAGGCTCAACTTATTGTTCGGATCGACCAGCCGTGGGGCGACTATCAATCGCGCGGCCAGCATCGACTGTCACCGCTGCAAGTCGTCGATGCGCTGTTGCGGTCGGGTGTGGGACTGTCCGCCGTGAATCTGGAAGTCGCAGTCGGCTACAAGCCATTTGGTTCCGCGCTGCGTGATCTCTTGGAATGTTCACGATTGATCGACACGTGGACGATTCTGGATGTTCCGATCTATGTGACACTCGTTTGTCCGTCGAGTTCGCAGGAAGATCCGAAAGCGTCACCCGACGTGAAAGTGAACCCACGTATCTGGAATGGCACGTGTGACGAAGGACGTCAGGCGAAGTGGATCGATCAGATGTTCGAATTGCTGGTCGCCAAACCACGAGTCGCCGGAGTCTTCCTACCGCATTTCTCGGATCGAGCCCCGCACACGTTCCCGCACGCAGGCCTGTTGAATGCCAACGATATTCCCAAGCCGATCGCGCAACAGATCGTCACGCAGCGTTCCAATCATCGCCGCAAGTCTTGAGCTCTGTCAGTCGGCGATCCGATGAGTTGTGCCACTGTTTCGGGATTTTTTTCGGAGAAACAGTGTCTTAGCGCTAAGCGTTGATGACTTCGAGTACAGGTTGTCCGCGGACGGCCAACCTGTAGCTCGTACTTCGCCTCTCAACTCAATCGTTTGCGGAACTGAGACATGCTGAGCACGATCAACGCAACGGACATGCTCGTCAGGATTAAAAAATGTTGTCGTAACTCAAACCAGCCGGAGCCACGTAAGATCACTCCCCGCGATGCATCGATCATCCATGTCGTTGGAATTGCGAACGCCAGGTATCGAAAGAACTGAGGCATCGATTCGATCGGGAACACATATCCCGACAGAAAGATCGACGGAATAACAGTCCCCAAGGCCAGCTGCATCGATGCATCACGGGTCGCTGCGCGTGTCGAAATCAACAGACCCAATCCCAGCATGCCCATAATGAACGGCATGCCAATCGCCATCAGCAGCAAAAACGATCCATGGATCGGCACTTGAAACGCCGTCCACATCAGAAAAGTGATGAAACAGAACTCGGCCAATGTCAGACACAGGTACGGCGTCAGCTTTCCCAGAATCAGTTCCAGTGATCTGACCGGTGTCATGAACAATTGTTCGAGCGTCCCGTTTTCCTTTTCTCGCACGATGGCGTTGGCCGACAGCATGACGGCCATCATCTGGCACATCACGACCAACAGTCCAGGAATGAAATAGTTGGCCGAACGAGTATCCGGGTTGAACAAGATTTCGGGCCGCATGTCGACGGGCATCGGACGGTCACCCAGGATCTGTTTGAGTGATTCTCGCAATGCAAGGGCGTTGCCCACGCTGACCGCTTCCGCCGCGACACTGGACTGAGACCCGTCGACCAGGATCAACAATTGGGCACTCTGACCCGCCTGAACCTGCCGCGAATAGTCTTCCGGAATCTTGATCCCCACGTGGGCGCGACCTGACACGATCGCTTCACGTAACGCCGCGTCGGTAAACACTTCTCCGATGATCGTGAAGTCCTGCGAATTCTCGAAACTCTGCGCCAGAATCCGGCTTTCCTGCGTGCGTGCCTGGTCGAAGACGACCGTCGGCACATGCCGCACATTGGTATCGATCGCATAGCCCAGCATGAACAGTTCAACGACGGGTACGAACAGGCTGAAGAACAATGTTGCCGGATCGCGAATGATGTGCAGGAATTCTTTTTTCGCGACGGACACCGTGCGCTGCAGAGACAAACCCGTATATGGCAGCGGTCTTGATCCGGCAGGCGATACTGATTTCGAGGGATCCGTCTTTCCGACCGGAGCAGGATCAGGTTTCATTTCACTTCCTCCTTGGCAGCCGCTGCCTGAGCACGCGACAACATGACGAATACGTCTTCCAAGGTTGCCGAAGTCGGACGCACTTCGAGACCGTCGAGTCCCAATTCCGCGTTCGAGACCTTTTCGTCGACGAGTGCGAACACCGCTTGACCGAAGATCGTCGCCTGATGGACGCCTTTGACATGCCGCAATTGATCAAGCAGCGGAGCTGGTTCTGCCCCGCGAATTTCAATCCGTTTCGTTCCTGATGGAGTGACTCCGGGCTGTGACTTCAATTCTGCCGGAGTTCCGAAGGCCAGCATATGGCCCAGGTAGATGTAGCCAATCCGTGCGCAGCGCTCGGCCTCATCCATGTAGTGCGTTGTGACGAATAGCGTGATCCCCTCTGCCGCCAGCCGAAACAACAGATCCCACAGATCACGTCGAGCGACGGGGTCAATCCCTGCTGTCGGCTCATCGAGGAACACCAGTTCTGGTCGATGCAACAACGCGCATGCCAAAGCCAGTCGCTGTTTCCAGCCGCCCGACAGTCGACCGGCATGCCGATCAAGATACGGGCCGATCCCCAGTTGCTCGACCAGTTCACTCTTTCGCTGTTTTGCCGCGGAAGGACTCAATCCATAGATGCCCGCGTAGAAATCCATGTTTTCCGTCGCCGTCAGGTCTTCGTACAGCGAGAACTTCTGTGACATATACCCAATTGATGCGCGAACTCGTTCGGCATTCCGGCTGACATCAAAGCCGAGCACGGAGGCGGAACCGGACGAAAACGGAATCAGGCCGCACATCGCGCGGATCAATGTCGTTTTGCCCGACCCATTTGGCCCCAGCAGTCCGAATACTTCACCTCGTTTGACCGACAGGCTGGCCTGATCGACTGCTGTGAACTTGCCGAAGCGGATCGAGACGCTCTGCACGTCGATCACCGGTGTGTCACTATGCTGGTCTGAGTTCGCCACGGCTTGTTCCATCCTCACCACGTTCGCGTAATCGGTTAACGGCTAGTTATTGTCAGGTGAGAACTGAATCTGAGCTGCCATGCCGGCCTTAAAAATCCCGTCAGTGTCGTCGATCCGCACCTTCACGCCAAAGACTTGGTAGTGGCGTTCTTCCAGGCTTTGCACGTTGCGGGGAGTGAACTCGGATTCACTGGCGACTTGAAACACCTTCCCTTTGAATTTGCGTTTGGGATATGCATCGATGGTCGCGGTGACTTCCTGATCCAATTGCACTTGACCCAACCGGGTTTCAGGCACATAGACCCGAACCCACAGATCGGCGGCCCGCAAGACTCGAACAACCGGCGTGTTCGGCGACACGAGATCCCCCTGGCGAACGGCGACCACTTCAACGACAGCGCGTTCGGGCGCAATGACTCTGGCTTCCTCCAGGTTCGCTTTGATCTCGACCAGTTTGCCGCGTGCTTCGATCAAATTGGCTTCTGCCAGAGCGATATCTTCGGCTCGCGAGCCGATCTTCATCAGCTCAAAATGAGCACGACTTGAAGCGACACGGCCCTTGAATCGATCCTGGGCCGCTCGAGCAATGTCGTAATCGGCCCGCGTCAACGTGCCCGCTTTGTACAGACGCTCGACACGCACATAATCCTCTTGTGCTTGTTTCAGATCCGCCTCGTTGCTTTCCAGATCACTCTGGGCCTGCTGAATTTCTTCTGGTCGCGAACCATTCTTGGTACGCAACAGGGTTGCTTCCATGGCGGCGATTCGACCTTCTTGTTGCTGACGTTGTGCTTCGAGCTCCGGCACGGCAAAGCGGACCAGCAACTGACCGGGCTGAGCGATTTCGCCTTCACGCACGAGCACTTCTGCAACGCGGCCACCCACTTTCGATCCCAGCCGCACTTCCTGAATCTCGACCACACCTGGCAATTGCATCGTTTCCGACGGACGCCAGTACGACTGCGAGAGCACAACCGCCGCGATGGCCCCCAGCAGCACGACAACGAGAGCTACGATGGTTCGGACAGTCATCGCTCGATCTTTCCTTGGTTTTGCCCATCGAATATCCAAACCTCATCCTAGGTCTGCATTCCGTGACTGTCGAGGCACGATGAATGATGGGTCTGACCTCACTGATGGGTGGCCGAGGGACTCCGGTGCTCTGGAAGTCCGGGAACACGCTTGGTTCGCGACCAGACAAACACACTCGACAGTGCGCACGGCCACTTGAGTTTGCAAACCACCAAGCAGAAACGACAATCGGATCACCACTTGGAAAACCAACGTAGATGACACCGTGTGATCACCTGCACACTCGATTTGCTCACGGTGTGGGCGCTCGCAAGAAGAAAGCTTTTGTCCGAGAAATCCTGGCAAGCCAAGCCGCTCCGTCCAGGGGCAGCCCCGTTCGAGATGTACAACGAGGCAGGTGTCGTACATTGCTTCGACGAAGTCACAGTCCCGCTGGGTCACGTCGAGATCAAAATTGTCCGCGTGACGGAGTTGGAGCTCAGGGGCGTCGGTGTTCCATCATCGAAGCCGCTGATAGTCAAGGTCCGTGCGGTTGTGCTGATCGACGAACCTGATGAACTGAACAGCACCGAACGAACCGCGGATCGATAGTGGCTGAGGGAACTGATGCCATTTAGAGTCAACGTGCCCGTCACGGCATCGAACGATCCGCTGATGCCATTCTGATTGACGAACGACAACCGATCATTTCCTTGAGCGTTGTTCTGATAGCCGCTGGAGATTTGAATTGTCAGGCGACCGAGCGAATTGCTGTCAGGATCATTAACCAGAATTGTGGACGAGATCGCAACCGGTAACCCATTCACTGTGTACACCAGCGGATTGGTTTCAATGACCGACAAAACAGGTGAAAGATTGACGTTTTGATCATAGATGCTGACGGCCGTTGAGGCGGTGTTCGAGCTGTTGTCGGTTACCGTGATCGTTGCCGTCCTGACGGACAAATTCGGTGCGTTGTGGTTAACGTCTTGATACATCACCGTACGCAACGTCGCCTGGTAGGCGGCAGCGGATGCGTTGCCTGTCAGCGTCAACGTGGCCGTCTGCGTTGCGGAATTGACGGTGAACGTGTGCTGCAATGCATAAAAGTTGTAGAACGTCAGTCGATCTTCACCTTGCCAGTTTGTGATCGTCACGGTGGCTGAAGTGATCTGTGCGGTCAAGGACTCGGAAATCACCAAACTCGGTGCAATCACGGTTGGCGGCGATCCCTTGATGAAGATCTGAGTTGGATTCGCCCCCGAAAATGTGGGCAAGGCTTTCACATTGACGTGTCGAGTGACCGGAATGCTGCTGACCCCAGACGTGTGCACGTCATCATCTGTTGCGGTGAATGTCAGCGTGCGCGTTCCGGTGGCGATTGATGCTCCGGTGGAACTGAACAGGATCGATCGCATGGCGAGTCGGTAATTGCTCAGCGAACTATGACCGGTCAGAGTCAAGGTGCCCGTTGACATGTCGAACAGTCCGACGATGCCATTTTGATTGTTGAACAACAGCACGTCCTGATTGTTCGCGCTGTGCTGATATCCTGAAGTGATTTGAATGACCAGTTTGTTCAGAGAGTTACTATCCGGATCGGTGACTGCCACGGTGCTTGACAAGATCACCGCATCTCCATTGGCCGTGGCCGTCACTGAGGTCGTGTCGACCGTGCTAAGCAGCGGTGCCAGATCGACATTCTGGTAAGTGATGTTCGTTGAGACGGGATCGCTGTCGGCGTAGCCGTCGTTGATTGTGATGCTGACCATGCGTGTCGTCATCACGGGAACATTGCTATTCACGTCCTGATACATCAGTGTTTGCAATGTCGCCTGATAGGCGGCCGAAGTCGCCGAACCAGTCAGTGTCAACGTCGCGATGTTCGTCGACGAATTGACAGTGAATGTGTGTTGCAGTGCATAAGAGTTGAGGAAGCTCAATCGGTCCTCCCCTTGCCAGTTGGCGACTGTGACGATCGCGCTAATAATGTCGTAGCCGTTCGGATCAGCAATCGACACGTTGGCCGCAATGGGGATTGGCTCCGAACCCTTGGTGTAAACCTGGCTCACATCAACACCCGTTACCGTGGGAGCCGGCAACGTATTGAATGTCCCCAAAGACGAATAGCTGATTCCCGCGACATTCGCAGCAAACGCGACAAAGGTGTAACTCGCATTCGGATCGAGGCCCGTGACGTTCGCTGTGAAGGTGGCGGATGTGGCCGAACCGACGGCGCTGCTCACTCCGACGCCTCCGAGGGTCGGGTTCGCATTGACGCTCGTCAGTGCGTACAAAAAGCCCGTGGCGGCGACAGGCGCACCACCATCACTGGCAATCGTTCCACCCAGAACTGCCGAACCGCTGGTGATGCTGGTTGTCGTTGGCGTCGTGACGGTCGGTACGCTGGGCGTTACGATCACAACCTGACCGGCAACGATCTCGCGAATTCGGTTGTTCCCTTGATCGGCAATAAAGACGTCGCCAAAGGGATCGATGGCCACACCTGTGGGATACGACAACCGAGCTGTGTTGGATGGGCCATTATCCCCACTGAATCCAACGCTTCCGGTTCCGGAAAACGTCGAGATCTTCTGAGTTGCCGCCTCGACAACGCGGATAGAGTGGTTGTACGTTTCCGCAAAATACACGTTCCCGGACGAGTCGACTGACACTCCGAAGGGACCGTGCAAGCCGACCGAAGTTGCCGCGACCTGCTCTCCACCGCTGATCGACGTGTGATTGCCCGCCACGGTGGTGATGATTCCGTTCGCCACCTTGCGGATCACGTTATTGCCGTAGTCGGCGATGAACAGGTTCCCTTGACCGTCGACAGTCACACCCGTTGGATATGCCAGTTCGGCGGACGTGGCAGCGCCGTTATCACCCAGGTAACCATGAATCCCGTTTCCCGCAACAGTGGTAATCAGATGCGTCCCCGGATCGACTTCGCGGACCGCATTGCGGCCATACTCGGCGATATACAAGACTCCATTGGTATCCACGGCGACACCCTGCGGATTCTGCAAGACCGCCGCTGTGGCGAGCACACCATTTCCATTATTCGTTCCACCACCAGCGACCGTCGTGATGGCCCCTGTTGCCAGGACCACTTCTCGAATGACATTGTTTGTGGCGTCGGCGATAAACAGATCACCGACATTATCCAGAGCCAGTGAGATCGGACCATTCAACTTCGCGTCTGTCGCTTGTCCGCTGAAATTGACGGCCCCGTGACTTCCGCCGCCAGCGATCGTTGTGATCAGGTGTGTCGTTGGGTCGACTTCGCGGACGACATTGTTGACGTAATCGGCGATGAACAAATCACCGTTTGCATCGACGGCAATTCCCGCAGGTGTGTTCAGCTCGGCTGTGGTGGCGATGACATTGTTACCAGTAAATCCAGCGGTTCCGTTGCCTGCGATCGTGTCGATGACCGACGACGACGTCAGCGTCGTCCGGCTCGCGGCGATGATTGCGGATCCACTGTAGGACGCCGTCATCGCATGAATGCCTGTCACAAGAGATGTCACTGACTCTTGTGCTTTCCCGTCACGACCGACAACGACAGGAATTCCCAGTGGTGTATTTCCGTCGTAAAACGTCACAAATCCGCCGTCGATCGTCGCTGTCGATGTCACGGTTGCCGTCAGGGTGATGGATTGACCGAAACTGATCGATGTCGCAGACGTGGTTAGTGCAATGGATGAGACCGCCTGACCAACATCGATTGTGATCCTTGGAGACGTGCTGCCAGCAAAATTCCCTCCCTGGCTGTAAACGGCAGTCACGAGGTCATGGCCAACGGGCAATAGTTGCGTCGCGATTGAACCTTTGCCGTTGCTGCCGACGGCCGACGATCCCAAGAAGGTGGCGCCAGACCAGAAACTGATCGTTCCTGAATTCGGTGTCCCGGCGGGGCTGGTGACAGTGGCTGTCAATGTGACCGAACCTTGATAAACGACCGAATTCGTCGAAGCAACGACCGAGACGCTACTGTCGGCATCGCTGATCGTGAAAGTCACTGGCTCACTCACCGCATTGCCGTAACTTGGATCAGTGCTGGTGAACGCAGCCACGACCGTGTACGTCCCGGCATCAACAGGAGCCCCACTCAGTACGGCGCCCGTGGTGTCGCTGCCCTGGTAGTAGGTGAAAATGTCGGTGCCGCTGACAGTGACACCACCCAGTCCCGTTGCCGACGCAGATGCGGGATATGCACTGCCGCTGTAGGTGCCGCCATTGTCACTCGCGACCACGGTTGGCGTGATCTTCGAAACCATCACGGCTGCACCGCCACTCTTGTATTCGACGACGTTGTTGTAGGCACCGCCGGAAACGTACAGGTTGTTGGCGGAGTCGAAGGTGATGGCAGTCCCGCTATAACCCATCACGGTTGTGATGATGTGCGTCTGCACATCGACTCGACGCAGATATCCATCTCCGGTATCGCCAATGTACATATTCCCCGAAGCATCGAAGGCCAGCCGTCGCGATTGAGCAATTTGCGCCGATGTGGCAGGGCCGCCATCCCCCGAATACCCGTAGGTTCCATTTCCTGCATACGTGGAAATGAGTCCCGTGGCAGCGTCAATTCGGGAAACCCGGCTGCCAAACATGGTGATGTACAAGTTCCCCGCGTAATCCGTGGCGATTCCAAAGGGATCATTGATCGCTGAACTGGAAGCGGGAACATTCTCGAGAGGTGTTGCAAAGTCACCGTCTCCGGTCACTGTCGAGATGATGTGCGTGGTGGCGTCGACTTTTCGAATTCGAGAATTGTAAGAATCCGATATGTAAAGATTGCCTGCAGCGTCGATTGAGATCCCGCTGTCAGAGCTATCGAAGAACTCCATTAATGCCGAAGTTGCAGGGCCACCATCACCGGCAAACCCAAATTGATTGTTCGTCCCCGCGATCGTCGTGATGACGTGGGTGACGGCATTCACTTCACGGATACATTCGGCACCGGTGTCGGCGATATACAAGTTCCCGGCCGCGTCAACCGCCAATCCGCCGGGATTGTCGAGCTCGGCATCAGTCGCTAAACCACCGTCTCCAATCACACCATGGATACCGTTACCTGCGTAGCTAGTGATGACATGAGTAACGGCATCAATGCGCCGCACGATGTCGTTTCCGAAGTCGTCGAAGTAGACATTTCCCGCGAGATCAACAACCAGAAATTCCGTGTCGTTCATCAGGGCCGCCACCGCCGGGCCACCATCCCCACTAAAGCCAGCCGAGCCCGTTCCAGCGATGTTCAATGCGATTGAATTCCAATTGACCTCGGTTGCACTGGGATCGAACGTTCCACCGCCGCTGTAGGTGGCGGTGATCGTGTTCGCTCCGCCTGGCAATGAACCGGTCGTGAACGACGCCGTTCCATCCGCCCCAATTGCAATCGGTGCACTGATTGCCGTCGGACCGTCGAAGAATGTCACGGTTCCGACGCTGGGAGTTCCACCAGTGCTCGTCACGGTCGCTGTCAGAACTTCGGACTGTCCCAGTGCGATCGAGTCTGCCGACGTCGTGACGACAATCGTCGTTGCTGACAGCAACTGCCGATTCTCCATTCGTTCAACATACAACGAGTTAGAGCCGCTCAACGACCGATAGATTTGAGATCGGTGTGATGCTCGTCGATAGTTCCGTGTAGAGTTCAGACGTGAAGTCAGCCAGGTTAACCAGTGAGTCATCTGCATCGGACAAACTTTCCACGAGCATGAACGGACATTCGCGCAGTTTAGGAGATCTAAACAGGATTTACTGGAGAGTGCACACGCTAAGCAATTCACGACAGAAATGCGTGTATTCGCAGACGCCTTGTGCTTACGTTTCTGTAATCAAATGACGTCGCGATTTCATTGGGTTTCCTACGCACTCAGCACGACACATTGCGTGTTTGTCTTCTGCGAAAGACCTTATCTGAATCGAGACCCAAATCGCGATGGACTCGGGTAGGGTGAGGAGACCCGATGGACCTGGTGTATGAACACCAAGGTGCGAGCGAGCTTCGTCGGACAAGTGCAGCTTAATACCAGATCTGAAAAGGAAGTTCAGGTCTCAAGCCAACCCTGCCCAGCGGATCTGGATGACGATAGAATCCCGATCACTTGTTTGTGTTAGCTTCCCTGCCTCCGAAGCTGACGACGTGTCAATTCGATCGGGAATCGTCATGCGAAATCTTGTCACGTATGTTGCCTTGGCTTGCCTCACTTTGACTTCAGTCGCTCAAGCAGACAATTGGGCTCATTGGCGTGGGCCGACCGGAAACGGTTCGTCGCCCACAGCGAATCCGCCAACGGAATGGAGCAGCAGCAAGAGCGTGAAATGGAAGGTTTCGATTCCCGGCCGTGGATCGTCGTCTCCGATTATCTGGGGCAACCAGGTCTTTATCACGACGGCCGTGTCGGCGGGCAAAAACGAAGGGAAGCTGTCGCCGCTGGAATACAAGGTGCTGTGCTACAACCGTGATGATGGCAAGTTGCAGTGGGAGAAAACCGCGTCGACCGCCAAACCACACGAGGACACGCACGGAACCAATGGATTTGCGTCTGCTTCGCCCTGTACCGATGGCGAACATGTGTACGCTCACTTCGGCTCGCGTGGCCTGTACTGCTACTCGATGAAAGGCGACTTCGTCTGGAAGCGTGACGACTTCGGCAACATGCGAATCCGTAACAGCTTTGGCGAGGGCAGTTCACCGACGTTGTCCGGCGACAAGATTATCATCCCGTGGGATCACGAGGGTGGTTCGCGTCTGTATGCGTTGAACAAGCTGACCGGCAAAACCGAATGGAAACAGGATCGTGACGAACCCACCTGCTGGGCAACTCCGCTGGTAGTCGACAATCACGGTCAGAAACAGGTCATCATGAACGGTCAACGGTTCGCACGCAGCTACGATCTAGACAGCGGCAACGAGTTGTGGCGCTGTCCGGGCCAGACACAGCGGCCGATCGCGTCACCGGTGGCTGACAAGGGTTTGGTGGTTGTCGGCAGCGGACACCAGGGATCGTTTATGGCCGCATTTCATTTGGATGGCCGCGGCGAC
>Ga0207694_10002888_pt1 | contig 13820 bp, 10 predicted proteins | sample KBSC34metaG_FD_184353 | JGI IMG/M metagenome (GOLD analysis project Ga0207694, IMG submission 184353) | Corn rhizosphere microbial communities from Kellogg Biological Station, Michigan, USA - KBS C3-4 metaG (SPAdes) (version 2) | ecosystem: Host-associated > Plants > Roots > Rhizosphere > Soil...
GGATATTATCCACGACGATGGCGATCGAGACCGCGTTCGACGGGCCGGCGAAGATGCCGGAGACGATGCGCGCCGCGATCAGCAGCGGCAGGTTGGGCGCCATCGCAGTGAGCGCCAGCCCGGCAACCACGCCGATCAGGCCGATGCCCAAGGCCTTTCGCCGGTCGAACCGGTCGAGATAAAGCGTGCCGAGGAAGCCCGATGTCGCCGATGCCAGCATATAGCTGCCCATGATCGTCCCGATCGACTGGGTCGGGATATGAAGGTCGCGCGAGAACAACGGCGCAAGCGCGCCGACCATCGAGAAGACGATGCCGGACAACAGCGAAACGAGGCCGCAGAGATTGATCAGCAGCCGCTCTGACGAGCCAGACGATTTCACTCCGCTATCCTTCTTGTAATCCGTGCCCGTGTTCCGCGCGATCCGACACTGTCAGTAACGGCTGGCCTCGTTGGTCCATTCCCAGGTGCCGGCGGGCTGCGCGCCGACGATGTTCAGCTCCTCGCGGATTTCGTCCAGGGTCCAGTCGAGATAGGCGCGCCAGTCATTGAGGATCAGCGGGCGCTTCATGCCGTCGGCCATCTTCACGCCGATCGACACGGCCTTCAGATACTCGCTCATCAGATGCGGCGTATGCAGGTTGATCAGCGTGAAGATGGTCGACATCAGGAAGCCGGACATGCGGGTGATCTCGCAGGCGAGCTCGGGCGAGAAATAATTGTAGTTGCTCTTCAGGTTGCAGGCGATCAGCGCATGCTCGCCGATCAGGTTCGGGCCCAGGCCGCTCACGATATGCTCGATATCGTGGGAGACGACCTTCTGCTTCAGATAGAAGCTCCAGTCGTCGACCGGCACCAGGCCGCGCTTCGAATGGTTGAGATCGAAGCCGTTGGTGAAGAGATAGTCATGGACGATGCCGCCCAGCGTATTCGGCGCAAAGTCCTTGAGATCGTCCAGGGTGAAGTTCGACAGCGAGCGCTTGTCCAGCCAGGCCGCCAGTTCAGGGTTCTTTTCCCGCTCGGCCGCCAGCAGGCCGGCGGCATACACGTCGTCGGTCAGCGCGTTGATCGCCATCGCCGCGCGGTGGACCATGTAGGTGGCCGGAACGTCGAGCCCGTCCTTGCGCAGGCCTTCCTGGGCATAGACGTCACGCATTTCCGCGCTGTTGAGGAAGCGCGAGGAGGTCAGCATCACGCTGCCATATTCGGACAGCGGCTTGGCCTTGCCCTCCATATATTCCCGATCGAGCTTCTCGTAATCGGGCTTGCCCATATCACCAGCCATACTCAGCCTCCCTGGCTACAAACGATCCGGCCGCTTGCGCACGGCTTCGCGTATTCAATTCGGCACCTTGCGCATGGCGAAGCCGTCCGCAACGTCCGTTTGAGGTATGCCTAACCGCGGCGCGCCTCGTTGGTCCAATCCCATGTGCCGGCCGGCGGCGCGCCGACGATGCCCAGGTCCGCACGGATATCCGCGATGGTCCAGTCGAGATAGGCGCGCCAGTCCGCGAGCAGCAGCGGATGCTTCATCCCGGCGCCGATCTCCGCGCCCTTGGCCACGCCTTCGAGGAAGGCCGCCATCACTTCGGGATAATGCAGGTTCGCCTTCATCACCCCGGTCGACAACAGGAAGCCCGACATGCGGGTCAGCTCGCCCGCCAGCTCGGGCGTGAAGAAATCGTAATAGGTCTTGAGGTTGAGCGAGATCAGCGCCTGCTCCCCCACCGGATTGGGGCCGAGGCCGCTGATAATGTGCTCGATATCGTGGGAGACGACACGCTGCTTCTGCAGGAAGCTGTAATCGTCCGTCGGCACCAGGCCGCGCTTGGAATGGTTGAGGTCGAAGCCCGTGCGCGACAGATATTCATGCACGATGCCGCCCAGCGTGTCGGGCGCATAGCCTTCCAGCTCGGCGAGGGTGAAGTCGGAGAGCGAGCGCTTGTCGAGCCATTCGGCGAAAAGCGGCTTCTTCTGCTTCTCCTCGGCGAGAAGCGCGACGACATGGGCCTCGTCGGTGAGCGAGCCGATGGCCTTGGCCGCGCGATGGACCATATAGGTCGGCGGAATGTCGTAGCCGCTGCGGCGGAGCCCCTCCTGGGAATAGACGTCGCGCATCTCGGCGCTGTTCAGCCATTTCGACGAGGTCATGAAGACGCTGCCGAAATCGGAGAGCGGCCGGTCCGGCCCTTCCATATAGAGGCGGTCCTGCTCCTGATAGTCGGGCTTGCCCATCTCGCCAGCCATCGCTCTCTCCTATCCTCCCGACACCGAACGCAAGCATACCGCAGAGGCGGCAGACGCGTCACTTATAGCAAATTATGAAATGTTCTTATTTCTCCCAATAGGCAACCCATTGCGGAGGCTCTAAGCTTATAGAGATTAACAAAATTCCCCGGGGAGGTTTCCATGCGGCGTACGCGTCTCGCTTTCGGCGGTCTGACGGCTTTGGGTCTGGCCTCGGTGCTGTGGGCCGCTCCGCCGGCCATGGCCGCCGATCCCTCCCCCGGCGTCACCGGCATCCTGAAAGAGGATTACGTCGAGGCGAACGGCCTGCGCTTTCACTATGTCCATGCCGGCCAGGGGCCGATGATCCTGTTCCTGCACGGCTATCCGTCCTTCTGGTACCAGTGGAAGGACCAGCTGACCGATTTCGGCAAGGATCATTTCGCTGTCGCCCCCGACCTGCGCGGCTATAACCTGACGACGATCCCGCAGGGCACCGACCAGTACAAGATGAAGCTGCTGGTCAAGGACATCCACGACTTCGCGGAGAAGGTGGCGCCGGGCAAGAAATTCGTCCTGGTCGGCCATGACTGGGGCGGCCTCCTCGCCTGGACCTTCGCCATGTACCATCCGGAGATGCTGGAGAAGCTGGTCATCGTCAACGCGCCGCATCCCTTCATCTTCGAACGCGAGATGAAGGAGAACCCGGTCCAGCGCTGGGGCAGCAACTACACCTTCGCCTTCAACAATTACGACGGCTTCAAGTGGGACGAGATGCTGTCGAAGAACGATTTCGCCGGCCTGACCCAGGGCATATTGGGTGAGCAGATCAAGAGCGGCCGCTATACCGACGCCGACGTGGCGGCCTGGAAAAAGGCCTGGTCCGTGCCGGGCGCGCTCAATGCCGGCCTCGAATATTACCGGGCCAACCACCTGAACCCGCCCTATAACGAGACCCATCCGGCCGACAAGATCCCGACCTCATGGACGGGCAAATACGTGACCGAGGGCGCCAAGTCGACCACCATCGAGGTGCCGACCTTGGTGATCTGGGGCCTGCTCGACACGGCGTTGCAGCAGGGCAACCTGTCCGACATGCAGAAATGGGTGCCGAACGTGCACTTCAAGCTCTACCCGAAGGACACGCACTGGGTCTCGATCTCAAAATCGGCAGAGGTCACGCAGGACATACGCGACTTTGTCGAGGGCAAGGACACGCCGCGGGAGACGGCGGAGAAAAAGTAGGTCGGATTAGCGGAGCGTAATCCGACAATCGATGGTCACGGCGGAAAGAGTCGGATTACGCTTCGCTAATCCGACCTACGAAGAGGTTGGCTAACCGAAAACGAGCTTCCCCACGGCGCCGCCCATTACGCCGGTGACGATCGAAGACAGCGTGCCGAACAACAGGATCGCCGCCGGCACATCACCGAGCGCGGCCGAGAGCGCGATTCCGATCAACGCGCAGACGCCGCCGGCGATAGCGCCGCCGGCAAGGTCGGTCCGCCAGCTGCCTTTGACCGCCAGCCAGACATAGAGGAAGCCTGCGACGAACGAGAAACCCATGCCGAGAACCGCGAACAGCTCCTTCACCACCGGCGTGTAATGGCCGCCCACCACCATCGCGAGTTGCAGGACGAGCCCGGCGGCGGTTGCGACAATCAGTGCATTGGATCGCATTGGTGACTCCCCTTTCTATTTTGACGGGAATCACACCATGCACGGATACAACTGACAATACTAAAATTGTTAGGAAGTAACGCCGCTTAGGCCCCGACCTGATCGGCCAGATCGCAGAAATCCTTCGACACCACGTCCCAGTCTTGCTCGGGCGTAAGGTCGGTATGCTGGCCCAACCCCTGGTCCTTGGGGCGCAGCACGAAGGCGGTCTTGAGCCCGCAAGCCCGCGCGGCATCGAGGTCGCTGTTATGGGCGGCGACGAGGCACAGCTCCTCCGGCTTCAGCCCCAGCATGTCGGCGGTCCTGAGATAGGCCTCGGGCGACGGCTTGTAGGCCCGCGCCGGCTCGGCCCCCAGGATCGCATCCCAGGGCAGGCCGGCGCGGCGCGCCATATCGACCATCAGGATCACGTTACCGTTGGAGAGCGTAGCGAGGATGAAACGGCGCCTGAGTCTTGTCAGCCCCTCGACCACGTCCGGCCAGGGATCGAGCCGGTGCCAGGCGAGGTTGAGCTCGTCCAGCTCCGCCGCCGGCACGGAACTGGGGTCGATGCCGAAATCGGGCAGGATGATCTCGAGATTTTCCCGGTGGAGGATGTCCAGCTTGGTGAAAGGTCGGCCCTGGCTCCTCACCCGCTCCATCGCCGGCTGGTATTGCCGGCGCCAGGCATCGGCGAAGGCCAGCGGGTCGGCATCGGATTTGCCGTGACGCCGCAGAAACGGCGCGGCATCCCGGGCGACCCCGCCCCGCCAATCAACGACCGTGCCGAACACGTCGAACCCGAGAGCCTTCACACCGGCGAGTTTCATCACTGTACCTCCCTTGACTTCCCGCCCGCGCCGGAGAAAACTCCGCGCCACGTGGGGATTTGAGCGACCGGCTTGCGGACCACGTTAAATAAACCGCTAAAAGGTCCAGGCCGTTTCTCTACACGAACGCCTCGACCGCTGCCGGTCGGGGTTTTTTTATGCCGCGATCCGAGCGGCGGAGGAATGGTCATGATCGATCCGAAGAATCGCCGCACCGATTTGAAGCCGCAGAGCATCATGGTGCATGCCGGCACAACCCGCTCCCAGGCGGCAGAGACGGCCGAGGCGATCACCATGACCTCCGGCTTTGTCTACAAGACGGCCGAGGAAGCGGAGAACGCGTTCGTCGTCGAGGGCTCGCGCTATGTCTATTCGCGCTTCCGCAACCCGACGGTCGCCATGTTCGAGGAACGGCTTGCCGCCTTCGAAGGGGCGCCGCGCTGTTTCGGCCTGGCGACCGGCATGGCCGCCGTGTTCGCCGCGCTGGCCGCCGACATCAAGGTCGGCGACCGGATCGTCGCCCCGCACGCGATGTTCGGATCGTGTACGCACATCATCAAGAACATCCTGCCGAATTACGGCGTGACCTACACGATGGTCGAAGGCACCGACCTGAACGACTGGAAGGCCGCGCTGTCGACCCCGGCAAAGTACGTCTTCCTGGAGTCCCCGGCCAATCCGACCCTGGACATCATCGACATCGCCGCTGTCGCCGAGCTGGCCCATGCCGCCGGGGCCAAGCTGATCGTCGACAATGTCTTCGCCACGCCGATCTTCCAGAAGCCGTTCCAGCTGGGCGCGGACATCGTGGTCTATTCCGCGACCAAGCATATAGACGGCCAGGGCCGTGCGCTGGGCGGGGCGATCCTGTGCGACGACGAATTCGCCGCCAAGCTGCATCCGTTCCTGCGCCACACCGGCCCGACGATGAGCCCGTTCAACGCCTGGCTGCTGCTGAAGGGGCTTGAGACGCTCAGCCTGCGGGTGAAGGCGCAGTCCGAATCCGCGCTGAAGATCGCGGCCTTCCTGGAGGCCCAGGACAAGATCGAGGGCCTGCGCTATCCCGGCCTGCCCAGCCATCCGCAGCATGAGCTGGCCAAGCGGCAGATGACCGGGTTCGGCAACCTGATCGCCTTCGACGTCAAGGGCGGCAAGCCTGCCGCCTTTGCCGCGCTGAACAGGCTGGGCCTCATCCTGATCTCCAACAACCTGGGCGATTCCAAGTCGCTGATCACCCACCCGGCCACCACCACCCACGCCAAGGTGCCGGAGGAAGACAAGCTGCGCGTCGGCATCCGCGCCGGCACGATCCGCCTGTCGGTCGGGCTGGAGGATACGGACGACCTGATCGACGATCTGAAGGCCGCGCTGGCGGGGTAGGCTTTCTTTTCCGTCATTCCCGCGAAGGCGGGAATCCAGGCTTGCGCGCGTCGGCGCGTACAAGACTCATGTCGCCGCGGATGCGGCTCAAGCTGGATTCCCGCCTTCGCGGGAATGACGTTCATAGAGGTAACCGCATATATGTGTGTGTTGGCCGGGCGGCGAAACTTTCTGTTATGATCGCCGCCCGGACTCGTAACCTCAGGATACAGAGCATCGCCCGTGGATTCGCTTAGCCCGCCCGCCGCCAGCCAGCTTCCCGCACAGCGTGACCTGAGGGCTGAGCTCGCCCGCATCGCGGGGGACGGGCAGGCCTTCCGCAATGCGGCGGTGCAGGTGCTGAAGGCGTATCTCGAGGCCGGGCGGGCCGGGATCGAGCAGAAATTCCTCGCCGACAATGACGGTCTCGCCTGCGGCCAGGCGCTGGGCCGGCTGATGGACGAGATCGTCGTCGCCCTGTTCGAGATTGCGGACAGCCGGGTCTTTCCCGCCGCCAATCCGACAACGGGGGAGAAGGTGGCGCTGGCCGCGATCGGCGGCTATGGCCGCGGGCCGCTGGCGCCCTATTCCGATGTCGACCTGCTGGCGCTGGTTCCCTACAAGCGCACGCCCCGCGCGGAGCAGATCGTCGAGTTCCTGCTGTACGCGATGTGGGACCTGGGGCTGAAGGTCGGCCAGGCGGTGCGCTCGCCCGAGGATTGCGTGCGGCTGGCCAAGACAGACGTGCTGATCCGCACCAGCATGATGGAACGCCGCTTCCTGGCCGGCGAGCCCGCCCTCTATGCCGATTTCGACAAGCGCTTCGCCAAGGGCGTGGAGGCGCTGGACCGGCGCGGCTTCGTCGAGGCCAAGCTGGCCGAGCGCGACCAGCGCCACAAGAAGATCGGCGACTTCCGCTATATGGTCGAGCCCAACATCAAGGAGGGCAAAGGCGGGATGCGCGACCTGCAGACCTTGGGCTGGATCGCCCAGGCGCTGCATGGGGCCAGCGATGTCAAGGCGATGGTGCCGCTGGGGCTTCTGCGGCGCGAGGAGGCGGCGCGCTTCACAAAGGCCAACAGCTTCCTGTGGACCGTGCGCTGCCATCTGCATTTCCTGACCAGGCGGGCCGAGGAGAAGCTGACCTTCGACATCCAGGTCGAGATCGCACGGCGGCTGGGCTACACCGACCATGTCGGCGCCGCCGCGGTCGAGCGCTTCATGAAGCATTATTTCCTGGTGGCGAAGGATGTCGGCAACCTGACCCGCATCTTCTGCGCCGCCTTCGAAGCCGACTCGCTGGGCGCCCCGCGCGGCTGGCTGTCGCGGGCCGGGCGCAACAAGATCGACGGCTTCTCGCTGGAGGGACAGCGGCTCAACATCGTCGCCGAGGACCAGTTCGCCAAGAGCCCGATCGACATGATCCGGCTGTTCGCGACGGCGCAGCGCGGCGGATACGACATCCATCCGAACGCACTGCGCTCGATGACCCGCAACCTGCGCCGGATCGACGCCGACCTGCGCGCCGACGCGGAAGCCAACCGGCTGTTCCTGGACGGCATCCTGACCGGGCCGGGCAATCGCGAGATCAGCCTGCGCCGGATGAACGATTCCGGCGTTCTGGGCCGCTTCATCCCCGAGTTCGGCCGGGTCGTCGCCCAGATGCAGTTCGACATGTACCACTACTACACGGTCGACGAGCACACGCTGAACGCGGTCAATATCCTGAACCGGATCGAGACCGGGGAGGCCGCCGACCAATTCCCGCTCGCCTGCGAGCTGGCCGGGCAGATCGCCTCAAGCCGGGCGCTGGGCATGGCCGTGTTCATGCACGATATCGGCAAGGGCCGCGGCGGCAACCATTCCGATGTCGGCGGCGCGATGGTCGAGCGGCTGGGGCCGCGCCTGGGCCTGACGGCGGAGGAGACCGAGACGGCGGCCTGGCTGGTGCGCTGGCACCTGGCGCTGTCGGGCGTCACCACACGGCGCGACCTGGAAGATCCGCGCACCGTCACCGACTTCGCCGCGCTGGTGCAGTCGCCCGAGCGGCTGAAGACGCTGACGATCCTGACCACCGTCGATATCAGCGCGGTCGGCCCCGGCCGCTGGAACAACTGGAAGGCCGGGCTGATCGAAGACCTGTATCACCGCACCGCCGAGGTGCTGGCCGGATCGGTCGGCGCCCAGGGGTCCGAGCGGGTCGCCAAGGTGCAGGCCGACACGCGCGACGCGCTGCCCGACTGGAGCGACGCGGAATTCGCCGGTTTCGCCGCGCTGGGCACGCGCGGCTATTGGATGGCGTTCGATCCGGCCACCCATGCGCGGCAGGCCAGGCTGGTGCGGGCCGCCGAGCGCGACCGGCAGACCCTGGCGGTCGAGACGCGGGTCGACGAGCAGCGCGACGCCACCGAGATCACCATCCACACCACCGACCATCCCGGCCTGTTCGCCGGCCTGGCCGGAGCCTTCGCCATGTGCGGCCTGTCGATCGTCGACGCCAAGATTTTCACCCTCTCCAACGGCATGGCGCTGGACGTGTTCTGGGCCCAGGACGTCAGCGGCGATCCGCTGTCCAACTCCAAGCGCGCCCGGCTGATGGTGGCCATCGAACGGGCGCTCCACGGCACCCGCCCTTCGCCCGAGGACCAGGCGCGGCTGAAGGCCAAGCACCCGGACCGCACCAAGCATTTCCATGTCGAGCCGCGCGTCCTGATCGACAACGAAGCCAGCTCCACCCACACGATCATCGAGGTCAACGGCCGCGACCGGCCGGGCTTCCTGCATGACGTCACCCGGGCGCTCACCGGGCTCGGCCTCCAGATCTCCAACGCCAAGATCTCGACCTACGGCCACAAGGTGATCGACGTCTTCTACGTCAAGGACATCTTCGGCATGAAGCTGACCGAGCAGCCCAAGCGCAAGCGCATCCGCGAGACGCTGATGGCCGTGCTGGACGACGGGCCGCCCAAGGATAAGGACAAGGACAAAAAGGACGTGAAGAAGGCGCCGGTGCGGGGAAAGGTTTCAGCTTAAATCCTTCCGAGCCGAAGGCTCTGCCCCCAAGATCGTCATGCCCGGACTTGATCCGGGCATCCACGGGGTGCCGGAAGTGCGAATATCCGAGGTCAGCGCAGGCGGTGTCGCGTGGATGACCGGGTCAAGCCCGGTCATGACGAGTTTGGTCGATGCGGTGAACATCTACGGGAGGAAACTATGAAAACCATCGTCGTCGCCGGGATGGGGCCGCTGCTCGGCCTGGGCATCGCCAAGCGCTTCGGGCGCGAAGGCTATCGGGTGGCGATGATCGGGCGCAACGCCGGGGCGCTCAGCGGATATGAGGCGCAGTTGAAAAGCCTCGGCATCGAGGCCGCGGGATTTCCCGCCGACCTGTCGAACCCCGCCGCGGTCGAGCGGGCCTTTGCCGATATAAGGGCGCGGTTCGGGGCGGTGGACGTTCTGGAATTCAGCCCCACCCTCTGGAACAAGGGCGGATATGAATCGACGCAGGCGCTGGCCACCACGGTGGAGAGCGCGAAATTCGATTTCGACCTGCTGGTGCTGGGCGCCATCGCCTGCGCGCGGCAGGTCATCCCATCGATGATCGAGCGGGGCGACGGCGGGATCTTCTTCTCCACCGGCTACTCCGCCATCGCGCCGATCCCGTTCATCACCTCGCTCTGCATCTCCAATGCGGGGCTCAGAAGCTATGCCTACTGCCTGCATGAGGAGCTGAAACCCAAGGGCGTCTATGTCGGAACGGTGTCGATCAACGCCTTCATCGCCGACAACACCGCCGCCGACCCGGTGACCATCGCCGACGTCTATTGGGACATGTTCCAGAAGCGCGACCGGATCGAGTCTGTGTTCGGGCCGGTCTGAGAGGATCCCACCTCTCCCCTCGGGGGAGAGGTCGACTGCGAAGCTGTCGGGTGAGGGGGGCTGCGGCCGCCCGTGCGATGAATCCGATAGAGCGAGATGGTGGAGAGAGCCCCCCTCACCCGGAGCGCAAGCGCTCCGACCTCTCCCCCGAGGGGCGAGGTATTCCGCCTACCGCTCCATCGCGCCTTTGCCGGCGATGATCTTGTCGCGGAACTTCTCGATCCGCGCCACGCGGGTCGCCGGTTGCTTGGCCTGGTTCAGATTGAACATGTAGCTTTTCTGCCGCCCCGGCGTGAGCGCCTGGAAGGCCTCGGCCATTTCCGGGTCGGCGTCCAACGCCTCGGCCAGCTCGTCGGGCATATCGATCTCGCGGCTTGCCTTCGGCGGCTTGGTTCCGGCCTCGGCGTGATCCATCAACTGCCGCAGATAGGCCCTGATCACTGCCTCCCGCTCGGCGACCTGCCCAACGGCGGTAAAGCGGATCATGCCCGGCGTCTGGCTGTTGGGGCCCTGTGGCTCCAGCGTGTTTTCGGTGTCGTTCAGCAGGCCGGCATTCATGAAGCTCAGCCTGTAATCGGTCAGGAACGCCCCGAAAACCGCGATGTTGCGCCCGGCATGCATGTAGCAGGGATGGGCCCATTTCACCGTTTCTTCCAAACCCATGTCGAGGCAGATCCGACGCAGCCTGTTCAGATCGTCGATCCAAAGCCGGGTCGAGCAATCCGGTGTCGCGAACCGGTCGCACCGGCCGCAGCCCTTGGTGAAGAAATCGTCGGGATTGGTGATCATTGTCATGATGCGCTGTACCCTTGAGAGACCGGACGACGCTGATAGGACCGTGTGCCACGAGGTCGCTCGCCAAGAACAGTAGCGCATGAAGGCTGAGCAAACCTACCGCAAAGGCGGTCGTTGACAGCAACGCTAATGACGCCCATCAAAGCTTGATACTTCAACTCCGTGATCTGCGGCATCGCCGCTCTTTATGTGAATAGCAATGAGACGCCCGGCTTGGGTGGTCTTCACGGAACAGCAGACCTGAGTTCCGTGAAGTTATTGGTTCTCGCCGCTCTGGGATGGCTTCATGCCATCGGCGCGCACAGAAACGGCGATGCCTTCAACGTATTCGGCATTCCGTATATCTTCGACTGTCTTCGAAAAGCGGATGTCGATCCTCGTGTTCAAGGGTTGATCCAGGAAATTGACGAACTGCCAGGCGTCAAAGGGCTGTGCGGCGAGGCCGCGTGGGCTTCGGCAGTGATGCGACTGGAAAAGATCGCGTTGGACCTTCTCGATCAACTAGGTCGCCCACCGCCAAGAACACGATCTCCGATGCTCCAGCTCTTCAAATACAGGAGTGACAATACTGCAGAGCCGCCTGCCTCAAATCGAGCGAGGAGAGTCGATATCAGGTTCGTTTCGAATCACGTACGGGATTCGTTGTGGACGTTGATTCAGAATGACGATGGCACGCTGCATGTCGAGCAGAAAGCCGACTATCCAGATGGCGACCACCGAGAGCGGACGGTGCCTATAAACGACTTTATGAAGGAAAGCGGCCCACCGCCGCGATGGCTTCAAGAGTTGATAGATCGAATGTTTGACGAGACCTAACGCCCTAGCCTTCGCCGTAATTCCCGGCTAGGCCTTCCCCTATGAGCTTCGCCCGCGCCGTCCGTACCGTTGCCGGGCTGACCATGGTCAGCCGGGTTCTCGGATTCATCCGCGATGTGCTGACCGCCGACCTGTTGGGCGCCGGGCCGATGGCGGATGCGTTCTTTGTCGCCTTCAAGCTGCCCAACTTCTTCCGCCGCCTGTTTGCCGAGGGCGCGTTCAGCGTCACCTTCGTGCCGCTGTTCGCCAAGACCGCGCATGCGGACGGTCAAGATGCGGCGGCGCGGTTCGCCGAGGAGGCGCAGGCTGCGCTGCTGTCGATCCTGATCCCGCTCACCATCGCATTGCTGCTGTTCATGCCGGCGGTGATGCTGGTGCTGGCGCCCGGCTTCGAGACCGGCAGCGAGCGCTATGACCTGGCGGTGAAGCTCTGCCGCATCACCTTCCCCTATCTGACCCTGGTGTCGATCACCGCGCTCCAGGGCGGCGTCCTGAACGCGCTGGACCGTTACGGGCCGTTCGCGACCGCGCCGATCCTGTTCAATCTGTGCCTGATCGGCGGGCTGCTGCTGACGCCTTTGTTCCCCAACGCGGCCTATGCCCTGTCCTGGGGCGAGTTCGCGGCCGGGGTCGTCCAGGTGATCTGGATGATGGGGTCGTGCCGGCGGGCCGGCATCCTGCTGAAACCGCGCTGGCCCAAGCTGACGCCGCAGATCAAACGGCTCTTCACCCTGATGGGCCCGGCCGCCGTCGGAGCCGGCGCCGTGCAGATCAATGTCTTCATCGACACGATGATCGGTTCCCTGCTGCCCGCCGGTTCGATCTCCGACCTCTATTATGCCGAGCGGCTCTATCAATTGCCGCTGGGTGTGATCGGCGTTGCGGTGGGCACTGCCCTGCTGCCGTCCCTGGCGCGGCATGTGCGGGCCGACAATAAGGAAGGTGCAAAAAGGCTGGAGGCCCGCGCCATCGAGGCGTCGCTGCTGCTGTCGCTGCCCGCCGCGATCGCGCTGATGGTTGCCGGCGCGCCGATCATGACGGCTTTGTTCGCCCGGGGCCATTTCACCGCGGCGGACGCGCTTGCCACCTCCGGCGCGCTGGCCGGCTATTCGGCCGGCATCCCGGCCTATGTTCTGGCGAAGACGCTATCCACCGGCTACTACGCCCGCGAGGACACCAAGACGCCGCTGAAATTCAGCCTGATCACGGTGGCGCTGAATACGATCTTCGCGCTGACCTTCGTGCTGGTCTTCCATTTCGGCATCGTCGGCATCTCCGCCGCGACCGGCATCACCGCCTGGCTGAATGTCGGCATGCTGGCCTGGGGCCTCAAGCAACGCGGCCTGCTGGGCTTCGACCCCAGGCTGAAGCGGGTCCTGCCGCGCATCGTCCTGGCGACCGCGATGATGGCGGGCGCGCTCTATGTCATCGAGATGCCATTCGCCGGCTGGTGGTCGGCGGATATCGCCAGGCGCGGCATCGGGTTGGGCCTGCTGGTCGGCGGCGGGCTGGCGGTCTATGGCGCGGTGATCGTCGTCAGCGGCGCGGCCAAGGTCGGCGACATCACCGGCCTGATGAAGCGCGAGCGTTCTTCCGCCTTGACCGAGGGCAACGGCAAGACGGATAACCCGATCCCACCCGAAACTCTATCGAGCAGCACGTGATCCGCATCCTGTCCGGCATGCAGCCGACCAATCAGTTGCACCTTGGCAATTACCTGGGCGCGCTCAAGAACTGGGTGGCCTTGCAGGATAAGGGAGAAAACCTGTTCTGCGTCGTCGACTTGCACGCCATCACCGTGCCGCAGGACCCGGCGGTGCTGGCCCAGTCGACGCGGGAAATCACCGCCGCCTATATTGCCGCCGGCATCGACACGAAGAAATCGACCATCTTCGTGCAGAGCCACGTGTCGGCCCATTCGGAGCTCGCCTGGATCCTGGGCTGCTTCACCCCGATGGGCTGGCTGAACCGGATGACCCAGTTCAAGGAAAAAGCCGGCAAGGACCGCGAGGGCGCGCCGCTGGGCCTCTATTCCTATCCCGTGCTGATGGCCGCCGACATCCTGACCTACAAGGCGACCCACGTGCCGGTGGGCGAGGACCAGAAGCAGCATCTGGAGCTGGCCCGCGACATCGCCGGCGCCTTCAATCGCCGCTATGAGGTCGACTTCTTCCCCCTGCCCGAGCCGCAGATACTGGGCGAGGCGACCCGCATCATGTCGCTGCGCGACGGCACCAAGAAGATGTCCAAGTCCGA
>Ga0207694_10002890_pt1 | contig 13817 bp, 14 predicted proteins | sample KBSC34metaG_FD_184353 | JGI IMG/M metagenome (GOLD analysis project Ga0207694, IMG submission 184353) | Corn rhizosphere microbial communities from Kellogg Biological Station, Michigan, USA - KBS C3-4 metaG (SPAdes) (version 2) | ecosystem: Host-associated > Plants > Roots > Rhizosphere > Soil...
GCGCCTTAAGCCACGCGTGCAACGTGTCGCAGATTGCCACAACTCGAGCCCGGCCGGTTTTTGTCTGATTCGCTTCCAGCCTAATTTCGCGGTCCTTCAAATTTACAGCTTTCCATTCGAGCCGAGCCGCCTCAAACGGTCTCAATCCGCCGAACAAACAAACCGCAACGTATGGCGCCAGTTTTGCCGGAGCCGCCGCGCGCAAAAGTTTCTGGCAATCTTTCACGGGCAAAACTGCGATTGGCGCGGCCTCGCCCTTTTCGATCTTCACTTCCTTGCACGGGTTCGCGACTGCCCAGCGCCGCGGCCTTTCGATACACCAGGAGAAGAAACGTGAGATAGCCCGCTTGTCGGTATCCTTCCCGCCGGCGGATGTCTTCCGGCCCGCAAGATAGTTCTCGATAAATTCCGGCGTCACGTCGGACACCCGAACGTTGCTCACAGAATCCCTGAAAACCTTCATGCGAGTTTTCCAATGGCGTTTTGTGGCATCTCGGAACGTGGATTTTTCCAACCATTCGAGATATTTCTTCACAGCCTCGTCGATGCGTTCAGATTCAACCACGGCGCGCTGTTTCCCCTGCTGCTTCCAGAATACCACCACATCGATGATACGCGGCCAATCCTCGCCCAGTTGCAAAATTGCCCCCTCGCAGAGTCTGACCTGGTCGGGCGTCAATTTTGTCGCCTGTGCGGTCGTTTCCGCGTGCCCCTTCAAATATTCGGTTTCGAGCTCTATCTGCCGGCAACTTGCTTCCACAATCGTGGCGTAATTCTCGCGCACGCGCGCCCCATCGCGCTTGTAACCGTCGACGCGGAAGGATGTGCTGCCGGATCCGTTCTCGAATTCGTAAACATTGAACCACTCCCCAGCCTTGGCGATTACCCGCTTTTTGCGGACTTGTTTCTTCACGGGAAGCTGAACGATATTTGCCGGGGCGGATTCAGTCGCATTCATTAGTGCCGATTGAAACCCATTGCCTAACCCTTGTCAACAGGCAACTGTTTAGGCAACCGCACTTTTCGAATATAAAAAACCCCAGCCAATAGCTGCTTTTATCCACTTTGCGCGAAGCCCTTTTAAGGCATTGGTCCAGGGTTCGAGTCCCTGCCAACCCACCACTTCTTCAAAGAATACCCTAGTAAGTTCCCGGGAAATCCCCCGGGCGGTTTCCAGTGTTCACCCGTTAGTTTTCCTCCGCGAATTCCTTCATGCTGGTGCCGTTGTGATACGAACAGTTTGCGGTTTAATCATGTCGAATTTTGTTTTCCCATCCTGGGTTGGCCTTTGTGTCATCGCGGCGGCACTGCAACTTTGCCCGGCAGCCAAAGCCGGAGAGTTGACCCGTCTCGTGGCCTGGGGCGACATCAGTTACGATCTCACCAATGATGTGACACAGGGTGGTACACCGGTGGCGGGCATCGCCGCCGGGGATTTTCATAGCCTCGCGCTCCAGCGCAACGGCACCATCGTGGCCTGGGGAGACGATCGGTTCGGGCAAAGCGAACTGCCTGATATTCTCGGTCAAAAACATGCGGTGAAAATCGCCGCGGGTAACGTGCATAATCTCGCGTTGCTCGGTGATGGGACGGTCATTGCCTGGGGCGGTTGCAGTGATGTTTACGGGACTTACGGGCAGGATGCGGTTCCTCCTGGATTAGCCAAGGTGAAGGCGATTACTGCCGGTGCAGTTCATAGTCTCGCGTTAAAACGCGACGGCACCGTGGCCGCGTGGGGTTACGACGGCTACGGTCAATGCGATGTTCCACCCGGCCTAAATGGTATCACCGCGATCGCCGGCGGCATGTTTCACAGTCTCGCGCTTAAAAAGGACGGGACCGTCGTCGCCTGGGGCTGTAATGATCACGGCGAATGCGGCGTGCCGCCGGGACTGAATCACGTGGTCGCCATTGCGGCGGGCGGCTATCATAGTCTTGCGCTGAAGAATGATGGCACAGTTGTGGCATGGGGCTCTTATGGATTAATTCCCTGTAACGTGCCGACCGGGTTGAGCAACGTGGTGGCGATTGCCACGGGGGATTACCATAGCGTCGTGCTCAAGCGAGATGGAAGCGTCGCGACCTGGGGGATGAATTCGCTTGGCCAATGCGAGGTCCCGGCGGGAGTCAATAAAGTGAAAGCGATTTCCGCGCGTGGCAATCACACGATCGTATTAATGAAGGTGAGCGGAAATTAAGTATTCTCCGGCATGACGCATTGATTTCAATTGCTCACCGCAGCAGCCAACTGGGTGGCGCAATCAGCAAAAGCGGACTCGGACGCATCAATCACATCGCGAACGCTCACGGCAGAAATCGTCCCACCCGAGGGGGGCATCAGCTTCCATTCCGGATTGCGGAAAGGATAGAAACGTTCCGGGTGACGATGCGGTCCTTGAATCATCAATACGCGTTTGTTCATGGCCACCGCCACGTGCAACAGACCGGTATCGCCCCCCACTACCAGAGTGCACAATTTCGCCAACCCAGCGCTTACGAGCAAGGGCGCGCCGGCGCCGACCGGAAAGCCGGCCGCCATCACGGGTTCCAGACGGGAGATTTCGGCGGGCCCGCCGCCAAACAACACTTGCATGCCCGCATTGCGCCAATGATTTGCCAGTGCCAGATAGTTTTCCAACGGCCAGTTTTTCTGCGCGGAACTTGTAAAAGGCTGGATGAACAGAGCCGGCTTATAAGCATCCAAACCGAGCTTGGCGAATAATTTGCGCGACTCCGCAATCGTGCTCGCGGGAAGCACAAATTCATTGAGAACCGAATCCACCGAAAGGCCGCACTCTTTCAAAAGCAGCAGATTGGATTCCGCCGGATGAAGCTTTGGGTTGCGGCGGATGCCCCGTGTGTAAGCGAAACTGCGCGCGGACTGGTACACCGTGCCCCAGCGATCGGGCGCGCGCGTCAGCCAGGTCATCAGCGCGGTTTCGCCATATCCTTGAAAATCGACTGCCAAGGCAAATTTCCTTTGGTGCAGGTGCGCCATCAAGGAACAAATTTCCTGCGCGCGATGAATCAAATTGCCGCTGCGGATCAACGAACGATCCAGCGAGACGACTTCATCCACATCCCGAAAGCCGGCGAGGAGCGGCATGAACTCTTTGGAAGTTAAGAATGTGATTTTGTGACGGGGAAAGCACCCGCGCAGGACATGAATAGCCGGCAGGGTGAACAAAATGTCACCCATTGACTTGAACCGTGTCACCAAAATCCGGTCCCCTGCCTGCATAATCAAAGCGTGTTGAACGCCATTCAATCGTCTGCACGCAAGGTTGTCCTTGCACGGATTTACCTTAGCGCAGGAAAGCAAAAGGGAAATGATAATTTTTAATGAAGCGGAAGAGTTAAACGGTTAAAAAATTATCAATAGCGAAGACCTTTTTTGCAACTTGTCAGGAATCGCTTTGGGGCACGACACTGATGTGCCCATCGCGCTCGGCATACGCCACCTTGATTTTTTTGATGTCATCCACCCGGCCTTTCAAGCGCATGTCCTCTTCCAAATCGTGCTTGCTCAAGTCATTGCGCCGCATGCCGGCTTCCAGAATCTCACCGTCCCGAACCACAAGGTCGCTGGTGCCTTTCACGAGAATACCAAACCCGTGCCAGCGACGAGAGGCAAAGGCAATCAGCCGATGCAAACCGACCAGGATAAATCCACCGCCCAATGTCGGCCAAAACGCCGCGGAACCATTCACGGCGCGCGCGAGCATGGAGGCGAGGATCAACCCGAGGATGGCGTCGAAAGCCGTTTTCTTCGAAAGGAATCGCTTATCGCCAAGCCGCACCATGGTCAATGAGACAATAAAAACGATGATGCCACGGACGGCAATTTGAAGAAACGTGAGGGCTTTGGGTTCGCTGCCCAATCCCAAATGCAGATTGATCCATTCGATAGGATTCACTCTTACCGTGTCCGTCGATTTTATCGACGGGACAATGGGGATTGAGCCCACTCCGGCAGATGCATAAAAAACCCTGGGCACTATTTGCATAAAGCATCAGGACAGGGATCCATGCGCCGGCATACTCCCCTTGGTTTGTTTTGGTGCGTTTTGCTTTGTTTGACTTTGTTTTGGTGTGATTCACTTTGTTTTTTTGAGTTTGAAAACAAGGCTGTGAGACTGCTTATGAAGATTTTGCAACTGCGCGACCCACGTCTGTTTTGCTCGGCAGCATCGCCTGTTCATGTCTCTTTTCATCCCTTTTCGCCTCCTCAGGGATAGGTATAACATGCATGTCAAATTGCATTCACGAACTGGCACCGCAACGGTGCCGTAACTCGCAGCGGGACGCCTACGCTAGAATCGAACGGTTTCGCCACGCCCCTGAAACGATGGCATCGCTGTGCTTGCCACCGTCAAAATTCGGGCAATCCAGCACGTTTGCCCCTATTTCGATGGTGGTGTCAAAGTGGGCCCGTTGGTCTCATTCATCGCACTTGCAAAGGTTCGGCAAAATTGCTTAGCTGCTTGCGTCCAACAAGGTTTTTACGATTTATGCTATTGCGGGCAGAAGATTATCAGATTGCCGCGTTTTTCGGGCTGATACTTATCTTCGAGGTTTGCGAGCGCATCTGGCCGGCGCGTCCGATAGACCGGTGGCTTGATTTCAAATTGGATGCCTTATCTTTCGCATTTGCTCTCACGGTAAATCGCGCTTCCACCTGGTTTATTCGGAGTGTCGTCGGCGACGTCACCCCGCCATTTCTTTCCGGCACCGTCCACTATCTGCAAAGCCTGCCCAGCGCTTTAAAAATCATTATCGCGCTGTTCATCGTGGATTTCATTCTGTATTGGATCCACCGCGCGCAGCATCGGCACGACGTGATGTGGCGCACACACGCGTGGCATCATTCTGTCGAGCAGATGTATTGGTTCGCGGGATTTCGCACGAGTTTCTTTCATTCCTTCATTTATAACATCCCGCAGGTGGTGGTGCCGGTGACGCTCCTGAAACTGACGCCCGCTGAAGCAGGCATCGGTTATTCGATCGGTTTGCTGATTCAATTTTGGGAACACACCAATCTCAACGTAAACATCGGCCCGTTGTCGTGGCTGATTGTGACGCCCGATTATCATCGCATACATCATTCGGCTACGACGCATCGCGGCATGAATCTCGCGCCCACATTTCGCATTTGGGATCGGATGTTCGGCACCTACGTTGACCCCGCCACGGTTCCGGCAGGATTCCCGCTTGGCCTCGGCGAACATGTCGAGGGCAAACAAGTGCCTCGCATGCTGGTCGGGTTGTAGATATTCAACAACGTGAATATCGAACGGCCAGGACAAATTGAGCATGTATGAAAAACGTGGCGCGTATAGCTTGGTGCTTGTTATGGAGTATGTGCACACTTTTGGGTGTCTCTGTATTAGCCATGATCGTGATCAACCCGAAAGGGGCTCTTTATTATCACGGTTCTTTTTACAACAGAGGAGGACCCTCAGGAACTTTTTATGTGGCAACGACTGCCGTGGTAATGATATTCGTTGGAGTTATTAAGCTCAGACGATTGTTGAAACGGAATCGTTAGCCGCCACGAAGCACAACAAAAGATTTCGATGTATTCTCCTTAAAACCACTTGCGGGCGGCTCGTTTACGGAAAACAATTCCTTAGATGGTTTACGAATACGCGAAATTTTTTAAAGTGTTTTTGCGGGCTCCCGCCTTGACCAGCGCCATCATTCCCAGTTCACCATGGCTGGCCAAGCGAATGGTGGCAGATATCGGATTGGCACAAGCCAAAGTCGTGGTCGAAATCGGCCCTGGCACCGGCGCATTCACGCGGGCCATTCAAAAAGGAATTTCCCCGTCCGCATTTTACCTTGCCGTGGAAATCGACAAGGTTTTTGCGAATCACCTGAAACGGCAATTCCCCGGCCTGAATGTGGTGAATGATTCCGCAGAGCGCCTGGATCGCCATTTGCAGGATTTTGGACACGCGGCGGCAGATTGTGTCTTGAGCGGTTTACCGTGGGCGGGTTTTAACGCGGATGAACAACAGCGACTGCTCGGCGCGGTCATTCGCACGCTCAAACCCGGCGGAATGATGACGACCTACGCTTTCAACCATGTGGCCTGGCGGTCGCGCGCGCGAGCTTTTCGCAAATTACTCGAATCCAGCTTCAGCGAGGTGACGACGACGCGGACGGAGTGGCGAAATCTTCCCCCGGCGTTCGTGTATCGCTGCCGGAAATAGAGCGTTTCCATAAATGCTGTAGCGGTGTGTGGTTGCACATAGTTTTAACCCATGCTCGAGGCGACGGGGGGCGTACGATTTGGAATGAGAATCAGCTTGAAGAAATTCCAGCGTTCTTAAATCAAATCTTTAAGAAATGTCACGGCTTCGCCCTCTGTTCCCCGAGCACCACCTCACCCCGACCCTCTCCCCCACTTCGTGGCGGAGAGGAGGCGAAAGCCTGATGGCCTATTTGACCTTCAGTCATATCGCACCCGGCAGCGGGACGATCACGCGCAATTGCATGCGGCTCATGGAAAATGTCGCGGGCAGGTAACCACCGAATTCTCCATCAATTTCAAAGGGAACTTTCGATTCGCTCGTCAACGTGAGGGATGCGCTGCGGAAATTCGCCGTGGCCGCCTGCGGCAAGGTTCCGCGAATGAGCAATTTCGGCGCGCATCGCAACAAAGTTCCAAAATTCACTTTTGCAAACACGCAGGAATCCAACAAACCATCGCGCATATCCGCCGGCGGAAATATTCGAAATTGACCGCCGTAAAGGCTGCCGTTGCCAATGAGCGCGAGTTCACCGAACGTCTCCCGCGTTCCATCGGAAACTTTTATTTTGATCTGCTTCTCTGTCAATGCTCGCAGTCCAGCGACCACATAAGCGAGCGGACCAATTTTTTTCTTCAGCCGCCAATCCACCAATTCGATGGCACGCGCGTCCAACCCCGCACCGGCCAATTGCGCAAAACAGCGGCGCGTCGGCACGCCATTTTCCTGGAAATCAACAGTGCCGAGATCAATCAAAGTCTCGCGGCCAGTGCGGAGCGTTTGCAGGGCGTCTTTCAACTTGAGCGGGATTTGCACTTCCCGCGCAAAGACGTTCACGGTGCCGAGCGGCAACACGCCGAGACGCGCGCGTTCAAAACCTTTGGGTGCGTCCACAATGCCATTGAGGACTTCATTCAGCGTGCCGTCTCCGCCGGCGGCAACAATGATTTCGAAACCTTCCTCGACCGCCAGGGCCGCCAGTTTGCGGGCATCGCCGACCGCTTTCGTCGGCTTCAATGTGCAATCGGCGGCATACTCATCCAAATGACGGCGGAAATGCCGCGCTTTGTTGCCTTTGGCGGTCGGATTGAAAATGATACAGGTGCGCACCGCGAATGATTTGGGCAAAGTGCGAGCGCTTAGTCGAGGACAAATCAAGAAACCAACTGCCAGCAATCAGAATGTAACAATTCCCAATCGTATATTTCCCGCGTGCGCAGCCTGAAGCCGTGCCGTTCGAGCAATTGATCCGGCGCGGTCAATGTGCGCGCCGGGAGACGTGTGGCAGCAATGAAGAACCGATACATCAGCCAAAGTATCACCTGTGAGCGCTGCCGCCGCCAACCCGAGGACGCCGCTTGAAAATCCGCAAGCAGCCAATGCGCGTTTGGAACGGCGGCGCGGGCGAGTTTTGAAATTAGCACTTCCAATTGGTCGGCTCGGAAACAGTCGAGAAAAAAATGCGTGACGATCAAATCGAATTTCGCCGCAGGGGGCGTCCACGTAAGAGCATCGGCACAAATGAAATTGACCCCCTGCCCTTTTGCGCCCCGCCGCGACAATCGTTGACGGGCAAGTTTGATCATGCGGGCGCTGGCATCCACCACGGTGATGGACGCCCGGGGAAAATGACGGCAGCATTCGACGAGAAATCGTCCATTGCCTTCCCCGAAAATGAGAATGTTAGTGGCGTCCGGAAGCTTCGATAAATGCGCCGTGCGGCAATTCTGCAATTTTTCACCCGCGGAAACAAATTCCATCCAGCGGTAATGCGGGGCCAGGACGTCAAAGCTCATGCGTGGCGCGCTGCGAAAATAGTTTATGCCGGTTCCACCACACGCCGGCACCGATTCCGCCCACGAAATACACCACTGCGTCCCACGGATCGCCGGTTGCTCGTTTCAACAGGTGCGGACCGATCACTTCGAAAAGAATCGACCAGAAAACGGTGTAGAGCGCGATTTCGTTCCAAGTTGGCGGTTGGTCGTTGGTACGGAGCCGCAATCCGCGTTGCATCCAAAGCAGCACCGGCAACGCGCAAGGAATGAGAAGCATGTCATTGAAATGGAACCGCAAGAAAAGATTGTGGGTATGGGGCCTAATCGCCCAGCGATTGAGCGCATACAAGGAGCAGCAAACGAGGAACAGACCGTCGCGCAGATAGGCAAACGGTTTCACAACAGCACCAAAATCGCCAAACCTAAGGCAGTGGCCACAAGCAGCTTCAAAACCAATATCATGCCAACTACTTTGCACTACCTGTCCCGCGCGTTCCAGAATATTTTCTTAACTATCTTTCTGGCACAGAAGCCGTTCCAAATCCTTCAAATCACGGTGCCGTGCGGCACGATGCCGTTTTTGGGAATGATGATCACGCCGTCTCGAATAAAATATAACGGGTGATCGGCATTTTCCGGTTTGCCGGCGGGAGAAATGGTTACGTTATTTCCGATGCGCGCGTTTTTGTCGATAATGGCATTTTCGATGCGGCAATTGGAACCGACACCGATGCGCGGGCGGCCCGCTTTTTCGTTGGCTTCGATGGACTCGGCGGATTCGTAGTAATCGCAACCGAGGAGGATGCAACGATTCAGTTCGGTGCCCGCTCCGACCAGGCTGCGAATGCCCACGATGCTCCGTTTAATGTGAGCGTGGTTGAGAATGCATCCGTCCGAAATGACTGCGTGGTCAATCTGCGCACCGTTGATTTTTGAACCCGGCAGGAAACGAGGCCGCGTGAAAATCGGCGAACTCATGTCGAAGAAATTGAACCGCGGCAACTCCGCCGTGACATCCAGGTTCGCATCAAAAAATGAGCGGATGGTTCCGATGTCCTCCCAATACCCCTGGAACACGTACGAGTAGACTTTGTGGGTCTCAATCGCGCTGGGGATGATATGTTTGCCGAAATCCGTGTGCGTGTTTTCCAGCAGCTTCCGCAAAACATCGCGCGTGAAAACGTAAATACCCATCGACGCGAGAAACAATTCGCGGCCATCGCTGATTCCCAGTTTCGGAAACCATTCTTCCGGCAACTTGAGCGAATCCTGCACCGCGGTGTCCTTCGGTTTCTCGACGAAGCGCGTAATGCGTCGCTCTTCATTGATTTGCATGATGCCGAAGGATTGCGCGTCGCGTCGCGAAACGGGAATGGTGGCGATGGTGATATCCGCGCCGGTATCCGCGTGCTGATTGATGATGTCGCGGAAATCCATGCGATACAGTTGGTCACCGCTCAGAATGAGGAGGTATTCGAAATCGTGGGTAAGGAAATGCATCAGATTCTTACGCACGGCATCAGCGGTGCCCTGATACCACGAGGTGTCGGTAAACGTTTGCTCGGCCGCGAGCAGTTCCACGAAGCCGCCGGCAAAATGATCGAACTTATAGGAAAGCGAAATATGCCGGTGCAGTGAGGCGGAATTGAACTGCGTCAGCAGGTAGATGCGGCGCAGGCCGGAATTGATGCAGTTGGAGATGGGGATGTCGACGATGCGGTATTTGCCCGCGAGCGGCACGGCCGGCTTGGCGCGTTCCTTCGTCAGCGGAAACAAACGCGTCCCCTGCCCGCCGCCCATGATCACCGAAAGAACATTGCTGGTATTAATTGTCTGCCGGCCAGTTTGTGACATAACAAAAATTCCTTTCGCACGAAAATTTTCTTGAAGGCAAGTTATACGCCGCCCTTCAAACCGGCAAGGCGCAGTTTTACGCACGTCATTTCCACCATTTAATCCTCCTGTTGAATCGGCCTATCGCTTGACCAACCAAAAAATGTTCACCCATTGGCAAAAGACGGGAAGCTTTTTCCCACCCACTCGGGCTAAGGATAATTCATAATTTAAATTTCGATTGAGCGACATTTTGAACATTGCAACGGATGTCCCGGCGGCGCACCACGCCTCTGCGACAACCAAATCCCGCGTGGAACGCGAGCAACGCGCCAGTTGTTTCCATTGCGGAGATCCCTGCATGACTGACGGTTTCACCAGCGGCGAAAAAAGCTTTTGCTGCCAGGGTTGTTTGATTGTTCATGATTTGCTGGCGGAAAACGGCCTGGAACATTTCTACGATTTAAGCCGTCATCCGGGGGTGCGCGTCCGCGGCGCGAAGCACGAACAATGGGCGTACCTGGACGAGCCAACGCTTCAGCAAAAGCTGCTCGATTTCACCGACGGCACCCAGAGCCGGGTGACGTTCCGGATTCCGGCGATTCACTGCATCGCTTGCGTGTGGCTGCTGGAAAACTTGTTCCGAATGCACCCAGGCATTGGGAATTCCCGCGTTGATTTCCTGAAGCGTGAAACGACCATCGGTTTCGCGCCGCAGAAAATAGCTCTAAGCGAGCTGGTGACACTGCTGGTGTCGATCGGCTACGAACCCGCCCTGACGTTGGGAGAATTGGAAGCGTCCAAGCCGGCTCCTCTCCGCAAGCGGCAGTGGGTGCAGATCGGCATCGCGGGTTTTGCCTTTGGCAACATCATGCTGTTCAGCATTCCGGCGTATCTCGGGCTCGATGCGCTCAACGCGCCGACTTTCCATCGGCTTTTCAGTTACTTGAGTCTCGCACTGGCGCTGCCGGTCCTGATTTATAGCGCGGCGGATTATTGGAAGTCCGCATGGTTCTCGGTGCGGCAGCGAGTGTTGACGCTGGATGTGCCGATTGCGCTGGGGCTCGCCGCTTTGTATGGGCAAAGCGTATTCGAAATTGTATCCGGCCGCGGCGAAGGTTATTTGGATTCGTTGGTTGGACTCATTTTCTTCCTGCTTTGCGGCCGGGCATTTCAGCAAAAGACCCACGATCGCCTCGCGTTCGATCGCGATTACAAATCGTTTTTCCCGCTTTCGGTCACGCGGAAAACGGAGCGCGGTGAGGAAACGGTTTCGCTTTCGCAACTGGCGGTCGCGGACCGCATTGTTCTGCGCAACGGCGAGTTGATTCCCGCCGATTCGCGATTGATGGAAGGTGCCGCGTTGATCGATTACAGCTTTGTCACTGGCGAATCGGCCCCGGTCGCAAAATCGCCGGGTGATTATCTCTACGCCGGCGGAAAGCAAACCGGAACGGCGATCGAAGTCGAAATCGTCAAAGCGGTTTCGCAAAGCTATCTGACGTCGCTTTGGAATCACGAGGCGTTTCAGAAAAACCGCGACGACAATCTCGATACGCTGACGAATCGCTACAGCCGGCGCTTCACGTTCATCGTAATCAGCGTCGCCATGGGCGCGGCTTTATTTTGGATTCTAAACGGCAATTCCATGCGCGGGCTGAAGGCGTTCACGTCGGTGCTAATTGTGGCGTGTCCGTGCGCGCTGGCATTGGCGGCGCCCTTCGCCCTTGGCACGGCGCAGCGTATTCTCGCCAAGATCGGCGTGTTTCTTCGGAACGCGCTCGTGCTCGAACGCATGGCGCAAGTGGACTGTGTGGTCTTCGACAAAACCGGCACCCTGACGACGGCGGACGCGAGCGGGGTTTCTTTTCAGGGTCAGCCATTGAGCGCATTAGAAGAACAATGGATTTATTCGCTCGCGAAGCACTCCACCCATCCGCTCTCTGCCCGACTCAGCGCATCGTTGCAGAATAAATATTCAGCGACGAAGGTCGTTTCATTCAGGGAGACAGCGGGATGCGGCATTGAAGGTTGGGTGGCGGGCCGGGAAATCAAGCTGGGGGCACGCGGTTGGATTGATCAGCGCGGAAGCCATTCCGCAGACTGCAAGCCCAGCAAGTCGAATTCCGGGAGTTCGGTGGTGGTGGCGATTGATGGCAAAGTCCGAGGTTCATTTCTGCTGGGAAATTCCATCCGCACCGACATCGATCTGCTCCTCCAGAAACTCTCCGCGCATTACAAGCTCGCGCTGCTCAGCGGTGACAACGAATCCGAGCGGCAAACATTTTGGAGCTTGTTCGGCAGCGATGAGATGTTGCGATTCAATCAAAGCCCGCTCGATAAATTGAATTTCATCCAGGACGCGCGCGCGGCCGGCACCACGGTGATGATGGTTGGTGACGGATTGAATGATGCAGGCGCGCTAAAGCAAAGCGACGTGGGCGTTGCCGTGGTCGAAAAAATCGGCACGTTTTCGCCGGCGAGCGACGTGATTCTTGAGGCAGGCCAGGTGCCGCGTCTGGATGAAATTTTGACCTTCGCGCGCCAGTCGGCTCGAATCGTGCGTTGGAGCTTCTGCGTTTCGGCGGCTTATAACCTCATCGGTATCAGCATCGCCGCCTGGGGAATTCTTTCGCCGCTCATTTGCGCGGTGCTCATGCCGCTGAGTTCGCTTTCGGTCGTCTTGTTCGCGTGCGGCATGACGCGGTGGGCGGGAAGAGGCTTCGCCAACAATTCCGAATGTCGAATGACGAATGGAGAAAGTGTCGCCGTCGCTACTCCAAGCACAGCTTTAGTCTCTCAATTTGACATTCGTCATTCGTCATTCCCCCAAGCATGAACGTCATTCTAATACTTATCATTCTCAGCCTGGGCATCGCCCTGTTTTTCCTTGGTGGATTCATCTGGTCGGTTCGCTCAGGCCAGTTCGATGACACCTGCACTCCCTCGATGCGCGTGCTGGCCGATGAAGACCACGCCAAACCTTTTCCGAATTCAACCAAAAACACGAAAGCCACATGAGTTTAGCTGCATCACAAAACATCTCCGCCGTCGCGTCCTCGCCCGCGAGAAGCGTGCAGGCGGAAACCTTCAAATACGACAACGCCATTGTCCGAGCCTTTGCCATCGCTACGGTCGTGTGGGGCCTGGTGGGCATGACTGCCGGATTGCTTTGTGCCGTGCAATTATTCTTTCCCGGCGCAAACCTGGATTTTCAATTCATCACCTTTGGACGATTACGTCCGCTGCACACGAACGCCGTTATATTCGCATTCGTCGGCAACGGCATGTTCATGGGCATCTACTATTCCCTGCAACGGCTGTGCAAGGCGCGCATGTTCAGTGATTTCGTGAGTTGGTTTCACTTTTGGGGATGGCAGGCGATTATCGTAAGCGCCGCACTAACGCTCCCATTGGGTCTGACCACGAGCAAGGAATACGCGGAACTGGAATGGCCAATTAAAATCGCCATCACGGTGGTGTGGGTTGCGTTTACGATCAACCTGATCGGCACGATTTTAAGACGCCGCGAGAAACACATGTATGTAGCGATCTGGTTTTACATTGCGACGGCACTGACGGTGGCCGTATTGCACCTCACCAATTCGATGGTGATCCCGGCGGGATGGTTCAAAAGCTACTCTATGTATGCCGGCGTGCAGGACGCGCTGGTCCAATGGTGGTACGGTCATAACGCCGTGGCGTTCTTCCTTACCACGCCCTATCTCGGCATGATGTATTATTTCCTGCCGAAAGCAGCCAATCGTCCGGTGTTTTCCTATCGACTTTCGATCATTCATTTCTGGGCGCTTATCTTTGTTTATATCTGGGCCGGGCCGCATCATTTGCTCTACACAGCGCTGCCGGACTGGGCGCAATCGCTCGGCATGGTGTTCTCATTGATGCTCATCGCGCCTTCATGGGGCGGCATGTTGAACGGCCTGCTGACTCT
>Ga0207694_10002892_pt1 | contig 13806 bp, 12 predicted proteins | sample KBSC34metaG_FD_184353 | JGI IMG/M metagenome (GOLD analysis project Ga0207694, IMG submission 184353) | Corn rhizosphere microbial communities from Kellogg Biological Station, Michigan, USA - KBS C3-4 metaG (SPAdes) (version 2) | ecosystem: Host-associated > Plants > Roots > Rhizosphere > Soil...
CGCCTCGCTGGACAGCTGCTGTCCGTCGGATTCGAAGGGACGGCGGCGGACGGCGACCTGCGCGCGCGCATCGCCGCGTCGGAGGTCGGGGGCGTGATGGTCTTCCGCCCGAACATCTCGACGCCCGGCCAGCTGGCGTCCGTGATCGCGGATCTTCGAGGGGCGGCGCCGCGCGAGACGCCCCTGCTGGTGTCGATCGATCAGGAGGGGGGCCTGGTGCAGCGGCTGCGGGCGCCGGCCACCGAGTGGCCGCCAATGCTGTCGGTCGGCGCGGCGGACGACGTCGCGCGGACGACCGCGGTCGGGCGCGCGCTGGGCGAGGAGCTGGCCGCGGTCGGCGTCGGCTGGAACTTCGCGCCGGTGCTGGACGTGCACACGAACCCGGCGAACCCGGTCATCGGGAACCGCGCCTTCGGCACGACGCCCGAGGCGGTCGCGTCGCACGGGCTCGCGTTCTGGCGCGGGCTTCGGGCCGCCGGGCTCGTCGGCTGCGGCAAGCATTTCCCGGGGCACGGCGACACGCGCACGGACTCGCACCTCGAGCTGCCCGTCGTCGACCACCCGCTCGATCGCCTGCGACGGGTCGAGCTGGCGCCGTTCGAGGCCGCCGCCCGCGCCGGCCTCGAGGCGATCATGACGGCGCACGTGTTGTTCCCGGCGCTGGATGGCGAGCGGCCGGCCACGCTGTCACGGGCGATCCTGACCGGGTTGCTGCGCGAGGAGCTGGGCTTCCGCGGCGTGATCGTCTCGGACGATCTGGGCATGAAGGCCGTCGCGGACCGCTACCCGATCGAAGAGCTGGCGGTGATGGCCGTGGCGGCGGGCTCCGACGTCCTCATCATCCGAGAGCCCGTCGAGCGCCAGCGGCGCGCCTATGAGGCGCTGGTGCGGGCCGCCGAACGAGACAGCGAGCTGCGCCGGCGTGTCGAGGAGAGCGCCGCGCGCATGGCCGCGCTGGCGGTAGCCTGTCGGGTCGGGCCGCCCCTCCTCGATCCCGCGGAGCTGGCGGCACGGCTCGGCACGGCGGCGCACAAGGCCCTGGCGGCTCGTTTTCCCGAGGTCGATCCGCGCTCCCTGGCCGCGAGCTCTCCGGTCGCCGACGCTTAGTCCCTCAGACGGCGCTGGCGGCGCGATCGCGACGGAGGCGGGCCGTCAGCAACGATTCGATGAGCAACGAGCCGATGAGCACCGCCCCCAGCGCGTGCCAGAGCTCCATCCGGCGCAGCGGCGGGCGACCGGTGCCATCGCCGCTGCCGGCGCCGCGGTCGGGCCGGCGGTCATCGGGGAGAAGCGTCGGGTCGGATTCGCGGACGTCCAGGTTGACGATGAACGCTTCGTCGGTCCGTTCGATCCATGCGCCCGATCCGCGGAGGGCGCGCACGCGATAGGTCCCGAGCTGGTCGGTCTCCGTGAACATCACGGCCCGGCTCAGGTGAGCGCGCGGGGTCGACGCAGCGGCCGGCGTCGCACCCGCGGGGGCCCCCGGGGAACCCTTGGGAGCATCGGCCTTGGTGTGCCCGTCGGCGGCCGACTCCGGCACCAGCGTGCGGACGTCGCCGTTGGGCTTCGTGACCTCGATGCGGCGATCGTCGGCGGCGCACCGGATCTCGCGGCTGGCGCCGGTGATTAGGGTCGCGATGGCGTCACCCGACGGAGCTCCCGCCAGTCGCCGGGCCGCCTCCTGGATGAGGGGCAAGAACCCGGGCCGGATCGGGAGATCGGTCCATTCGCGGTCGACGCTCGTGGTCAGCAGCATGACGCGTCCGGCGCCGATCTCCGATTCGACCAGGGCCGGCGCGCCCGTCTCGTAGCGAAGCACCACGGTCCGTCCGCCCTCGCTCGCGACTGGCTCGAGCAGCTCGTACTGAAAGAAGCGCGCCGACGCGAGCCCCTCACCTCCGGCCGAGAAGCCGGCCAGCAGCGGATGGCGCCGATCGATCGGCGCGAGGCGTTCGGCCGGGCGCGTGTCGACGGTCTCGCCGGCCTGCGTCCCGGGGCGCGCGGCGGCGGTCCGCCGGAGCCCGAGCGGTTGCGGCAGCACCCGCCGCAAGCGCTGGTTCCAGGCGTCGGCGTCGACCTTGTCACCGACGGAGATGAAGAGCCCGCCGCCTCCTTCCACGTACTTGACCAGCGCGGCCGCCGCGGCGTCGGTGGGACGCGCCACGTTCGCCATGAACACGGCCGCGTAGTCACCCAGGTTGCGCGCGGCCAGGTCGTCGGGCAGGGTCACCTGAACCTGGAAGTGGCTACCCCCCGCGCGCAGCGCCGCCTCCAGGAAGAACACCTCGTCCTCGTTCCGCACGGTGCGTGGATCGCCGTCGACCACCAGCACCCGCAACCCGCGCGAGACCTCGACCCGCGTGCGGCGCCGATCGTCGAGCGGGAATCGGTCCGGATCTATCACGACCTCGACTCGATGGGCCGACGCGCCGCTGGTCCCGCCCGGAGCGAACGCGTGCAGGAAGCGCTTGTGGACGCGTCCCCCCGGCGCGATGTCCACGAAGCCGCGGCCCACCTCCTCGCCGTCGAGGCGCAGGGCGACCCCCAGGTGCTCGGCGGGGCGCGGCGAGAAGTTGGCGATCTCGGCCACGACCGCGATGCCTTGTGGTCCCACGTCCGGCGCCGGGTCGGCCACCAGATCGGTGACGGCGCGGTTGTCCGCGTGTTCCTTGACGCCGATCGGCAGCACCGTCACCGCGACCGGGGCCCGGGCGGCGTCGGCCCCGGCCGCCACCGCCGCCGCGGGATCGCTGGAGAACGACGTCGCCTGCAGATCGGTCACCAGGTAGATGTGCCGCTCGGTGTGCGCGCCGGCACGGGCGATCGGGGCGGCGCGGGCCAGGGCGCCCGAGAGATCCCCGCGGCGGGCCGAGACGGTGGCGGCGTCCAGCGCGGCCAGCAGGCGCGGGCGATCGCTGGAGGGATCGGCGATGGGTGCGGCGCTCCCCTCCGACCCCAGGAGCAGCGCGACGTCCGATTCGGGCGCCATGTTCTCGACCAGCGCGCGGGTTTGGGCGCGCGCCACGTCGAAGAGGGTGCCGCCTCCGAACCCGCTCGAGCGTTGCATGCTGGCCGAGTCGTCGAGGATGATGACGGCGGTCTGGGGCCGGTTGGTGGTGACCGGCAGATCCGAGCGGACCTCCGTGAAGGGGCGGGCGAAGAGCAGAGGCAGCGCGGCCGCCACCGCCGTCCGCGCGATCAGCAGCAGCACGTCGCGCAGCCGGCGGCGGGCGGCGACCTCGCGCTCCGCTCGGTAGAGGAGCTGCATGGCGGCGAAGCGCAGCGGGTTCGCGCGGCGTCGACCCCGGCGGTGGATGAACCAGGGCAAGGCCGCCGCCAGCAGGCCGAGCAACAGGGAGGGCGCCAGGAATCGCATCGTGAAGGGCGCCGGCGCGCTCGCGATGGGCGCGCGAGCATCCGGTGCGTGGTCCTGGCAGGTTACCGCACGCACGCGGCGACGTCGCCTCGGAGCCCGTCTGCTATCGGACAGCGCCTTGGAGAGGTTCGCGTGGGCGCTTCACGCAACCGACGGCCATCGCCGCCGAAACGTCTCCGTGTGGGTCATCGCCGTGCCCGGTTCGGTCGCGCAGGTCCGTCGTCGCTGGCGGGGCCAGGCGGACGCGCCGGCGCCCACCGCCTGGCTCGCGATCATCGGGACACTGGGGGCACTGACGGGGCTCGCCGGCTGCATCCCGAAAACTGATCTCGCGGCCGAGACGAACGGGGGTGAGGGCGCGGCGAGCGGCGCCGTCGGGCCGAAGGGATCGGGCGTCGCAGCGGCGAGCCTGGTCGATCCGGCTGCGGGCGCCACCGGCGTCCCCGTGAATCTGGCGGCGGTCTGGGTCAAGTTTCCGGGGCCCGTCAGTCTCCCGGACGGTGCGCTGGCCGTCGCGACCAGCGGGGTGCCGGCGGCGCTCGCCGCGCTGGAGTCGGCGGCGTGTCCCGACGCTTCGCCGGCGGCCTGCTTGCGCGTGGGCCTGGCCGGCGTCTTGAGCGCGGGCGCGACCTACCTCGTCGACCTGGGTCCGGGCGTGATGGACCTGGAGGGGCACGAGGTCCCGGCGGGTCCGGTGGGGCAGTTCGTGACCGCCCCCGACGCCGATCTGACCGCTCCGGTCATCGACGGCCTGACCGTCCAGCCCCTGGGACCGTGCGTGTCGGTCGCCTTCACCACCGACGAGCCGGCGCAGGCGACCATTCGCATCGAGAGCGCCGCCGGGGTGCGCCGCATCTCGGCGGGGGCGGGCGTCACGGAGTTCACCAGCGCCGTGTCGCTGGTGGGTCTCGGAGCCGGAGATCCGCTGCTGGTGATCGCGGAGGTCGAGGATCGGGCCGGCAACCGGGCCGAGTCGGCCGCCGTCGGGCTCACGGTCCCACCCGACCTGCTGCCGCTCGCCATCACCGAGGTGCTGGCCAACCCGGCGGGCGCCGAGCCCACGCAGGAGTTCGTCGAGCTCCGCAACCTCGGCGATCAGCCGGTCGAGCTGCAAGGTCTCGCGATCGCCGACGCCAAGGGGATGGACGTCCTGCCCGCGGCCCGGCTGGACCCCGGGGCCTACGCGCTGATCGTGGCGAGCGGGTTCGACGCCGCCAGCCCGAAGGACACCCCACCTCGAGCGGGCGTGGCGCTCGTGCGGATCGACACGCGCATCGGCTCGGACGGGCTCTCGAACGGGGGCGAGGTCGTTCGCCTCCTCTCGGCCCGCGGCAACGTCGTGTCGAGCTACGGCGCTGCCGTCGACGTCTCCGCCGCGAGCTGGTCCGGCAAGAGCGTCCACCGGATCCCGGAGGCGGCCTGCGATCAGGAGGCCAGCTGGACGCGTCACCCCGAGGCGCCGACACCGGGCTGGGGCGCGCCGTGAGATGGCGCTCGACGGCGCCGTGCGTGCCGCCGGGGGCGCCTCTCCCGGGTCCCGGCCCCCCGTGGTAGGTATCAAGCATGTCGGGGCACAACCGCTGGTCGAAGATCAAGCACAAGAAGGAAGCCTCCGACGCCAAAAGATCCAAGCTGTGGACCAAGGTGATCAAGGAGATCACCGTGTCGGCGCGCCTCGGCGGCGGCGACATCAACGGCAACCCGCGCCTGCGCTCGGCGGTCGACAAGGGCCGCGCCGTGAACATGCCGAACGACGTCATCGAGCGGTCGATCAAGAAAGGGACCGGTGATCTCGACGGTGTGAACTACGAGGAGTTCTCGTACGAGGTCTTCGGCCCGGGCGGCACGGGCATGATCGTCGAGATCATGACCGACAACCGCAACCGCACGGTCAGCGAGGTGCGCAACATCTTGCAGCGGTACAACGGGAACCTCGGCGCCTCGGGCTCCGTCGCTTACCAGTTCAAGAAGCAGGGGGTGATCGTGTTCGACAAGACCGAGGTCGACGAGAACGCGCTCACCGATCTGGCCATCGAGCTCGGCGCCGACGACATCAAGTCGGAGGCCGAGAGCGTCACCATCCTGACCGAGCCGAAGGAGCTCGAGCGCATCCGCGAGGCGCTGAAGGCGCACAAGCTGGCGGCGCCGGTCTCGGCCGAGGTGACGATGGTGCCGCAGACGGTGGTTCACTTGACCGGAGCCGACGCCGAGAAGGCGTTCAAGCTCGTCTCCGCGCTCGAGGACAACGACGACGTCCAGAACGTCTACTCGAACATGGAAGTCGACGACTCCGTTGTGGAGAGCGTTGGCTGAACGCGGCCTCGCGCGGGAGGGTGGCTCGTCACTCCGGATCCTCGGGATCGATCCGGGGACGCTCCGCCTCGGCTACGGCGTCGTCGAGGCCGCAGGAGGGGCTCGGCTGCGCTACGTCGAGTGTGGCGTGATCACGGCGTCGCCACGGGCCCCGCGCGCCGTTCGCCTCGTCGAGATCGCGCGCGGGCTGCGCGAGCTGGTGGCCGAGCTGCGCCCACAGTCCGTCGCCATGGAGGAGGCGTTCGCCGGCAAGAACGTTCAGTCGGCGCTCGCGCTCGGTGAAGCGCGCGGCGTCGCCTTGTTGGTGGCTGGCGAAGCGGACCTGGTGGTGGCCGGTTATCCGCCCGCCACCGTCAAGAAGAACGTCGTCGGGCACGGGCGCGCCACCAAGGACCAGATCGCCTACCTGGTGCGGGCCACCTTGAAGCTGCGGCGGGCCCCGTCGAGCGACGCCGCCGACGCCCTGGCGATCGCCATCTGCCACGCCCGCTGCGGATGGACGAACGGCGAGGATCGACTCCGATGATTGCTCACCTGCGCGGACGGGTCATCGACAAGGACGCCGAGTCGGCCGTCATCGATGTGAACGGCGTGGGCTACCAGGTGGCGCTGAGCAGCGCGACCGCCCAGGCGCTCGGGCCCGCTGGCCCGGAGGTGCGCCTGTGGATCCACAGCCACTTCGTTCAGGACGGGGGGCTCGCCCTGTATGGTTTTGCCGATCGCGAGGAGCGCACCCTCTTCGCGACGTTGCTCGGCGTGCAGGGCGTCGGGCCGAAGGTGGCGCTGGCCATCTTGTCGGGCCTGCCGGCCGCCGAGCTGAGCAGGGCCATCGCCGGCGCGGACATCGCCCGCCTCACGCAGATCAAGGGGGTGGGGCGGAAGACCGCGGAGCGACTGGCGGTCGAGCTGCGCGACAAGCTGGTGCCGTTTCCGGTCGCGCCGGCCTCCGGAGCGACCGGGCGCTCGGCCGCGACTTCGCCGGGCTCCGCGGCCGCGTCGGCCTGGCCGGAGCGGATCCGGGACGTGCAGGGCGCGCTCGCCAGCCTGGGCTACCGGCTGGGCGAGGTCGAGCCCGTGCTGGAGCGCCTCGAGCCCGAGCGGCCGGTCGACGAGCTCATCAAGCAGGCGCTGGCGGCCCTGCGGAGGGTATAAAGCCCCGATGCCGCGCAAACCGCACGACGACGGCGGCCCGGCCATCAAGGCGGCCGCCGAGGCCGACGCCGCCCGGCCGATCATCCATGCACCCGCCTCGCATCGTCCGACGACGATGTCGTCGTCGTCGTCGTCGCTGGCCGGACCCGCTCCGGTGGCGAGCGCCGCTGAACCGCCCGACGAGCGCTTGATGTCGTCGGCCGCCCGCCGCCCGGGCGACACCGACGACGACGTGGCGCTGCGCCCGCGGCGATTCGACGAGTTCGTCGGGCAGCGGAAGATCGTCGAGAACCTGGCGGTCTACGTCCAGGCCGCGCGCCGTCGCGGCGACGCGCTCGACCATGTGCTGCTGTCCGGTCCTCCCGGCCTCGGGAAGACGACGCTCGCCTTCTTGCTGGCCAACGAGATGGGGACCTCCATCCACGTGACCTCGGGCCCGGCGCTGGAGCGCAAGGGCGACCTCGCCGGGATCCTGACCTTCCTGCAGAAGGGGGACTTCCTGTTCATCGACGAGATCCACCGCCTGCAGCCGGCCGTCGAGGAGAGCTTGTACCCGGCGATGGAGGACTTCCGGATCGAGATCGTGACCGGAGCCGGCGCGGGCGCCCGCGCCATCCCGCTGTCCATCGAGCCGTTCACGCTGGTGGGAGCGACCACGCGGACTGGCCAGCTCGCGTCTCCGTTGCTCTCCCGCTTCGGAATCGTGGAGCAGTTCGGGTTCTACAGCCCCGCCGAGCTGGCGACGATCGTGCGCCGGTCCGCCAATTTGTTGGGGCTGCCGATCGAGGAGGACGGCGCCGCCGAGATCGGGCGGCGGGCGCGCGGCACGCCCCGTATCGCGAACCGGCTGCTCCGGCGCGTGCGCGACTTCGTCGAGGTGAGGGGCGACGGCCGCATCACCCGGGAGGCGGCCGAATATGCGCTCGGACGCCTCGAGGTCGACGCCCTCGGCCTCGACGCCGTCGACCGGCGCATCCTGTCGACCATCGCCCAGCGCTTCGACGGCGGGCCGGTCGGCGTCGAGTCGCTGGCGGCCGCGCTGGCCGAGGACCGCGACACGCTCGAGTACGTCTACGAGCCCTACCTGATCCAGGAAGGCTTCCTCACGCGAACGCCGCGCGGCCGGAACGTCACGCGGCGCGCGTTCGAGCATCTGGGACTGCCGCCGCCGGCCGCGCGGTCGGCGGGCGGGCAGGGCACCCTGTTCGATCCCTGATCAGGCGGTCGGGGCGGCGACCGAAGGAGCGAAGCGTCCGAGCTCCAGCTCGGCGCGAAAGACCGTGGTGGCCGGCCCTCGCATCCGCACCCCCGACAGGTCGGGCGCGACCGTGATCCCGAGCGGTCCCCCCAGCAGATTCACGGTGATCTCGCGACCCGCCGAGACCCGCTCTTCCAGATAGGCGGCCACCGCCGTCGCGCAGGCGCCCGTCCCGCAGGCGAGCGTGATCCCGCAGCCGCGCTCCCAGACCACGAGATCGATCTCGCCGTCGGGTCGCAGGCGGGCGAACTCGACGTTGGTCCGCCGCGGGAAGGTCGCATGACGCTCGAGCTTGGGCCCCTCGGCCTCGGCCAGTGCCCGCAGGTCGGCCGCCGGATCGTCAACGAAGATGACGGCGTGAGGGTTTCCCATCGAGACCGCCGTGAACGCGAAGCGGTGCCCGCCCACCTCGATGGCCGTCCGCAAGGCCCGTCCCGCGCCTCCCGGCGCCATGGGGATCTCGTCGCGGGTCAGGCGCGGTCGGCCCATCTCCACCGCCACGCTCGTGACCGAACCGGCGTCCTCGCGGCCCGTCCCACGATCTGCCACGACCAGGTCGCAGGCGAGCAGTCCGGCGCCGGTATCGATGCGCAGGGGGGTTCGCCGCAGGGCGGGATCGCTCTCGTAAAGGACCTTGGCGACGCAGCGAATTCCGTTGCCGCACATCTCGGCCTCGCTGCCGTCGGCGTTCAGCACGCGCATGCGCGCATCGCCCGCGGTGCCCGGGAGGATGGCCAGGATGCCGTCGGCGCCGATCCCGAAATGGCGATCGCACACGGCGCGCACGGTCGCCGGATCCTGGATGGCGGCGGCGACGCTGGACTCGACGCGTCCGTCACGCAGGTCGACGACCACGAAGTCGTTCCCCAGCCCTTGAACCTTGGCGAAGGGGACGTTCATCTTCCGTCCGTCGCGCATCGAACCAGTTTACTCGGTCGGAGCCTTGGGCGCCGGCGGGGGCCCGCTCTCCACGGGAACGGGCGCCGCAGCTTCGGCGGAAGAAGGCCGGGTCTTCGGGGCCGATGCCGGCTTCACTCGCGCCGGCGACTTCGGTGGCGTCCCAGGCGCGGTTGCTCCGGGAGCCGCGCCTTCGGCTGGCGCGCCGACGGCCTTGGCCTTCACGCCGGCACCCGGCGCCGCGGCCTCGGGCGCCGTCCCCGTCGCCTTCGTGGCGTCGGGCTTCTTCAGCTCCAACTTCAAGGGGGCCGAGGGTGGGACCGCGCTGGGCAGCGTCGACTTCGTTCCGGGGGCGGGCGCCGCCGGGGTCGTGCCGGGCGCCTCTCCCGCAGGAGCCGGCGAGGACCCCGGGGCGGTCGTCGCGCCCGGCGAAGCGGGTCCGCCGGTCGCCGGAGTCGCGCCGGTCTTGTCGCCATTGGCCGGCGCGTTCTTCTGGAGGTCGGCCTTCAGCTTGGCGGCCTTCTCCTCGTCTGTCTTCTTCTGCGCGGCTCGCTGCGCGGCCAGGTCCTGCAGGCGCTTCGAATCTTGTCGGCTGGAGATGTGGGCGAGGGACAGCGACGTGACGAGGAAGAGCGCGGCGGTGATCGACGTCATCCGCGTCAGGAAGTTCCCTGCGCCAGACGATCCGAAGACCGTCTGACTGCCGGCGCCGCCGAACGCGATGCCCATGCCGCCGCCCTTGCCGGCCTGCAACAGAACCACGAGGATGAGGAACAAGCAGACGACGATGTGAACGATAGTCAGGAGCGTAACCATACCTCGGTCCCTTCTTTCACGATGCGGACGAACGAATCGGCCGAAAGCGACGCGCCGCCGACCAGCGCGCCGTCGACGTCGACCTCGGCCATGAGGGCGCGAATGTTATCCGGCTTGACGCTCCCACCGTAGAGGATCGGCAGGGCGGCCGCCACCGCGGCCGACCGGGTCGCCGCCACCCGGGTGCGAATCGAATGATGCACCTCCTGCGCCTGCGCCGGCGTGGCGGTGCGGCCCGTGCCGATCGCCCACACCGGCTCGTAGGCGACGAGCGAGCGCCCGAGATCGGCGTCGGAGATGTCGCGCAGGGCGGCGTCGAGCTGCCGCTCGACCACCGCCAGGGTCGTGCCCCCGTCGCGCTCGGCCAAGGTCTCGCCGATGCAGATGATGGGCTTAAGGCCGGCCCCCAGCGCCGCGTGCGTCTTCCGGTTGACGTCGGCGTCGGTCTCGCCCATCAGCTGGCGCCGCTCGGAGTGCCCGATGATCACGTAACGGCACCCGACATCGACCAGCTGGGCCGGCGCGATCTCGCCGGTGAAGGCGCCCTTGGCCTCCCAGTAGCAATCCTGGGCCGCCACCGCCACGTGAGACGTGCTGCCGCCCAGACGCGACGCCACCGTCGCCAGCGCGACGAAGGAAGGCGCCACGATCACGTCGGCGCCGTCGACGCCGGCCACACCTGCCTGGACGTCGGTCGCCAAGGCGACTGACTCCGCCAGTGTTCCAAAGAGCTTCCAGTTGCCCGCGAAGACGGGCCGTTTCTCACCTGCAGGGACGTCGTTCGACATTCTTCGTTTCCGCCGTTTCAGCTTTCGAGCGCTGCCAGTCCGGGCAGCTTCTTGCCCTCGAGGAACTCGAGCGAGGCGCCGCCGCCCGTCGAGATATGGGTGATCTTGTTGGCGACGCCGCTCTTGTTGACGGCCGCGACGGAGTCGCCGCCGCCCACGACGGACAGCGACGTGCTGGCCGCCACGGCGCGGGCCACCGCCAGGGTTCCGCTGGCGAACGGCTCCGATTCGAAGACGCCCATCGGCCCGTTCCAGAAGATTGTGCGCGCGCGGGCGATGGCGTCGGCGAAGCCACGCGCCGTCTCGGGGCCGATGTCCAGGGCCGCGAGGTCCTCCGGGATGTCGGAGGCCTTCACGGTCTTGCCCGACTCCGACTTGATGCCCGGCGCCGCGATCGCGTCGCGCGGCAGCAACACCTCGACGTTCGCCTCTTCGGCCTTCTTGAGGAACGATCGCGCGAGCGCGAGCTTGTCCTCTTCGACCAGCGACCGGCCGAGCCGGCCGCCCTTGGCCTTCAGGAACGTGTTGGCCATCGCGCCGCCGATCAGCAGCTGGTTCACTCGCCCGAGCAGGTTCTCGAGGACGCCGATCTTGTCGGAGACCTTGGCGCCCCCGATGATGGCGAGGAAAGGGCGGTCGACCTCGCCGAGGAGCTTTCCGAGGAAGCTCACCTCTCGTTCCATCAAGAGGCCCATGCCCTTGGCGGCCACGAACTTGGCGATTCCCGCGGTCGAAGCGTGCGCGCGGTGCGCCGTCCCGAAGGCGTCGTTGACGTAGACGTCGGCATAAGACGCGAGCCCCCTCGCGAACGTCTCGTCGTTCGCTTCCTCGGCCGGCGTGAAGCGCAGGTTCTCGAGGAGGGCGACGCGGCCAGCTTTCAGATCACCGACCACCTTGCGGGCGCCATCACCGACCGGCTCGTCCGTCAGCAACACCTCGGCGCCAAGCAGCTCGGCCAGCTTCTGGGCCACCGGCAGCAGCGAGTACTTCGACTCCGGCTTGCCCTTGGGGCGACCCAGGTGGGACGCGAGCACCACGCGTGCCCCTTTTTCGAGGGCGTGGCGGATCGTGGGGAGGCTCTCTCGGATGCGGCTGTCATCGGCGACGCCGCCGGCCGGGGTCAACGGCACGTTGAAGTCGACGCGGATGAAGACGCGCCGGCCCTCGATGTCGAGCTCGTTGATGGTCTTGATGGACATGTCCCGCGGTGGCTCCCTGAATACAACACCCGCGGCGACCGTCGAGGCTGAAAGTCGTGTGCTACCAGAACACTCCCCGCGGGTGCCGGCTCGGGCGCGGGAAGAATGCTCGAAGGAGCAGCGAAAATCTACAAAAAAGCCGGCGAGGGGTTGTGGCCCCGCGCCGGCTTTCTTGCATCGGTTGCGTCCGAGATGCGCGCTTAATCGAGCTGGACGTCGTCCTTGATGTCGGATGTCACCAGACCAATGATTTCACTCGCAAGCGCGACGATCTGCCGCGGCTCGTACCCATTCTGCCTAAGATCTTTGTAAATCGATTTGGAGAGGATTCTGAGAGCCCTCTCGCGGCTCGGGGCCGCTGGCGAAACCGGAACGATGGTAGCGGACTGCGTGGTCAATTGGGCCATTCATCCCTCCTCCCGGGAGGTCGCGCAGTGTGAAGCACGGGATGTGCCAGAGTGCGGCGGATTGTAAGTGGTTGATTTCACTATTTATCAAAGATTTCTTGAAACCTTTGCCCGCGTAGCGGCGTACGCACTATCGGGTCGTTCGGCTCATGGGTTTCTGCGGTTCGGGGGCATTGGTGTCGAAAATCTGGCACTTTCATGGCGATTTGGCTTCGAAGCGGGTGCGAAGTCCGTTTTGCACCCTATGCTTGCGACATCGCGCACGCCGCTCGCCACCTGCCGCGGAACTGCTCCCTCTCCAGGAGGGACCAGAGGCGGCGCCGGCGGCAGCGTCATCATTTCTGTGTAAACTTCGGGCCTACGTCGAGGAGCCAGCATGAAATACGCGGTCGAGGTGGCGCATCTACTGAACGGCGAGCTCGTCTCTGTTCGCCACCTGTCCACCCGGCGCGAGCGGTACGGAGCGCGGTTGGCGGCCGCCCTCGTGGCGGGGGCCTTCATCCTCGGCATGGCAGTGGTCTTTGGGGTCGTCCGGGCCTTCGGCCGTGCCGTGTACGCGCCCGAGTTCCTGGGTCTCTGGCTCGCGCTCGGGCTCCTTTCGATCGTCTTCGCCCATGTCTGCGTCTCGCGGCGACTGGGACGTTACCGATTGGGAACCCGCTTGGACGCCGATGGGTTCGCGCCGTTCGAGCTCGATCTCGTGCGGCGGGTAGGGCGCGGATCGATGTTCCGGCGCGGCAGGCCCGTCGCGTCGCAGGACTCTGCGGAGGCCGGCGAGGGCTTCGAGCTGACCGTGGTCGCCGGCATGCAGGGCTCGATCGAGAATGGTCGGGCTCCGCTGCCGATCGAAGCTCTGGTGGGCGCCGGCTCGCGGGTTCGATCGGTGCGGCTCGCGCGCGACGCGCGGGCCGAGGTCCGGGTCGGCCCGTCACTGTTCGTGGTGCGCAGCGTTCCGCTCTCGCACAGCGTTCACGGCAAGGTGCCCCGCGATTTTTGGCGGCCATTCTCGCGGGTGGCCCTGGGCGCGCTGGAGGTCGCCGCCGTGGGAACGCTGCTCTCGATCATCCCGCCACCCCAGACGATCGGTGATCGCCCGCGCGCGTCCGGCCCGCGCATCACGACGCCCTGGGAGGCCGAGAAGCGCTTGCGATGGGAGGCTCAGGAGCAGGCCGCTTCGTTGCATCAGTGCTTCGATCCTCTCCCGATGTCCTGCCAGCACCCGGGCTACGTGGGCGTGGGCGTTTCTTTGAATCGGGACGGCGAGCTGCGCTCGAACTGGATCGCGCGCTCGACGTACGGACGCGAGTGTCCCGTCGATCAATGCATGAAGGATGTCGTCTCGACGTGGATCTTCGACCCGCTGCCCGAGGCCATGCGCGTCGTGTTGCCGGTGCAAGTGCTGCGGACGGAGAAGCCGCTGCCGCCCAAGGTGGCGCGGGCCGAGGCCACCGTCCCGGCCGGCAACGGCGACCTGACCGTGGAATGGACCCGTGGCGGGCGCTGACGGCGACGGAGGCGCAGCCGGCGATGATCCGGCGGCGCGGGCGCGGGCCCTGGCGTTGCTCGAAGCGACGCATCAGTTTCCGTGCGCCTATGACCT
>Ga0207694_10002893_pt1 | contig 13804 bp, 10 predicted proteins | sample KBSC34metaG_FD_184353 | JGI IMG/M metagenome (GOLD analysis project Ga0207694, IMG submission 184353) | Corn rhizosphere microbial communities from Kellogg Biological Station, Michigan, USA - KBS C3-4 metaG (SPAdes) (version 2) | ecosystem: Host-associated > Plants > Roots > Rhizosphere > Soil...
CATGAACACTGCGCCCACCTGCAAACAGCAGATCGAATCCATCGCGGAACTCGTAGATGCCGCCCGCATCCAGCATCGTCGCTGAGTGCTCGCTCGTTCCCGCCGGCCCCTCAGCGCCATGGCCAAACAGCTCGCCCGCCAGCGTCAGCTTCTTGCTCAACTGCTTCTGCACCAGCCACCCCGCAAACGGAAAATTCGCATAGCCTGCTGCATGCGCATCGCCCGAGAAGACCGTCTCGCCCCCGCCGCCATAGCTGGTCCACTGGCGGTCCTTCGCACCCCAGCTCTTCTGCGCCCACATCGGCATGCGGTACCAGGTCGATCCCACGCCCAACCCTTTGCTTACGCTTCCCGTCGGCAGTTCGAAGAACGGAAAGATGCCTACCTGCGGACAGTGCGCACTCTCCTGTATGAAGCGCAACTTCACGCCCGTCTCCAGGTCACCCAGACCGAAGCTCCTGTCGCCGCCGTTTGGCGCGAACAGAGTCGTCATCGGCACCACCAGGTGAAGATGCACATTCGGCAGCGCGCCGTAGTTCACCTCGTAAGCCGGAACCTCCAGCACCGTCCCGCCTGCATTCTTTCCGGTTGAGTCGACCAGCGTGAAAGCGTACATCTCTACATGCCTGTACTCGATCGGCTCCGGATCATCCGTCTGAAATGGTGGCCCCGCGTGCGCAGGAAGCGTGACGGCTGTCGTGAGAACCAACCCAGCAATAACTCTGATTACGCCCATAAGATAAACCGCATTTGATCTGCTTTGATCTGTGCAATCGGTGTGAATCTGTGTTAAGCCTTTTTACTCGAACCTCGAACCCTATCATTGAACCTCGGAAAACATTGTCAAGCCCTCACATCACCTATCCAGCTGATACAACGAGCAATAAAGTTGGCAGAGTAGTTATGCTGCATCTGCTATCCTTAATGCAGAGTGAGAAAGCGCAAGGCCCGTCTATTGCGGGCCTTCTTCTCTTTGGATGAAAGGCGCTGCCCGTAAGTTATTTGGATTGAATTATTCAGCCGTAAGTATCTTTTGAATCTAGAACCTGCAGCCAAAATACTGCAATTAGCAGAAATAAAAGATCTTAGATACTACCCCTCCCCGGGGGGGACTTATCAGAAAATGACCCAGCAGACCCAGTCCGGCACCATCGCCGTCGCCATGTCCGGCGGCGTCGACTCCTCCGCCGTTGCAGCGCTGCTGCGCGCGGAAGGACACTCCGTCGTCGGGCTCACGCTGCAGCTCTGGAACCAGCGCCGCCTAGCCGGTCACGAGGGCATGCCGGAGAACGTGCGCGGTCGCTGCTGCTCCTTGGATGATGTCTATGACGCGCGCGCCGTCGCCGAGCACCTCGGCATCCCCTACTACCTCGTCAATCAGGAGGCGCGCTTCGAGGCCGAGGTCGTCCGGCCCTTCGTCAACGAATACCTCGCCGGCCGCACGCCCATCCCCTGCACCCTCTGCAACAACCACCTCAAGTTTGATGCGCTCCTCCTCACGGCCCGCCAGATCGGCGCCGAGCGCATCGCCACCGGCCACTACGCCCGCAACCATTACGATCCCGCGCGCGGCCGCTGGATTCTCTCCCGCCCCGCTGATCGCTCCAAGGACCAGACTTACTTCCTCTTCGGCCTGACTCAGGAGCAGTTGTCCCGGACTCTCTTCCCCCTCGGCGACATGGAGAAGCCCGTCGTTCGCTCGATGGCGGCGGACGCCGGCCTCGCGCTCGCCCAGAAGCCCGACTCGCAGGAGATCTGCTTCATCCCCGGTGGCGACTACTCCGTCTTTCTCCGCGCCTACCTCGACGACCAGAACGAATATCTGCCCGACTCCGCCGGCGAACTCGTCACTACCACTGGCGAGGTCGTCGGCCGCCACGAAGGCATCCACGCCTTCACCGTCGGCCAGCGCAAGGGACTCGGTAACATCGCCAGCGCACGCGAGCAGGCCTCAGGAAGCTCGTCACCGCGCTACGTCCTCGCAATCCATCCTGACTCGCACCGCGTCACCGTCGGCGCGGACGAGGATCTCTACTCGAGCGATCTTCGCGCCAGCCGCCTCAATTGGATCTCCATCGCGGCACTTGCTCCAAATGAAGAGGTCCGCGCGCAGGTCAAGATTCGCCATCGCCATGAGCCCGCCTGGGCCACGCTCCGCGGCATCGCAGCTGACGAAGTTGCCGCGACCTTCGACGAGCCGCAGCGCGCCATCACGCCCGGGCAGTCCGCCGTCTTCTACCAGGGCGACGAGGTCCTCGGCGGCGGCTGGATCTTCTGAAGTATGTTCTGATGGCCCACTCATGCGCGGCTTCATCGCGCATGAGTGGGATAAATACTGTTAGCTCAGTCGTACCGGTACTCTGCTTGGCCACTGTGACGTTCTGTCCGCGGTCCACATCACATCGCCGCAGATCGCGGGCCGCGCCGCCAGCAGCAACGGAGTCGCACCGCGGCTCGCCATGCGCACCAGCACCGAGCCCACGCAGGCATGCGCACCGCGCCCGAGCCCGAGATGTCCAGCCGTCGCGCGCGTCAGATCAAGCCGTTCTGGCTCTGGAAAGCGCTCCGCGTCGTAGTTCGCTGAGTCCATCGCCAGCACCACCGACTGCCCGCGCTGGATCGCAGCCTCGCCGACCTGCACATCCTCGCTCGCCCAGCGGTAGAGCGTATGCACCGGCCCGGCGAAACGCAGCAGCTCTTCCGTCGCGCTGCCTATCAGCGCTGGATTCTGCAACAGCAGTTCCGCCTGCGCAGGATGCTCGAGCAGCGCAAGCCAAGCCTTCGACAGGAAGCTCGGCAGCGTCTGCGTCAGCCCGAAGAACATGGACTTGGAGGTGATGAGGCTCTTGTCCTCGATCATTCGCTCCAGCTCACGCTCCGCTGCGGTTCGCCTCTCACCCTTCGCACCGAAGAGAAGCTGCGCAGCAATCCTGCCCAGCTCAGGCGCCTCGCGTCCCTGGTTCAGGTCGACGATCAGTCGCAGCGTCCACGGATGGATTACATCGCGCACCAGATCGGCCAAGTCGTCGCACTGATTCAGCACATCGGCAAAGCTGCTCGCAGCCTGTGCAACCCATTCCTTCTCGGTGATCCGCGCCAGGTCCGCCTGCACGGAGTTCCGCAAGGCTGGGCTGTGCAGCTCATTCTCTATGGCCTTCTCATCTGCGCCCTGCAGCAGCGCGCTGTCTGCGAGCGCAGCGGAGACATCCTCATATTGGCTGAGTGTCCAGGTACGGGTCGCCGGATCGAAGCAGGGCGCAGCAGCTGGAGCTGGATGGAACGGAACGGGCATACGAGACGATGAGGCGAGTCTACCTTTCGGCACTTTCTTTGCTTGTCACCCGTTTGTCAAATCCTGGGCGGACTTCCAACGGGCCAGTTTTCCTCGCCACGCACCGGCCCGGCGGCCTCCGGGTTGGTATGCTTACCTCTGTCGATATGAGTCTGAAAGCCAAGATGGAAGCCGTGATCTATGCCTCGGAAGAGCCGGTCACGCTCACGCAACTGATCAGCCTGCTCGGCGAAGAGGCTCAGGCTGAGCTCGACCGCATCGCTGAGGCCCAGCAGGCCCTCGCTCTGAACGACGGCAATGAGGACGACGCCAGCGATACTGCTGCACCCACCGAAGCCGCACCGCCTGCTGAAGAACTCTCCGCCGCGCCCACAGAGAATTCCGAAGAACCCACCGTTGGCGAAGATGCCGCAGCTGCCGCCACCAAAGCCGAGAAGGCTCGCACGCAGAAACTGCGCGTCTTCTTCCGCGCCGAACTGGACTCGCTCATCGCCGGATACGCCGCGACTGACTCCGATCGCGGCATCGAGATCCGTGAGGTCGCTGGAGGCTTCCGCTTCGCCACCAAGCCCGAGTGCCACGACGCTGTGCGCGGCTTCGTCAAGTCACTGAAGCCGCCGCTCAAGCTCTCGCTGCCTGCGCTTGAGACACTGGCCGTCATCGCCTACAAGCAGCCCGTCACTGCACCTGAGATCTCGGAGATTCGCGGGGTGGACTCGTCGGGCACGCTGGCCTCGCTCATCAGCCGCAAGCTGATCACCACTGCCGGCCGCAAGCAGGTCATCGGCCGGCCTATGCTTTATAAGACCTCTAAGGAGTTTCTGCTCAAGTTTGGCCTCAAAGACCTGAATGAGCTGCCCAGCATCGAAGAGTTTGAGAAGCTGGCAGGCCAGTTCGCCGAGCAGGAGGACCTTCCCATGCCCGAGACCGAAGGCTACGCTCCGCGCACCGAGGAAGAGAGCGCCGGCGACAATGTCTCCGAGGAGACTGGCGACCGCGCTTCTGTCGACGGCCGCATCTCTTCGCTGCCGCCGGATTATGCCGCTGAAGACGCCTCTGACGACCCCAGCGGGGTAGAGGCCGAGATTCAACGCAACGAATTTGGCAATGAGGGCGTGGAGTAGCAGCGGCGCATCCAAAATCCAGAGGAGGACTCGATGGCCAACATTGACACCACTGCTCCGGAGCGCGATACGGTCTCTACTCCCGAAGGCGACAGTGAGTTCGCGCCTGACGCTCCGCTAACCCAGGAATCAGTAGAGCAGGCCGTCGAGAACCTGCAGGTGCCAAATGGCAACGCCCCTTCGCCCTATGCCGCTGACCAGCCAGGCGAGGTGAAGGAGACCGTCGACAAGCTTTCGATCGGCCAGATTCTTACGTGATTATTGTTTCGGGGCAGAGACCGTGAACTCCTTCACGCGTTGCTCCACTGTCTCCGGCTTGCCGCGCAAAAAGGCACGCATGGCGGGATACTTCCAGTAGATCTCCTGTGAGACCTGGAAGACCTGGCCATTGCGCAGCAACAGATACACGAAGTCATGAAGTTTTGCGGTCAAGGTGCAGCGTTGTGGCCGAGGCTCTCGCCCATTGACGGGAATCTCATCCGAAGGCAGCAGCACCTCGAGCTGGCCCGGCTTCTTCCACCGCGCCGGCAGCGATTGAAAGCCGGGCAGCACGCGCACTCGCTCGCAGTTGCGATAGCTGAAGCTGAGGCCCTGCGTGGTGCTGGGCGGCGCAACCAGATCGGCCCGCCCTTCGCCGGAGTAGACGTAGCCGTTGTTAATGTCGAGCTGTCGTCCGGCTACTTCCGTGGCTCCGAAGGTGCAGGGATCTGTAAATACACCGCTCAGCGTGATTGACCCGCCAGGATTGGGACTGATCGAGGAGGTCATGTCGCCGATCGCATCGCAGGCCACGGACTCTCCCGGCTTCATGCGTTCGATGCGATCCGTTTTATCCGCGGAGATGATGTGCACGCGGAGGGGATATTTGGTGAGGTCTGGTGTGCGGGCAGAGAGCGGAGCGATACAGAACAGAGAGAATGCAGCGATTGCGAAGAGATGCGAGATGGAATAGTCAGTCCGCACGCGTTTTCGCCAGTGCGAAGATTTTAGCGCACACACAGCACAGTCCACCCGCGCTGCAATGAACGCAGCTTGCACGAGTTAGGACTGCACTATTGGATCAGTGGCCGTGTTCTTCGAGGTACTTCTCCACCTCGAGAGCGGCCATGCAGCCTGTGCCTGCCGCAGTGATGGCCTGACGATAGCGGCGGTCCTGGATGTCGCCGCAAGCAAAGACGCCGGGGACGGGCTTGCCGTGGTGCGTGGGAAAGACGTTGTTCTGCGTGAGGATGTAGCCGTCGTCGTCGAGATCAAGCTGGCCATGGAACATCTTGGCGTTGGGCGTGTGTCCGATGCCGAGGAACATGAAGGCTACGGGAAGCTCCGAATGCACGCCGGTCTTCGTGTTGCGCAGCTTGAGCGCGCGAACTTCCTTCTCTTCCACTCCCAGCACCTCTTCGACCACGGTGTTGGAGAGGAACTGGATGTTGGGGTGGGCCATGGCGCGCTCCAGCATGATGCGGCTGGCGCGGAAGGTCTCGCTGCGGTGGATGATCGACACCTTGGTGGCGAAGCGTGTGAGGAAGAGCGCCTCCTCCATGGCGGAGTCGCCGCCGCCGATGACCGCAATCTCCTTACCGGAGGCGAAGAAGCCGTCGCAGGTGGCGCAGGAGCTGACGCCGTAACCGATGAGTGCCTGCTCACTGGGCAGGTTGAGCCAGCGGGCAGAGGCTCCAGAGGCAATGACGAGCGTACGCGTGCGAATCGGCTCCTTGCCGGCGCCGAGGTTCAGCTCATAGGGATATTTGCCAAGGTCGACGGAAACCAGGTGCGCCATCTTGAGTTCCGCACCGAAACGCGTGGCCTGCTGCTTCATGTTCTCAATCAGCTCAGGCCCCTGAACGCCCTGCGGCCAGCCAGGAAAGTTCTCCACCAGCGTGGTGATGGAGAGCTGCCCGCCGGGCTCGTGGCCTTCCAGCACCAGCGGCTTGAGGTTGGCGCGACCGGTGTAAATGGCGGCGGTAAGCCCGGAGCAGCCGGAACCGAGGATGACGGTGTCGCGGACAGGATTGGCGGTCGTGACTTCAGACATGGCGATGATTGGATTGTAAATCGCGAGGTTGGATTCAGGCCCTGCGAAGACTGTGGAGAATCAGGCGGTTGCGGCTAGGCCTGGGTCGTCTCCCTGCCTTCGCGCCATGGGCAGTGGCGGCAGCCGGAGTTGCAGCAGTAGCCGCGCTTGAGGTGATACGCCGCAGTGAAGACGAGATACGGCCCCTCGAAGTAATAGTCTTCAGGGGAGAGCGCATCGCGCTGCGTGGACTCTTTTGCCGGTGGGTTGTTCGGCGGAGGCATGCGGCTCTCAGAATAGCGTTGGCGCAGCGGGCGCGGGCTTAGGTGAGGGTATGGGCACAAAGCTCCGCCGTGCTGCTGCGGCCGCGCGGTTTTGCCGCGGCACAGACTTTGGTTGCGGCGGTGCGCTACTGTCAGCGGCTTGATCTGCCTGGTCTACGAGCGAGCCGTTGCTGTAGCGTACCTCTTTGCCGGGTACCGCGGGAATGCGTTCCCCCGGAATGACGATACCTGCGAGGTTGAGAGGATCGGCGGCGGCGACAGCTATCTCTTCCTCGGATTCGCGAGAACGTGCGGCGCGGAGAGAGTCGACCGCTTCGGGCAGCGCGAACTGCTCGCCGCCGAAGCCGGTGACGAAGCGGCCACCGCGGATATCGCCACGCGCCTCGAGCCGACGCAGAATGCCGAGCAACTCGCGCCACTTGGGCGCATTGGATTCGCGGGCGAGGAGGTCGCGGAAGAGAACTCCGTAGCGGGCGAGGAGCATGCGTGCGAAGGATTCGAGTGCGCGGTCGGTCTGGCGGGCGGCGGAAATCGAATCTGATTCCGGTGTGGGTCGTTCATTGAGTAGCGACCAGCGGCCTGCGGTGGTACGGCCCGCGCCTGCCCGCCCTGGACGCCTGGTTGAGCTTTCGGGTGCTGAAGATTTGCGCTTCGGGTCCATAAGCGCGCGCAGCTGGTCGAAGCCATCCGCCGAGGCAAGGCCGGCAGTAGCCAGTTCCCACAACGCGTGTGCGACCTGCTGGCGGGTTAGTCCGGTGAGCCGCTGCAAGTCCGCGGCGAAGCAAGCTCCGCGCTGGGCGAGGAGCGCACGGATGCGCAAGGCCTCCTCCGAGAGCGCGGCGGAGAGAAGCTTCTCGTCAACAGACTGGTGCGCGAGCGCGTGCGGCAGCCAGTCTGCGCTCTCTCGCATGTAGAAGGTGATGGGCGCTGCGTTGGTGGGAACGACGCGGCGAGGAGCGGAGCCGTCACCCTCCGCCCAAGCGGGATGCGGCGAGATGCGGCCCCAGCCAACGGCGCCGGAGAGGCAGAGCTGATCCAACCAGCGTGGATCATAGTTGGCGACTCGGGCCGGCAGCAGTGTGCGTTCCCACTCGACGGCAGGGGCCTCAAAGCCCTCAAGCTGATGCAGCGCGGCCAGCACACCTTCTTCGCCGGCAAGCTGAGTCTGGGGCGCGAGATGCTGCCAGCCCAGCAGCCAGCGCATGTAGACCGCGGGCGTGACCGGCTCGATGCGCTTGCGGGCCGTGGCGAGAGTGAGGCGATGGATGCGTTGCAGGATGCGCCGCTCACACCATTCGATCTGATAATTAGGATTTGTAACCTCGGATGAGCGCTGTGCGGGAGCGGCTGAGTCCGCAATGGCAGATACGGATCGCTCGAAGACGCCGCGCATGAGGAGTCCCTGCATCTCCATTGCGAGAAATGACTGGAAGATGCCGGCTGGGTCGACACTGAGTGCAGCGGCAAACGAGGCTGCAGTTACAGGTCCGGTGATTTGCATCCATCCCCGGACAAGCTGTTGGATTCCGGCATCTTTTGTAACTGTTTCTGTATCTTTTAGAGTGCCTTCGTTTGCGAGCGCATCAACATAGCCCAGACGCTCTGTAGCCATCCAGCACGGCTGGCCGTTCACATCAACTACCGACGCGCGTCCGGCCTGTACAAGCCGCTCGAAGAACATAGGCCAGTGACGTGTATCGCCGTTTGGGGTTTCCAAGAACGAAACGGGCAGCGCAACCAAGGCGTGCAGGAGATCGTGCAGCTCGTGCTCATCACGGATATCGGGGAATATCTCGCGGCGCACTTGGTCGATCGCCACCTGATCAAGACGCCCGGCGCCATCGACTACCGAATCCGGCAACGCGCGACGAAGGCTGACGGCGCGGGTGCGGCGCTCTTCGAGGCCGGCTTCATCGAGAAAGGCATACGGATTCGCATTGATCAGGCCATGCGAAAACTGCGACGGCACCGGCGTATCCACGGCGAGGCAGCGGATGGCTCCCGACGCGATGCCACGAAGGACTTCATTCAAGCCTTCGAGGTCCATCGCCTCCTGCAGCACGTCCTGCATGACCTCATTGACCAGCGGGTGGTCTGGAATGACGATGTCGCCTTCCATGGTCTCCGGGCACGCTGAGGCGTGAGGGAAGACGCTGGCCAGCAGGTCCTCAGAGCGGGTGCGCTGGATCTGCGGCGGAATGCGCTTGCCTCGTGACATGCGCAGCAGTTGCAGCGAGCGGCCAGCAGCCCAGCGCCACCGCGTCTTGAAGACCGGCGCGGCGATGGAGGCCTGTTCAAGAAGGTCCTTGGCGGTGTTTTCCGTGAGGAACTGGAAGACGTCAGAGAGAGGAAAGCTGTGCTGCTCAGCCAGGCAGATGTTGATGCCGTTGTCGGTGGCAGCGGCCTGCAGCTCAAAGTTGAAGCCGCGGCAGAAGCGCTTGCGCAGCGCGAGTCCCCAGGCCTTGTTGATGCGGCCGCCGAAGGGCGCGTGCAGGATGAGTTGCTGTCCGCCGCCCTCGTCAAAGAAGCGCTCGGCAATGATGGTGGTCTTGGTGGGCACAGCGCCCAATACAGCTCTGCCCGCGACTATATAGGCAATCAACTGGCGGGCAGCCGATTCGCAGATGCCGCATTCGGCGGTGAGCCAGCTGATGCACGCGGCAATCTCTGCGTGACCTGCGACCAGTTCGCTTGGACCGACGTTTGCCACACGCGCGGCGATCTCTTCGCGCAGCTCGCACACTCCATCAGAAAGGATGGAAGTCCGCTGCGGCGCTTCGCCGAACCAGAAAGGCAGCGTGGGCGGCGCGCCGTGTGCGTCTTCCACCAGCACGCGGCCTGCAGCCTCTACGCGCTGAATTCGCCAGCTGGCATTGCCAAGTTGGATGACGTCGCCGGGGCCGGAGTCGACGGCGAAGTGCTCGTCGAGGGTGGCGATCTGCACGCCCTCCGGTTGGAGGACGACAGAATAGAGCGCAGCGTCGGGAATCGCACCGCCATTCGAGATGGCTATCGACCGCGAACCGCGACGCGGATGCAGCCGGCCGTTGACGCCGTCGCGCAGAAGGTATGCGCCGTAGCGTCCGCGGGAGGATTCGATGCCCTCGCTCAGCAGCTTGATCACACGGTCGAACAGCTCGCGCGAAAGCGTGCGGTACGGATAGGCGCGCGTGAGCATGGCGAAGAGGTCGTCTTCCTGCCAAGGCTCTGCGCCCACGCAGGCGACGATCTGCTGCATCAGGACATCGATGGGCTGCGGTGGAATCTCCAGCAGATCGAGCTCGCCGGTACGCATCTTGCGAATGAGCGCTGCCTGCTCGAGGAGATCATCGCGAGTAGTGGCAAAGAAGCGGCCTTTGGGAGTGGCTCCGCGCCAGTGGCCGGCACGGCCCACACGCTGCATGGCGACAGCGACGGCGCGCGTGGAGGCGATCTGGCAGACCAGATCGACTGAGCCAATGTCGATGCCGAGTTCGAGCGAGGCGGTTGCGACAAGAATGCGGATTTCGCCGTTCTTCAGCCGCTGCTCCGCATCGAGGCGCAGTTCTCGAGACAGGGAACCGTGGTGCGCCGCGACGCAGTCCGCGCCTAGTTGTTCTTGCAGGCGCTCGCTGAGCGCCGAGGCCAGGCGCTCGACAAAGCTGCGCGTGTTGACGAAGACCAGCGTCGAACGATGGCTAAGCGCGTAGGCGGCCAGCTTGTCGTATATGTCACGCCAGATGGCGGATGTGACGACGGAGCCGAGTTCATCGGAGGGAATCTCGATGGCGAGATCGAGGGTGCGACGCTGGCCGACCTGGATGATGGCTGCGGGCTTACGTGAAGAGTTTGTGCCGGTTAAGAACTCGCCGACGAGCTGAATCGGGTTCTGCGTGGCAGAGAGGCCGATACGCTGCGGCGGCTCCGCGCGGCCCGTGAGGAATTCGCCGGGCGACAGCCGGTTCTCGCCCCGAACCAGCGCGTCCAGCCGCTCCAGAGTCAGCGCCAGATGTGAGCCGCGCTTGTCATCAGCGATGGCGTGAATCTCGTCGATGATCACGGTGCGGACATTGCGCAGATGCTCGCGGGAGCGAGCTGCAGTCAACAGCAGGTATAAAGACTCCGGTGTGGTGACGAGGATGTGAGGCGGGTTGCGCAGCATGCGCGCGCGCTCCACCGGCAGCGTATCGCCCGTGCGGACTCCAGTGCGGATGGGTGGGCATAGGTAGCCGCGCGCAGCAGCCAACTGCTGGATCTCGGCGAGCGGACCGTCAAGGTTCTTCTGCACGTCATTGGAGAGGGCCTTGAGCGGCGAGACATAGACAACGTGAGTCGTCGGGGCGAGTGCGCCTTCAATGGCGAGCCGCAGAAGGTTGTCAATTGCGACCAGGAACGCCGCCAGCGTCTTACCTGAGCCCGTGGGGGCCGAGATCAACGTCGTCTCGCCACGCAGGATCGCCGGCCAGCCCTCAACCTGCGGTTCGGTGGCAGAGCCGAAGCGCGTGAGAAACCACTCCCGCACCACGGGATGCGCCCAAGCCAGCGGCGCGGCGGCCTCGTGAACTCGCTCGGTGTCGAATGTTGGGAGCGTCAGATCCGCGGCAGCCATACGCGATTGTATCGTGGAGATTCGCGCTTTGTTCGCTGGAATATAACTGCCAGCAGCTTAATGCGCTGCGTAAGGCGCATGGGAATTACAAGAACCAAGACTTGACGCCCGAAGCAGGCCAGATCAACTCTCATGCCTTGCTGTTTATTTGATATTTGTGTCGTAAGTACGCGTCGTCAGAGCCAGAACGCAGGGCGCCATCACAATCGCAATGAATGCCAGTCCTGTGAAGAATTCGCGCATTGTGACCTCCTTGGCCGCCAGGCAACTGCTGTACACCTTATGGGACTATCTCCAAGCGTCCTGTAGCAATCCATTTCATACGGTGGGGAACCCGCAGGGTTGTTACCGAGTTGGATGCGTCACGTGCGGATGGTAGTTAAACGCATGGCCAACAAATACGAAAAGGCCGCCCGGCAACAGGGCGGCCTCTTCTTTAGGGAGAATAGTTCCAACGGAGGCAAAGCCATCAGAACTTTCTGGGTGCATAGTATGTTTGGATAAAACCGGTGTCAAGGCTAAAACTAATTACCTGCAAACGATTGAAAATAAGGGATGAAAGCAAGGTCGATAGAAACAGAAATGTTCTCTTTTATTTCGCCTCCCATGTGGCCAGCCGCTGTCAAACACAAGCAAACAAAATGTTTATGGCCTCTAATGCACTGTAATGTGTGCTTAAAGGGCAACGCCGCCTGAGAGGCAGCGTTGCCCTTTGAATTTTTTCGCCTGCGACGCCTTTATTTGCCCTTGGGCGCCTTATAGCTCGTAGTCACCTTTTCACCGATGGTAGTTAGCAGTTCTGCCATATCGGCAGCGTGGGGGCCATTCGGAGCAAGTTCAAGATACTTCTGACAGGCGTCCACAAATCCCGGAGGCGCAATGAACTTTCCATTTACAGGGCCGGTAATTTTGGGGGCCAACCCTTCGGCCTTGATGTAGTAGGCGTCCGCCTTCTTTGGGTCAGCGGTGATTGCCTTGTCGGCAGCAGCGGCGGCACCGTCACTGTCATTCACGTTGAAGAGCGTAGCCGCTTCATTGAAGTAATACATTCCAGCCTGGGCTGGGTCGGCGGCTGCTGCCGCGTCATAGGCCGCGGAGGCTTCTTTGGTCTTGCCTTCACTGGCTAGTGCCTGGCCTAAAGAATTCTGGGCAGCCGCAGTGACAGCAGGATTCGGCTTGGGGAGTGCTGCTTCGAGAGTGATGGCCTTCTGGAGCGACCCGACTGCGGCTTCATATTTCTCCGGCAAGGAAGGATCGGTGCGGTTAGCCTTCTGCGCTGCGTTCGCCGCACCTAGCTGCGCGATACCCAGCTCCTGCCACAGCACCGGCTCATCCGGCTTGGTGGCAGTAGCATCTGTCATGGATTTGATGGCCGCATCGTAGTTGCCGGCATCACTGTCCTTGCGGGCCTGCGTCAGCATGAGGTTTAAATTTGCAATCTTGGCGTTGGCGGCGCTTACATTCGCATTCTTCTTTCTGAAGTCCTCGACCTGCTGACGCTCTTCCGGCGACATTTTGTCGATATACGCCTTGCGCGTCATATCGAAGTCAATGGTCTGGTTCTCGCCGTTGCCGATATTCACGGGCATGTAGTCAACGTGATTGGCTCCCTGGAATGCCACAGCCGTGTACTCACCCGGCTTGATGGTTCCCTTGTACTCGCCATTTGCGTCAATCGGAAACGAGTAATCGAATTTCGCATCTGCGCCGCTGGGATTGCTGTCCTTGGTCAGCTTCACCGTTCCGTTCGAAAGTGGAACGCCCACCGGGCTGGTCACCTTGCCGTGGATCGTCGCCGTACCCATCGTAGAAGGCGCGCCGGCCCCCTGCGCCAGGGTCCGGGCAGGCACGGACGCCATCGAAATCATCAAAAATCCCGCCGCAAGTGCGGTCGTCAATCTTCCGGATGTCTTCATCTCACTCCCCCAAAAACTCGCTCGAATTCTGACTTCATGGACGAACGAGCCCATCTTTAGGCCGCCAGCTGCTCAGAAAACATATACCGGCCAGCATGGACAAAGTTACATGCAAGCCCACATCCTGTTCAACACCTGCACCCTCCCAGGGTTGCGGCTCAACTCTCCTGCCGGTTGCCGTCGATCCCGAGCGTGGCCTTTCCGGTCTTTTCTCCAGCAGCGTCCAATAGCTCGCGCGCTGCCTGTTCGTCCCGTGCCTTTACCTCAAGCTGGACCTCAAAGGCGGCCTGGATCAATTGGTTGGCGTTCTCGCCGGTCAGTTCGCATTCGATGCCGGCGGACTCAAGCATCCCTTTTGCAATTTGGGCCTCCACCGGGTTCTCAAACCGCGCCACCTCAATCATCTCTTCTGACTTTTCCGATTGCATCGTGCCTCCTACTTGTCTTCGATGCTCTGCAGATCAAAGGTGAGCGTGCCCCAAAAGAGCCGGGCCTGAATACGCACAGGAATGTGCCGCGCATCATCCGTGTACCAGATCCATATCTTGCCCCGGTTCTTAACCACGCCCTCCTCGGCTGTGGGCTGCAC
>Ga0207694_10002898_pt1 | contig 13793 bp, 17 predicted proteins | sample KBSC34metaG_FD_184353 | JGI IMG/M metagenome (GOLD analysis project Ga0207694, IMG submission 184353) | Corn rhizosphere microbial communities from Kellogg Biological Station, Michigan, USA - KBS C3-4 metaG (SPAdes) (version 2) | ecosystem: Host-associated > Plants > Roots > Rhizosphere > Soil...
CCGATACAGCACCACCGATCCTCGGATCGGCGAGTGCGGACAGATCCTTGAAACCCTCAAGGGACAACCGCCAAGCGTTCGCAAATTACAGATCCTGACCCTAATCCATGCCGCGCCTCTGCCGTGCAGGTTCTGGATCGAACTCGGACGAAGTGTGCCTGAGCCCGCTCGTGACGAAGCAGAAAACCCCGTTCGTCCGCAAGGTAAGATGATGCTATAAGGCCGACCGACCAAATCCGGCTGGACAATCATGAACGATCAATCTGACGCTGACCGCGTCGAGCAGGTGCTCGGCACGCCCCATCTGGCGGATGCGCTCGAAAGCGACCGCTTCAAGCAATTCTTAGACCATGTACCGATCGCGATTGCTGTGTCCGAACTAAGCCCTTCGGAGCAAATTACCTATGCCAACCTTGAGTTCGAACGTCTCACGGGTTGCGCCGGTGAGGAGCTTCAAGGCAAAAGCTGGCGTTCGCTGCCGGGGATGGCGGCCGACGACGATGCCGAGAAGCTCGGCGATGCAATAAGGACACATGAGGAATACATTGGCCGCTTCCGCATTGTTCAGGACGAACGAACCTTCGAGGTTCATGCATGGTCAAACACCATACAGGACGACAATGGCGCGGATCTCTTTCGCTTGGTTGCGCTTGCCGAGATCGGCGAGGACCACCGTACACAGGGTGAGTATGAGCGTCGGCTGAGTGACAAGGATGACTTGCTGCTCGAGTTGCAGCACCGCGTAAAAAACAACCTGCAAATGATTACAGCGCTGATCCGCATGGAGGCGCGCAATCTACCGGATGCAGCGATAGGCAAACGGTTTGATCGCCTGGCGGGCCGAATAAGCGCGTTGTCGATCCTGTACGACTGTCTTGCCAGCCGAACCGGCAGCGAGGATGAGAGCATCGATCTTGGTGTCTATCTGAGCCAGATTGCTTCATCGGTCATGCAGGCACATGCCGTCGAAGGCATTCGTCTCGACTTGCTAGTCGACACATGGCCGGTTTCCATCAACGTGGCGATGCCCGCCGGCTTGGTCGTCAATGAGCTTCTCACCAACGCCCTGAAACACGCTTTTGTTGGACGTGAGCATGGCACCATCCGCCTGCATAGCCTCATCGATGACGACGGTTGCTACATCACTATCGCCGATGATGGCGTCGGTCTGCCCGAGGGCATCAGCTGGCCGAAGCCCGGCAAGCTAGGTGCAGTCATCGTGCAATCCCTGCGCCAGAATGCCAAGGCAACGTTGACCGTCAGCTCCTTTCCGGGTGTGGGTATGGAGGTGACCCTATTTTTCGCGCGCAAAGAGGCGACTCCAGTTGAAGGTTGAGCAACCAGACAAATCTTATTGCGCAGCTGAGGTCGGTCCATCAATGCTGGGTCTTCTGACGGTCTGAACGAGCGGCCGCGTTCGGAGCCTTGATTGACCGAATGAGCACAACATATGTTTATTTGTTACCCTTCCCAGATATCGGGCCCATCTCGCCTGGTGGGGCATTCTGCTCGCTGGAAGGATGTCCGATGCCCGAAGGCAATAAGATCGTGGCGGTCGGGCTGATGACGGAGGCGGATTTGCAATCCTGGAGTCATAATCTGCGGCGCGTTTATAGTGTGGATAATACCGCTGATTTTGAAGACCTTATTCGCGCCATAGTTAAGGCTGATGCCGAAAATCGCACGACAAAGCCTGACTAAGAATTTGTTGATGCGCTCGTTCTTAATTTTTGCCTAGGCGCGCGGATGTCTCGAAAGATCGCGGTGAGGAGGTCGTTCCTCCTCATCGCCTAGCAAGCCAGACGAAGCCGGGTTAACGCGTAACCAGCGACGGTTGATTCCCGCCATCGCCGCGCCGATGACCGCCACCTCGAAAGTGGTGCGAACCGCTGCTCGCTTTCACCAGTTGGTCGATGACTAAACTGGTGCTTAATCCGGCCGCGGGGATTATCGTAGGAGCGACTTGGTTATGGGAGCCCAGGTATAGGGCATAAGCAGCGATCATGATCGGGGTGGCAGATGTATTATGCACCCACGCGGGCAGAGTCGCTGAAGTTGCTCGCTTCGGAGACTTAGGAGGAGGAAGTGGATGCGATTTGAAATCCACCAGGAGGGCGTAACACGCCTAACCGGACTGCGGACAGAGGCGGAGCTCGAGGTACTCCGGCAGGCTGGTGCGAAAGCGTATGAAGTGCTTGAAGAGCGGCGCCGCTAGACGTCGATACCCAGACCTTGGAAATTAGAACACTAGTATCGTTTCGATCCCATCCTCAGCCCAGCTGATTGATATCGTTCCACCAAGCTGATTTTCAATCACGCCTCTTATTATTGACCAGCCAAAGCCTGACTTAGCCTCGGCGCCACTACGGGGGCTGTTGGCTTCCTTCCAGTTGATCTGTATCCGCTCATCCAAAGCCTGCCACCTAATCAGGACGCGGCCATCGACGTTAGAAAGCGCACCGTGCTTCAATGCATTGGTATAGAGCTCATGTAACACCAGTGCGATCGACTGCACCACCCGGGCGGGTAATATGATGTCGGCACCTTCACTTGTGACGCGATGCACGTGTGCAGACGTTTCCAGCGAAACAAGCGCACCCACAGAGGTGCCCGCCCAGCCAACGTGGGCAAGATGGCGATGGGCACGTGCGAGTGCGTCCACCCGGCCCTCGATCGCTGCAGCATAGTCCTCTACGACGTCGTGATTGCTCAAGCGAACGATGCTTTGAACGAGCGCCAACGCGTTCATTGACCGGTGATCGACTTCCATAAGAAGCAGGCGCTCTGCGGCCTCCATTTCCTGCGCGCGGCGTTGCTTGCTGACGTCTCGTTGCGAGGCAAAGTGATAGATCACGTCGCCATCTTCGCTGAATACAGGGCTGATCGCGAGCTGGTTCCAGAAGGTTGACCCATCTTTTCGGTAATTGATAAGCTCCACTGAAATTTCGCGCTTTTCCTCAAGGCCGCGTCGTATCTCATCGAGTGCCAATGATGCGCTGAGGGGACCTTGCAAAAATCGACAATTGCGCCCGATGACCTCAGACGCACTGTAGCCTGTCAGGTCCAAGAAAGCCTGATTGGTTAGCACAATGGGGTGGTCAGGCTCTCGCGCATTGGTGATTACGAGAGGCATTCGCGTCCGTTCAAACGCAACCAGCGAAAGCTCTTTGCGATCGGGCAGAGCCTCTGGATCCGCCGCAACAGGCGGATCGCCCCAGAGACCCGGACGCTCGATGTTCATATGCTACCCTCTCCGACGGCTTCCATAGGCAACAACGCCGCTCAAACCACTTTAGATGCAGTGTATTTTTGCTGACGTAGGCTGTTCCGGCGACCGTTCTGGAGGCCGACCCTTGCGATCGTTAACATGCGTTACCACCTTCGGCGCTACCGTCTGCTAAAGGTGGCGAACCTTGCCAAAGCGAGGAGCTAGGAGAGAAGATGCAGGGAGATTTTCCGCGCGCCCTGGTGGCGTGCATCGCTGAAGGGCGATCGCCGACGGAGAGCGAGTTTGATCAACTTACCGCGAACGTGCTGCGCCAAGCATTCCGTAATTGCTCGGCCACAAAGGCGCAGAGGCTTGCAAAGGCCGTAGCTGACTTCGCTTTCCACGGACGTTCCACCTGTCGCCATTGACCTCGGGGATCGATAACTGGACCCAAGCGTTCTCAAGCCGCGGAGGGGGGAATGCCCTATCGTATCCGGTTCAAAGGGAGTGAGACCACGGCGTTGCGAGCGCATACCCCGTACGATGCTCTTGTGATCGCCCAGGGGCTGGTCGAAGAAGGCAGAGGAGGGATTTCCGTAACCTTGGGCGACGGCGAACCGATCCCGCTGCGGGAGTTTGCCGCCCTGGTCCGTGACGGCTCACCACTCGCCGGGTAATGGCGCAGCACAAAGGTAGGTCTACCTCGTTCAAACGAAACAACTGGATCCGGCAGGTTCGCGTCCGCCGCGGCGCGGCCTATTAGGTGCCGGGCTTGTCGCGCTCGGTAGACGCTCCAAAAGCCTTCGTTACATCTTCTGGCCACTGACCCCACATTTTTTCCATATCTGCTCTCCGCTTAGGGTCCCACAGATATGCAGCGACGCCAGCACTAAGCGCGATCGCGCCGGCCCACATGAGCCGTGAGGCTGTAATGTTGTGTTGGATGGCCTCGTTGATCTGCGAAATGCCATGGCCCCAGCCAGTCTCTGGCTTTCGGTTTCCTTGCGACGAATTCTCCATAATCTATCTCCTATTCCTTCAACCCGCACCCGGAGAGATTCGATCCTGCCCAGCTATTGCCGCAGAAAATAAAATTCAGCGCAGAGGCCCCCGGGCTGGGACAAAGCGCGGCGCTCTTTTAGGGTATGGATTACGTTCGTTGCAGCCTAGCGATGGAAATGCCGGAAAGGCTTGGATCCGGCAGCGGTTAGGGTTGTAGGAGTGATTAGAATCAATTCGCTGTCGGTTCAGCCAGCCGCTGCACAAGGCTGCCATCGACGCCATAAGGGGCGAACCTTAGGCTAGCGGCTGACACCTCCAGATTTTCTCTGAGGGATTGCGATCGAGTACGGTGCCGGATCGTCTTCGCCTTGCTGTTGCTGCGAGGCCAACATGAGTGGAATATCCGCCTCTGGGTGGCCCTCGTCTTCATTTGTCACGTCGTTGGTACTGTGATCGAATGCCCCGCGTTCGAATTGCCCGCGATCCCGGATCGCGAGCATGATCAGCGCGCTACCGCTCGCGAGGCTCAGGGCCACGTAACCGAGAACAATATCGTATATCATCACCACTCGCTGTCCCGTCGTGAGGACACGACGGCAGCGAGGTGGATAATCCTCACACATTAAAATGGACTGAAGCAGCAGGCGCTGCTGCACGAGTTGGTGAAGCACATAGGCTAAATTGGGCGCGTGGGCGATAACGTACCTGAGCGGATGCCGGTCCACCACATTGTGGTCGGAGCGGCGAACAAGAGGAGTTACTGCAGGCTGCGGGATGTTCTATCCGCTGACTAGCCAGAAAGAGATTGTGGCGGAAGAGACATTTCCCACCGCATAGTGCCCCTTTGGCAGGACCGATTGATCGCCATCAGCCGATTTCGCCGAAAGCCGTCGTTGGGCGCGGCCAGTGGGAATGGCAGGAAAGTCCCACGAGCTTCCGGCCGGTAGCGACAGAAGCAGTTGTCTGAGCCGCAGCGAGCGTTCCGCTTCGCGCCTCTCCTCGGTCGTTCGCGACAACGGACTGCCTAAGCGCCGGCTGTGCCGATTACAGTTGCATCAATCCAGGAAATTCCGCCGCCAGTTCTCGAGCCAAAAAGCCAATCCTCCCAATACGGGAGGATAAAGCGCGTCCAGCTTCGCGATGGATCCACACACCCCATCCTGCTGAGGATGTTGGAGAGGCGCCACGGGAAAGCAGCCCGCCGATCGCGCCCGCCAGGACGTCGCCCGATCCGCCAGTAGCAAGGCCGATACAGTCGCTTGAGTAACGCCCCACATTCCCAGACGGCATAGTGATGAAAGTCTCGCCTGATTTGAGCACGACGACGGCATTGAATTCAGCAGCGGCATCCTGGGAAATGCGGATAGGCGCAGCCTCGACCTCGGCCATGTCGCAGCTTTTTAACCGCGCCATCTCACCATGATGCGGGGTTAGGATCACCCGGCCTTCATGCCTACTTATGAGGGTGGCCAACTCGCCGGCCTCGCTGACAGCGGCAGCATCCAACACGATCGACAGATCCTGCCGGGGATTGCCTAAGAGACTGCTGATCAACGAAGAAACTTGACCGCCTCCGCTCATGCCAGGGCCGATCACAAGCGTATCGCAACGCTCGACATTGCTTTCGATAACTCTGGCTGCCTCAATCGCGATCTCGCCATCTTCATCTTGGGGCAAAGCAATGACCGCGGCTTCTGGCATCGCGATACCGAGCGGGGTGGCGGCCGATGCGACAGTGGCGATGCGAACCTTGCCAGCGCCGACCCGCAGCGCAGCTTCAGCTGTGAGGCGAAGAGCGCCCGGGACCAGTGCCGATCCGCCAACGATTAATACTCTGCCGCGGTCGTTCTTATCCGTACCCGGCGGATGTACCGGAAGCGGATGTGCGCTCAGCCAGACGTGATCAATCGGCGTAGGCTCTGTCATCCGCGGGCCGCGACGACAGGATCGGGAGCACGTGTCACGGGGGTATCCTCCTGTTCGATCGGCGCTGTGACATTATAGCGGGCCAACACGAGATTGCCGGCTTTGCCGATCATGGGATCAAAACGGTACTCGGTGATGGAGCAATTGGCGACGTCTGCCTGGCGGTCAATATCCAGCCCTCGCTGAGGTTTTCAATGATATAGCGCAGGCATAGGACCACGACCTGATGTGAGAAGATCATGACGCGTCGGCCCGCGTAATGGAGCGAAACGGTGTCCATCAGCGAACGAAGGCGCAGGATAACGTCACACCAACTCTCGCCCCCGGGCGGCCGGTGATAGAATTTACCGAGGATCTGCCGAAATTCGGACTGGTCGGGAAAGGCTTTGCGAATGCCAGCTGTAGTCAAGCCATCAAGAATGCCGAACTCCTTCTCGCGCAGTCGCTCATCGCAACAGATCGGCTCATCGGGTTCAGCGCCGCCAGCGCTGCGAAAGAGCCTGGCGGTTTGCATCGCTCGAACATAAGGCGACGAGATCAGGATATCCGGTCGACCATCGGCTCCTTCTTTTGAAAACCAATGGCCAAGCGCAGCAGCCTGCTGCTCCCCAAGCGTGCTTAGGGGTACATCAACATCACGCCCTGTCAGGACGATCCTATCAAGCTCGGCAGCATGGGCCGCATCGCGTGCTACGTTGCCCGCACTTTGTCCATGTCGCACGATCCAGAGCGTTGCAGGCCAGCGTTGTGCCATTCTCGGGATGCCGCGTCAGACATCGTACGACTTGCCGGCGGGGTCACGATAGCGTCGCCGCGGGGGCTCTGTATCACTTGGCGGTCCCGCGTCCGGATCATCCTCGCCAAGCGGTCGGATGTCTTCAATTGATTCGGGAAGCTGGTCGTGCCGCGCGCGTTCATCTTTTGGCAGCGGATGGTGAGATTTATCAGGGCTTGGCATCGGGTCACTCCAGTTGATCACTGCGTAACGAATGATTTGAGTGCGGGTTCTGCGGGCTGTTCCAGACGCTCAAAATGTCTGCTCGGTTCGCACTCCGAAGTACCATCTTTTCCGGCCACACCGCGGGAGTGAAGACTACTCGCCGGGTGCACTAGCGCGGCAGCAGTGGCGCTAATGCTGTTTTGAGCTTTCGAACTTGGCTTTGAACAGAGGCTAACACCGGCGGCGGGCCGACCGACGACAAGCCGGACGCCATCACGGCGGCGCCCCAGAGCGCGCAAGTCCTCTCCAGCGCCTTGAACATCCGCGTGGCGGACGTGGCGGCGGTCTACCGGGAGTGGCGGGCGCGGGGGGTCCGAGTTCCTCACCGAGCTCAAAGATCATGGAGCCGAAATAATATCACAAGAAAAGGATCGGCGAACAACGCCGATGCGCACCAGAAATTGATTAAGCCCTGCTTGCGGGAGGCGCCATTTTGCGACGCGCACGTCGTCGGAAAAGCCCGTGTGCCGCAGTCGCCTCAAACATTTCTGACGGGCTTTCCGGATCGAGCACTTCATTGTCCGCGAGCCATGCCTCAACCGTGGCAAGATCTGGAATTTCATATGGTCGTAACGACCGACGTTTGTTTCTCAACGCCTCGATTGCAGCGATGATGGATGCCCGTGCGTCGATTTCTGCTGCAACCTTCTCGATTGATACCCCAAGATGCTCCGCAATCAGTCCATCGCGGATATTCCTAACTGCCGCCGTGCCCTCATCCCCTGCATCGATGATGACATCGCACTCGGTATCGAGGCCCATCGAGCGGTTATTCATGTTGGCCGAGCCGATTCGCAACAGCCGCCCATCTACGATCATCACCTTTGCGTGGACGTAGATCGGGTCCCCTTTGGCCGTCAAAGGGTGGTAGATGCGCAGGCGATCATAAGTGTCGAGCCGCTTTAGCGCCGCGACCAGGCGAGCGCGCGCAGTATCCATGGCGATCGGCTCGAGCCAGCCTTGCGCCGCCTGCGGATTCACGATGACAATTTCCGGGCCGTCCTTTTTGCCGAGCCGCTTAGCGATCGCCTCGGCGACCTTACGTGATGCGAAATACTGGCTTTCAGCGTAAATGTTGTGCTTGGCTGATGCGATCTGGCTCACGAACAAGGCCTCGATTTCGCGCACTCCCGGGCAATCGGGCATGTCGGAGCGGGTGCGGGCAATGCCCACGCTCACATCACGAAAATCGGGGACCAGCTTGTCCGGCCAACAGTCCGAAATGCCAGCCACGGCCTCGATCTCCACGCCGCCGGCGCGATGCCATCTGTCCCGCGACAATTCGCCGAGATCGGCTGCGATTGGGCCTTGCAAGGCTGTGGTCGCATCATGCCATGGGCTGTAGGGTTTGCCGTTGGGCCGGACGCGATAAGGTTCCCTGTCGCGATGATAGCGTTTGTCCCAACGTTCATCGGTCATGTCGATGCCACCGCAAAATGCGAGGCAGTCATCGATCACAACGATCTTCTGATGATGCGAAGCGCCGGTGGGATGAAACCTGTCAAGCTTCGTATGAATGCGCGGATTGCGCATCCACTTGGCGATGGTGAGAATATTGGAGCCGCGGACCAATGTCTTGAGCGCCCCGACGTCCCAGCGCAGTAGGAAAACCTCAAGCTCTGGCGTGCGCTCGACCAGCCAATGAATGAAAGCGCCTACGGTTTGGGGCTCGCCCTTGGTCCATCCTTTGTGAACAAGCTTGATGCGCGCGTCGAAGTCCCACCCGACCAACATGATTCGGCGCTTCGCCTTCATCATCGCCGAGCGGGCGTAACGGAAATAGTCATCCGCATCGATGATGACACTCATCTGGCCCGCTTTGGCAACCCGCCAGAACGACTTCTCATCCAACGCCATGCAATCCCCTTCGCACCAGGCTTTATCACCCGCCAGCTATCGCAGGTCGATATCTTCATTGCGGCTTTTCAACATCTTTTGCGGGTGGCGAGTTCCTGCGGAGTGGGCGGCTAATTCGCCCAAGCCGGCTCGCCCAATCGTTACGTATCGATCCCGAAAATGATTTCGGTGTTGGAACAGCGACAGCTGTGGTGCGCTTCCGAAACTCTTTCGCCGTCACGGGTTCTCAATCCGAAAACCTTCGATTCCAACCAAATTACTATGGAGGACGCTCGCATGGCCAAAAAAATTGGTGAGGATAAGGGTGCCAAAAGCCAGGCCGAGGTATTCGTGACCGAAGTGGGCTCGGGGGGCGAGCTTCATCAGGTCGCTGCCGAGGGAGGGGATGTCCTGACCACGCAGCAAGGCGTCCCTGTCGCAGACGATCAGAATTCCCTGCGGATCGGCGAGCGCGGACCGACGCTGCTCGAGGACTTCCACTTTCGCGAAAAGATTTTCCACTTCGACCATGAGCGCATTCCGGAGCGTGTCGTCCATGCCCGCGGTTTCGGTGTCCATGGCACCTTCACACTCACCGAAAGCCTGGCTGATTATACGGTCGCGAAGATCCTGGCGGAGGTGGGTGAAAAGACGGCGATGTTCGTCCGGTTCTCGACCGTTGCCGGTAACAAGGGCTCGTTCGACCTGGCCCGGGACGTGCGCGGCTTCGCGGCCAAATTCTACACCAAAGAAGGCAACTGGGACATTGTCGGCAACAACATCCCGGTCTTCTTCATCCAGGACGCGATCAAGTTCCCGGATCTTGTCCATGCTGCCAAACAGGAGCCGGATCGCGGCTTCCCGCAGGCGCAGACCGCGCATGACAATTTCTGGGACTTCATCAGCCTGACGCCGGAATCAATGCACATGATCATGTGGGTCATGTCGGATCGCGCGATCCCGCGGTCATTCCGATTCATGGAAGGCTTCGGCGTCCACACGTTCCGGCTGATCAATGCCGACGGCAAAGGCACCTTCGTCAAATTCCACTTCAAGCCCAAACAGGGTCTGCAATCCGTCATGTGGAACGAGGCGGTTAAGATCAACGGCGCTGACCCCGATTATCATCGCCGCGATCTGTGGGACGCCATCGATCTTGGCAGCCCGCCCGAATGGGATCTCGGTGTGCAGCTGTTCGATGACGATTTTGCGGACGCGTTCGAGTTTGATGTGCTCGATGCCACCAAGATCATTCCCGAGGAGCAGGTGCCGGTGCGGAAGATCGGAACATTCGTGCTTGATGGGCGTGTGGACAATTTCTTCGCCGAGACCGAACAGGTCGCCTTCTGCACGCAGAATGTCGTCCCAGGAATTGGTTTCTCGAACGACCCGCTGCTTCAGGGCCGCAATTTCTCCTATCTCGATACGCAGCTGAAGCGATTGGGTAGCCCCAATTTCACACATATCCCGATCAATCAGCCTCGTGGATGCCCTGTCCATAATTTTCAGCAGGATGGGCATATGGCGATGCGCAATCCTAAGGGCCGGGTGAACTATGAGCCAAACAGTTGGGGCGGCCCGCGCGAAAGCCCCACTACCGGCTATCGTCACCTTTCTGTCGAGGCGAATGGGCGCAAAGCGCAGGTTCGCAGCCCGAGCTTTGCGGATCATTACAGCCAGGCGCGGCAGTTCTTCATCAGCCAGACCCCGATCGAGCAGAAGCATATTGGCGATGCTCTGGTATTCGAGCTCTCTAAGTGCGAACGGGTCGACATCCGCGAAAAGATCGTCGGGCATCTGCGTAACATCAACGAAACGCTGGCGACGGTTGTTGCTGGCGGTCTCGGGCTGGCAAAGCTCCCTTCGCCCGCCAAGGCTGCCGTCAAGCCACGTGACGACCTGCCGCCGTCTGACGCGCTCAGCATCCTGAAGCGCGGTCCCGCGACCTTCGCTGGCCGAAAGCTTGGCATTCTTGTGTGCGATGGCGCCCCAGCCAAGCTGGTCAAAGCTCTTACGGACGAAGTGAAAGCGATTGGTGCCGTGTACGAGATCATCGCGCCTAAAGTGGCGGGAACTACGCTTGATGACGGGACCGTCGCAGAGGGTAAGCAGAAGATCGATGGAGGACCGTCGGTGCTCTATGACGCGGTTGCCCTGGTCCTCGCTTCGGATGGTGCAGCCCAGCTGGCCGAGGACAAAACCGCTAAGGATTTCGTCAATGACGCCTTCGCCCACTGCAAGTTCATTGGCTACAATGAGGATGCGCTCGTGCTCATCCACCGCGCTGGTATTGCCGAGGATGATATGGATGAAGGGCTCATCCTGCTAGAAGACAAAAAATCCGCGAAAAGCTTTCTCGGCGTTTGTGCGCAGCTTCGGTTGTGGGAACGTGAGATGAAGACCGACCTGGATGCCGCGGGCTTTCTGGCGGCTCAGATGGAGTCGTCCGCTTAGGGAAATGCGTTCAGTGGGTCACTACCACGGATGATGGCCATCAGGAGAGAGCGTTGCGGCAAGCCCATCTCGTGAGCGCGGGCGCCATCAGCTGAACAAGATTTGGAGTTAAAAATGTCAGAAACGATCAAAGTCAGATTCAAGACACGGCGCGAAGCAGATCTCGCTCTAGAGCATCTTGTTCAAGAATATGCGGTAGATCGGGCCAACATTTTTATTAGCGCAGCTGGAAATGATAATAGCGCCGGCAGCGAGCCCGCGGGGGCCGACGTCGAAAGCGGTCATCCGAATGAACAGCCCGAGGGGGAGCCGGCGCTGGCCGGCGACATTGAGTTGTCGGTCGACGTGAATGATGCCCGCGCGCCATCGCTTCGCCAGGCGCTCGCCGAATTGGGGGCCTCGGATCGTGGCTGAGAGGCGCGTCCCCTCAAAGCGCGCAACCCGCAAGACCGCTGTCGAGCAGGCTGATATTGCTATCGTCGATAAGCTGGAACCCATGCTTGACCACCCCGCTGTCGAGAAAATTGCGAAAGTGGGCAAGGTTGCGGACGAGCCACCTCTGCTGCTTGTCTCCGGTATGCTATTGGCGATCGGTCTATTATCTAAAAATCCAAAGCTGACCCGCTCTGCGGGGACCATGATGTTGGCGCACGGCCTAGCCATTGCCATCAAAAATTTGGGTAAGAATAATATCGACCGAACACGGCCATCATCGACGAAGAATGGAAAGCGCTACAGAATGGAGCCGGGGAGTTCTTCTTCCAAGGACTTACGCTCGTTCCCATCTGGCCATGCGGCGGGTGCTATGGCGCTCGCACGTGCGTTCGGCCGCCACTTTCCTCAATATAAAAATGCGGCCTACGCTACCGCAGGGGTTCTCGGTGCGATGCAGGTTGCCCGGCGCGCGCATTTTCCGAGTGACGTTGCGGCGGGACTGCTCGTCGGTGCCGTCGCAGAAGATATCGGAAGCCGGTTTCTCAGGGGTATGCAGCGGCGGCTATCGGACCTGCTCCCTGCTTAGGCACGAATGTGCCTGAGCGGATGATTAGGATCGGTACAGCAGGTTGGGCCATACCGGCAGTTCGAGATGCATTCCCAAGCGAGGGTAGTGTTTTGAAGCGCTACGCCTCACGATTTCCCGCGGTTGAGGTCAACAGCAGCTTCCATCGCAGCCACCGTCCAGCGATCTATGCCGGGTGGGCAGCAAGCGTGCCGCTGATTTCCGGTTTGCAGTGAAGGTTCCGAAGCCGATTACCCACGAGCGACGACTCGTCGATGGCGGCGAACAGCTCTCACAATTTTTGGCCGAAACATCAGAGCTTGGCGACAAGATTCTTCGCGCAGTTTCGCGATCATTATTCCGGCCAGATAGTCTGCGAACCGCGTTATGGTTCGTGGTTCACTCCCGAGGCTGAGGAGCTTTTCTTAACACGGCGGATCGCTCGCGCTGCCGCCGACCCGGCACCGGTGCCCGATGCTGCCCGTCCAGGCGGTTTCGGAGAGCTGGCATATTTTAGACTGCATGGCAGCCCAAACATGTATCGCTCGGCCTATGACGAGAAGCGGCTGCGCAGCATCGCTGCAGCCGCGCTGGCAGTTCGATCGCAAGACTGCTGGATTATGTTCGACAACACCGCAAGCGGCGCAGCAACCGCCGACGCGCTACTATTATTGGATATGGTCCAGAAACCATCGGACGGATGACAAAGCGTACGGTAGGGCATATCCTTCTCCACTACAGCGAAAGGATAACGCTTAAACTGCGTTATGGAGCCGTATCGAAAAGCAGGGAGGGCTCTTTGCAAGCGAGGCGGCGCCGTCAGGTCATTACGCGCCATACCGTAAAATCATCGGCCAGTGGTTAAGCGGGGCCCCAACCGAGTCATGGCAAAAGCGCACGCCTGTAAAGGTTGCGTTAGGTCCGCCCTCCACAGGGGCGTCGTCGGAGCTCATGCTGATGTTTCCCCCTTAGCTCCCGCCGACGGCGCCCCACCCGGCTCTAGTAGAGAAAACTCCGGCAGCAAAGCTATCAGGGCTCGAACGATCGGGGGACCATTCACGGAAAAACCCAAGTGTTGCGCGTGCCGAAAGCGCCGACCGAGCCGCCGCCAAGGGTGCGGCGCTCTCGGTCAGGTGCCGCCGCTGCGGCTGACTTGCCGGGGTGGACCGGCGGCCTCACTCTCCTGCGGGTCTGATGCCCTGCCGCTGAGGGGTTCGTTGAAGTCTACGCTCCAATCCTTGCCACAATAGCATAAAAAAAGGGCCGGTCGAGCCGGCCCTGAAGTCTAAGAGTCTGTTTGAGAATGGTCAGGGATGGATGATTCTGCGTATCATGAGGCTTCCGAGCGCGACGTGGATCATGGCTTC
>Ga0207694_10002900_pt1 | contig 13788 bp, 8 predicted proteins | sample KBSC34metaG_FD_184353 | JGI IMG/M metagenome (GOLD analysis project Ga0207694, IMG submission 184353) | Corn rhizosphere microbial communities from Kellogg Biological Station, Michigan, USA - KBS C3-4 metaG (SPAdes) (version 2) | ecosystem: Host-associated > Plants > Roots > Rhizosphere > Soil...
CATCGAACCGGAGTGGGTCGATAAGGCCAAAGCCATCATCGGCCGCACCCACAGCGACCCTTATCTGCAGAAAGACCAGATGAGCAAGATCAAGGCCGAATACATCCAAAAACGCTTCAATAAGACAATCAAAACGGACGAAGCCGCGGCATGACGGTGTTGATAATCCTGATAATGTTCCTGATGGCGCTGCTGGGAGCGGCGGCTTTCGCCTATGTTTACCTGCGTGGTATCTGGCGTGAACAGAAGAACTACGAGCGCGGACTGAAAATGGTGCCGGTACTGATACATCTGCCGCCGATGAGCGACGATACCGATGCCGGCGGCCGCGACGTCCGGGACGTGGTCAACGAGAACATCAGCCGGGCCCAGAGCCTACGGCATTCTTTCCACAGCACCTTCCAGAAGGGCTTCAAACATCGTTTATACGGCCAAAGGCACATCGGACTGGAAATCGTGGCTAAAGACGGCGCCATCCATTACTACGCGGCCGTACCGGTGCCGCTGCTGGGCGTGGTGGAGCAGGCTATCGTCAGCGCTTACCCGACCGCCCGGCTGGAAGAGGTGGCCGAACATAACATCTTTAGCCAGGTCGGCCGGATCACCGGTACCGTGGGCGGTGAGTTGGTACTGAAAGAGAGCTACGCCTATCCGATAGCCACTTATGAGGACATCAAGCGTGATACCATGCAGCCGCTGTTAAACGCCTTATCCAGCCTGACCAAAGAGGATGGCGCCGGTATCCAGATACTGCTGCGGCCGGCCGATCCGGCCTGGCGCAAAACCGCCAACACCGAAGCCGATAAGAAACGGGGCAAAAAGAAGAGCGGCAAAGGCATAGAGAGTGCCTTAGGGCTGATCGGCGATGTATTCACGGCCATTATCAAACCGCCGGAACAGAACGAGAAAAAAGACGAACCTAAGGAGCTGACCGGTCTGGACCAGGCGGCCATCCAGGCGATCGAGGATAAGACCAAGCAGCCCGGCTTCGAGGTGCTGATAAGAGTCATCGCCAGCAGCAACATCAGCCACCGGGCCCAGACCATCCTCAATACATTGGTAGCCACTTTCTCCTTGTACGATGCCCCCGGTAAGAACGGTTTCAGATTCGTGCCGGCCAAAGACCTGGACAGCTTCATAACCGGTTATATCTTGAGATTCTTCCCTCAGGACAAGACCAAGAACGTGCTGAACGCCACCGAGCTGGCCACGCTGTTCCACTTCCCGGACCAAAGCAACATCCCGACCAGCCAGCTGGAGCGACAGGCCAGCAAGCAGGTGGACGGTCCCCGCAACGTGCCGGAAGACGGGTTGCTGCTGGGTTATAACCTGTTCCGGGGCGCCAAGAAAGAGATACGTTTGGACGATAACGACCGCCGGCGGCACATGTATCTGGTAGGGCAGACCGGCACCGGTAAATCCACCTTCCTGGAGAACCTGGCGCTGCAGGACATGCTGGACGGCAAGGGCTTCGCCTTCGTGGATCCACACGGCGACACCGCCGAGAAACTGTTGGCCATGGTGCCCAAGGAACGGACCGAGGACGTCATATATTTCAGTCCGGGCGACACCGATTATCCGCTGGGTCTGAACATGTTCGAGTACCACAGCGACGACCAAAAGGACTTCCTGATCCAGGAAGCCATCAATATGTTGTATAAATTATATGACCCCACCCGACAGGGGATAATCGGCCCAAGATACGAGCATTTGTTCCGCAACGCGGCGCTGGCTATCATGGCCGATCCGGCCGGCGGCACGTTCATAGACATCCCTAAATTATTCCGCGATCCGCAGTACGTGGAGCAGAAACTCAAGTACGTCACCGACCAGAACGTCCTGGAGTTCTGGCGCAAGGAGATGCCGGCCAGCCAGCGGAGCAACGAATTCGGCGAAGTGACCAGCTGGTTCGTATCCAAGTTCGGCGCCTTCTTAAGTAACGAGATGATGCGCAACATCATCGGCCAGACCAAGAGCAGCTTCAACCTGCGGGAAGTCATGGACAACAAGAAGATATTGCTGGTCAACCTCAGCCGCGGCCGGGTCGGCGACCTTAACTCCAAACTGCTGGGCATGATATTCGTCATGAAGTTCGAGGCGGCGGCCATGAGCCGGGCCGATATGGACGAGAGCGAACGCCAGGACTTCTGTTTATACGTAGACGAGTTCCAGAACTTCAGCACCGACTCTTTCGCCGACATCTTAAGCCAGGCCCGGAAGTACCGGCTGAACCTGATCGTCGCCAACCAGTTCACTACCCAGCTATCAGAGGAGATCCGCGACGCCGTGTTCGGCAACGTCGGCTCGGTGGTGGCTTTCAGAGTAGGCACGACCGACGCCGAGTTCCTGGCCAAACAGTTCGCGCCGGTTTTCGATATCGACGACCTGCAGTTCTTGCCAAACTACAACACGGCGATGCGCATGATGATCGGCGGCGTGCCGGTGCAGCCGTTCTCCATGGCCATCCTGCCGCCGCTGGGCAATCCTAACCCGCAGCTGGCCGACGCGCTCAAACAGTTATCGGCGGCTAAGTACGGCCGGCCTAAAGCCCAGGTGGAAGCAGATATCTTCAAGCGGCTGGAAACCAAACAGCTGCCCAAGCCGCCCAGCCCGTTCGACAGCCTGCCGTCCGGCCGGCCGTCGTTCGGCGGATCCAGCCTGCCGCCGGCCGGCGGCATACCGCCATCGGCTCCGTCTTCGGGACCTAGCTCGGCGCCGCCGACCTCGTCCCAGCCGGCCGGTTCCGGATCCAGCTTTCTGGACGAATGGTTGGCCAAACGCAAAGGTAATATTGTAGGACCCACAACGCCGCCCCCACCCCAGTCAAATGACCACTCAAGGCCCCCGGAAGCACCTAAACCGGCGCACCATAACAAGTCCCATAAACCTCACCAACCCAAGCCCGAAGAGCCTAAGAAACATGAGCTGCAGGCTTCGCCCGGCAAAGCCGGCGAGTTCAGGATAGACCGTGGCGACGGCCAGCAGCACGGCCACGTGGTCCATATCGACCGCGACGGCAACCTGTCTTTCACGGAAAACGAAGAATAAAAAAAGCGGCCGTATTTGTTATACGACCGCGGTAACCTTTGCCGGGAGACTGTCGCGTCATGACGTCTGTGGCGTCGCGCCAGTCTCCCGGCCTTGCATCGCGGCGGTCTCCCCTCCGCCGCGAGCCTTGGATCCATCAGTCCTTGCGTTTGCCCGGTTTCTTGGGCTTGGTGCGCCGCCGGTGCTTATCTGATTGGCGCTGGCGTTCAGCGGGGGAGTCGCTGACGCGGCCTTTCTTCTTATTCCTGCTCATCGTCGCTTACCTAGTGCCGTCTGAGCCGCTTTAGCAGCCGGACGACTATCCACTCATCAGAGTAGAAACGGAGGCTATCACTAAGCATGGGGGCTCCAGGTCAAGGTGTGTGGGGTGTATCCAAAGAGGCGCTTAACCCCTTAGGATTAAGTGCGTATATTATACTGCTAAAGATTGTAATAGTCAATGCCTGGCCATGCGGCCATTGTCACACTTTTTCATCTGTTAAGCCGCTTTAGATAATAAGATTTTTGATTGGTTAAAAAGGTTGTTTTAGAACCGGTATTTTGCTACAATAATTACAGAGTGGTAACAGATAAAAAATCCTACAGGGGGTAGTTTTAATTTGAGCGCAGCGCAAAGTAAGAAAAGCGATTATGATGCCGGCCAGATCCAGGTCCTGGAAGGGCTGGAGCCGGTCCGCAAACGGCCGGGAATGTACATCGGCAGCACCGGTTACGACGGCGTCCACCATATGGTCAAAGAGATAGTCGATAACGGCATAGACGAGGTCATCGCCGGTTACGCCACGGAGGTGTCCATAGTCTTGCAAGCCGACGGCGGCGTAAAAGTGACCGATAACGGCCGGGGTATCCCGGTGGAAATCCACCCCAAGACTAAGAAAAGCACGCTGGAAACGGTGCTGACCGTGCTTCACGCCGGCGGCAAGTTCGGCAGCGGCGGTTATAAGGTGTCTACCGGCTTACACGGGGTAGGCTCATCGGTGGTGAACGCTTTAAGTACCAAGCTGATCGCCGAAGTCGGCCGCGATGGCCATATGTGGCGGCAGGAGTACGAGCGAGGGGCGCCCCAGACCAAAGTCGAGAAAGGCGAAACCTCCAGCTTTACCGGCACGATCATCACTTTCTATCCGGACGAGACGATATTCAGCGTCACCGAATTCGATTACCAGTGGATAATTAATTATCTTAGGCACCAGGCTTATCTCACAAAAGGTGTCAAAGCTAGTATTATAGACGAGCGTTCCGGAGATTCGTACGCATTTTATTTCGAGGGTGGTATAGAAAGCTATGTTCGCCACCTGAATACCGGTAAGGAGCCGGTGGACGACGATATCTTCTACGTGGAAAAGAAGGTGGAAGAGGCGGTGGTGGAAATCGCCCTGCAGTACACAGACGCGTTTTCCGAGACGGTCATGGCCTTTGCCAACAATGTTTACAATATGGACGGCGGAAGCCATCTGACGGGCTTCAGGACGGCTCTGACGCGGGTTATCAACGACTACGCCCGCAAATCCGGTCTACTGAAAGAGAAAGAAGAGAACCTGACCGGCGAGGACGTCCGCGAAGGCCTGACGGCCGTCATCCTGGTTAAGATTCCCGATCCGCAGTTCGAAGGCCAGACCAAGAACAAGCTGGGCAACCCGGAAGTCACCGGTTACGTGCAGCAGGTGATGAACGAGTACCTGTCTTATTACTTCGAAGAACACCCGGGCGTGGCCCGCAAGATAGTCAATAAGGGCCTGCTGGCCGCCCGGGCCCGCAAAGCCGCCCGCGCCGCCCGCGACAACATTATCAGGAAAGGCGCTTTAGACGGCGCCAGCCTGCCGGGCAAGCTGGCCGATTGCGCTACCAAGGACCGCTCGCAAGCCGAATTATTCATCGTCGAGGGCCAGTCGGCCGGCGGTTCGGCCAAGGACGGCCGGAACAGTTTCTATCAGGCGATTCTCCCATTACGTGGTAAAGTTCTCAACGTTGAACGCGCCCGGCTGGATAAGATGCTGGCCAACCAGGAAATCCTTAATTTGATAAAGGCCCTGGGCGTTGGCATCGACGAGCAGTTCGATATGAACGGCCTGCGCTACGAACGCATCGTCATAATGACTGATGCCGACGTGGACGGCAGCCACATCCGCACGCTGCTGATGACACTGTTCTTCCGCCACCTGCGGCCGATACTGGAAGGCGGCCACATCTTCGCCGCCCAGCCGCCGTTGTTCGCCATCTCCGCCGGCAAGAAGAAGCAGTACGCCTACACTGATGAGGAACGTGATTCCATCCTCGATAAACTGATAGAGGAGCGCAAGGTCAAAGGGGTGAAAATCGATCCCAACGAAGACCGCAACAAGCAGGCCGGTGTCACCATCCAGCGTTACAAGGGTTTGGGTGAAATGGACGCCGAGCAGCTCTGGGAAACTACCATGGACCCGGCCAACCGGGTACTGGTTCAGGTCAAGGTAGAGGACGCCGAAAAGGCCGATTCTATCTTCAGCAAGCTGATGGGAACAGAGGTAGAAATGCGCAAAAACTTTATTCAGAGCCACGCCAAATTCGTGAAGGACCTGGACGTCTAGCATGGATGAGCGAAGCAAGGGTCTGATCCCGACGACCGACAAGCACTCCCGTCTTGTCATCGACCGCTCGGTCGAGAACGAGATGGAGACCAGCTACCTGCAGTATTCGATGTCCGTCATCGTTTCCCGGGCTTTGCCGGACGTCAGGGATGGCCTGAAGCCGGTGCACCGCCGCATCCTTTACGTAATGGACAAGAGTAACCTGGGACCGCAGAGCAAGCACACCAAAAGCGCCCAGATAGTCGGCGAAGTGATGGGTAAGTACCACCCGCATGGCGATACCGCCATCTACGACGCCATGGTCCGGCTGGCCCAGCCGTTCAACACCCGCTATCCGCTGGTGGACGGGCAGGGTAACTTCGGCAGCATGGACGGCGATCCGGCCGCCGCTTACCGCTATACCGAGGCCCGTATGACCCGGGCCAGCGCCGCCATGGTGGAAGATCTGGAAAAAGAGACCGTCAACTTCGTCGACAACTTCGACGGCACCCAGCAGCAGCCGGAAGTCATGCCGGCCAAACTGCCCAACTTATTACTCAACGGTCAGGTCGGCATTGCCGTCGGCATGGCCACCAATATCCCGCCGCACAACCTCAACGAACTGGTGGAAGCCACTATCACCCAGATAGAGAATCCCGAGGCCACGCTTGATGATCTTATGGAACACGTCAAGGGTCCGGATTTCCCGACCGGTGGTATCGTTTACGGTAAAGAAAGTATCCGGGCGGCTTTCGCCACCGGTCGCGGCGGCGTAGTGGTCCGCGGCGTGGCCGATATAGAGGAAACCGCCAAGGGACGCCATCGCATCGTTATCACGGAGATTCCTTACGCCGTCAACAAGGCTGGCCTGGTGGAAAAGATCGCCGATCTGGTCCAGGACAAGAAGGTCAGCGGCATATCGGATATCCGTGATGAAAGTTCGCGCGGCGTGGTCCGCATCGTCGTCGACCTTAAAAAAGACGCTTATCCTAAGAAGTTACTGAACCAGCTGTACAAGCTGACGCCGTTGCAGACCAGCTTCCACTACAACATGCTGGCGCTGGTGGACGGCATCCAGCCGCGGGTACTGGGCCTGCAGGACATCATCCAGGAGTACATCAAACACCGGCAGTCGGTAGTCCGCCGCCGCACCGAGTTCGAACTGCGCAAGGCGCAGGAGCGGGCCCACGTATTAGAAGGCCTAAAGATAGCCTTAGACCATATAGACGAGGTGATCGCCACCATCCGGGCCTCCGAGACGACCGAAGAAGCCCAGGCCAACCTTGAGAAGAAATTCAAGCTCACCGATATCCAGGCCCGGGCCATCCTGGCCATGCAGCTGCGCACGCTGGCCGGCCTGGAGCGTAAGAAGATAGAAGACGAGCTGGCCGAACTGCAGAAACTGATAGCCAGGCTTCAGGAAATACTGTCCGACGAAAAGAAAATCCTAAAGATTATCAAAGACGAACTGCGCGATATGCAAAAGCAGTTCGGTGACGACCGCCGCACCAAGATCGTGCCGCAGGAGCTGGGTAAACTCAGCGACGAAGACCTGGTTCCGGACGAGCAGGTCGTTGTAACGCTTACGTCTGCCAATTACATAAAGCGCACGTCTATTGCTGATTATAAGAGGCAGGGGCGCGGCGGCAAGGGCCGCCGCGGCATGGCCACGCGGGAAGAAGACGTTATCGAGCATGTTGTAAATGCTAGTACACATGACTTCCTGCTGTTCTTCACTAACAAGGGAAGGGTCTTTAGGATCAAGACCTACGAAGTGCCGGCGGTCGGGCTGAACGCCAAGGGCGTAGCGCTGGTCAATCTGTTACAGCTCCAGCCCGAGGAAACGGTTAGTTCGGTGATTAACATTTCCAAAGGTGACGGCGAAGGCAGCAACCTACTTATGTGCACGGTCAAAGGGACCGTCAAGAAAACGCCTTTCGAGCAGTACAAGAATGTTCGCCAAAGCGGCCTGATCGCCATCAATCTGGACGACGGCGACGAGCTTAAGTGGATCCGCATGACTACCGGTGATGACGAGATAATCATCAGCACCGCCCAGGGGCAGGCCATCCGCTTCCACGAACGCGACGCCCGGCCGATGGGGCGGGTTTCCAGAGGCGTGCGCGGCATCCGCTTGCGCCCCGAGGACCAGGTCATCGGCATGGATACCGTCCAACCTGATTCATTCATCTTCGTCATCAGCGAATTCGGCTACGGTAAGCGCACCAAGGTCGAGCAGTTTACGGCTCATAAACGCGGCGGCGTCGGTATCCGCTCGGCGGTGGTCAACAAGAAGACCGGCCCGCTGATAGGAGTCAAGACGCTCAAAGGCGACGACCAGGAAGTCATCATCATCTCCACCCAGGGCCAGACCATCCGGCTGGGTCTGAAAGATATATCCAGCCTGGGCCGCGCCACCCAAGGCGTCCGGATCATGCGTCTGAATGACGGCGACAGCGTGGCCAGCCTGGCGCTGGTCGATAAGAAGTTAGAAATCGATGACGATGCCGCCGAAGAGGCGGCCGAAGGCGCTACCAGCGAAGCAGAGGAAGAGTAGTGGCCAAAGATTTCTGGGGCCGACCGCCCATCGCCATTGCCCACAGGGGTGGTGACGGCGCTGGCGAGGACCAGGAGAACACCTTGGCGGCTTTCGTCGCGGCTCAGAAACTCGGTTACGAATACGGTGAAACCGATGTGATACTGACCGCTGATGGCCAGGTGGCCGCCATCCACGGTTCGCGCAACTGGCTGCAGGCTTATTATTCCGGCCATCCTCCCAGAAGGGCACTGCAAAAGCTGACGCTCAAAGAGATAAAATCCCACGCCGATGACGGCGTACGCATAACTACGCTGAACGAAATACTCGCCAAACTGCCTAGTATGAGATTCTTCATCGACCCCAAGACGGATCAAGTGGTCTTACCACTGGCCAAACTGATAAAGGACGCCGGCGCCCAGTGGCGGGTCTGCGTCGGTTCGTTCAGCTATGACAGGGTGGTTCACTTCAAAAAGATAATCAAGGACGAGCGCGTCCAGACCAGTTTCATCATCGGGCGCGGCGTGCGGCTGGCCAACAAAGGCGTCCACCGGCTCAAAAGCGGGCGCTTGAAGGACGTAGACGCCGTGCAGCTGCATCATTCGCTGGTCAGCAAGGAAATGATCGGCCTGGCGCACGACCATGGCCTGAAGGCCTTGGTTTGGACGGCTAACTCGCCGTTATCCATAAAAAACGCCGTGCGCTGCGGCGCCGACGGCGTGATGTCCGACACAGCGCAACTCCTAAAAAACACGCTAGCTTAAATCATTGGGTTAACAGGGGTTTGAGGACCTGGTACAGGTAGAGGTACAGGCTTTTTGAGCGGTGCTAGGAAATCTCTCTGATCGATTACGCCATCTTGGCACATCCGGTCGACCTCTACCGACATGGAGCTATGATAATCATTCCGTCCTGATTCATCGGGGTTAACTACTGACAACTCGTGGACATGAGTGGTGCCGACACACAGATCGGTAGTTATAGTGTCTTTATAAAATTCTATTCGAGCTCCGTTGAGCCACTTAATAATTGGCGACGGGGTGCTCAGCGCAGAGTGGTTCTCGATGTTATTAACCTCTGGTGTAAAACCAAGCATAGCCACCGCGCCAAGTACGCTAGTGAATGCCAATCTAAATTTTGTCTCTGGTGATAATTCCATGATCCCTTTCGCCGGGGTTACACCGGCTCGTCAGTCCGCTAAAGCGGAGAGGGTTTAAGCGCCAAGGCGCCGCAGTTAAACGCGCGCTCATGGCGCCGGCCCGGGCGATTTGCCCGGGCCCTCGAACGGTTCGTAGCTACGGCCTCCGTCCCTAGGCCATGCCCGTCCTGGACAAGAAGAACAGGGCGGCCCAGGCGCCGGCGAACCAGCCGGCGGAGAAGAACGTGCCTCTTACGGCGAACTCCTTCATGGTCATACTCCTAGCGGTTGGTGTTGGCCAGCCAATCCTGTAGGTGGCGGATGCGATTCTCGAGCTGCAGCATCTCTTCGGTGGCGTACTCCTTGTACGACGCCCGCTGCTTCTGGATCTGCTTGAGCCGCTGCTTCTTCTGCTTCAGCTCTTTCTTGAACTCCCGCTCCTGAGCTCTTTGACTCCTTTGGGGCATGGATTCTCCTATCTTTGTCTGCAGGTCATGATGAAGGGGACGGCCAATATCACCACGACCAGGACTATCGCGATCGCTATGACCCTCATGACTACCTGGCGGGTTTCCTGCCGAAGATCATCAGGGTTCGAGCCTCGAATAGTTTCTCGAAGCGGTCGAACCAGAAGATCAGGTCGATGAAAATCGACGCTTCACGCTGCTTGTTTTCGTTGATGAGCAGGTAGTTGACCACGCCGACCACGAAGTACATCGCGATGTAGTAGGGCAGCAGATCCAGCTTGTAGAACAGGAACCCGCCGATCCAGACCATGGCGAAAGGGATGATGGAAACAATATTCGCGATGTATTTGATGCCTCGGCCGCGCCAAGTCTCGAAGACTCCCATGAGCGCAAGCGTCACCACCGTCGCGATCAGGATCCACAAGTTGGTGTTCAAAAAAGCGATTATCAAGAGTTCTCCTCTCTGGGAATGAGCTAACGTCAGTGCCGGCACCGAGCGCGTCGCTCTAGGTTTGCGGGACCTCAGTTCTAAAACCTATTTTACCATAAAATATTGACTTTTTAAACTATTTATGGTAATATGTAATCTGTTAATAAAAAACAAAAAATGTCAGAAAAATTCCCTAATCCAGCAGATGAAAGCCAGTTGCGTAAGTATGGTCACGGAGTGCTTCTGTTCACGGTTTGTACCACTGCTAACCTCGCTACACTAGATCTGACCGATAAGTTAATGCACGCTGGCTTTACAGAACCTCTGAAGGGTGGAATAGCGGTGGGCGTCGCTACATCAAGCATGCTGGCCGCCCGTCGTAAAAGCTGATAACCGTTGTGATAAAAAGCACATCCAAGGTGTTTACACGCCTAAATAAATCAGGTATCCTAGTATCTAGCTTTAAGGGTGCCTGTTTTCGAGTGTCATTGAAATCACCTTGATAGCGACACACGGAAAGAGAGCAGGGCCACCGCCCGATCCACCATCGGACGCGGCTTGTCCCTTTAAGCGCTCATTGAAAACTGAGTAGTGCAATACAACGTCAGTTCTGTCTGCCCTTAGGGGCGGACGAAAAAATCTGAGTTTTTAAACTTTGGATGGCGAGATTTATCTCGTTTTTGTGAAGAGTTTGATCCTGGCTCAGGATGAACGCTGGCGGCGTGCCTAATACATGCAAGTCGAGCGGTAACACTTCGGGTGACGAGCGGCGGACGGCAGAGTAACGCGTAGGAACGTACCCCGAACTGAGGGATAAGCACCGGAAACGGTGTCTAATACCGCATATTATTTTCGAATCAAAGCCTTCGGGCGGTTTGGGAGCGGCCTGCGTATGATTAGCTTGTTGGTGAGGTAATGGCTCACCAAGGCGACGATCATTAGCTGGTCTGAGAGGATGATCAGCCTGACTGGAACTGAGAACGGTCCAGACTCCTACGGGAGGCAGCAGTAGGGAATTTTCCGCAATGGACGAAAGTCTGACGGAGCAACGCCGCGTGCAGGAGGAAGGCCTTCGGGTCGTAAACTGCTTTTAACGGGGACGATTATGACGGTACCCGTAGAATAAGGATCGGCTAATTCCGTGCCAGCAGCCGCGGTCATACGGAAGATCCGAGCGTTATCCGGAATTACTGGGCGTAAAGAGTTGCGTAGGTGGCATGTAAAGCGAACAGTGAAAGATCACGGCTCAACCGTGGGTACATTGTTCGAACTCACAAGCTAGAGCACAGCAGAGGTACCTGGAATTCCCAGTGTAGGAGTGAAATCCGTAGATATTGGGAGGAACACCGATGGCGTAGGCAGGGTACTGGGCTGTTGCTGACACTAAGGCACGAAAGCGTGGGGAGCGAACGGGATTAGATACCCCGGTAGTCCACGCCGTAAACTATGGATGCTAGCTGTTATCGGTATCGACCCCGGTAGTAGCGAAGCTAACGCGTTAAGCATCCCGCCTGTGGAGTACGAGCGCAAGCTTAAAACATAAAGGAATTGACGGGGACCCGCACAAGCGGTGGAGCGTGTTGTTTAATTCGACGGTAAACGAAGAACCTTACCCAGGCTTGACATCCTGCCAAGTTTTGCGAAAGCAAAATGTGCCTTCGGGCCGCAGTGACAGGTGATGCATGGCCGTCGTCAGCTCGTGTCGTGAGATGTTTGGTTAAGTCCATCAACGAGCGCAACCCTTATGGTCAGTTGGATTTTTCTGGCCAGACCGCCCCGGTAACGGGGAGGAAGGAGGGGATGATGTCAGGTCATTATTTCCCTTACGTCTGGGGCTACAAACACGCTACAATGGCCGGTACAAAGGGCTGCCAACCCGCGAGGGGGAGCAAATCCCATCAAAGCCGGTCTCAGTTCGGATTGCAGGCTGAAACTCGCCTGCATGAAGCTGGAATCGCTAGTAACGGTAGGTCAGCTATACTACCGTGAATACGTTCCCGGGTCTTGTACACACCGCCCGTCAAACCATGAAAGTCGCCAATACCTGACGTGCCAGCTTGCCTGGCCCTAAGGTAGGGGAGATGATTGGGGTTAAGTCGTAACAAGGTATCCGTACCGGAAGGTGCGGATGGATTACCTCCTTTCTAGGGAGTATAGGCATATGTGCCTCGGGCTCATGTAGCTCAATTGACTACATGAAGTCTGGTCGATCCGGGCTTGTCGTTTTGAAACAGACGGCTTGTCATTAACGGACTTGTTTCAACACCGAACTTTCGTTGGTTGCACTACTCAGGTTTTCAATCATAAGACCGCCTTAACGGGCGGTTTTATCGTTGTCGGCACATCATCCAAGGTGCGGGGGATTGATTTTTATGTCTTAATATGCTAATGTTTATATATGTTCTTATTCAAAACAAAAAACATAAATGATGATAAATGGGACGACGACCAGTTCAACCTGGTGCCGCCGGAAACCCATTATCTGACCTCTAGCTACATGGTCCGGATACCGGTGAACGATAAGCATATGCGGGACCGCTGGGAGCTGCGCAAGCACGCCGCCAAGCTGGTGGAGCGATCTTTAGGCGACGAGGTACAGATTACTTCTTTCAGAGTCAAGAAACCGCACATGGTGCGAAAGAGCGTCGCCCGCTTGAGAAAGCAGGTGCCCTATGCCCGCGCCTACGTGACCATCAAGTTCTGAGCAATTGCTTATATAAACTGATTTAGGTAAAATACCCCTGTTACGGGGCTGTAGCTCAGCTGGTTAGAGCGCGTCACTGATAATGACGAGGTCAGAGGTTCGAGTCCTCTCAGCCCCACCAATAGGGGCCTTAGCTCATCTGGCTAGAGCGCCTGCTTTGCAAGCAGGAGGTGACCGGTTCGAGTCCGGTAGGCTCCACCAGGCAGCGCCCTGATATGGGGCGTGCGGGGGTTTACCCCCAACCGCTCCACCAAAAAAGCTCCAGATATCTGGAGCTTTTTTCATTATCAAAGGTTGAGGGTCGCCCCTCGGGAACTGAAGTATGGGCAGTCCCCGAGGGGCTTATCCGCAGGCGAGGTAACCGCCAAGGGCGGCGGCGTTCATCGCCGGGATGTTTCGGAGGGACGGTTTAGGAGTCCCATCCTGGTAGTACAGACCCGTCGGTGATCCGCTGGGATCGTCCAGCAGGCGGAACCAGCCGAAGCCGCTGAGGCCTGAGTTCTGGGCCATGACGGCTAGCTGGCAATACTGCTGGCTGTTGCTATTCGGCAAGGCGTACTCCGTGCAGAGCAGCGGTGTGTCCTGGCCGAAGTCGGTGATGATCGCCGCGCGGATAGCGTCAGGCTGGGTCAGGGCCTGGCCGCCGGTTCCGTAGCAGTGGTAACTGAACTTGTCGAAGAACGGCCCGTGGTAGTTCATGCGCTGGGCCTCGTCGTGCATCCGGCTCATGAACCCCACCGGGTTGTTGGTGGAGTTCAGTTCGCCTGCGACGACCTCGACAGGTGTTGTGTACCCCTGTTTGAGCTCCTCTCGTTGGACGAACTTGTAGGTCCGGACCGCCAGGTGCGTGTAGTCCTCTGCGGCCGTGACCTGGGGCCAGAACACCGAGTAGTTCGGTTCGTTCGCTACCTGGATATCG
>Ga0207694_10002905_pt1 | contig 13785 bp, 10 predicted proteins | sample KBSC34metaG_FD_184353 | JGI IMG/M metagenome (GOLD analysis project Ga0207694, IMG submission 184353) | Corn rhizosphere microbial communities from Kellogg Biological Station, Michigan, USA - KBS C3-4 metaG (SPAdes) (version 2) | ecosystem: Host-associated > Plants > Roots > Rhizosphere > Soil...
GGTGGCCGGCGCGGCGGCCAGCTGAGCCTCAATCGCGGCGGAGCGGTGCCGGAGAACGGCACCAAATTCGGGAAACGGGCACAACGCGAGGACATATCGTGACGATCGCAAAGAAGATGGGTCTGCTGGTCATTTCGGGGCTGGCCGGAATTCTCATGCTCGTCGGGGTAAGCGAGTACGAGGCGGGCCGGGTGTTCCAGGCGGCGAACTTCGCCAACGTGAACACCGTCCCGGCCCTCCTCGCGCTCGAGGAGTCCTTCAGCGCGATGGCGTTCATGCGCACCCAGCTGTGGTTCACCTTTGCTCAAACCGACCCGGCCAAACGTGAGGCCTCGGAGGCCAAGCTGGCCGAGCTGCACCGCAAGATCGCGGACGGCTTCAAGGCCTACGAGCCCACCGTCGCCGACGAGAAGGACAAGGCCATGCTGGCCGCCGATCGATCCACCGTGGAGGCCTTCGAGGCTCTGCGAGATCGAGCGCTGGCGCTGGCCCGCCAGGGCAAGGTCAGCGAGGGGCAACAATTGATGATGGCCAACCAGCAGGTGGTCGACCATATGGTCGCCGCCTTCGCCGAGCACCGGCAGTACAACATCGAGCTCGGGTCCAAGTCGGCGGCCGCGGCGCTGGCGGCCAAGAGCTCGGGGACGGCGATGGCCATGGGCGTGTCGGTTGCCACGCTGCTGGCGCTGGGCCTGCTCGGCCTCTTCATCACCCGCAACATCACGCGCCCGCTTGGCCAGGCCGTCGAGATCGCCAACCACATCGCGGAGGGCGACCTGACCACCGAAATCGAGGTGACGTCGAAGGACGAAACGGGGCAGCTCCTGCGCGCCATGGAGACCATGGTCGGCAAGCTGAAGCACGTGGTCGCCGAGGTGAACAGCGGAGCCGAGTCGATCGCCAGCGCCTCGGAGCAGGTCAGCGCCACCGCGCAGTCGCTGTCGCAGGCGTCCAGCGAGCAGGCCTCCAGCGCCGAGGAGACGAGCAGCTCGATCGAGGAGATGACGGCGTCGATCGCCCAGAACACCGAGAACGCCAAGGTCACCGACGGAATGGCCGGCAAGGCCGCCAAGGAGGCCGTCGAGGGCGGCGACGCGGTCAAGGCCACGGTCACGGCCATGAAGCAGATCGCCCAGAAGATCAGCATCATCGACGACATCGCCTACCAGACCAACCTGCTGGCGCTGAACGCGGCCATCGAGGCGGCGCGGGCCGGCGAGCACGGCAAGGGGTTCGCGGTGGTGGCGACCGAGGTCCGGAAGCTGGCGGAGCGAAGCCAAGTGGCGGCCCAGGAGATCGGCACCGTGGCGAGCAGCAGCGTCGATCTGGCGGAGAAGGCCGGTCGCCTGCTGGACGAGATGCTCCCCAGCATCAAGAAGACGTCGGACCTGGTCCAGGAGATCACGGCGGCGTCGCAGGAGCAGAGCTCGGGGGTCAGCCAGATCAACTCGGCGGTGAGTCAGCTGAGCCAGACGACGCAGCAGAACGCGTCGAGCTCGGAGGAGCTGGCCGCCACCGCGGAGACCATGAGCGCGCAGGCCGAGCAGCTGCAAACGACCATGGCGTTCTTCCGGCTGGATCGCTCGGGGAGCGCGCTGGTGGCGAACCTGGCGGCTCGCAAGTCGGCCGGCGCCGGCAAGGTGAGGGGCAAGCGCAACGGCGCCCCGAACGGCGTGAAGCACGGCAAGGTCGCCGCCGGCAACCTGGCCCTGGCCGAGGAGCCCGACGAGTCACAGTTCGCGAAGTTCTAGCGGGCGCTCCGGGGCCGAGGCAGGGGAGGAGAGCGCGTGCACGATCTGACGGATCAGGAATTCACCCGCTTCCAACGCTTCATCTTCGACGCGGCCGGCATCACGCTGTCGCCCGCGAAGAAGGCGCTGGTGGCGGGCCGTCTGGCCAAGCGCGTGCAGGACTGCGGGCTGAACGGCTACGCGGCCTATTTCAGTCTGCTGGCCAGCGGCGATCAGCCGGCCGAGGTGCAGACGGCCGTCGATCTGCTGACCACCAACGAGACCTACTTCTTTCGCGAGCCGAAGCACTTCGAGGTGCTTCGCAAGAGCGCGACCGAGCGCCCGCCCGACGGCAAGCCCTTCCGCGCGTGGAGCGCCGCCAGCTCGACGGGTGAGGAGGCCTACAGCATCGCCATGGTCCTCGAGGACTGTCTGGGCTCCGGCCGCTGGGAGGTGGTTGGCTCCGACATCAGCACGCGCGTGCTGGCCCAGGCGCGCCGCGGCCAGTACGTGGCCAGCCGCACCACGAACATCCCCGCCGCCTACCTGAAGCGCTTCTGTCTGCGAGGCGTCGGCGAGCACGAGGGGACGGTCCTCGTCCAGCGCCAGCTCCGCTCGCACGTGCGGTTCCACCAGGTGAACCTCAACAACGCGGTCCCTGGGACCTTCGGGACGTTCGACGTCGTGTTCCTGCGCAACGTCCTCATCTACTTCAGCCCCGAGACCAAGCGCCAGGTGGTGGCACGCGTGCTCGCGCTGCTCAAGCCGGGCGGCTACTTCTTCGTCGGTCACTCCGAGACCCTGAACGGCATCAGCGAAGCCGTTCGGGCGACGGGGCCGGCCATCTACCGGCGGATCTGACGATGTGCGCCGCTGGCCCCGCTCGCGACGAAGAGACCATCGACGTCTTCTTGCACCCGGGTGAATATTTCGTGGGCGACGCCCGACACCGGATCGCCACGCTGCTCGGATCGTGCGTGTCCATCACGCTGTGGCACCCGACCCAGCGGATCGGGGCCATGTCGCACTTCTTGCTCGGAGAGCGCAAAGACAAGGTCCGGGGTCGCCTGGATCCTCGCTACGGGCGTGATGCCATCCAGTTGATGCTGCTCGATTTGAAGCGGCTCGGGGTGGTCCCCTCCGAATGTCAGGCGAAGCTATTCGGCGGCGGGGACATGTTCCCGGGCCACAAGCTGGCGGCCGCGGTCGGTCGCGACAACGGCGAGGTGGGCCGCGAGCTGGTCCGCGCTCACGGAATCCCGATCGTCTCCGAGAGCCTCTTCGGGGAGGGGCATCGTCGGATCATCTTCGACGTCAGCACGGGCGACGTGTGGGCTCGGCGCAGCGGTCGTTCCGTCCATTCTCCAGGGAGAAAAGCATGATCAAGGTCCTCATCGTCGACGACTCCGCGGTGGTCCGCCAGGTGATGACGGAGGTGCTGTCGGCCGAGCCCGGGATCAACGTCGTGGCGGCCGTCGGCGATCCAGTGGCCGCCACCCAGCGCCTGCAGCAGCTGCAGGGGGCCGGGTCGTGGCCTGACGTGATCATGCTCGACGTGGAGATGCCCCGGATGGACGGCATCACCTTCCTGAAGAAGCTCATGAGCGAGCGGCCGACGCCGGTGGTGATGTGCTCGACGCTGACCGAGAAGGGGGCGCAGACGACCCTCGAGGCGCTGGCCGCCGGGGCCGTGAGCGCCGTGGCCAAGCCGAAGCTGGGCGTGAAGCAGTTCCTCCTCGACGGGTCGAACGATCTCGTCTCGGCGGTGAAGGCGGCGAGCCGCGCGAACCCGAAGCGGCTGGCCATCGCCAGCCGGCCTCCCCTCGTCGTTCGCGAGAAGCACAGCGCGGACGTGATCCTGCCGGCGGCGTCGCCGACGGCCATGATCCGCACGACCGAGCGCGTGGTGGCCATCGGCACCTCGACGGGCGGAACGCAGGCCCTGGAGGATCTGCTGCCACGGCTGCCCCGCGTCTCGCCCGGGATCGTCATCGTCCAGCACATGCCGGCCGACTTCACGGCGGCGTTCGCGGCGCGGCTCGACGGTCTGTGCGAGATCGAGGTGAAGGAGGCCAAGAACGGCGACCGCGTCGTCCCCGGGCGGGCGCTGATCGCGCCGGGGGGGCGGCACATGCTGTTGAAGCGCAGCGGCGCCCAGTATCTGGTCGAGGTGGTGGACGGGCCTCTCGTGAACCGCCACCGGCCCTCCGTCGACGTCCTGTTCCGATCAGCGGCGAAGTCGGCGGGCGCGAACGCGCTGGGCATCATCCTGACCGGCATGGGCGACGATGGCGCGCGCGGCCTGCTCGAGATGCGCACGGCGGGCGCGCACACGATCGCCCAGGACGAAGCGACATGCGTCGTCTACGGGATGCCCAAAGAGGCGGTCAAGCACGGCGCCGTCGAGAAGTCGCTGCCGCTCGGCATCATCGATCGAGAGATAACTCAGCTGATATGACCGCCGGGTGGGCGGGGAATTCGCGTGTCGGCAATATCGCCTTTTCGTGAAACTTTCGATGCGTTCCGGGAATAGGTGAAGGTTCGGTTGGTCCTTCCCCTCTCGAAGAATCGAGGGTTTGTATGAATGCATCCTTTCGTTCTCTATCCATGGTGGCCGGTGTCTGTGGGCTACTCGGTGCGTGCACGGGCTACGTGGGTGACGTCAGTACCAGTGGGTCGGGGTCGACTTCGGGATCAGGAGCGGGCACGGGCAGTGGTGGAAGCATGGGGACGGGCGGGGGATCGGGGAGCGGGGGGAGTCAGGTTGGGTCAGGAGGCTCGGTCGGATCAGGCTCGGGCGGATCGGGGTCGGACGGGGCGGGGTCGGGAGGTTCGGGGGGGAACATGCCTCCTCCGCTCCCTGTGATCCTCGACGGGAAGCCGGTCAATTCGCGGTTCGTTCGGCTGACCCACGAGCAGTGGGAGAATGCGGTCCGCGACGTGCTGCAGCTGTCGGCCGCCCCCGGCTTGTCGTCGACCTTCGAGGGCGCTCCTCCCAACGGCAACTTCTCGAACAACGAGCGGGCGCTGTTCATCACGAGCGGACTGTGGGACGACTACCAGACCGCCGCCGAGACGCTCTCACAGCAGGTGGCCCGCGACGCGACGGCGCTTGGCAAGGTGACCGGCGGGGCGACCACGGCGGCGGCCTTCATCCCAACGTTCGGACGGCGCGCCTACCGACGCGATCTGACGTCGGCCGAGGTCACCCGCTACACGACGCTCTTCAACTCGGGGGCGACCGTCTTCAACAGCGGCAACGCTTTCACCGACGGTGTGCAGCTGGTGGTCGAGACCATGCTGAAGTCCCCCTACTTTCTTTACCGCGTCGAGACCGCCAGCGCCGGGCAGGCCCTCGGCGGGTACGAGGTGGCGACCAAGCTCTCCTTCTTGCTCCGGAACACCACGCCCGACACCGTCTTGCTGGACGCGGCCAAGGCCGGCAGCTTTGGCTCCGCCGATCAGATCGCGAAGCAGGCCCAGACCCTGCTCGACGCCCCGCCCGCTCGCGCCGCCTTTCAGCGGTTCCACACGGAGCTCTTCGGCATCGACCGATACCGCAACATCGAGAAGGACGCGACGGCCTTCCCCTCGTTCAACGCGAGCATGGCCGCCGATCTGCAGGCGGCGGACAGCCAGTTCTTCGACTATGTGTTCGACAACGGGCTCGGGTTGAAGGACCTGCTGCTGTCACAGGTGGCCTTCGTCAACCAGGCGACCGCGCCCCTTTACGGTCTGACGGCGGCGGGTGCGGCGTTCAAGCAGGTGCAGCTGGGGAACGATCGGCCGGGTTACTTCACGCGGGCAGGCTTCCTCGCCTTGAACGGGACCTTGCGCAACCCGGATCCCATTCGTCGCGGGGTGGACATCATCCGGCGCGTGATGGGCAACGCCAACTTCTCCCCACCGGACGGCGTCGTCATCACGCCGCTGCCGGCGGCCATGCCCGGCCAGACCAACCGCGAGGTCGTCGACGCCCACACCGGCCCCGGCACCTGTGGCGTCAGCTGCCATGGGTGGTACATCAACCCGCTCGGTTTCGCGTTCGAGAGCCTGGATGCGCTCGGCCAGGCGAGGACGATGGACGCGGGGAAGGCGGTCGACACCACCGGCTCGTTCCCCTTCGCCGACGGGACGAAGTCCTTCGCCGACGCTCCGTCCCTCCTGAAGATCATCGCGGACGATCCGAATGCTCAGTTGACCTACGCGGCGCACCTGGCGGAGTTCGTTCTGTCGCGCGACATCGCCGACGCCGATCGCGCCTATGTCCAGTCATTGGCCAGCCAGCCCTCCGCCTCCGTCAAGCAGATGGCCCTGGCGATCATCAAGAGCGACGCGTTCACCAAGCGAGGTACCACGCCATGAGCGACACTCCCTCCCGGTCTCGCATCAATCGCCGCGCCTTCTTGCGCGGCGCCGGCGGGATCGCCATCGGCCTGCCCTTCCTCGAGGGCCTTCCGGAGCGCTCGGCGTTCGGGGCGATGTCGGGCAACCCGGTGTTCGCGCTGTTCGTCTGCACGGCCAACGGCGTGGTCCAGAAGGACGGCGCCGATCCGGAGCGCTTCTGGCCCACCGCGACCGGCTCGGTCACCTCGGCGAACCTGTCGGCGGCCACCGATCGCGCGACCAGCGTGCTGTCGGATTATGCGTCTCGCCTGCTGTTCGTGCGCAACGTGAACTACCCCGCGAACCTGACGAGCTGCGGGCACGCGCAGGGCCTCGTCCAGTGCCTGACGGGCATGGCGCCCACCGGCGCCTCGAACAAGGCGACCTCGACCGGCGAATCGGTCGACACCACCATCGCGAAGCTCGTCAACCCCGCCGGCGTCGAGCCGCTGACCCTCTACTCGGGGATGAAGGAGGGCTACATCAACGAGAAGCTGTCGTTCAGCTCCGCCGGTCAGGTGAGAGCCGCCGAGGGCAATCCGTACAACGTGTACAAGAAGCTGATGGGCGTGGCCTCGACCGGCGGCACGGGCGCCGGCGGGGCTTCGGGCAACAGCATGCTCGACCTGCTCGCCAAGCGTCGCAAGAGCGCCAACGATCTGGTGCGCGATGAGCTCAACGCCCTGCGGGGCCGCAGCGATCTTTCGGCCGCCGACAAGATGCGCCTCGACCAGCACTTCAACGCCATTCGAGACATCGAGAACACCATGATGGGGATGGCCCTGCAGTGCTCGACGAACGGCGTCGACACCGACGCCCTGAACGCGTTGAACAGCGGCACGGCCTTTCGCCAGAACGGCAAGATCGAGGACGTGGCCAAGCTGCACATGGAGCTGGTCGGCATCGCCTTCTCGTGCAATCTGACGCGCGTCGCGACCTTGCAGTCCGGCGACGGGACGGATCACACCAACTACGTCGTCGACGGCGTCAAGACCGAGAAGTTCCACTACATCAGCCACCGGGTCACCGACGACGGCGGCGGCGGTGGCCAGCCCATCGCCAACGCGGTGGACTTGCACGCCAAGATCGATCGGATCCGGCTTCAGACCTTCAAGTACCTGCTCGACAGATGGTCCACGTACAGCACGCCCAACGGTCCGCTGCTCGACAATGCGTTCGCCATGTGGACCAGTCACGTGGCGGCCGGCCCTTCGCACAGCTTCCGGAACCTGCCCATCATCATCGCGGGCAGCGGCGGCGGCTACCTCAAGCAGGGGCAGTATGTCGACGCCGGAGGCGTGACGAACGGGAAGCTGTTCAACACGCTGATCACCGCCGCGGGCGGCCGGACCGGCGGCGGCGCCTACACGGGCTTCGCTGGACAGTCGAGCGGCGTCTCGCAGATGGTGGCGTGAGAGTCCCTCGCGGGGGGGAGTATCACTTGGGGGCCTCGGGCCTCGGGCCTCGGGCCTCGGGCCTCGGGCCTCGGGCCTCGGGCCTCGGGCCTCGGGCCCCGGAGAACACGCTCTCCGTGTGCAGACTAGGTCTCTGACCCCGAAGCCCGAGGTCCGAGGCCCACGTCGACGGGCATCGCGCGCCCGGGTGCGATGTTGTGGGCGCGCGCGGACCAGTCAGGTGAGCTGGGGATCCGGGTGTGTGTGGTGGTTGTTGTCGGGGACACAACCGTGTTGTCCTTCAGGCAATCGAACAGGATGCAACCACCCACGTATCGGCCACGTTTTAGTAGTGCCGGTTACGGATTTCAGTGGCATGGCGGATGCTTCGTTTGCCGTTGTGCCTATACCCACCGTTCAACGATCGCTTAGCTTGATGCTCCTCGCGTCCGGCTCGCTTCTTTGCGCCGCCGCCGGCTGCTCTCCCGGCGAGGAGGGCTTCGTCCTCCATGAGAGCGACGCCCCCGCTACCACTTCAGACAACGGCCTGAAGGCCATCAACGGCCTGTCCTCGTTGAATGGCCTGTCGTCGCTCAATGGCCTGTCGTCGCTGAACGGCTTGTCCTCGTTGAACGGCCTGTCGTCGCTCAATGGGCTGTCGTCGCTGAACGGCTACCTCACGGGCGATGCGAAGAACACCATGTCGTACATCGTTCGTTGCGCCCTCCCCTCGGGCCACACGGTCACGATGAAGGGGCCTGGCAACACGACCATCAGCTTCAGCGGCGCGCTGGGTGTTGCGCCCGAATGGGAGACGGGGCCCTGCGACACCGACTGCCAGGAGAAAATCAGCGCCTGCTTGCTTGCGCACGTCAACACCTCCGGGCACCACGTCGCGCTGTGGCTGGACGGCGGCGACGCCGCGATCGGCTGGGGGCGCAGCACCGACTATCCGTATCAGGAGGGCTCCTTCTTCGGGAACGTCTTCGTCAGCCCGCCCCAGGCCTACTTTTGCAACGGCAAGGACTTCGATCAGGGGGCGGTGCCCGGGCGGCTGGGCGCCGGGAGCAAGGGCTCGCCCTTCACCAATCCATTCGGAGACGGCGCGTACTGCAAGGATCACTGCGCGGCCGCTGACGAGCCGTACGCCGGCGACGGCTACAAGGAGTGCGCCGGCTTCCCCCACGTGGTGACCGTCTGGCGCAACTTCGATGCGAACACCGACTACAAGGTGTGCTCCCGCAACAGCGGGCAATGCCTGGACGTGTGGAACGGCAACACCGCCGACGGCGCGCAGCTGGTGCAGTACCCCTACCACTCGGGCAACAACCAGAAGTGGCGGTTGCGCCAGGTGACGCCCGGCCGGTACACCTTCAAGAATGTGAACAGCGGCAAGATGCTGGACATCAAGGGCGGCTGGGTGGGGGATGGCGCGGAGCTGATCCAATGGTCGGCCACCGGCGCCTCGAACCAGCAGTGGTCGTTCACCCCGACGGGCGACGGCTACTACAAGTTCAGCCCGGCGAGCCAACCGAACGGCTCGCTGGACGTGCCCGGCGGCTCCACCGCGGCCGGCACCGCGATCCAGCAATGGACGTGGATTGGGGTCCCCTGGCAACAGTGGAGCGTGGTCCCCGCCAACTGATTAGATGGGAACCCTGAGAGGGTTCCCAAACCCTGGCCAGCGCGCTCCGGCGGGCGAAGCCCGCCTCCGCGCTGCCGTTGGAGGTCGCGTTTGCTTCGCCGTCGCCTCGCGTCCTCGAGCGTCGGGCGTCCGGGCCGGTGTGTCTCAAGCGTAACCGGGAAACAGCCGTTGAAGGAGCCGAAGCGCCGCCGTGCGGGCGGTCCCTCGGCCTCGATGGCCATTGCAACCCGGAGATCGCATGCAGACATTCGCATCCAGCGTCTATTCTCTCGAGACTGATTCGTCGGACGCGGGGCGCCTGGCCGCCCAGAAGCTCAAGGCCGACTTCGGTCCCGAGCGTCTGAGGGCCGCCCTCGTCTACGCGACCATGAACCACGACCACGCCCTGATGCTCGAGGCGTTCCGCGCCGAGCTGCCGGAGGACGTCCTGGTGATCGGGACCTCCGGACAGGGCGTCGTCGGAGGAGACGAGCTGTCCGAGGAAGGCATGGTGCTCGGCGTGATGGGATTCGGGGGCGACGCGCTCCGCGCCGCGACCGCCGTCGAACGCGAGGTTCAGGTCGACTCGAAGGAGAAGGGCCGCGCCATGGCGCGGAGCCTGAAAGAGAAGCTGGGGGCCGAGCCCAAGGTCATCATCACCTTCTATGACCCCTTGTGCGGGGTCGACGTCGAGAGCCTGATCGCCGGGATGCGGATGGAGGTCGCTTGCCCCATCGCCGGCGCCGGGTCGGGGCAGCCCTGGGGCGTGCCGCGCGAGACCGTGCAGTTCATGGAGACCGAGGTGATGAGCCACGGCGCGGTGGCCGTGGCGCTGAACGGTCCCTTCACCACGGAGATCGGCCTTTGCCACGGAACCGTGGCGAGCGGGATTCGCAGCGTCGCGACCAAGACGCAGGGGAACGTGATCCTGGAGATCGACGGCCGCCCGGCCGTCGACGTCTGGCGCGAGGTCACCGGCTGCGGGCCCGACGAGATCATCGACCAGAGCCACTTCGCGATCTGGGCGCTGGGCGTCGAGCGCTCGGCCAGCGTGGGCGGCGAAGAGAAGGTCGACCGCGTGATCCGGGGCGCGTTCGGGATCGAGCCGAAGAGCGGCGGCATCATCTTGCAGGCGGCGGTTCCCGACGGGACCGGCATCATGTTCCACCACCGCACCGTCGAGGAGGTGCTGCAGGGGACCACGAAGATGGCCGACGAGCTGCAGCGCCGGCTGCAGGGGCGGAGTCCCTGGGCGGTGCTCGGCTTCGAGTGCGCGGCCCGGACCTATCCCTTCCTCGGCCCCGTGAACACGCGGGCCGAGCACAAGGCGTTGCGCGCGGCGATCGCGCCGAAGGCGCCCTGGCTGGGGATGATGGCGTGGGGGGAGATCGGCCCCTGCCTCGGTCAGACCGCCTTCCACAACTACACGTATCCGCTGGTCACGTTCCTGGGAGCGGGCGCCTAGGGACGGACCGCACGAGCCTGCTCGGTGGAACTCGATCAGCAAAAGCTCAAAGAGAAGGCTCTCCTGCTCCTGCAGCGGGAGCGCGAGCTGTTCGATCTGCGAACCAAGCACGAGCGAATCACGGCCTGGCTGAACCTCGCCCAGGGGCTGCCGCAGATCTTCGCCGATCCGAACGTCACGTTGGACGTCGTCTTCGCCCGGCTTCGCAAGGCGTTGCTGGAAGGGCTGAAGGTGCAGCGCGTGTCCTTCCTCGCGATGGAGCCCGAGGGATTGCGGCCCCTCGCGCCGGCCGGTCCGATTCGTCCCCTCTCTGCGGAGATGCGCGCGCTCTTGCTGGGCGACGCGGTCGGCGTGGTGAACGACCAGAGCGGGCCGGGCGGGGTGGCCGACCTGTTCGGGCTGACGCGCTTCATCTGGACGCGCATCGATCTGGCGGGCGGCGCGCGGGTCGTGCTCGTGGCGGGCTATGACGCCAGCAAGGCGAAGTTCTTCGCCGGATTCGACAGCGGCGACTCCGCGAACCTGCGCAACACCGGCCAGCACATTCACGGCCTCATCGGCAACGCCATGCTGGCCAAGGAGCTGCAAGCCGCCAACGAGACCCTCGAGCAGCGCGTGGTCGAGCGCACGACCCAGCTCGAGCGCCGCAACCGCGACATGCGGCTCGTCCTCGACAACGTCGTCACCGCGCTGGCCACCATCGACGTGGAGGGCCGCCTGGCCGAGGAACGGTCGGCGACCCTCGACGAGTGGTTCGGCCCCTTCACGGGCACGCCCCGCTTCGTCGACTACATCGCCAAGGCCGATCCGGACTTCGCGGAGACCTTCGCGGTTGCCCACGACGCCCTGGTCGAGGGCTTCATGCCGCGCGAGCTCTGCCTGGACCAGTTGCCGACGTGGATCGAGAGCGGTGGGCGAATCTTCCAGTGCGCCTATCGATCCATTTCCAGCGGCACGGGCGCCGGCGGCACAGGTGACGACGGCCTGCTCATCATCATCGAGGACGTCACGGAACGCCTGCGCCTGGCCCAGGACGAGGCGGAGCAGCGCGAGCTGCTGGCGGTGTTTCAGAGCCTGACCCGGGATCGCGCCGGCTTCCTCACCTTCTTCGCAGAGGCCGGCCGGCTGGTCCAGGAGCTCGCCAGCGGCACGCTCGACGACGTCGTTCGCAAGCGGCACCTGCACACCCTCAAGGGGAACGCGGCCATGGTGGGCGCTCAGGTCGTGGCCGACCTCTGCCATCGCGCCGAGGAGGAGCTGGCCATCGACGGCGCGGGCATCGGCGCGATCGTGGCCCGGCTCCAGGGACGGTGGCGGGCGATCGGCGCCACGTTGCAGTCCGTGCTGGGGGGCCGTGACCGGGAGATGGTCGAGATCCCGGCCGCCGACCTGGATCAGCTCCGGAAGGACCTGCTGGCCGGCGCTGGCCCGTGGGAGATCGAGCAGAGGCTCAGGTCTTTCGAGCGCGAGCCCATCGAGCGCCCGCTCGGGCGCCTGGCGCAATACGCGACGGCGGTCGCCGCGCGGCTCGGCAAGGCCGACCTCGCGGTCGAGATCGAGAGCGATGGCTCGCGCCTGGATCCGCACCGGTTCGGGCCGCTCTGGGCGAGCCTGGTGCACCTCGTTCGCAACGGCGTGGACCACGGCATCGAAGACCCGTCCGAGCGGCTCGCGCGCGGCAAACGCCCGGGCGGGCGGATGATCCTGCGGGCCGGGCAGGCTGGTGCGGCGCTCACCATCGAGGTCGAGGACGACGGGAGCGGGATCGACTGGGACGCGGTCGTGAAGGTCGCCGACGAGCGCGGCTTGCCGCACGAGACGCCGTCCGATCTGCTGGGCGTCGTCCTGAGCGACGGCTTCACCACGCGAGCGAAGGCATCGAGCACCTCGGGGCGCGGCGTCGGCATGGCGGCCGTGTCACAGGCTGTGGCGAGCCTGGGCGGCGCGTTGTCCGTGCGCAGCCAGCGGGGCGTCGGAACCTGCTGGCGCGCGCAGTTGCCGCTCGCCTCCGAGGGGCTGGCGCCCGCGGCGGTCGTCCCCGAGCGTAGCGCGGCGGGGAACCCGCCCGATCAGCTCTCTCCGTAGGCGCGAATTCAGCAGCGTAGTCCGCGCTAGGCGGCCTCACCCGCGCCGGACGGTCTCCGCGCGAATCGGCCTTTCATCTCTTCGCACAGGCTGGTTCCGAAGAAGACGCGCGGCGTGCAACCGAAGGCCTGCTGGAAGGCACGATGGCACTGCGAGTAGCTGCCGAAACCGGCATCCGTGGCGGCCGCCAGGAAGTTGCGATCGCCACCCTCCGCCAGCTGGATGAAGCGGATCAACCGTAGGCGTGTCCGATACGCGACCAGCGTGAGGCCGACGTCGCGGTGAAAGTGGCGGCTCACCTCGCTCGCGTTGCCGCGGATGAGCCGGGCCAGCTCGCCTCGCTTCAAGTCCGGTCGGTCGATCAACGAGCTGAGAGCTCGCGCCGTCAGCGGGTGGCGGTCGGAGACCACGGCGCGCCTCTGGTGGGCCTCACGCCAGAGGTCGCCCACGTGGCGTTCGACGGTGGCGGCGTCGCCGATGGCCAGGCGGCCGTCGCAGATCGTCCTGAAGCGGGAGAGTGTGGCGGGATCTAGCCGCAGCCGCGTCGCCCCCCCGGAGGGAGGCGCCCCCCGCCCCCCGGACAGCACACGCTCCGAGAAGCCAGGCGTCACACCGACGACGTACAGATCGAAGTCGGGTGATGCGTCGAGAAGGACGTGATCCTGGCCGGGCGGCCACCAGAGCAGGTCGCCCGCCGAGACCACGAGCGTCGTCTCACCGGCGCCGAAGGTCGCCTCCCCGGCCGCGATCAGATTCAGCTCGGGCTCGGCGTGAAAATGACGGGGGCGGCGCGTCTCCGGCACGTGATGCCAGATGTGGCCTCGCGCCGCACCGGGCAACGGAAAAGGCTGGTACAGCGCGACCGGCACGCCGTCAGGCTAGCATGGTCGGCCGGTCGGCCAGGGGCCCGGGGGCCCCTGGCCGGGGCCTCGGGCTTCGGGCCTCGGGCTTCGGGCTTTCAGACAGGGGCCGTGTTCATGGGCATCGCGCTCATATTGGCGCACGCTGAGTCTTCCCCGTGTTCTTCCGAGGCCCGGCTTCCTCACGGGCGCCTTGTCATCCCGCGGCTATATTTCGCTCTTATGTGCGTGATGGTCTTGT
>Ga0207694_10002908_pt1 | contig 13782 bp, 33 predicted proteins | sample KBSC34metaG_FD_184353 | JGI IMG/M metagenome (GOLD analysis project Ga0207694, IMG submission 184353) | Corn rhizosphere microbial communities from Kellogg Biological Station, Michigan, USA - KBS C3-4 metaG (SPAdes) (version 2) | ecosystem: Host-associated > Plants > Roots > Rhizosphere > Soil...
AACGCGTTCTCTTTTCGGGTCGTCCCAGGTGAGATTGCCCTTGAGTACTTCCCCGATCCATCTGTCGTCCCAGTCCCAGGGTTCCATGTTCAGGTGCAGGCCGAACCCCATGTCGAGGTTGTCGGGAAACTTCCGGATCGGTCCCTTCCACTCATCGGCCACGAGCATTTCCATCGCTTTGCGGCTCAACCATATCCCGCATCCCCCGTTCATGTAATCGAGGTAGCGCATGGGTATCTTCACCGGACCGCACTGAATCTTGGCAGGCATGTTCCCCGCATAGTCGTACTGCTCGAGATGCGCTTCCTGCAAGCGTTCGGGAAATACCATGGTATCGTCGCAGGTGCGGAAGCAGAAATCGTAGTTGTGGGAGAGCGCATAACGGAACAGCGCCTGGTTCTTGAGCACCATGTAAGGACGGGTGTCGTCGCAGGGAACGTAGAGCGTGTCCCCCAGTTCCTTATCCTGATCGCCCCCGACTACGAACCTAAAATCCAGTGGCCCTCCGTGAAGTTCCCTGCGGCGCAGGGAAACATAGGGATAGCGCGAAGCATGGCGCGCGGAGATGATACCGATCAGGATTTTCAATTGCGGACCTTTCTACGTTCATTGCCTACTGTCCATCTCATGCCCGTTAAAACAGCTAGAATGCATGACGTTACCAGCGCCCACCATCCCCATCTATATGCAATGAGGGACGCAACAGCTAATTCCGATATCCATAATGCATAAAACAAGATTTTCAATTGTGCACCACCAGGGGAAGGTCAATCTTGTCCCACTTATATCCCGATTCCACCATCAGTTGCACAGCCTGGCCATCGGCCGCGGAAGGGCCTGCCATGTTCGTATTCTTGTGCGGAAACCCGATCCACTTTTCCCTCCGCACGAGGAAATTGGTCTTGTCGACATGCTCCCGTTTGGGAAGGCAATTCATCACCATTCTTCTCCCCAGATGGCGCTTGTCCGTCAACAGGTCGCATATCACCAGGTCCTTGTCCGATTTCGTCATCTCCTCGACAAACTCGGGCAGGTAATACCCGTCATCGGACGCGCAGCAGATCCAGTCTCCCTTGGCGAGGCCCCGATCCACGGCCCACTCGCAGGCCCAGTAGCAATCCCAGGAGAAGCGCGGATCCCAGGACACCTTCGAGGACAGGCGCCCGTCTCCGTTATTCATAGCGTTGATGATCCGCCCATGCCGGTTCTGTACCTCGATATCCGGATGATTGAGCAGCACAATCGCGTTCCAGTCGGGGTCCGTCTGCTGAATCAGGGACCCCAGCACGCACCACAGGTTCTCCGGCTTTCCGTAGGAATTGACCAGAAACGTTACTTTCGGCATACATGCTCCAGATACTTTCCCGCGCGCCAGATTGCCGAATATCTGTCGGGAACCTTATCGAGCACCGCTCCGCATTTGGCGCAGAGCACCTTGCCATCCGGAGTCAACTGCACATCAGGCTTCACTTAAAATCCTTGAACTTATCCAGATTGGTTGTGGCCTTTCCACGGCGGTAGGCTTCGAGGATAGACAGGTTCACATTTGGAATTGCCTCGTAGAACTCGGTATCGCATTCATATAAAGGCTGACTCCAAAGCAAATCCTTCACATCCTCCGGAATCTCCGGCTCGGGAGTGAGGAACATGCGGCGTTGCCATTCCGCTATTACCTTCTGTGGTTCTCCCTCTTGATACATGCGAATAATCATGGCGTTCGGACCGTCAACAGCAAGCAAACATTCTTTATATTGCTTATCCGTCGGCACAATCGGATTCTCACTCAACCAGCGCAGGGCGGCTTCGAGCGAACCATGAATGCCGTATGGTTCATATCGTTCACCCTCTCTTGCCGCCTTCAGCATCCCCTCCGGCACCACAATCTTTCTCATATCCCCAACCCCCGCAACACCCTCTGAACCACTTCCGCCAGCGCCACCACCAGCGCCATCAGCAACCCCAACGACGCCAGCATCCCCACAAACACGATCCACACCGCCAGCGTCGACATCGCCTCACGCCTCATCGCTTCCCACACCCCCGCTGGTGGTACGGCAGTATCCCCATGCACTCCGGACAACGCGACACATCAGGCTCCGCAGGACGAACTTTTTCACTCACAGTACGCCAATACGGACTCTTGCACTTCCCGCAACGCAGAGCATCCTCAGACCGCGCACACCAGTCCGCTCCGCAACGCAAGCAATGCAATATCTTCACTATAAGAGGAAGTGTACACCAATGGTGCTGTGTGTCAATGGGGATTTTGCTTAAAATTGCGCGAGGGGTTATGGAGATTCACACACCACCCCGCCACCTCGACTACCCCCCCCCCCATCGCCAGCTCTGTGATCAGCGTGCAACCTTATACATAGCGCTTCACTGCTCGTCACCAGCGCTTAGCTCGGGAACGCTCTCACATGGCACAGAGGGGGGCTCCTTCTCAGGCCGAGGTATCGCATGCACCAGCTGCACGCCGAATTGCGCGTTGACGTTTACCTCGGGGGGACGATCCGCATACTTCTTGGGATTGCGCTTCGAGAGTGCCCACTTGATCGTGTCGATCTGCAAGCGCTTCCAATTCACCCATGCGGGATCAATGCCGAATTTGCCACGTTCCGGCTCTTGGGAGAGCTCGTCAGCAAGTCCCTCAAAGTCGGCATCAGTACGCAGATCCATTGCGCGTGTGTAAAGGTCACAGAATCGCTGAGAAGCCTTCACATTCTTCAGTATCAGCGCTTTAGAGATGCCGTTCTTCTCTGCAACTGCTTTTAGAGTGAGTCCGGATTCGATATCGCTGAGGATTGCCTGTTCGAATTCGTGAGTCCATTCGAATGCAACACCAGGAGTGGCCATATAGCGGCATATTACCGCATGTTTGGTTGTGGTTGCGAAGAATTGTGCGCTTGCTGAGGTGATTCTGGCCGAATGTAGGCGTTCTGGCTTGTCAAGCCGCTGGGATAGCGGATGTGGAGAATGAGTCGGACTCGAGTTTGAGCAGTGATGGGCATAACACTTGCATAGAGTCCTTAAAGACCGTATAGAGTTGCCTTTTGGCTTTTCTGCTTCGCGCGGTCTTGACCGTTTTATGTTATCACATGCCTGGTTAACCGTTTGGTTAATTCCTTCCACAGGGATTTCCACAAGATTAACTGATTATTCTATTGACATGATTATCTGGTTAGATTAATGTATCGATAGTGAGGTGAGGGAATGACACAGCAGACAGAGATTGGAATCAACATCCTGAAACGGGTAATTCAGTATCTCAGCACCTCTTTGCCGATGGACGAGAAATCTCAACAGGATGCGCTCGACATAGCGAACAGAGCAATTGAAACGCTGTTTGCAGCCTAACCCCGCAGCTAACCACTGCCGAGAATATGGAGAATTTGACATGAGCAAGAAAGACTTTATCGCACTGGCAGACATGATCATTCGCAACAATCGCATGGCCGATAGTGGCGAGATTGATTACGACCTTGGCCGAGTACCCGAGCGGTTCAATTTCTCTCACATCATAGCGCTTGCTGATCATTGCAAGGCTAATAACCGCAACTTCATGCGTGACCGCTGGCTAGATTACATTGCCGGCAAATGCGGCAAGAATGGTGGAGCAGTCAAGGCCGCATAGCTTTCCGCGCGTTCTCCATTCGCGCCGAACGTCCGACTGGTAATCGGGGCTGCTACGAAACGCAGCGCAAATTTGAGGATTGAGAGGGATTGAGATGATTACCACAGAACAGGCAAACGATATCCGGACCCGCAATGAGCAGGTTCATGCATGGATGAAAGAGCGCAAGGTCAACTCTTATTATCCTGAGCAGTTAGCGAAGGAATTAGGTATTGCGCTTCCGACCAATGATGAGTTGTCCGCCCTGGAAGTGTACGAATTCCATACCAATCCCCCAGAGCGCTACTTCATCTACATCGACGCTGAGCAAGCGCGCGCTACCACATGGACTGGGGAGAATCTTGGACGCGTCTCATTTGGCAATGAGTACCGCTCCAACATGGGCGACAAACGGGTAAATATCACCATCGTTGCAGTCAATGGCAGAGTTTATCACGGCACGTATTACAAAGGTGCCGGCGACTATGCGCGCGTGAAAATGGCGAAGGAACGGAGGGTAACCGCATGAACTGGATCATCACCATAGGCATCCCGGTAACGCTCGGTGTGATTACGCTGGTAGGTTTGTATCTGTTCAATGGACAGGAGAGGGGGGAGGGATGAATCTGCACGAGGGTTGCACGGCATGTAAACGGGGCTGGAAGGATACCAATATGTTTGAGGGCCAATGCTCCCGTTGCAAACGATGCCTTGAATGCTGCGGTGACCCAAACATTCGTTATACATGCGCGTGGAAAAATGCCCAAATGAGTCCTTCCAGGAGAAGGGCATCCCAAAAAGCGTATGAGCGTTGGGAAACGAACCCTAACATACTCAGCAGTAATCGAAGAATTGTTTGAATCCAAATGATCGAACCACAGAAGGGAAGGGTGACGAAGTGAAATTCACACTTGAGATTGAATTGGGGAATGATGCCATGCGGACCTATCCCGACTTGCGCAAGGCATTAGAGTATGTGCGCCAGACAATGGTAGGCACAATGGGAGCAGCAAAGCTGCCCATGCATGTCAAGGGTAACGATAGACCAGCGCCGGGGGAAGGCACGGTGATTCTCGATTTAAACGGCAACACAGTAGGCAAGTGGGAGGTGACCGATGGGAGGGAATGCGCAGTATGCGGCGTTCCTGCTCCCGAGCATGGCCATTGGAACATTAACGATTCCGCAACGCATAAGTGGGTGGCGCGATGAAACTCCCCCGTTGCCCGCATCCACGCTGCAAACGCGAGCTCCCTGCGGAGTTCATCGTCTCGGCGCACAATACGCTCATCGCCCAGCGCAAACGGCCCGGTTCACTCGGACAAGTGAGAAATCCTAAGGGCAGACCACGCAAAGAGAAAGAGGAAACGAAATGACAGATTGGAAGCCAATCGAATCAGTAGGCAAGGCAAAGCTGTACAAGACTGCGCAGTTCATTCATGGCGCATGGGATGTTCCACAGGGATTTACTCCTGGGGAGTTCGTTGCAGTGTCGTTTCTGCGCAAAGCAATGGGTGTATGCGTATTCCAATGCACGAACGCGAACGGCGAAGTTGCAGCCATTTCTGAGTTCGAACTGGAACGATTCGTTCTCTAATCCTCGAAACTGAACCCGCGCCATGATTCCCTATGTGCCGGCGTGCCGCGCTTCACTTCCGGCCGGTAGTTCTCCGCCCCATAGCGCGCCATGATCAGGCGCTTGTCCTTCGCTGTGGCGTCTGTTGCTTCACGTTTATGGGCGCCACAGAAACCCGCCCCCTGCGCCTGGTAGAGCGCGGTACGACCGCAGAGTATGCAGACCATCGTTCATGTCCTCTGAAGATTGCAGCCATTAAAACACACTGGAAAGGAAAACGACAATGACGCCTGATTGGGTTCGGAAATTGGAATCGGAACCATGCACATGCGAGTCCTGTCCTGAATGCAGGGGAACAGGTAACGTCTATTGGCTACTTGGCCACTATGAGGGGCCATACCATCCGTGCGACGATCTAGCCGACCCTCAGCCCTGCGAATGCTGCGAAAATGGGGTGCTTTCGCTCTGTGATCGATGCGCGGAACTTGAGGCTTATTATTCACAAGAAACACATTCGCCCCGGCCGAAGCCAGAGCGAATGTGACGCAAACGGAGAGTCAAGGGAGAAGTTGAGGCGGGGTGCCGTAACGGTGTCTAGGCGAAACGGAACGAGGCGATAACCACACCCCGCACTTGTAAGATACAACGAACCGTGTTACGGTTGCAATGTCTAGGTGAATACGTTGAACGAATCCCGAACAATTCGGCTTTTCGCTCCCATGCTTTGCTTGGACCGCGCCTGTGCATGGAGTCGCTCTCGCAGGGCTGGCAGCGTACAAGAGCCGGATTCCAAGCCAACGATGCAGTCTTCCCGAAACAAGCGACTTCTCGAGGAACCATACCGCCTCGGGGTTTGAGGGCTAGCGGATCCTAGCTCCCCAGAACACGGCATGACTATACGGTGCCAGGTTGCTTGACGAAGGAAGACGAACAGCAGGGCGGGCAAACGGGTATACCGTTAGGGGAGAGCTATTGCATGAAACCACTGGTAATCGATCTATTTACAGGTCTTCATGGTTGGTTGGAAGCATTTCTTCAGGAAGGCTACCAGTGCCGAGGATATGACATTGAGGATATGTGCGCTTCTCTCGGCATCCCACGATCATCGGGAATTGAGTTCATAAGACGCGATGTGCGCTCGATTACCGGCGCCGAGTGCAAAGATGCGGCTGTGATCGTGGCGTCTCCGCCCTGCCAGGCGTATTCCTATCGCGCCATGCCCTGGAAGCGCGCCAAGGCCCTCCCGCCTCCCGACAACACGCTGTTCAATGAGTGCTTCCGGATTCAGCGCGAGGCAAGCGAGGCCGCAGGCCGGTATATCCCGCTGATCGTCGAGAATGTTCGCGGTGCGCAGAAGTGGGTAGGCCGTGCGAGATGGAATTACGGCAGCTTCTACCTGTGGGGAGATGTGCCGGCGCTGATGCCGATGACCTTAAAGGCTAAGAAGTTTAACCCTGACGGCACTGCACATCCTCCCGGTTCATGGTTTGCGATCGCCGACAGCAAGAACCGCGGCGCGAACTCAGGATGCACTTGCCTCAAAGACGGCGAATGCGATTGCCAGAATCCAGACGGCAATCCGCGCATGATTTCAAACGAGTGCCCGGTTCATAACTGGGATCAGTATCCCAATCCGGAATGCTCGATTCACGGTGAGCATGTTGCCGGTCTGAAGGTTAAAAGCTTCCGCTTTGACGGATCGGGTAAGTCTTTCCAGACGGCGAGTGTTGAGGCGACAGGCATCAAGGGTATTCCACATAGGACTGCGGGACACTGGACGAACCCGGCAGAGCATGAGGGCGTCAAGGAAGGCGGCGACTGGTGGAACAAAGAATGCCGAAAGACAGGTATGGCTCAGTTCGGGTCGAAGTCCAGCGCGAGAAAGCGCGCCAGCGCGATGATTGCCAAGATTCCCTTCCCTCTGGCGCAGCACATCGCGCGCGTCTTCAAGCCTAGGGAAGAGAATGAATGTGCGCCAGGGGCAGGAGCTCGTATATCAGGATGATCAGGAAGATGACCGCCACGATCACCTGGGCCACGCGCGCAAAGGGCGCCGGAAGCGGAATCAGAGTCAGGATCCACCAGATTAAAGCAAAGATAAGGCAAAGCACAAGAATCGTTACCAGCACTGAAATCATGGGCGCACACTCCTGTTGGTTCGATGCAGAAATGCTACTCCGTGATTTTATGCTTGACGATGCTATTGCATCTGCGTTACATTGTGCATTATGAAACGTACATTATCCGCGTACTGCGCGCACGGTCATCGAATTGATGGCATTACCAACGGACGCCGCTATTGCCGCACCTGCAACAAGCAACGCCAAGCTAAATATCAGGCAAAGAATCGCAAAAAGAATCCAAAAACAGCTTGACATGATGTATGCAGTTGCATTACTGTTGATGAAGTGAGGCAAGCATATGACGATCTGCAAGGGCTGTTTCGCTCCGGTAAGGCTGATCGACAGGATGTACCGCAAGGCATACGAGCCTGCGGGCCTGGCGCTGCATGAGTCCGACTACTGCCCCAACTGCCGCGTGAAGTGCTACCTGTGCGGCGACTGGATGAAGGGAATGCCGGAGATGGTGTTCCCCGAAGGGCGCGTTCACTCGCAGTGCGTTACGGTGATACGCGAGGAACTGGAGGCCGACAATGGCTAAATTCACGCCTGGACCTTGGACTATTACCGAATTCCTTCCTGATGAGAACGGCAACAATCTCATCACTGCAACTTATCAAGAGGTTCGCGCTGGCTTGGGGTTCATCGATGATGAACCGGGCGGAACTGGCTTCGGATTCAGCCTCTCCGCATGCATGAGACGCGAAGATGCCAACCTCATAGCCGCTTCGCCTGAGATGTATGAAGCGCTGAAGAAATGCCAACTGCAACTACTTCAGTGTGGCAGCGACCACGAATACGTATCTGAGGCCCTAGCTGAAGCCCAAATAGCCCTCGCCAAAGCAGAAGGGGGCAAGTGATGACTGATCTGGGAATCGCTCTGGTTGTTCTGCTCTATGTAGGCTACCGGCTGCTCACCAGCGCGGTAAGGGGGTTGTGGAGATGACTATCCCAGTCACACAAGCGGTCGAGACGTATCACCTTCACGAATGCGCCTGCGGGTGTGTCGCGTGGCATGACGGGCCATATCTCAAGTGTCCTGATTCCAATTCGTTCACGCCGTGGCAGTGTGCCGACTGCAGACCTTATGTGTACGAGGATCTCGTTATCAAGGGCGAATGCAGGCCCATCGGCAATGTGCTGGCCTTCGCGCTTCCCTACTGCATTGGCTTTGTGATGGGAGCAGCAACCATAGGTTTCATCTGGTGGATAACGAAATGAATGATAAGCAGACAGCATTAGCGTTACAGGATGAGCCGATGCAGGTATCTCCGCTCGGCATGGTGCAACTGGCAGTTGCCAAGGGTGCAGGGATCGAAGTCATCGAGCGCCTGATGGCCCTGGCGGAGCGCTGGCAGGCAAACGAAGCCAAGCGCGCCTATGACGCAGCAATGGCGGAATTCAAATCGCATCCGCCCCGCATTGCCAAGAACAAGGAAGTCAGTTTTGGCAATACGCATTACTCGCACGCCACGCTTGACGAGGTATGCGACAAGATTACCGCGGCATTGAGCAAGGTGGGCATCTCGCACAAGTGGGATACCGAGCAGAAGGACGGCAAGATCACCGTCACATGTGTGCTCACCCACTCGGCTGGCCACAGTGAACGGACGCCACTCGAGGCCGCAGCCGATACTAGCGGGAGCAAGAATGCAATTCAGGCTATCGGAAGCGCTGTTACCTACCTGCAGCGCTATACGCTCTTGGCCGCTACCGGACTGGCCGTGGCAGGCAGTGATAACGACGGGGCAACCGCTGGCGCGTCGATGCCGGAGCCCGAATACCTCGAGTGGATGGACGGCATCAACCAAGCGCCGAACGCGAACGCGCTGAAGCAGGTATTTGCGCAAGCATACCGCGCTGCCGAAGGCTACGGCGATCACGCGGCCATGAAGAACCTGATTGCAGCCAAGGACAAGGCGAAAGCAGGCCTGGCATGAAGATCGAGCATTGCATCCAAGGCACCGCCGAATGGTTCCAGGCCCGTTGCGGCCGCGTCACCGCCAGCAGAATCAATGAAGTCACTGCATACCTCAAGAACGGCAAGGAATCGCAAAAGCGCATCGACTACAGAACAGAACTAATTGCCGAGATTCTGACCGGGGAAGCCCTTCCGCACTATGTCAGCCCTGCTATGCAGTGGGGAAACGAGCAGGAAGCCATCGCCCGCGTGGAATACGAGCTTGCCACAGGCTCCGATGTGGAGCAGGCAGGATTCATCTACCATCCAAGTATTGAACGCGCTGGCGCCAGCCCTGATGGCCTGATAGGCACTGATGGCGGGCTGGAGATCAAGTGCCCCAACACGACAACACATATCGAGTGGATTCTGGCCGGCGTGGTTCCCGAGGAGCACCGCGCGCAGATGTTCTTCAACCTTCGCTGCTCCGAGCGTGAGTGGTGGGATTTCGTCAGCTTCGATCCGCGCCTACCAAAGCGCTACCAGTTGTTCGCGCGCAGGCTGCACGCCGATGAAGCCATCATGGAATCCATCGACGCCGAGGTAATCAAGTTCCTCTCTGAAGCAGACGCCGTGATTTCTGAACTCAACAAGCAGATGCCAGCGCTAGAAGCCACACAATCACAGGCGCTCGAGGGCGGGCTCACGGAAGCGGACTTTGCAGGATTAGTTTAACCTTGCTCCGGGTTGGGGCAGGCCGGGGCGTTCTTGAGGGAGGGCGCTCCGGTAACACGATAAGGAGAAAGCATGACAGCACGAGAGCTAATTGAGGAAGGCGTCGACTTGTCGCGTGGCGCTGCAGCCGTAGCGAAAATACTAGGCGTAAGCAAATCAACCAGCTTCACGCCAACAGAGTTTGAACAAGTGACCGGAACGGATGCGCTTCCCGATCCATTATTAGTGAATAAGCCAGCGCGCAAGCGCCGTTCCGACGCGGGAAAGCCGAAGGCAAAGAAGGATGCGATTATTTCCGCCGATCCTCATGCGCTTCGAGCGGCAATCAACGAATATCTCGTGGCTGGATTAGTGGCTCACGATGCGATTGAAAAGCGCGATCAGGCCGAGAAAGCATTGAACGATTTGCTCGGCTTAAAGGAAAAGCTATGATCCCCCTGAACGCGCAAGGCGAGGAACTGATGGCTGCACACTGGCTGTGCGACGAGCTGGGATTGCCGGCAGGCTTCTCCGACCGCGACATCATCGCCCAGGCAATCAAGGCGGAGGCGAAAACGCGGGGCGACGTCGAACACGCAGCGAAGTACATCCTGGGGCGCGCCATCATCGCGCGTGGCGAGGGACAGCGGATCAACCGTTTCTGGTTTTCGGACCAGAAATACCTCGATGGCCTGCCCACCATCGCTGCACAACCATCACCGGAGATTACCCAAGCAGCAGAAAGCGATGCTTATGGGGTGTGGATGAGCATGAGCGATACCTACAAAAAGAAATATCCGTGGACTGGAGCGGTCCCATTATGAAACAGAAAGCAATCGAGTTTCCCGAATCCACACCCATTCGCCACATGGTCTACCAGATCCTCTGTGATGGCGGCTGGTACATGCCGCACGAACTGGTGCGCTTCATCTCCTCGCGCTGGAACATCCTTGTGAGCGATGCAACCGTGACCGCGAAACTGCGCGATCTGCGCAAGTCGAAGTATGGAGCGCACGCTATCGAAAAGCGCCAGCGCGAAGGCAGTAAAGCATATGAATACAGGATGGAGAATGCGGGACAGCAGGACTTTGTAAGCTCCACGCCGATGGTTCAAGGAAGAAAGATGAGCAAGCGCAAGATTCCCTATGTAAAGCGCTACAACCTCAGCAATCGCATGGCTAGAAAGATGCGTGATTCGTTTCTCGATCAACTCGATAAATGTGCTGACGAATCCGCCAGGCGTGTGCTTCTCGGGATCGGTAGACCCAGAAAAGGCTTGAGCGTCACTCGCTCAGGAGAAAGCGCAGGTTCCGCATATGAGGGCCGCTAGGAACTTTCTTGAACGAAGATCCAGCGGCCTTCTGTTCTGGCTGGCGATAGCGATCTTCGTGCTCATCATCGCGCGCACTATCGGGCTGGAGCGCTTTGCAATCGGGATATGGAGGATGATATGGGCATGAGTGAGATACGGGTGCCGGAGGATTTGAACAAGGTTATTGATTCTTTGGGTATTGCTCCTGAAGAGATGGATTTGGCTTATCTGGCCGCGAAGAGTTTTCTTCAAAGACATCCCGACTTAAGACCTGATGACCCTCTTTATGAGCGGAGCATTCACGCACGAGTAGTTATCTGCTATCACGAGCGCATAGCCCGCGTCGAGGCCGAGCGAGATGAGGCGCGACGAGAGAACCTCCGCCTCAAGGATGTAAATGCTTTCTGGCGTGAGCATGAAAATCTGATGGAACAAACCAAGGTGCTGAGGGAGGCTTTGGGGGATATTGAATTACGCACTAGGCCAGATGGCGACATGGCGGATAGAGCGGTGAATGATGTGGTACGCGCAGCCCGCAACAGCGGGGAGCGGCCCAAATGACAATCAAGCCGATATTTGCGTGGTACGACATCTGGGTTGGCGTTTTCATCGACCGCCAGAAGCGCAAGGTTTACGTGTTTCCGATTCCTTGCATCGGCCTGGTAATCGCGTGGGGGAACAGCGGGGAGCGGCCATGAGCGACATTAAGCAGGCGGCAAAGTGGATGCAAGAGGGTAAGTCGGTGCGTCGTAAGGACCGGGAGGAGATGTTTGTTGGCGCACTTCATTGGATCAGGGGGAACGATTTGCAGCCTATAATCTTTTCCCCTGCATCGCTGCTAGCTGAGGATTGGGAACTTGTGCCAGAACCACCGAGCGGGGAGCGGGGGAAGGGATGACCATCTGGTGCCACCAAAGGGGCTGGTTTCCGGAGTTCAGGGCGTGGTGGAGGGGGATGTGGGGATGAAATCTGAAGAGATAGCTATTAAACGTGAAACATTATTGGCATCGTTGCGCAACCAGACGGGAGATCCTGAAGAGGATCATGGTGAGGCAGAGAGACTCTTGATTCATTGGCTTGCATCCTTTGACGATGAGCTTGCTCGTGCTTGGGATACCGCTTCGCAAGATTGGTGGTATGCATGAGCACGATACCGAGAGCAGGAAGCAAGGGAGAGGAAGCGTTTGCGTTGCACTGCCGCGTCGAGGGAATTAGCTATATGCGCGAACATAAGTTTCATCCTGAGCGCAAGTGGAGATTCGATTTCGCGTTCCCAAAGCCCATGCTGGCGATTGAGATCGAGGGCGGAACGTGGACTGCGGGTGCGCACAGCCGCGGCAAGGGCTTCCAGGAAGACTGCGAGAAGTACAATGCGGCCGCAAAACTGGGCTGGCGTGTACTGCGCTATTCAACCGAAATGGTCATGCGCGGGGAAGCAATCAACGATGTTCTGGAGTTGCTGAGATGAGAGGAATACAGCATTTCCCGCTCAGTAAGGCTCATCTGTGCGTTGACTGCAACGCGGTGTGCGATTCCTCGTCCTGGTGCCCTGCCTGCTCGTCTTGTGCCCTTATCCCGCTGGCCAAGGTGCTTGATCGTGCAACTCAGCCAGAAATTCCCCAAACTGAAGGCGAATCCGCTGTAAAGTAGGTATCTTTTTTATTACCCTTGGTCAAAATTGACCGTTCACAACCCCGCCAATCGGGAATACAGTGTTGAAAGAAGGCTTTCCATGTCCCGTCACCACCATCATCACGATCCTCCGCCCATCGAGATCATCATCATTGGCGACGACGATGAAGAGGTCATCAAACTAGTCAAGCGCGGTTTTAAGCATGTATTTCGGGAATTGGAGACGATTCAGGAAGAGTTGAATCAACTCCAGGCCGACGTGGATGAGATCCAGGCATCGCTTGAACCCAAGCCCCTCACCAAATCCGTTGCAAATATCTTCATAGGAGTTTCCCAAATGGCAGACAATGTCCTGGTATTCAATGTCGGTCAGACCTCGATTGACACCCTCACGCCCCGCCTCGCTGATGGAGTATCGCCTTCGGGCGGAGCTATCAGCAATGTCGTTGTAACCTTCAGCGACCCATCCGCAACTGCCACGCTCAACCCCGACAACACCATTACCTTCGTCGGAGTGGCTGATTCAGCAGGAATCGCTGTCAATGGCTCAGTCTCCCTGACTGTGACCGATACCGATGGCGCGGTGAGTCAATGGAACGTGCCGTTCACAGTGCAGACGGTTGGAGCGCCTCCGCCTGAGCAACTCACTCAGTCCGTCGCAAACGTGTTCTCGACACCTGCTTAACTAGTAAACAGGGCTGATTCTGCCTCCCTGCGCCGGGTCAGCCCTTTCACTTTCACCCCGCCTGAATGATCCCAGTCTAGTATGCGCTCCGGAACCTCGTCCCATCCATGCGCCAGCATGGTAGCCAGCGATCCCGTACCCAGGTTGAAAGCGAAGCTGCAGAGCGCGTTGAACTGGTTCTGATTGCAGTTCGGCGCCAGATTGTTAACCGCATTCTCGAAGCGCTCCATAT
>Ga0207694_10002913_pt1 | contig 13775 bp, 15 predicted proteins | sample KBSC34metaG_FD_184353 | JGI IMG/M metagenome (GOLD analysis project Ga0207694, IMG submission 184353) | Corn rhizosphere microbial communities from Kellogg Biological Station, Michigan, USA - KBS C3-4 metaG (SPAdes) (version 2) | ecosystem: Host-associated > Plants > Roots > Rhizosphere > Soil...
CCGTATCCAGGATCACCGGACCATTCAGATGAGCGCCCGCTCGCAGCGCAAGCCCGCGCAGATTTTCAATAACCGGAGTTTGGAGAAACTGTTCCAGGATTTCAGTTCGGTGAAGTTTTTCCTGACGCGCGACCGGCTGCGGGAAGTGATTGTGAAGCGTTAGAATCAAGTCCAGAGGTCTCAATGGCGACCGTTAAAGAAGAAGTCCGGCGTATGATCGAGACCCTTCCCGATGATGCGACCTGGGAGGACGTGCAGTACTCCATCTACGTTCGCGAGCGGATCGAACGTGGCCGGCGTGAAGCCACCGACGGCAAGATCCTCGACGAGGATGACGTTGAGCGGCGGATGAAGCCGTGGCTTACGGAGTAGCTTGGACGGAATCGGCCTGGCAAGAGCTTGAAGAGGCAACCGAGTATATCGCGCGAGACTCACCGCATTTTGCTTCTGCTCTGATGCATGAGGCGCAGCTTGCAGCACAATCGCTTAAGAAATCCCCGCAGCGAGGCCGAGTCGTTCCGGAACTGAGAGACGCTTCAGTCCGCGAAATCTTCGTCAAGCAGTATCGATTGATTTACGAACTTGGCCCGAACCGGGTCGTCGTTCTATCGTTTCTTCACGGTGCACGTCAGTTCCCGGAAACGATATGAAAGGTCTGGCGCTACTTCTACTGCTCCTGTTGCCGAGCTGCGGTAAGCACGAGGACGCACCAGACCTTGCTGTATATACAGGACAAGGCTTTCAATTGATAAATATTGAATCCAAGAACACTCGATTTATCCCGTGTTCTGTCCCCGTGGGCTCGTTTTCGATCGCACCCAACGGGACGTTTCTGACGTTTGTTTCCAGGGAGGGCAGATCTGGAATGGGGCAGATCTACCGGCTGGATTACGAAACCTCGCAGATCCGAAAGCTGACGACTGCGGCCTTCTATTTCACGACCAACCGTTTCCCGCAGCCAGAGGTTCCCAAACGAGAGCTATATTCCGACGTGGAGATCTCGCCGGATAGCCGATCTGTCGTCTTCGCAGTTCATAGTGTGGCGGACAATGATGGCGACGATTTGGTAGGGCTCTCTGGCCCCCTCGCCATAATGGATCTCCCGTCCAGCAAGATGCGAATACTCAATTCCACAGAAAAGGTCGATGGCGAAGGTCCAGCGTTCGCAAATTCTCCGCGTTGGTCCAACGACGGCAAGAAATTGCTTATGGGCTTCGAAGTCAGCGGAGCAATCGCGTCCGACACGGGAGACACGCTGCTATGGCTTGCACAACGCATGCCCAAACCGTTTGACGAAGTACAGGTGTCACCGAAGAGTTGGTGGTCCAACAAGGAGATCCTCTGCGTCTGGGATTCGAAACGGAGTGGCATAGGAAAGCTAATACGTCTGGATCTCACGACTGGACAAGTTAGCACCACGGCGTCTTTCTTGCCCATTCCCGAAACAGCAACCGAAGATGTCGTCGGCGTTGATATAAAAAGCCGCTACATTCTGATCCAGCACGGCGAAAGATCCGAATTGTTCAGGCGAACCGGTGAGTTACTTCAGACTTGGCATGCAGGAGCAAGACTGCGCCTATTTATCTGAAATTCTAGTTTTGCCTTTGTAGATCGTTAGTAGACGTTTCATCCGATGGTTTCGTCAAGAGGGCGGGTATCTCCGCGCCGATGTTCCTCGCTGGCTTCGCGAGCAAGGGAACGCAGGAGTTCAGGGCGTTCACGCAACTTCCCGGCCCAGGTCTCTTCATCGTCCAAAGATTCCAGGATCTGCATCGCAATCGCGTTCTGCTCCTCTTCGGAGAGAACTTCGATTCGGCGCAAAGCCTTCTGAAGCAGGCCCGTCATGATCCTACGGTAGCGCAATTTTGAGGAGGCCCTCTATACTTCATAAAAGGAGTCTTTTTGTCCCTCGAAGACGATCTATTAGAGCAACGCGTCAAACGCGCGGCGGAAATTGAGGCGCTCGGGTTCCGGGCGTACGGGCAGCGGTTCGATTTTACGCACACGATACCGGAGATCCTGGCGGCGGAAAGCGCGAAGACCGCCGAAGAGTTGACGGCGGCGAAACCGCAGGTCCGCATCGCCGGGCGAATTCAGACCATGCGGCGCATGGGGAAGGCCGGCTTCTTCCACCTGATGCAGCGCGGCGAGCGACTGCAGGTCTATGTGCGCAGCGACGCCGTCAATGAGCGCGAGTATGCGCTCTACCAATTGCTCGACATCGGCGACATCGTGGGCGTCGAAGGTTATCTGTTCCGCACACGCACCGGCGAGTTGAGTGTGCACGCGGAGAAGCTCACCTTCCTTTCGAAGATCCTGCTGGGACTGCCGGAGAAGTGGCACGGGCTCGAAGACGTTGAGATCCGCTACCGCCAGCGCTACCTGGATCTGATTGCGAATCCGGAATCGCAAAAAGTCTTTGTGACGCGGGCGCGTATCATTTCATCCTTGCGGCGGCAACTCGAAGAGCGCGGCTTTGTAGAAGTAGAGACGCCCATGATGCAGCCGCTCTATGGCGGCGCGACGGCGCGGCCGTTCGTCACGCACCACAATACGCTCGACATGGATCTGTATCTGCGCATCGCGCCGGAATTGTATTTGAAGCGCTTGATCGTCGGCGGCCTGGAGCGCGTCTACGAGATCAATCGTAATTTCCGGAACGAAGGCGTCTCGACGCAGCACAATCCGGAGTTCACCATGTTGGAGTTTTATCAGGCCTATACGGACTATCAGTGCCTGATGGATTTCACGTGCGATTTTTTAAAGCAGACGGCAATGGATGCGACCGGCTCGGCGGTGGTTGAGTGGCAAGGCCATACGTTAGACTTCGGAAACGTCCGCCGCGTTTCCATGCAGGAAGCGGTAGGCGCCGAAGTGCCCTTGCGCGGGCACGCCTTGGTCGAGGCCTTTGAGCGTAAAGTGGAGCCGACGCTGATCGAGCCCACCATCATCTACGACTACCCGGTAGAGGTTTCGCCGCTGTCGAAACTGAAGCCAAGCGATCCAGCGTTCGTCGAGCGCTTCGAGATCTACGCGGCCGGCATGGAAATTGGCAACGCTTATACCGAGCTAAACGACCCGCAGGAGCAGCGCCGCCGCTTCGAAGCGCAGTTAGAATTGAAAGCAGCGGGCGATGAAGAAGCGCATCAGATGGACGAGGACTACATACGAGCGCTGTCCTACGGCATGCCACCCACCGGAGGCGAAGGCATCGGAATCGATCGCCTGACGATGATCTTGACGAATTCGAAGTCGATTCGCGATGTGATTCTGTTCCCGCTGCTGCGCCTGGAAGGTGAAATCGGACTCGCCGAAAAGCTGCGGCGGGTTGCTCAATAATGGATCGCTCCCTAAATGTTTGAGCTGTTCATTGCCCGCCGCTATCTGCGCGCCAAGCGCAAGCAGGTGGTGATCTCCGTTATCACCGCGATTTCGGTGATCGGCGTGGCCGCGGGCGTGATGGCGCTGGTCATCGCGCTGGCCATCAATAACGGCTTTCGCGATACGCTGCAGCGTAACCTGCTGGGTGCCACGGCGCACGTCTCTATTCTCGAGAAAGAGCCCGGCGCCGGCATCGAACACTGGGAACAATTGGCTCTCCAACTGGCAAAGATTCCGCACGTGAAATCAGCGGCGCCGGCGCTCTACGAAAGCGGCTATATCAGCGGACCCGTCACCGGAGCCGGTGTCGCCATCAAAGGCGTTGACGTGCGTTCCGGCGCGCCCATCGCGGATACCCTGAAGCATTTGAAAACCGGCGCGCTCGACGGCTTACGCGCTTCCGGAGACTTGCCGGGCATCGTGTTAGGTTCACGCCTCGCGGATAATATCGGAGCTGTCACCGGCAAGCAGGTGCAGCTCGTCATTCCCAATGGACAGATCACGCCCTTCGGTCCCCGTCCCAGCTACGTGCGGCTGCGCGTAGTCGGCACCTTCGAATCCGGCTTCTACGATCTGGATGCCAATTGGGCCTTCCTGTCGCTCACGGACGCACAAAAAGCGTTCGATCTCACCGACGTCGTCAACAGCATCGAATTGATGCTCGACGACATTTATCAGGCGCCGCTCGTGGCTACGGCGTCCCAAAAAATAATCGGACCGAAGCTCGCCGCCACCACCTGGGGCGAGCAAAACAAACAGCTGCTGGGCGCCCTCACGATGGAGCGCACGGTCACCGTAGTCACCATCGGCTTAATACAACTAGTCGCGGCCCTGAACATTCTGATCACGCTGGTGATGATGGTGATGGAGAAGCACCGTGACATCGCCATCCTGCTGTCGATGGGCGCCAAGGCCAGCCAGATCCGCAAGATTTTCGTTTACGAAGGCGCGCTGATCGGAGCGGTGGGCACCGCCATTGGCCTCGCTATAGGCTACGGCGTCTGTTATTTCGCCCAGCATTATCAGTGGGTAAAACTGGACCCGCAGGTTTACTCAATTCCCTTTGTACCCTTCGAACCGCGAGCCCTCGACGCCATCTGGATCGCCGCCGCAGCCATGGCGGTCAGTCTGATCGCAACGCTCTACCCGGCGCGCAGCGCGACTCGCATCGCTCCCGTCGAATCGTTACGATATGAGTAAATGCCCCAGTTGATTGCAGCTCCCACGCAAATTCCAGTTCCCGGAAACAAGATTATCGACGAGTACATCGGCCGCGTGAATTCTGGCGACACACAGGCGAGCATCGCGCACATGCGCAGCCCCGCCGGCTGGTCCGAGCCAGGCCAGCGCCCGGACTTCGATGAATACACCGTGGTACTCAAAGGTGTGATGCGGGTGGAACACGAAGCGGGCGTCACCCAAGTGAAAGCCGGCCAAGCCATCATCGCGCGCAAGGGCGAGTGGGTTCGCTACAGCACTCCCGATGGCGCCGAATACATGGCGATCTGCGTTCCGGCGTTCACGCCGGATACAGTACACCGCGACGCTTGACGCTACTGCTTTTCGTAAACCTGCGTGCTGCTGTAGTCCACGCCGTCGATCGAGCCCTTCGTAGTCATAGTAAGAATCTTGCCGCCGCCTGAAATTTTCATCGTTACATTTTCGGCGACCTGCCCCTTGACCTTGCCGGTGCGCTCCACGGTATTGGCGTCCACGCGCTTCAAGGCCACCAAATCCAGTTGCGAGCCCTCAATCGGCACATCCTTGCTGTCGTACTTCGCCGTGAAATTAATCTCCGTAGTGCTGCCGTTGCCCTGCACGGTCTTCTGATTGAAACTCACCCCGCCATCCTTGGCTTCAAACGAAAGCGACCGGCTCAGGAGCGCGGTATCCGGCTCGAAACTCGACTTGCCGCGGTCCAGCACCCAATTGCCGAGCAGCGAGTCCTTGGCCTGGCCATACGCCGCCACCGCAAGCAGGACGAAAGCGAGGAGGCTCACCCAGTTACGTAGAAAGTGTTTCATAGTGTCATATCGTTTCACGGGCAACGCCGCGAAAGCAAGTGACAGACGGCTTATTGCAGCTTGCCGAAGTTCATGGTCAGGCCGACTACCAGCTGACGGTCCGGATTGCCGCCCGCCAGGCCGAAGCGCTGGCCCGTGAAATCGACGGCCACTCGCTCCGTGATCTGGTATTCAATGCCCGCAAACCCGGCCCAGGTGCGTTCGACGCCTGTGGATCGTTCATAAACCGCGTTGACGTGCGGTGTCAGATGGCCCCACGCCCCGGAAGCAGCCAGACGGCGGCCGAAGCCCACGCCAAAATCCCAAGTCCCGACCGGGTTGTTGGGAGACGGCGAAGTGGCCGCCGTCCAACTCATGGTGGCTCCCATGCTGTTGCGACCCACGTCGTAGCGCGCAATCGCGGTAGCTCCCAGGCGCGCGCCGGATTCGCCACGTAGAAAGAAGGTGGCAGCGGGCTGGATGGCGATGTCCAGTTTCTCCCCATCGCGCAGCACCGCGTTGGCGGCGAAGGTCACGCGATCGCTGAACTGGGTGCTGCGCTGACCGGCCTGTGCCACGCTGTCAATTGAATCGAACGCCGCGCTGTATTCGGTACGGCCCCACAGAATGCTTTTACCCATGGGCGTGTACTTAATGATGGAGGGCATGCTGAAGTTGCCGCTCGAGTAGGAATACAAGTTGTCCCATTCCGCTTCGACGGTGCCCGGCTCCGTGATCAGCGTGTTTACGTGCAGCCGCTTGCGGAGAGTAATGTTAGACGTCCCGCGCGGTCCCGTGATCAAGCGGTCGAGCAACGCCGCATGCCCCGGCGGGGCGAACAACCACAGCAGTCCGCAGACCGCCCAGCGCCCACGACGCGATTGACACCCCCTTAGCGGCGACACTATCATGATTATCGGCGGTTGCCACAGGGCGCCGCTCACCAGACTAAACCAAACGGAGCTGCTAACCAGACAGGGCTCTCATTCGTCCAATTAATTCCATATGATCACAGTCGAAGGATTGACCAAGCGCTACGCCAACCATGTCGCCGTCGACAACATCTCTTTCAAGGTAGAAAGAGGGCAAATCGTCGGCTTCCTGGGCCCCAATGGGGCTGGCAAGACCACTACCATGCGGGTGCTGACTTGCTTCCTGCCGCCCACTGTGGGCACCGCACGCGTGGCTGAATTTGACGTCCTGGAGCAGCCCATGGAGGTCAAAAAGCGCATCGGCTACCTGCCGGAAACGCCGCCTCTATACCCGGAAATGGAAGTTGTCGAGTACCTGGAATACGTCGGCCGCCTCAAGGGGGTGCCCAAGGACAGCCTGGCTCGGCGCGTCGACGAAGCGGCCCAGAAGTGCTCCGTGGGCGACGTGAAAAATAGGCTGATCGGCAAGTTGTCCAAAGGCTACCGCCAACGCGTCGGCCTCGCCCAGGCGATTATTCATAATCCGGATGTGCTGATCCTCGATGAACCCACTTCCGGCCTGGACCCGCAGCAGATCATCGAAACCCGCGACCTGATCAAAGGCCTGGCGGGCGACCACACCATCATTCTTTCGACGCACATTCTTCCCGAAGTGGAGCAGTTGTGCGAACGCGTCATCATTATCGCCAAAGGCAAGCTGGTGGCCACCGACACGGTTCAAAACCTCACCAGCCGCCTGCGCGGAGCCGAAACCGTGGCCGTCGAAATCGCCGCGCGTAACGGAGTGGTTCTCAGTGCACCCGAGATTCAGGAGCGCCTGGAACGCGTCGAAGGCGTCAGCCGCGTGCTGGCGCGTGATTCGCGTGACGGCAATCTGGCGTTCATGGTGGAGAGCCAGCAAGGCCAGCACGTCCGCCCCGAACTGGCGCGCGCCGTCGTCGAAGGCGGCTGGAACCTGAATGAGCTGCACGCAGTGGGCTTAAGCCTGGAAGAAATCTTCCTCGAATTGACCGGCACGCCGAAAGCGGGAGACAACTAATGAACACACTCACCATCTGCCGCAAAGAGCTGAGCAGCTATTTCCGTTCGCCGATCGCCTACGGCGTCATGTTCTTTTTCGCCGTGATTACAGGCTATTTCTTCTACGCTTACGTGGTTTCATTCGTCACCTACAGCATCCAAGCCTCGATGCAAGGGCAGAGTGCGCCCATGAGCGTCAACGACCAGATGATCCGCCCGCTGCTCTCAAACCTGGCGGTGATCGGACTGTTCTTCATCCCCATCATCACCATGCGCCTGTTCGCCGAAGAGAAACGCACCGGCACTTTCGAACTGTTGGCCACGTCTCCAGTGCTCGACATGGAAATCATCCTGGGTAAATGGCTGGCTGCCCTGGTGCTCTACGCCGCCATGCTGGGCATCTCGCTAGTAAGCCTGGCCACCTTGTTCGCGTACGGTAAACCCGACTGGCGCCCCATGATGGTGGGCTATTTGGGGCTCCTGCTGCAAGGCGGATGCCTGCTGGCGATCGGCACTTACATTTCGTCGTGCACGCGGAACCAAATCGTTGCCGCGGTCGCGACTTTCAGTGTTCTGCTGATGCTGTGGGTGATCGATTGGGTGTCGTCCTTCCAGGACTCAGCGCTGGCAAAGGTGACCGCGTATCTCTCGGTAACCCAGCATTTCGATTCGTTTTCCAAAGGCGTCCTGGATGCAAAGGATGTCCTCTACTACGCTTCCATGATTTTCATCGGACTGTTTTTAACGGCGCGATCGCTCGAATCGTTGCGGTGGAGGGCTTAGGCGATGGCGAATACCTCCTGGATGAAAGCCCGGCAGACCAAGTTCGCGGCCTACACCGCCGTCTACGTGCTGATCGTGGTGGCAGTGCTGGGCGTGCTCAATTTCCTGGCGAACCGCTACAACAAAACCTACGACACCACTACCAGCAAACAGTTCACGCTCTCCGATCAAACTGAGAAGATCGCCAAGAACCTGAAACAGGACGTGAGCATTTCCTATTGGGATCAGCCCACGCAGTTTCAGGCGGCACACGACCTGTTGGATCGCTATAAGAATCTCTCGCCGAAAATTGACATTCACTACGAAGACCTGGAAAAGAACATCACGAAAGCCCGTGCTGCCGGCGTAACACGTCGCGGTGCGGTGCTGGTGCAAACCGCCGGGCGTACGCAGGAGGCTAAGAGTCTCTCCGAAGAGGAAGTGACCGGCGCGTTGGTGCGTGCTATGAAGACCGGCGATAAGCTGGCCTGCTTCGCGGAGGGCGCGGGCGAACACACGCTCGAGGATGCCGACCGCACTGGCTACGGGCAGTTAAAGACGCTAATCGAAGGCAACAACTACAAGACGCAAAGCATCAACCTGCTACAGAAGCCGGAGATCCCCAAGGAATGCACCATGGTGATCGTCGGGGGCCCCTCACGCGATTACTTGCAACCCGCGGTCGATACGCTCAAGAACTACGTCGAGAACGGCGGCAAGGCCATCATCATGCTCGACCCGCCGCTGAAATTCGCCAAACAGAATATCGATGAAAACGCAGCACTGGCAGGCGTACTGGCCACCTGGGGTGTGACTGCCGACAAAGATCTGGTGCTCGACACCAGCGGCGTGGGACAGCTCTACGGCCTGGGTCCGGAGATCGCTTTGGTCAGTACCTACAGCACACATCCCATCGTCGGCACGATGAAGCGGCTGGCCTCAGGATTCCCCATCGCTCGCTCGCTCGAAATCAAGAACGGCGCCAAGACCACGGTGGAAAAACTATTCGAATCGACTGACGACGCTTTCGCCACGTCGAACCTGGCATCGGCCGAGATCAAGCCCTCGGCTTCGGACAAAAAAGGCCCCTTCATATTGGGCGCCGCCGGGACGTTCAGCACGGGCGGTGGAAGGTTCGTAGCGGTCGGATCGTCCAGTTGGGTGGCCAATTCCTATCTGCGCCTGGCTGGGAATCGCGATCTGTTTTTGAACATGATGAACTGGCTATCGGCGGACGAGGATTTGATCTCAATTCGCCCCAAGGAGCCCGAAGACCGCCGCCTCACCATGACGGCGAACCAGATGAGGCTGGCGTTCTATTCAAGCGTGCTGGTGATTCCGCTATTAATCCTGGCCTCCGGTTTAAGCGTGTGGTGGAAGCGGCGTTGACATTATGAAGTGGGGACGGATGGTGATGGCCGGCGTCCTGCTGGCCGGCTTGGGGATCGCCGTATGGTGGTCGAATCGGCAGGAGAAAGCCAAAGAAGGCCAACCCGCCAAGGACGCGCCACCGAAGATTCTCGCGATCAGCGCGGACTCGGTGAAGCAAGTTCAAATCGTGCACCGCGGCGAGGAACCGATCACGGTTCAATTCAACGCGAACGGCAAATGGGAGATGACTTCTCCGAAGCCGCTGCCGGCGGACGCAGTGGCCGTCGCTGCGCTCACCAATACCGCGTCGCGGCTCGACTCGGAACGCGTGGTGGACCCCAACGTGACCGATCTCAAGGCCTACGGCCTGGCTCCCGCGTTGATCGAGGTGAATTTCACGACGAAGGACGGCAAGGCGTCCAAGCTCTTGATCGGCGAGAACACGCCCGCAGGCAGCGCCGTCTACGCCAAGCTCGACGGCGACCCGCGCCTGTTCACGATGGCGAGCTCCTTCAAGAGCACCTTCGACAAAGAAGCCAAGGATCTCCGCGACAAGCGCCTGCTGCCTTTCACGCAGGATAAATTAAGCCGCATCGAAATCACCGCCCAGAAGCAGACCTACGAATTCGTCAAGAAGGGCGAGGGCGAGTGGCAGATCGACAAACCGAAAGCCATGCGTGCCGACAACATTCAAGCGGATGACCTGGCGCAGCGCCTCAAAAACGCGGACATGGACTTGAGCGGCGTCCAGGACGACAAGAAGATCGCCGCCGGGTTCGCGTCCGCCGCTCCGCTGGCGATCGCCAAAGTCACCGACCAGGACGGTACCAAGACGCTGGAGATCCGCAAATCGAAAGACGACTACTACGCGAAATCGAGCGCCGTCGAGGGCGTCTACAAGGTTCCCAAAGTGCTAGGCGATGGTCTCGACAAGCCCGTCGACAACTATCGCAACAAGAAAGTTTTCGACTTCGGTTTTAGCGACCCCACGCACATTGAAGTCATCGATGGCACGAAAACTTCGATCTACGACAAGGCTGGCGAGACCTGGACCTCCAGCGGCAAGAAAATGGATTCCACCAGCGTGCAAGCCTTCATAGACCGCCTGCGCGATCTCAGCGCCACAAAATTCGCCGACTCGGGATTCGCCACCCCAGTGGTCACACTCACCGTGGTATCGAATCAAGGCAAGCTGCGCGAGCAGGTGGAAATCGCACCCGCAGCCGGTGGCAACTTCCTGGCGCGACACGGCGGCGATGCGTCATTCTATGAGTTGGAGGCCAACGTGGTCAAGGAATTGCGCCAGGCCGTGGGCGATGTGCGGGAAGCCCAGCCGGAAAAGAAAAAGTAGTGGGCCTCGGCCTGGTCACGGATCTCTACCAGCTCACCATGGCTGCCGGCTATTTCGAAGCCGGAAAAACGCAGGATCGCGCCACCTTTGAACTCTCCGTGCGGCGCCTGCCGTACAATCGCAATTTCATTTTGGCCGCCGGGCTCGCGCAGGCGGTGGATTACCTGCTCGACTTCCGCATTACCGCGGAAGAGATCGCCTACCTGCGCGGTATCCCGCAATTCAAATACGCGAGTGAAGCGTTTTTCGAAATGCTGGCTGGATTGCGCTTCACCGGCGACGTGTTCGCGGTGCCCGAGGGCACTCCGGTATTCGCAGGCGAACCCTTCCTGACCGTGCGCGCGCCAGTGATCGAGGCACAAATCCCCGAAACCTACCTGTTAGCCATGATCGGCTTCCAATCCTCCATCGCCACCAAAGCCGCCCGCGTAGTGAAAGCGGCGCTCGGCCGCGACGTCGTCGAATTCGGTACCCGCCGCGCGCATTCGCCCGAAGCCGGGGTGCTCGCTGGACGAGCCGCCTACATCGGCGGCTGCGTCGGCACCAGCAACGCGGAAGCCGGCTTCCGTTACAAGGCGCATGTCTTCGGAACGGCGGCGCATTCCTGGGTAATGTCGTTCCCCAGCGAGCGCGCGGCCTTCGAGCAACTGCAAAAGCTGCTAGGCGAGCGCACGACGTACTTGATCGACACCTACGACACGATCGAAGGCGCCAAGCTGGCCGCGTCACTAGGCCGTCCGCTGTGGGGCGTGCGCCTCGACAGCGGCAACTTAATCGAACTCGCACCCGCCGTCCGTAAAATCCTCGACGACGCCGGTTTGCCGGACGCCAAGATCATGGCCACCGGCGAACTCAACGAATACAAAATCCACGAACTGGTAGCCGCACGAACGCCCATCGACGTCTTCGGCGTCGGCACCGACCTGGCCACCTCGGCCGACGCTCCATCGCTCGGTGTGATCTACAAGATGGTCGAGATGGAAAGCGCCAAACAGCACCGCTACACCGCGAAGTTCAGTCACGAAAAACACACCCTGCCGGGAGCCAAGCAGATATTCCGCCACTCCGATCACGACGTGCTGGGCCGCTCCACCGAATGCATTTCATGCGGCAGCGAAACGGTAGAAGCGCTGCAGCGTCCCGTGATCCTCGCGGGCAAGCTGGTGGAACCCCTGCCGACCACAGCGCAAGTGAAGCGCTACGCGGCCGAGCGCCTGGCGCGCCTGCCCGCGCCGTGTCATAGTCTGTTCCAGGTAGAGGATGCCTGGCGCGTGGAACTTAGCCCGGCCCTGAAGGAATTGGGCGAGACCGTCCGCAAGGAGCACGTGGGATGAAGACGGTATTCTTCGACGTCGACACGCAGATCGACTTCCTCTATCCCACCGGCGCGTTGTACGTCCCGGGCGCCGAAAAGGTGGTCGAGCAAATCGCCATGTTGAACCGCTTCGCCGGCGCGCACGGAATCCCGCTGGTGTCGACCATGGACGCGCACTCCGAAGACGACCCCGAATTCAAAGCCTGGCCCCCGCATTGCGTGGTGGCGACCACCGGCCAGCAGAAGCCGGAAGCCACACTGCTAAGCAAGCGCGTTACAATCCCCAATACCAGGGTTGCCATGAACATGGACGCCCAACAGATTTTGTTAGAGAAGCAGACGTTCGATTGCTTCACCAACGTGAACCTCGCCGGCCTCCTCGAACGCTTCGGTGCCGAGCGTTATGTGGTGTACGGCGTAGTCACCGAAATCTGCGTAAAACTCGCCGCCTTCGGCCTGCTCAAGACCGGCAAGCGTGTGGAACTGGTCACGGACGCGGTGCGCAGCCTCAAGGACGCGGCCTCCGCCGAAATGACCGCCGCGTTTCTGGCCGACGGCGGCGTGTTGACCACCGTCAGCGTGGCCACGCGCGTCCCCTAAACGAACCGGAACCGCATGCCGGAAACGCAAGCGAGCTTTCTGATCGGCCTGATCGGAGCCGGCATCCAAGCCTCGCGAAGCCCCGCGATGCACATGCTCGAAGCCAGCCGGCAAGGTCTGCGCTACGTCTACAAATTAATCGACCTCGAAAAACTGGGGCTGAGCGTCGACGCACTTCCGGAACTGCTCACCGCAGCAGAGCGCCTCGGATTCGATGGCTTGAATGTCACCCACCCTTGTAAGCAAGCAGTGATTCCGCTGCTCACCGATCTGTCGGAGGAAGCGCGCGCCATTGGCGCCGTCAACACCGTAGTCTTGCGGAACGGAATACGCACCGGGCACAACACCGATTGCACCGGCTTCGCGGAAGGCTTTCGGAGAGGGTTGTCCGGCGCCCGAACCGGTCGCGTCGTGCTCCTGGGCGCAGGAGGAGCGGGCGCCGCCGTGGCGCACGCAGCACTGGGCCTGGGAATCGAACACCTGATCATCTTCGATATCGACACCCCTAAAGCCGCTCAACTGGCAACTGACCTGCGCTCGAGCCGGGTCGCCCAGGGAACCAACCTCGCGGACGCCATGGCCCGCGCCGATGGTTTGATCCACGCGACACCCACGGGAATGGCGCAGCATCCCGGTCTGCCCCTGCCCGCCACACTGCTGCGGCCAGAGCAGTGGGTAGCGGAAATCGTCTACTTCCCCCTGGAAACCGAACTGTTACGTACCGCAAAACGCATCGGCTGCCGCACCCTCAACGGCGGAGGCATGGCCGTGTTCCAAGCCGTCGACGCCTTCCGCCTGTTCACCGGCATCCAGCCCGACGCGGAGCGCATGTTCCGCAGCTTCACTGCCATGGATCGCAAGTGACCACGCCTTCCCGCACGCGTTTCCGGATGCTGGCGCTGCTGGCAATCGGCACCATGATCAACTATCTCGATCGCACCGTCCTCGGCATCGCCGCGCCCAGCCTGACCCAGGAACTGGGGCTAACGCCCGCCGTGATGGGCGTGGTGTTTTCCGCATTCTCCTGGGCCTACGCCGCG
>Ga0207694_10002914_pt1 | contig 13769 bp, 37 predicted proteins | sample KBSC34metaG_FD_184353 | JGI IMG/M metagenome (GOLD analysis project Ga0207694, IMG submission 184353) | Corn rhizosphere microbial communities from Kellogg Biological Station, Michigan, USA - KBS C3-4 metaG (SPAdes) (version 2) | ecosystem: Host-associated > Plants > Roots > Rhizosphere > Soil...
TCACTTGTCACTCTCGGATGGTTGATTAGGAGAGCCTCTCCCTCCGCATAGGCTTACTTCAGGTCGTCTGTTCATCACAGTGCCCCTGCTGGGAACTGCCCCCAGTGTGAAGGGAGAGGCTCATAGCTCTTCCGATAGTTGGAACGGTTCTACTCCGGCTCGACGTCATTGAGCGGATTCGTCGGCGCGCCCGGGAGCGGGAGCCAGCCCTTGACCCACTGCGGGCGCTCGTTGAGGTAGTCCCACTCGCGGTGATAGCCGTAGCCGACCATCAGCACATCGGAAATTTGCTCATCTGTCAGCATTACGATCTCCTTGGTTGACAGCGACTCGTTTGCCTTTCTTGGGCATCGGCAGCGTCTTCAGCTTCTCGTGTGCGCGGTAAGCCATCCATCCGACAGTCACGATGTGAATCCCGGCGCTCACGTTACCGTCACCAGCCTGGGACAGAAACTCGTGTATCGTCGGCTCCAGCATCACGTTCACTCGTTTGCGCTTCTCTTTGCCTATCGGCTTGCGGCCCATGCGTATCTCCTGATCGATAGAGATACTATACACACTAAATACTATTTTGTACACACCTTATTTTGCTCACCCGGCTGTGGTTCAGCGAGTATCGCCGTAATTCGGTCGCATGCCGTCTCAATGGGGCTGTACCAGACTGTGTCTGTGGCTTGCTCCTCGATGCCCTTGCGCAGATCGGCTAGAGCCTCCCGCAGCCGGTCTATCTCTTCGAGCAGTGCAATGACATTGCGCTGCGCCTGGGACACCAACTCGTCAGGTAATTTCCTCACGAGTCGCGTGCTTTGGCGGATGGCTTCGATATCGATCATGATCATGGCTTCTCCCACTTCGAGCAGGCTGGCGACCGAGAGCGCACGTCTGTTGCTCCTCCACCGGTCCACTTCGCTTGCATCAGGTCGCACTTCAGGTAGGTCTTCGCCATCCGATTGCGGTATAGATGCGCGCACGAGCCGCAGGTCTCGCCCTTCGGTCCCGTGCCTGGAGGCGCCGCATAGCCCTTCGGTATACCCGCTGTGCTCACATTGGGAGGCGAGGGCGGCACTTCTCCAAACAGGTCGTGGACGACGTCAGTCATCGCTCTGACTCGGTGGCGTGGGGTCGGGTGAACTTTCCTTAGCGCGACGAGACGCTTCACTCATAAATGCGTTGAATGCTGGCTTGGTCATACGTTCTCTTGCAACTTCCACAAACCGATTAGCCACATCCTGTCCACGTCTAGCCTTCAACTTCGGTCGAATTGCACTTATCTGCGCCTGGAGGTCCAACTTCACCTGACCGAGCGCAAGCCTCCATTCGCTCTTGGGCGCGTGCTTCAGGAGCTGCGCCTCAACGCCTTTGAGCTTCGCAACGAGGCTATCCCGTTGCTCCTCTGGTGTCAGCGCCTGGAAGTCGGGGGCGCCGATATCCGCTAGCCAAAGCTGTCGGGCGCGGCGCTGGGCTAGGTCTGAGGCTACTTTGTACATTCGGACACGGTTACACCGCGCATTTGCCGTCTGTGCGCTTCCAATCGGTATTCCAGGGCGCCGAGCTACGCAGCTTCTTCATGTGCTCGTCGACTGCCTTCTGAGCCTGGTTGAGCCGGTTTGTTGCAGCGGTCAACACGCCGCGCGCCTGACTCTCGGCCCGCTCTGCGTCCTTGTGTTCCTCCATCGCCGCTTCCAGCTCACTGAACAGATCGGCTACCTTCTTTTCGACGCTCATGGTTTCTCCGTTGTAACTGGTGATGCGCTGTCCGATGACTCTGACTCACACCCGCACGAATTTAGGAAGGTATCGAGCTGACGGCGCCAGATAGAATTGTCTCCATCCAGAAGGTGTGTCTGTGCACCCCGCAGTAGCTTCACGGCCCTCAGGAATGCGCGAGAGTGACCGGAATTCACGTGTGTGTAATTAGCCCAGTCCCAGGCCTCTTTTACTTCAAGATCCATTGACAGTGGTCCTATACTCGCAGTCGTCTGGATCTACTGGCCGATCGCCTTGTACTCTACAGTTGCAAAGCTTGTCAGCAACACGTTGCAGCAGTCGGTGCCACTCCAGGATCACGCGCATTCCAGCTTGGTCAGCCATGCTCACCCCTCGCACTAAACGGACTTCACGGTGACGCCGACTATCTTGGAGAGTGCCTGGAGGATGTCTCCGCCATAGCAGTTGCCAGAGCCATATCCGCCGTCGCCGAGCGGTGCCACGTCGCTTTCGCAGGCGAGTTCATATGCTTCGGCAGTTTCATCCTCGGGAACCTCGTCAGGGTCCTTGCTGTAAAGCGTCCAGCAATCGTTATCGACCACGGCCACACAGCCGGGGTTAGCCTTGATAATCTCTACAAGGTCTTTGCCATTCTTCTTCGCCATATGCTTACCTGTCAGTTGGATTGCCGGAGGATGTAAACGCTAGTCGCATGGTCTCGCGGATCGGCTGCCTATACATGGCAGGTGTGTCGCCAGGCGTCGGGTGACCCTCGCAGTTCGTGCAGACAAACTTGATCTGTCTGGCACGATCGAACAGATAGCCACTCCCGCGGCAGCTCGGGCACTTCCCTGGCTTACTCATGCGGAGCTCCGGAGTGCTGTGGAGCGTTTCTTATGGTCGCCATACGAAATCGCCCTTGTTCTCGCGGATCACGACTTCCTCGGCCTTGCACCTGCATTCCTTCCCGACCAGCCCTTCGGCGACCGGTCGCCAAAAGTTGCGCACCACGCCGTTAGGAACATGGTTGTCTTCTTCGGCGCCGTCGAGCCCGAACTCAGCCAAAACCCACTTCGCTTCGTTCGTATCGAGCCTGTCGGGCTTGTAGATGCCACCGGGCCAGGTCGCCTTGCTGCAGCTCAGGTGATACTCGGGACCGTTGGATGAGCCGTCCTTGTCCCTGGCGACCTCTACGGCACTGAGCACGCTGATGTTGTAGGCGTAGTGGCTCCAGCCTTCCAGAGGGTAGCCCTCACGCGCGGCAGGTAGGCCGCTCACGTCGATCTGGAACCACTGGTTACGCGCCTGGTTGAACGGGCGCAGCGGCTTAATGATGGACTCGACCATGTTAATTTTCACTCCCCGTTTTGAGGCGCCGACTTGCCCAACTGTGAGCGTGGCTGATCCCACGGTTTGTCGTGCGGAATCTCGATCGTCTGCCCGCAGACGATCTTGTACGGTCGCTTAGACTGCAGTTCTGCTTCCCACTGCGCGTAGATATCTCGCGGATCTGCGCCTGGCTTGGCCATCGTCCTGACAGAGTTCAGGTTAGTAATAACTAGGCACCCTGTGCGCGCAGCAACGAGACACATCTCCTGGATGATGTCCCTCACATCGTAGCCCGGACCGGCTTCTACTTCGAGTGTTAAAAGTGTCATGTCTCGCTCTCCGGTGCTTTTGCGGCATCGATGCTATCCGCAATGCACGCTGTCGCAGCCGATATGATCGCAGCCGGAATGGAATAGGTAAGCGGGTAATTCACCTCGATTTTCATCGTCACACCGGGAGCGAGTGTTACGTCCCAGGCCATTACGCTCGACGCCTTGTACTTCCGAAGAATGCCGATCAACTCAGCATCGACGGCATCTATTTCAACTTTCATGCTCATCGCTTACCGTCCCCGTTCACGTGTGAGCCGGACACGGCCCGGCCGCTGGAGAATCACAGGTGCACACTGGGGCTTTCACCGGTTTGCACTGCGGGTGTTTTCGATAGTAGTGACAGCCGTGACACATGCAGCCAATGGGATGGCCGTCTATGATCGGCTTCTCTGGCGCGATTCGAACACCGGCCGGTTCCACAGTAACTCTCGTGATGATGCCGTCTGGCATGAACGATATTTCCCGTGTGGCGCCATGAACCGATTGGGACTCGCAGGCGTCGCACTTCTCAGTGAAGAGAACGGCATGGATGCAACGTAGTTCGGTTGCGAGGACAGGGCGGCTCGCTGTCGTCTCGACCGGCAAGCATGCCGTCAGCCAGTCGCGGAGTGCGAGGACTTTCGACTCATCGAGCCACCCATCGTTGATCCAGACTTGTCCCCTATACTTCAGGTAAGTGCCTGCGGGATCTCCCAAGCCGTCCTCGATCTTCGCAAGCTCATCTCCATCCACGACGAGTGGTTGGATCATTCGCGCCGGCATCAGCATTGTTTTGCAGGTCTCGCAAGTGACATCGTCAGCCTTAATAGACGATATCGGACCTACCTCCGCTGCAGCACATAGCGTCTTACCGCACCAACCTGCGTAGAAGTGGACTACCTGTTTTGAGGTCCGAGCGCCGGTTTCGGGAGATATAGACACCCCATCGCTTGTGGTGGTTTTGCCGTGACTGCTAGCACTAACAGCGCCGCTCACCGCAGTGGCGTTTCCACCAGCGCTCGAATTACTGTTGCTCTGAGTCTCAGATAGGTCATTAGGCATGCTGAGGCAATGGCCCGCACCAGCGCAGGTAGTAGGCGACGAGCAGCCGCTACGCCAAACACACATCGGTTCCTTGGTCATGGTGTATACCTCTGACGGTATAGAAACCTAACGCCGCAACAGGGGCACGGGCAATGGATTCCTCGACACTCGGGACCCAATTGTCTCCACGTCAGGCGCACATGCGCATAGAAGGCGAACGCTTTGCCTATCTGGTCCGATGTCCGGTTCATGTTGACTGCCTCGGCAGCAAAGACCTCAGGAAATCGACCTCCGCTTGAGCGGCAGCTCGCGCGACATCGGTCAACGCGACTCTTTCACCCTTGCAGGATGCGCAGCCGCAGCCACTTACATCAGGTTCTTTCAATCGCATCCACTGACTTTGATATGGAGTGTCAGAGCAATTTGCGTAGCCAGTTCTTTCTGCAACCGGACAGCCATCACAGCCCAAATTTGGGTACTTTTGACACAGAGGGCAATTCCGAGCTCCACGGTCCACATCTATGCCGGCGACAATACCTTCCCACTTAGCGATGGAGCCCTTGAGCGCCTCGAGCGTCTCGGCGTCCATCGGAACCGTCTCTGCAGACGGCGGAGCATTCATTTGGCCAACTCCTTCAGCAGGGCATCGGCGTACTTAACAGCATGCCCGGCGCCTGTCTCGTAGCCGATGTTTTGATGGTCATTGGTTATGACAGCCTGCATCGCCATCGCGGCGAACAGCTCGCGCTTGGTGATACCGTAGTAATACTCGGCGATGGGCTCGCCCGAGGCTCCCAGTGGCTGGCCTGGGTATACCGGCTCGGTGCCGTTCGATTTAGCCCAGGCAACGCTATGTTCTTCGGTCCGGTTATCTTCGGTCACTGCGGTCTCTCCAACGGCATCCACTGGAGAACGTCCAGGTGATCCGCATCCAAACTCTTGAGGGCGGCGTTATACCGATCGCTGGCCCACATATCCGCAACCGTGTGCTCCCGGTCGTCGTGGCGAACCATGAACGCCCAGCCGTCCCGCTTCCACGACATGCCGGAGTGCTCCTTGAAACCCACGAGATACGCGACCACCAACCGGTTGAACGGCGGCAGGGTGCCTCTTACCCACTGATCAGTGGACTTGTGCTCAACCTGTGTTTGCTCACCGTTCACCGAGAAGCCCCTCCGGTCACCGCCCTTGGAGTCCCAGGAGCATGGCCACGCGAGGCGTTGACTGTTGCCACCATAGCTGGGTCTCGGTCCTGTAGTGCCTTCTTGAACGCCTCCAGATCACACTTGCAGTGATCCTTCCAAGCCACCCAGATTTGGGAGCCGCGCATCCCCATGTCATCGAGGTCGAGGATGAACATCAGTCCCATTGGGTCCTCGGCCAACTTCATGAGCACTGAAAGTGCGCCGGGGTTGCCTTCGCACATCGTCAGAAAGACTTGCCGATCGGAGCCGATATCGAGTCTTGGACGCTGCCGAACGTCGGGCGGGTAGGTGACCGACTCACTGGCCGCTGCATTTGTTGGAATCATGTGTTCTCCAGTATTAGTTATGTAGATCAGTCACTTGCTAACCGTCTCGGCCATTAGCGCTTCACCCACTCGCCATCGACCCAGCGATAGCCGGGAGTGTCGTCTCTGAGAGCGAATGAAATGGAGGGGCCTTGTCGGCGCTTTCTGCGTCCGCGAAGCGCAGAATTCAGTGGGATCAGTGGCCGCGAAACGCTGTCCAATACTCGGCCGTCTGATGCAGAATTACCGTCCGTTTTTAACGGTATTTCGGGGGTTCTAAATTGGACACATGTACCGTAAATAGTCTTACGGAACATAGGGATAACCTACGTTCGTATAAGTACTACGATTATACTTGTAGTGTGTTTTTTTCATTCTAATTCAATAATTTATTTTTTGACGTCCAATAGATGTCCAAAACTCGGGCCGTCGACCACGAGTTCTTCCTTGTCCCGTAGGTAGCGTTCTGTCTGCTGAGCATTCGCATGCATCAGCAGCGCGGTCGGGTTCTTACCCTGCTTCTTGGCCCAGGTAGCAGCTACGGCGCGTAGATCGTGGATACGAGCGTCAGGGATGCCCGCGGCGCGGCGAGCCTTCTTCCATTGATCAAAGTTAGCCCCGTAAGACAGCGACCGGCCACGGCGGTTATAGAGCAGCGTGAGGGCCGTGAGATTTCCACCAAGTCCCTTGGCACGGTCGACCACGGCACGCAGTTCTGGTGTCCACGGAACGATGCCCTTGGCGTTTGTTTTCTTCTGCTGGAACCGGATGCCTTCTGGCAGGAGATCGGCCCGCCGGATCGCGAGCACGTCGCTGATACGCTGACCCGTGCGGATACATAGATCCATGATGACCTGTAGGCGGGGCCCGGCCTTCGCATAGATCGCCTGATACTCGCCGAGGGATATCAGTCTCGAGCGCTTCTTGACGCGGTGGGGTTTGATACCGGCCACCGGGTTGTTATCGACGATCTGGTTTTCGACGGCATAGGCGAACACCAGGCGCAAAACGGTCAGACAGTGGTTAGCGAGATTCGGCGTGCGCGCGAGACCCTGCTTGATCTGCGCGACGTGTCTGCCCCGGACCTGATCCGGAGCGAATTCCTGGAGTGCCTTTTTCAGCCTTCGAGCGGCTTGTTGGTAGCACTTCACCGTATTCGGTTGCACATCGCGCAGGATCTGCACCATGGCGGTGTCGATGAGGTCGACCATACCGCCCTTCGGGCCATCTAAGGTGGCGGCGTACTTCTCCAGCGCTACACGTAGATCCTTTCCCAGCGGCTGCCAGCGGCCCTTACGGACGAGATAATAGGCGTTGTGACGGTGGTACATGCCTTTTGGGAGATGTCGGTCCTTCTTACGGGGACGGTTCATGACAGCCTCACCTGAGGTTCACGGGGGGCGGGCTGCACATTATGCGTGGCTCGCACGTCCGCCCAGAACACGATGAGGGAACCGTCAGAGCGGGGCTTGGAAGGAATACGGAGGAATTCCAATTCCTTCTTCTGCCAGGCTGGCTTAGTTTTTCCGGTCAGCTCCTTGAGCTCCTGGGCGGTGAGGATGCTCACAGCGCACCTCCGGTGGCAGCTTCTGAGGATTGCGCCACATCGCCATTGCTAAGCGCATCATTACCGGATCGCGCCGCGCCATTGACGCGAACCGCCACATCGCTCGTATCGACTTCCACATGTCGCCCCCTTCGCGGCAGAATCTTGCTCGATGGCCAGATCGCCGGTAGCTTGAGTCGCGCTTGGATTTTCATCCATAACTCCCGCTGAGTTCCGTAATGCTTTTCAAACAACTTACTTCCGTCTGATATTGCGATGCGCAAATCAGGTGGGATCAGATCGATCTGTTCAGGACTCCATACGCCGCGATGGAATCCAGGTGAAACGGGTAACGTGTACCAATGCCCGAGTCGTCTATTGCCATCCACGATGTGATGGACTTCAGCAACCGTCCAGAAGCCCAACTGAGCAGAAACCACGCAACCGAGCTTCAACATCGCATCAATACGATTCTGTTCGTACTTGGTCGGCTTTCCGGTGGAGTGGTTCATGCCGCAAAACTCAGGATCTGATCGGCCACTGAGCGAAGATCTTCTTCAGACCAACGCTTACAGATTGTCCCGTTGAACACGCGTTGAAGGAGAACCTGAATCGTTGCGGAATAGAGCTTCTCGAATCTTTCCTCTGTCATGCTCGCCCACTTCAACGATTCAGGTTCGATTCGAACTTCACCCTTGAGATTGACTACTGGGTAATAGAAGCCTGCAGAGATCGTCACGTCTTTTCGGAAACGGTCGAAGTCAGGAAGTACGGGCTGACCTTTGAACTCGATGGTCTGTGCAGATTCAGACCAGTAGTCATACCCTAACTTCACCAACGCCCACCACTTCCGGAAGAACGCGCCATTGCGCATCTCGCGCGGCTCAACCAGGATCGTTGAGCCGAATTTCTTCTTCTTCAGCCACTCGGCTGCTTCCTCGCAGGCAGGAAGCAAGCCGGTAGCGCCTTTCTGAAATATCAGTTCCATGTCAGAACGTAAGGCCGATTCTAGAACGGAATATCGTCGTCGAAATGATCGTCCTTAGTCACCGGCGCAACTTCAGGAGCCGGTGCTGGCCTAGCAGTCTTTGGTGGCATTAGCCGCAACCCACCGACCACTCGCCCTCCGAAGCTGACGTTGGGATCCACGTAGACCTTGACTTTCTTTCCCACCCACTGGTCGGAGTCATCTCCGAACGCCTTCTCCAGAACGCGGATGGTGGTCACGTTCAGTGCCATGCCCTTGGCTTCCTCGCGGAAGTACAGCACCCACTTCTGCTGACCGTCGTCTCCGGGCATATCCTCCAGCTTCACTCCCCGGATAGTCATGATGCGATCTTCGTCGAAGTCCTCCTTGCGGAGAAACTTGGATTGGATCATGTCGCTTACTTTTGGCATGTCTTGTCTCGCCTTGTCGTGATTAAGGGATCAAACAAAATATTCGTTTTTCGTTCTCGTCAAACTCTTCCAGAAACTTTGAGCGCTGATTGGCCAGTTCTTCAGTCACCTCGACGGCCCAATCTTGATACTGTCTCTGGAGCTCGTGCGCTTCCTTCTGCCGCTGAGCCATGATCTGTGCGAATGTCAGCTCGGCCATGTCGATTTCGCCTTCAAGTAGTCGCTATACCGTACGCCCGCGTTCCAACAATCAACGCACAGGCACGACGCGGAATGGCGCTCTGGCAGTAGCGGGCCAGATTCGAGCGGGCCTGGGAGCTCCAGTTCCGACTCCTTGCCGGTTGGCACCCACTTCTGCCAACCGGCTGACCACTTGAACTTGCCGTCTTTGCTGAGCGAGCCGTGCGGTCTCGACAAGTTGATATCGAGCCACAAGCTCCGGCGTTCTCCTGTCGACGTAACCTTTGACATTGAATGACACCTTCACAGCTTCGCCTCGATATAGTCTGCGATCTGAGAGAATGACTTGCGCTCATCATCGTTCATGCGAACCAATCTTTCTTGATGCTCGAAAGTCATACCAATACGGCTGCGGAAGCGGTCCGGTAATTCGGACACACAACGCGTTACACCGTAATCTTCGCCATCTTCCTCGCCCACGACATCTTTCCATTCTTCATCGTCCCAACCTTTCGGGTTGGCGATGTCGCACAGAACACCCAGACAGCAGAAGCAGTTACCGGCGCGGAGCTGACCGGATGTTTGGTCATACTTACCGCTGCGAAGCGATTCCAACCATTTGGCTTTGAGTTCAGCATTCACGATCGCACCCTCCATGTCGGGCCAAAGTAGTAATCGCATTCGATCTCGTGTTGGACGCGTAGCCAGAAGTCGAAATCGGTGTCCTCGTCTTTGCCCAGCCCGAGTGCCTGACCCTGCTCAGCCCAGTAGCGGGCGAGCTTTGCTGCGTTATCCAAGCACCACTCGTTGCGGTCCAAGATGCGCGAGTTATCGAAGGTGGGCCGCTCGAGAGGACGGATCTTGATGGGGGCCACGGCGTTCACGCGCGCTGCCTCATGACCGGATGGCGCCGCGCGTGCCAGGCATCAGCCCCGAAGATCACTGCGGCCATCAGGCCCGCGCCTACAATCACACCGACGATGAATACGGTTTCCATCTGGCTCTCCCTCGGCACTAGGCCGTGTGCGGTGGGAGAACATTAAAGCATGCTTAAGTCGCTGTCAAGCATACTTAGGAATGGAATTTTTACCGCATCGCAGGATGGAAATTTGCACAGCGCAGGTGCAATGTGACAGCGCTGGACTAAAGAACTAGCGAGGCTGGGGAACCTATATGAATAAGGCTAGGACGCTACAGATGGATAATATCACCTGGGTCGAGTTCTCCAGGCGTAGCGGACCTACCCAGTACGGCGTCTTAGAAGAGGGTTCCTGGGGATGTTGGAGCCTTCCGCATCGCCCCAGACAACCCAATAGGGATCGACTCCGAAATAGGCGCAGAAGCGCAAGAAGTTCTCGGGCCTAAGATTTTTGGTGGTGCCGCTCTCCCATTGGGAGATGGCGGCTCCGCTCACGCCCACGATCTCTCCGAGCTGATCTTGGCTCAAGCTCCGGCTTTCCCGTAATCCCCGAATTCGTTCGCCCATGGTCGACATGGGTAAAGGGTACTGAGGAACCACTGAAGCATAATTGACTTGGCTCTTAAGCATGCTTATCATATGGCGCATGCTGAAATCCAAGGTCCTGGCCTATTTCAAAACCAATGTGGCGGTCGCTGAAGCCTTGGGCATTAGCGACGCTGCGGTTTCTCAGTGGGATGAATTGATCCCTCCTGCCTCCGCGCACGAGCTTTCCAAGAAGACCAATGGGGAGCTCCCTTTCGAGCCAGCCTTGTATGAACACTCAAGTCCTCAGCGTCGCAAGCTAGTGGAGGTTTTGGCCGCCGCTGGCTAACTGTTTGTTACGGGAATCACAGCCTGCGTGAGCAGGTTTTTTTAGGCAACGCGGTTTGAATTATTTCGACGGAAGTTGACGTAATAAGTACTGTATGAATTCAATAACTTATAACAACAAATTATCACGGCGCCTTCCGTTAGGTCGTCTCATGGAAGCAAACCGCTTAAATTCCAGGCTTTCGAGAACTATCGACTGTCAGATATGCCGCAAGCAATCTGCTCAAGACGATAGTCGCTACTGCCAGGAGTGCAACACGACATATGGTCCCCGCTCCGGAACGGGTGCCATTCGGGATAGCTTTTTTTTAGCGGCTCAGCTTAGAGCCGACACGCAACCCCGCAGTCCCGCAGCAATCAACGATCCTCGTTGCGCTGCAGCTTGGAGGGCCCATGCATAGCCTGCACATCCCGCGCGATACCCCCTGGAGCCGACGCAAGGCAGTACTGGTCGTCGGGACCGCCTGCCTCGTGTTCTGGGCGATGGTGATATGGGCCGTGAGGTCAATGTTTACATGACCGACCAAGAGCGCGAGCAGGCGATCGAGAGATACCGGCAGACGTTGGTGGAATCTCCCGACCCCGTGACGAAGCGTATCGCAGCCTTACGGATGAAGGAGCTGATAGACCAGCGCTCACCTCAAAGGGTCGAGCAGATGGAGCGCGAGCGAGGTCTGCGTGCTTCGTGAGCATCAAGGTCATGACAGCAGTCTGGCCGCTGCGCTTATCCGCCTTCGACAAGCTTGTCCTTCTAGCATTGGCGGATATCTCGGACGACGAGGGCCGATGCTTCCCTGCCATGCGCACTCTCACGGAGAAGTGCGGCATGGATGACCGGACCGTACAGCGTTCCCTGAAGCGCCTACAGGAAGGCGGATTTCTCGATCGCCAGATGCGTGATGGCCGCTCGACGCTGTACACCGTTACACCAGAACCCCCGTCTAATAGACACCCCCGTCTAATAGACACCCCCGTCAGTCTGACACCCACCCCCGTCAGTCTGACACCCCCAGAGAAGAAGAAGACTTCTTCTCTTGAACCGTCACCTAACCGTCAGTCACCTTCGCGACAGGCTCGGAAGCCGAAACCGGAGGTCCCCGATGAACCTCTACCGTCCAACCTCAACGTAGAGGCTTGGCACCGGTGGGAGCAGTACCGTAAGCAGATCCGGAAGCCAATCCAGCCCCCTTCGACCGGGGCCGCCCAACGTAAGTTGGCCGCATTCGGGCCGGATCAATCAGCGGTAGTCGAGCAGTCCATCGCGAACGGTTGGCAAGGGCTTTTCCCCGTGAAGGATCAGCCGAAACCGAAGGAGGAGCCGCGCCGTGGCTTACCAGTCCTCCGGGTGTAGCTGGACTGCTCTCGGTCGCCTACGGCGTCGAGGACAGCGTCCAAAGGGTGCGGTGTTCGTCACGGACCAGTGGCGGCAGCGCGTGAACCTGGAGGCGAGTGGGGCCTATGCGGTCTCGATGCCGATCGCGGAGGAGTGCATCTACGCGGCGGGTCTCGAGGTCGTGCTTATCGCCGAACAATCCGAGCATGCGGTGACGATTGCGCAGTTGCTGGCCGCGGCGGGCCCGCGGTACTTGGCGACGTATTTCCGCGGCCGTGGACGCCAGGTGGTGCTGCAATGACGCGCGAGGTGGGCAACACGATCGCCGTCACGCGGGACGATCACGACTGGTTGCTGGAGCTCGGACGCCAGCAGGGGGACTCGCGGATCATGTCGCCGCGGCACGGTATCGCCCAAGGGCTGATCGAGAACTTCCGTCCGCCGTTGTCGGATGGTCTGACGCTTCCATGGGCTGGCGTGAACGACTATGTGCGGTTCATGCCGGGCAAGGTCACGGTGTGGTCGGGCCCCACCTTCAGCGGTAAGACGGCGTTCTTGCGGCAGCTCATGTTGCACGCCTTGCTGAACCATCACCGGGCGCTGTTTGTGAGCTTGGAGGAACGTCCGGACGATGTATGGCGCGAGTTCATGTGTACGGCAACGGGTACTCGGACTCCAACTAAGTCCCAGCGTGAGTGGTGTTTGGACCAGTGGGACGAGCGTCTCTACGTGTTTGATTCAACCGAGATGATCGAGCCCACGTTACTCATGGGTATCATCCGTTTTTCTGCAGAGAGGTATGGCCTAACTCATGTCGTTATTGACTCCCTCATGCGACTCGATATCCGCACCGATGACTACGACGGACAGCGGGAAATGGGGAATATGCTTGGAAGACTCGCCCGACTTTCAAATGCTCACATCCATCTTGTTGCACACCCTCGAAAGACAGCAAATTCCCGTGGAGCAATGGACCTCTATGACATCCGAGGGGCTCAGGACATTGTGGCTCAAGCAGATCTCGTCGTAACGCTAGAAAGGCAACACGACAAAGAGTTTGACGCCAAACTAACAGTCTGGAAGCAGCGCGGCGATGTGAACTGGATCGGAGAGATCGAGCTGTTCTACGACAAGAACTCTCGCCAATTGAAGCTTCACCGACACGACGAATCAACCCGTTATCTTCCTGAGGCGGCATACCGATGAAATGGGACAAGCCAACGGAAGAGCGCGGGAGAGGTCAGCCAGCGAAATTAACCCTCGCTCAGAAGATGGAGCTTCGCCGCGCCTTCCGACCTATTCGCTACGGCCAGAAATGCCGTTGGTATCAAGAGCAGGCTCAGAAGTACGGCTGTTGTGGCCGCGTCATTCAGCAAGCGGTGCTCGGATGAGTATCCAACGCTGGGCCACCAAGACCGATAGCACACAGACAGAGATTGTCGAGGGATTGCGAGCGGCAGGAGTAAAGGTATGGATTATCAAACAGCCGGTGGACCTCTTGTGCTGGGTATTCAGTCAAAGGCTAGGGGAGTGGGTGTGGAGACCGCTGGAAGTGAAAACCCCCTATGGCAAACGAGCTCCCAAGCCGCGCGTGAGGAACGATCAAAAGGCTCAACAAA
>Ga0207694_10002918_pt1 | contig 13762 bp, 11 predicted proteins | sample KBSC34metaG_FD_184353 | JGI IMG/M metagenome (GOLD analysis project Ga0207694, IMG submission 184353) | Corn rhizosphere microbial communities from Kellogg Biological Station, Michigan, USA - KBS C3-4 metaG (SPAdes) (version 2) | ecosystem: Host-associated > Plants > Roots > Rhizosphere > Soil...
TTGACTGATTCCCTGGTTTGCCATGTCCGAACTCGCCGCCCATCTCGATCGCCACGATACGATTCGCGCCGTGAACTACGCCGACGGCGTCCTGCGCCTGCTCGATCAGCGCGAGCTGCCGTTCACGGAGGCGCACATCGAGTGCCGCAACGCGATCGAAGTGGCGAAAGCGATCAAGGACCTCGTCGTGCGCGGTGCGCCGGCGATCGGCATCGCCGCGGCCTGGGGCGTCGTGCTGCAGGCAGGGTTGCTTGAAGGTGCGGGCGAGCCTGTCAGCATCGCCGCGCTCGACTCGACCTTCGGCACCTTGAACGCCGCGCGGCCGACCGCGGTGAACCTCGCCTGGGCGCTCGCACGCATGCGTGCGACGCTGGCTGCAGCGAAGGACGATCCGCTGGGCGCGCTGACTGCGGAGGCACGTAAGATCCAGGACGAGGACCTCGCCGCCAATCGCAAGATGGGCGAGATCGGCGCGAGTTTCTTCGCCGACGGCATCGGCGTGCTTACGCATTGCAATACCGGGTCGCTCGCGACCGCCGGCTTCGGCACTGCGCTCGGCGTGATCCGTGCCGGTTACGCGGGCGGAAAGATCGCCCGGGTCTACGCCGGCGAGACGCGGCCATGGCTGCAGGGGGCGCGCCTGACCATGTGGGAACTCGTGCGCGATCGCATTCCGGCGAAGCTGATCGCCGATTCGGCCGCCTCGCACCTGTTGAAGTCGGGTGTGGTGCAGTGGGTCATCGTCGGCGCCGACCGCATCGCCGCGAACGGCGATACGGCGAACAAGATCGGCACCTATCAGCTCGCGATCAGCGCGAAGCGCCATGGCGTCAAGTTCATGGTCGTGGCGCCGTGGTCGACAGTGGACATGGCGACCAAGCATGGCGATGACATCGAGATCGAACTGCGCGATCCGGCGGAACTGCTCTCGATCTCGGGCAAGCGCACGGTCGTCGACGGCGCGGACGCATGGAATCCGGTGTTCGACGTCACTCCGGCCGAGCTGATCGACGTCATCGTCACCGAGCGCGGCGCGATACAAAAGCCGTTCGGTCCCGGCTTGGCGAAGCTCGCGGGCGTGCAAGGCTGAGCGATGCGCCAGCTGCTTCTTTTCTGCGTCGGTGGCGTGCTCGGCTTCATCGTCGATGCGGGCGTGCTGCAGATTCTCGTCAGCGGTTTCGCCTGGGACCGCTTCAGCGCTCGCCTGATCTCGTTTCTCTGCGCGGCGACGGCGACCTGGCTGTTCAACCGCAATCTCACGTTCCAGGGCACGCGCAACCACTCGCGCTTCGGCGAATGGTGGCGCTACATCTTCGCGATGAGCGGCGGGTTTGCCTGCAATTTCGCCACCTATTCGGCGCTCGTGCTCGCCTTCGATGTGGATGGCGCGCATCTGCCGCTCGCCGTCGCCGCGGGCTCGGTGGCCGGGCTCGGCGTCAACTATTTCGCCTCGCGCTACTGGATTTATCGCAGCAAGCCGCAGGCTTAGGAATACGCGCCGTACTCTTTCGCTTGGTCGCTCGCGCTCGCGGAAACGATGGCGATTTTCGCCTTTCCCGACGCCGTCCGAACCGTACATTTCGTTCTGTCGGAGTCGTCTTTCAACCGATTGAAATAACAAGGATTTTCCGGGTCGAAATTTCGCCGGAAGAACGCCTGCGTATGGTAGAATTATGACAGCTGAAATCGCCTGATTTCGCACCCGCGCGAAGCGTCGCGCCCAGCAGAAAAATACCGGGAAGAATTCCACGATGGCGGACCTGGCCAAAGAAATCATTCGCGTCAACATCGAAGACGAAATGCGGCAGAGCTACCTCGATTACGCGATGAGCGTGATCGTCGGTCGCGCCCTCCCGGACGTGCGCGATGGCCTCAAACCTGTACATCGCCGAGTGCTCTACGCGATGCAGGAATTGAACAACACCTGGAACCGCTCCTACATCAAATGCGCGCGCGTCGTCGGCGACGTGATCGGTAAATACCATCCGCATGGCGACCAGTCGGTGTACGACGCGCTCGTGCGCATGGCGCAGGACTTTTCGCTGCGCTATCCGCTCGTCGACGGCCAGGGCAACTTCGGTTCCGTCGATGGCGACAACGCCGCGGCGATGCGTTACACCGAGTGCCGTCTCGATCGGCTGACCTCGGAAATCCTTTCCGACCTCGACAAGGAAACGGTCGACTTCCAGCCGAACTACGACGAGAAGGATCTCGAACCGACCGTGTTGCCCGCGCGCGTGCCGAACCTGCTGGTCAACGGCTCGGCCGGCATCGCGGTCGGCATGGCGACGAACGTGCCACCGCACAATCTCACCGAGATCGTCGATGCGACGATCGCGCTGATCGACAATCCCGATCTCGGCTTCGATGAACTGTTGCGCCTCGTGCCGGGGCCGGACTTTCCGACCTACGGCATCATCAACGGTGCGGCCGGGATCATCGAGGCGTACAAGACCGGCCGCGGCCGCATCTACGTGCGCGCCAAGGCGGCGATCGAGACTGAAGACAACGGTCGCGAAACGATCATCATCACCGAACTGCCGTATCAGGTGAACAAGAAGCGATTGATCGAAGCGATCGCCGAGCTGCACAAGGAGAAGAAGCTCGAAGGCATTTCGCCCGACGGCCTGCGCGACGAGTCCGACAAGGACGGCATGCGCATCGTCATCGAAGTGCGCAAGGACACGCTGGCCGAAGTGCTGCTGAACAATCTCTACCAGCAGACACAGATGGAGGTGACCTTCGGCATCAACATGGTCGCTCTCGTCGACGGGCAACCGCGCCTGCTCAACCTCAAGGACATCCTCGAAGCGTTCATCCGCCACCGCCGTGAAGTCGTCACCCGGCGCACGATTTTCGAATTGCGCAAGGCGCGCGACCGCGCGCATGTGCTCGAAGGCCTGACCGTCGCGCTCGCCAACATCGACGAGATGATCGAGTTGATCAAAACCTCGGCGTCGAGCGAGGAAGCCAAGGAGCGCATGCTCGCCAAGCGCTGGGAGCCGGGCCTGGTGCGCACGCTGCTCGCCGCGTCGGGCGCGGATGCGTCGAAGCCGGAAGACCTCGCGCCGAATGTCGGCTTGTCCGATATCGGCTACCAATTGTCCGAAGTGCAGGCGCAGCAGATCCTCGAAATGCGTCTCGCGCGCCTGACTGGACTCGAACAGGAAAAGCTCACCGACGAATACAAGGAATTGCTCGGCGTGATCGCCGGCCTGATCGAGATCCTGATGGATCCCGATGTGTTGCTGCGCGTGATCCGCGACGAGCTGATCGAGATCAAGACGCAGTACGGCGACGCGCGCCGCACCGTGATCCAGGCCAGCCAGGAAGACCTCGACGTGCTCGACCTGATCGCGTCCGAGGACGTGGTCGTCACGCTTTCGCACGCGGGCTACGCCAAGCGCCAGCCGACCACGGTCTATCGCGCGCAGAAGCGCGGCGGCAGGGGTCGTTCGGCGACCGCGATCAAGGAAGAGGATTTCGTCGAGAAGCTTTGGGTCGTCAACACGCACGACACGCTGCTCGCGTTCACGAGCCTGGGCCGCGTGTACTGGCTCAAGGTGTACAAGATTCCCGAGGCCGGCCCGAATTCGCGCGGCCGTCCGATCGTCAACCTGCTGCAGCTCGAAGAGGGCGAGAAGGTGCAGGCGATCCTGCCGGTGCACGAGTATCGCGAAGACCATTATGTCTTCTTCGCCACGCGCAACGGCACGGTGAAGAAGACGCCGCTGACCGAGTTCGAATTCCAGTTGCAGAAGGGCAAGGCGGCAATTTCGCTCGACGAAGGCGATGCACTCGTCGACGTGCAGCTCACCGACGGCACGCACGACGTCATGCTGTTCGCCTCGAACGGCCGCACCGTGCGCTTCGCCGAAGACGAGGTGCGAGCGATGGGGCGCGGCGCCAGCGGCGTGCGCGGCATCCGCCTCGCTGCAGGCGCGCAGGTCGTCTCGCTGCTCGTCGTCGAGCATGCCGCGGAACAAGGCGGCGACGAGGAGGAAGCGATCGAAGCGGCCGAGGGCCAGGCGCTTGCCGAAGAGCCCGCGTCGCCGTCGGAAACCTACGTGCTCACCGCGACCGAACGCGGCTACGGCAAGCGCACGCCGCTGTCGAAGTACCCGCGCAAGGGTCGCGGCATCCAGGGAGTCATCGGCATCCAGTGTTCCGAACGCAACGGCAACCTCGTCGGTGCGGTGGGATTGGACGAAGCACACGAGGTCATGCTGATCTCGAACCAGGGTACGCTCGTGCGCACACGCGCGAGCGAAATCGCCAAGGTCGGGCGCAATACCCAGGGTGTGACCCTGATTCGCCTGCCGGCGGAGGAGACGCTGGTCGGCGTGGTCGCGATCGAGTCGCTCAATGCGGACGAGGACGATGCGGGCGATGCGGATGCCGCTGCAGCGGCCCTACCGTCAGCTGTGGAGTGAGGTTCGCAGGCTGGGCTTGCGAGCCCAGCCCACGCGACGCGGCGATCAGATCGCCGCGAGCATCGACGCTGCATCCGACACTTTGAATTCACCCGGCGCTTCGAGATGCAGCGCCTTGACCACGCCATCGTCGGCGTAGAGCGCGAAGCGCTTGCCGCGCATGCCGAGGCCGAACGCGGTGCCGTCCATTTCGAGGCCGAGCGCCTTGGTGAACGCGCCGTTGCCGTCGGCGAGCATCCACAGGCCTTCGGGCACGTGCTGGTTCTTCGCCCACGCGTCCATGACGAAGGCGTCGTTGACCGCGATGCAGGCCACGTCCACGTTCTTGCCCTTGAACTCCGCGAATTTTTCCACGTAGCCGGGCAGATGCTTGGCCGAGCAGGTTGGCGTAAACGCGCCGGGCACGGAGAACAGTACGACCTTCTTGCCCTTGAAAATCTCGTCCGTATTGACCGCCTGCACGCCGTCCTTGAGGTAGTTGAGGGTGACGTTGGGGAGGGTGTCGCCTACGGCGATGGTCATGGCTCTGGTCCTTTCAGGTTGTGGGTGTCGATCATAAGGCTTAACCCGCAGCAACTTCATCCCTTGAAAAGATTTCGGCCATCCGCATTTTTCTTGCCAGCGGGCAATCGGCCCGAATCACTTCAGGAAAAGATATGACCATCACCCACTACCAGAACTGGCTGCGCCCGCATCACCGCCATTTCTTCGTCAACGACCAAGATGCGAACTCGTGGACGCCGCGCGTCGACGTGCGCGAAGAAGACAATCGCTACGTTATCGTTGCCGATATCCCCGGCGTGGACTCGAAGGACATCGAGATCAGCATGGACAAGAGCGTGCTGACGATCAAGGGCGAGCGCAAGTCGGAGAAGACCGCCGAGAACGCGAAAGTGACGCGTGTCGAGCGTCGTCAAGGTGCTTTCGAGCGCAGCTTTGCGCTGCCGGACAGCGCCGATGCGGACGCGATCACGGCCAGCGGCAAGAACGGCGTTCTCGAGATCGCGATCCCGAAGAAGGCGCAGGCGGCGCCGCGCAAGATCGTGGTGAACTGAGTTTCTCGAAGCCTCGTTGTTGACACAACCCGCGGTCAGCTATGCTGGCCGCGGGCGTTTCCGTTTTTCGCCGTCATCTCGACATGGACAGCCGGACTGCGAAGGCAGGATGCCGAAGCGAACATTCGCGCAGCGAATGGCCCGAAGGGCATGCCGCAGGAGCGGCATGTAATCCAGACCGCCGGGATGACGAGCTGGCGTCCTTTCCAATTGTTGACCGCTAACGCGAATCACGCATGCAATTCAAAGACTACTACGACATCCTCGGCGTCAAGCCCGGCGCGACCGAAGCGGAGATCAAGACCGCTTATCGCAAGCTCGCCAAGAAATACCATCCGGACGTGAGCAAGGAGGCCGGCGCCGAGGAGAAGTTCAAGGCAGTCAACGAGGCCTACGAGGCGCTGCGCGATCCCGCGAAGCGCAAGGCCTACGACCAGATCAAGGCGCAGGGTTATCGGCCCGGGCAGGAATACCAGCCGCCGCCGGATTTCGGTGGCGGGCAAGGTTTCGATTTTTCCGACGCGGGCGAAGGCGGGTTTTCGGATTTCTTCGAGTCGTTGTTCGGTGCCGGCGCGCGCCCGGGCCCGCGCGGTCGCACCGGTCCGCGCCGTGGTCGCGACGTGCAGGCGCGTGTCGAGATTCCGCTCGCCACCGCGTTCAGAGGGGGTAAGGAGCGGATCACGCTGCGCGACGGCAGCGGCGACGAACGTACGCTCGAGGTGAAGATTCCTGCGGGCATCCTGCCGGGGCAGCAGATTCGCCTCGCCGGGCAGGGATCGCCAGGCTCGCAAGGCGCAGCGGCGGGCGACCTGCTGCTCGAAATCGCGCTGGGCGAGGACGGCCGCTTCCATCTCGATGGCCGCGACGTGTTGCTGACCCTGGCTATCGCACCATGGCAAGCCGCGCTCGGCGGCACGGTGACCGTGCCCACGCTGGCGGGCGATGTGGAGCTGAAGATTCCCGCCGGTTCCGACTCTGGCAAGAAAATGCGCTTGCGCGGCCGTGGCATGCCCGGTGCCGTGCCGGGCGACCAGTTCGTGACGCTGCAGATTCACGCACCGCCCGCGCAGACCGACGCACAGCGTAAGCTTTACGAGCAGATGGCAAAGGAATTCGGCGAATCGGCCGTGCGCGTCTGAGCGAAGACAAATCTGATGTGATTAGGGTGGCTTGAAAAAGCGCCGATGCGGATGGAGCGAATCAACGAACTCCATCCGCGCAAACCGTGGTTTGATTCGCGTCGCGCGCTCTATTGCCGATCAAGCCGCCGCGGGCAACAGGTTCTTGATCGCCTGCATGAGTTCCTTCTCGTCGATCGGCTTGGTGACGTAGGCTTTCGCGCCTTGGCGCATGCCCCAGACCTTGTCGGTTTCCTGGCCTTTGGTGGTGACGAGAATGACCGGGATATGCTTCGTCGTCGGCTCGCGCGCGAGCGTGCGCGTGGCCTGGAAGCCGTTGAGGTTGGGCATCACCACGTCCATGAGGATCAGGTCGGGGATTTCGCGCTTGGCGGTATCCACGCCAGCGGCACCATCCTCGGCCGTGGTTGCGAGATGGCCGAGTTTTTCGACGATGCGTTTGAGGCCCAGCAATTGCGTGGGCGAGTCGTCAACGATCAGTATGCGCGCCATGGACGGATGCCTGCCCCCTGCAGGATTGATTGAAGGTTGATTGTAGGCACAAGTTCTCGATTGCGACAGCGTTCCTGAATATGCGTGACGGGCATCACTGTTTTGCGATGTCCGCCACGCTCAAAGTTTGACCACGGTGCGACCAAACGAGCCGCCTGCGAGCATGGTGTCGAACACGGCCGGCAACCCGTCCAGGCCGACTTCGCGCGTGGCGATTCGGTCCAGATGCGCCGGTTTCCAGTCGCTCGCCAGATGTTGCCATACCGCATCGCGGATGTCGCGCGCCGTGCCTGCCGAAGCGATGCCGAGCAGGCTGACGCCGCGCAGGATGAAGGGCATCACTGTTGTCGCCAGCGCGGGGTCGGCGGCGAGTCCGCAGCTGGCGATGTTGCCGTAGGGATGGATGACGCGGGTCAAGCCGGCGAGCATCTCGCCGCCGACGTTGTCGATTGCGCCGGCCCAGCGGCTCGTTTCGAGCGGGCGCTGGCCCCAGTACAGGTCCTTGCGCGAGATGCATTGTTTGGCGCCGAGCGCGATCAGGTCGTCGAAGTGTTCGAGCTTGCCGCTGATCGCATGCGCCTCGTAGCCAGCGCGCGTGAGAATGTCGATTGCGAGCGAACCGACGCCGCCGGTCGCACCGGTGACAACGATAGGGCCCATCGACGGTATTTGTCCATTTTGCCGTATTCTATACAACGACAATCCGGCGGTGAAACCGGCTGTGCCGAGGACCATCGCTTCGCGCAGCGTCAGCCCGTTCGGTAGCGGAATTGTCCATCTCGATTCAAGCCGCGCGTATTGCGCATAGCCGCCGTCGCGGTTCTCCGACAGGCCACAGCCAGTGACGAGCACGGCGTCGCCTTCCTTGAACTTCGCGTCGCTCGATTCGATCACGTGGCCGGCGACATCGATGCCGCCGACCAGCGGCGACTCGCGCAGGATCTTGCCCTTGCCGGTGCCGGCGAGTGCATCCTTGTAGTTGATCGACGAGTAAGCGACCTTGATGACGATTTCGCCGGGCGAGAGGTCGTCGATCTTCAGTTGCTCTATGCCGGCGCGGTAGTTGCCTCGGTCGGCGTGGATGCGGAAGGCGGAAAAATTTTCGATGCTCATGCGTAGTCCTTTAGCTGCGTTCAAACAGAGCGATGCCCGACATGCGCCGCCAGGCTTCGCGGCGCGCGGCCGGCTGGAAGCGCGACAACCAGCGCCAGACGTATGCACCGCGCATCGTGCGGTTGATGCGGAAGGATTCGTCCCAGGTCGAGCGGAACTCGGCTTCGCGCCAGCCTAGCGGCGCGAAGAAGGCGGTGCCTTCAGCGGGGCCGAACAGGAACGGCGCGTTGCCGTCGCGCAGTTTGGGCGACCAGCGGCGCTCGAGAAGCTTGAGCAGCATCGGCGAAGCGAGGTCGGCGAGCCACCAGCGGGCCTGCGCGGTTTCGTGCAGATCACGCGCGAGCTCGGCGACCTGCTCGGCTTCGAGGTAGATCAGCAGCCCTTCGGTGATCACCAGCAGCGGGCCTTGCGCGCGTGCATGCGCGAACACTTCGCGGCGCCGCTCGGCCACGCGCAGGTCGGCTTCGATGAAGTCCAACTTGCAGCGCGGGGTTTCTCCGGACATCTGTTCGCGGTAGTAGGCGACCATCTCGGGCATGTCCACATGCAGCCACTGCAGCGAGGCGGGCAAGTCGAGGCGGTAGGGTCGTGCGTCGAGGCCCGCGGCGAGATCGAGTACGCAGCGCACGCCTTCGCGCACACAGCGCTGCACGATCTCGTCGATGACGACCGTGCGCACGACCAACGGCCAACTCAGCGACTGGCCGCTTGGAATCGAGGCGACGATGGCTTCCCCGCGCGCGCCGGCGAGGCGGCGCGCGTACGGATCTTGGAACAGCGCATCGCGTCGCTCGCTCTCCATCGCGCGGTACACCGCCACCCAAAGCGCGGTGTCGGAAACGTTGCGGATCGGATTTGTCGCCATTGCGCGCTCCGCGACGCCGCGCCGATCAGTTCACCTTGTGAATCGCGCGCTTGTCGACCGCGAGCGCGGCCTCGTGCACGGCTTCGCTCAACGTCGGGTGCGCGTGGATGATGCGTGCGAGATCTTCGGCCGAGCCGTGGAATTCCATTGCGACTACGGCCTCGGCGATCAATTCGGACACACCCGGGCCAACCATGTGTACGCCGAGCAGGCGATCGGTTTCCGCATGCGCGAGCACTTTCACGAAGCCCGCGGTTTCGTTCATCGCGACGGCGCGGCCGATCGCGGCGAACGGGAAGCTGCCGACCTTGTACGCGATGCCAGCCTTCTTCAGCTCGTCTTCGGTCTTGCCGGCCCAGGCGATCTCCGGTTCGGTGTAGATGACCCACGGGATATAGTCGTAGTTGACGTGGCCCGGCTTGCCGGCGATCAGCTCGGCGACAGCGATGCCTTCCTCGAAACCCTTGTGCGCAAGCATCGGCCCACGCACGCAATCGCCGACGGCCCAGACGCCGTCCGCGGTGGCGTGGCAGTGTTCGTCGACGACGACACGGCCGCGCTCGTCGAGTTGCACGCCGGTGCCTTCGGCGAGCAGGCCATTGGTCGCCGCGCGGCGACCGACGGCGACGAGCAGCTTGTCGACGACGAGCTTCTGTTCGCCCTTGGCATCGGTGTAGGTCACCTCGACTGTGTTGCCCTTGACCTCGGCCTTGCTGACCTTCGCGCCGAGCTTGATGTCGAGGCCCTGCTTGGCGAATTCCTTCGCGGCGACCTTGGCCACGTCCTTTTCGGCCGCGGCGAGGAAATCCGGCAGCGCTTCGAGGATGGTGACTTCGGCGCCGAGACGACGCCAGACGCTGCCGAGTTCGAGACCGATCACGCCGGCGCCGATCACACCGAGGCGCTTCGGCACCACGTCGAAGTCGAGTGCGCCGGCATTGTCGATGATGTTCTTGCCGTCGAACTTGGCGAACGGCAGTTCGATCGAGGTCGAACCCGCAGCGAGGATGATGTTCGGCGCGGTCAGTTCGTTGCTCGTACCATCGAAGCGCTTGACGCTGACGACCTTGTTCGGCAGCAGTGTGCCGAAGCCGTCATAAGCGGTGATCTTGTTGCCCTTGAACAGCAACGCGACGCCGCCGGTGAACTGTTTGACGATCTTGTCCTTGCGCCCGACCATCGTGCCGACGTCGATCTTTGCATCCTTCGTCGTGATGCCGTGCACGTCGAAGTGCTGGGTCAGGTTCCAGAACTGCTTGGACGAGTCGAGCAGCGCCTTCGATGGAATGCAGCCGACATTGAGGCAGGTGCCGCCGAGCGCGAGCTTGCCGTCCTTGCCCTTGAAGTTGTCGATGCACGCGGTCTTGAGGCCGAGCTGTGCGGCGCGGATCGCCGCGTGATAACCGGCGGGACCGCCGCCGATGACGATGACGTCGAATTGGTCTGCCATGGAAATTCCAGTGAGTGGCTGTCGCCGATTTTGGGAAGCGGGTGAATCCGATATGGAGCACCGGGGAGCCGTTATCCAGCTCCCCGACGACGGATTCCGCTTACATGCCGAGCAACATCCGTTGCGGATTCTCGAGCTGGTTCTTGATGTCGACGAGGAACAGCACCGCATCCTTGCCGTCGATGATGCGGTGGTCGTAGCTGATCGCGACGTACATCATCGGCGCGGCAACGACCTGGCCGTTCTCGACGATCGCGCGTTCCTTGATCGCGTGCATGCCGAGGATCGCGCTCTGCGGCGGATTGACGATCGGCGTGGAAAACAACGAGCCGAACGTGCCGCCGTTGGTGATCGTGAACGTGCCGCCCTGCAGATCGTCGAGGGTGAGGCCGCCTTCGCGTGCCTTCTTGGCGAAGCCGGCGATCGCCTTCTCGACGTCGGCGAAGCCCATATTCTGCGCATCGCGCAGCACCGGAGTGACCAGACCCTTGTCGGTCGACACGGCGACCGAGATGTCCTGGTAGGCGTGATAAATGATGTCGTTGCCGTCGACCGAGGCGTTGACGATCGGATGACGCTTGAGCGCTTCCGCCGCGGCCTTGACGAAGAAGCTCATGAAGCCGAGCTTGATGCCGTTCGCCTTCTCGAACTGCTCGCCGAGTTCCTTGCGCATCGCGGCGACCTTGGCGAGGTTGATCTCATTGAACGAGGTCAGCATCGCGATCGAATTCTTCGACTGCATCAGGCGCTCGGCGATTTTTGCGCGCATGCGCGTCATCGGTACGCGCTCCTCGGTGCGCGGACCCGGCGGCGCCTTCGCCGTCGCCGCGGCGGTCGCGGGTGCCGGCGCGGATTTGCCGCCCCCACTGATGTAGTTGACGAGGTCTTCCTTGGTCACCGCGCCGCCGCGGCCGGTGCCGGCTACCTTGGACGGATCGATCTGGTTCTCGGTTGCGACGCGGCGGCCGGCCGGAGAGAGCGCATCGACACCGGCGGCAGCAGGAGCGGCGCTCGGTGCCGGTGCGGGCGCAGGTGCTGCCTTCGTGGCGGGCGCAGCGGCGGCGGGAGCGGAAGCGGAAGCGGCAGCGCCTTCCTCGAGGATGGCGAGCACCTGCTGGCTGGTCACCGTTGCGCCGGTGTCGAACTTGATTTCCTTGAGCACGCCGTCGGCCGGCGCCGGTACCTCGAGCACGACCTTGTCGGTTTCGAGATCGACGAGGTTTTCGTCGCGCTTGACCGCGTCGCCCGGCTTCTTGTGCCAGGTGGCGATCGTCGCGTCGGCGACCGATTCGGGCAGTACCGGAACTTTGACTTCGAGCGTCATTTTCTGTCCTTTGTGGAATTGTATACTTCTAGAAATCGTCCAACTTTCCCGCGCGTGCCATTGCGCACGCGCAGGTGAAGCGAATGTTCAATCCGCCGAATAGTCATCGCCCGGCGACTTGACCAGTGCATCCTCGACGAGCTTGGCCTGCTCGGCGATGTGGGTGTTCAAGTGGCCGCAGGCCGGCGCCGGCGAACGCATGCGCCCGGCGTAGTGCAGCGTGTGCTCGTCGCCGATGCAGGCGGCGAGGTGATGTTTGATCTGATACCAGGCGCCTTGGTTCTGCGGCTCTTCCTGGCACCAGACGACTTCCTGCACGTTCGGATACTTGGCCAGTTCGGCCTGTACCTGCGTGCGCGGGAATGGATAAAGCTGCTCGACGCGCACGATGGCGACATCGCTCAGCTTGCGCTTGGCCGCTTCCTGAATCAGGTCGTAGTAGACCTTGCCCGAGCAGAACACCACGCGCTTGACCGCTTTCGCGTCCTTTGCGGTCGAATCGGCGATGACGAGCTGGAAGCCGCCGTTGGCGAGATCGTCGAGCGTGGAGGTGGCGAGTGGATGGCGCAGCAGCGACTTCGGCGTCATCACCACGAGCGGCTTGCGCACGTCGCGCAGCATCTGCCGGCGCAACAGGTGGAACATCTGCGCGGGCGTGGTCGGCACGACGACCTGCATGTTGTCGAGTGCGCACAGTTGCAGGTAGCGCTCCAGGCGCGCCGAGGAGTGCTCGGGTCCCTGGCCTTCGTAACCGTGCGGCAGCAACAGGACCAGGCCAGAGAAGCGCGACCACTTCGCCTCGCCCGAGGAAATGAACTGGTCGATCACGACTTGCGCACCGTTGGCGAAGTCGCCGAACTGCCCTTCCCAGAGCACGAGCGTGAGCGGCTCGGAAGTCGAGTAGCCATACTCGAACGCCATCACCGCTTCTTCGCTGAGCAACGAATCGATCACGTTGACGGTGGCGCCGTCGCGCACCTTGGTCAGCATGGTGATGTCGCGGCCGCTGTTCTGATCGTGCAATACGGCGTGGCGATGCGAGAACGTGCCGCGGCCGACATCCTGGCCGACCAGGCGCAGGTCGTAACCCGCGTCGATCAGCGTGGCGTAGGCGAGGTTCTCGGCGAAGCCCCAATCCATCGCCTGCGCGCCGGCGGCCATCTTGGCTCGCGCCTCGTAGACCTTGCCGACTTGCGCCTGCAGGGTGAAATCCTTCGGCACGTCGAGGATCTTCGCGTTGAGCGCGGCGAGTTTGTCTTTGGGCACGCCGGTATCGACCGCTTGGTCGAGCGAGGCGTTGAGGTGGCGCGTCCAGTCGATCGCGAACGAATCCTTGAAATTCGGATCGAGCGCGGGAATCGGCTGTCCGGCTTCGAGCTTGGCGCGATAGGTATCGATGAGCTCCTGTGCATCGCCGCCGGCGATAACGCCCGCGGCTTCGAGCTGCTTGGCGTAGAGCTCGCGCGCCGGCGGCCGCGCCTTGATGATCTTGTACATCAATGGCTGAGTCGCCGAAGGTTCGTCGGCCTCGTTGTGGCCGTGGCGGCGATAGCAGACGAGGTCGATGACCACGTCGCGCTTGAACTTCGCACGGTAGTCGAAGGCGAGGCGGGTGACGAACAGCACCGCTTCGGGGTCGTCGCCGTTCACATGGAACACCGGCGCGTTGACCATCTTCGCGACGTCGGTGCAGTACAGCGTCGAGCGCGTATCGTGCGGGTTCGAGGTGGTGAAGCCGACCTGGTTGTTGATGACGATGTGGATTGTGCCGCCGACGCCGAAGCCGCGCGTCTGCGACATGTTGAACAGCTCCATGTTGACGCCCTGGCCGGCGAAGGCCGAGTCGCCATGGATCAACACCGGCAATACCTGGTGGCAATCGGCGTCGTTA
>Ga0207694_10002923_pt1 | contig 13734 bp, 9 predicted proteins | sample KBSC34metaG_FD_184353 | JGI IMG/M metagenome (GOLD analysis project Ga0207694, IMG submission 184353) | Corn rhizosphere microbial communities from Kellogg Biological Station, Michigan, USA - KBS C3-4 metaG (SPAdes) (version 2) | ecosystem: Host-associated > Plants > Roots > Rhizosphere > Soil...
GGTCGTTCTGTCCGGCACCGGATCGGATGGCGCCGCCGGCCTCGTGGCCATCAAGGACGCCGGCGGCGTGACGTTCGCGCAAGATCCCTCATCGGCCGAGTTCCCCGGCATGCCCTCCGCGGCCATGGCGGCCGGTGGTGCCGACGTCGTCCTCGACCCCGAGGCGATCGCCCGAGAACTCGCCCGCGTCGCCCAACACCCTCACTTTGCAGGCAGCGGCCACGCTGCGGTCGAACCGGCCGCGGAGGTCGACAAGGGCCGACAGCTTCGCGCGATATGCGACGTCATGTACCGGAGCACCGGCATCGATTTCTCCTTCTACCGGCCGACGACCGTGCAACGGCGGATTCTGCGCCGCCTGGCCATCCGAAACGTCGAGAGCCTCGACGACTACGCGCACCTGCTCGCCGGGGACGCCGAGGAACGCGCGACGCTTCAGCGCGATCTGTTGATCGGCGTGACGAGTTTCTTTCGCGATCCAGAATCGTTCGACGCGTTGAAGAGGCTGGTTTTTCCAGTCATCGCCGGCGGGCGGCCAGCCGAGTCGCCGATCCGCATCTGGGTGCCTGGGTGTGCGACCGGAGAGGAGGCCTACTCGATCCTGATCGCGCTGGATGAATACCAGCGCGACGCGCGCACGGCTCTACCGGTGCAGGTCTTTGCCTCGGACATCAGCGAGTTCGCGATCGAGAAAGCCCGCCGAGGCCGCTACCCCGGAACCATCGCGGCAGACGTCGGCGCCGAACGCCTGGGTCGGTATTTCTCGAAGATCGACGACTCGTACGTCATTGCGAAGAAGCTGCGCGAGCGGTGCGTCTTCAGTTGCCACAACCTGATGGATGATCCTCCATTCTCAAAACTCGATCTCATCAGCTGCCGCAACGTGCTGATCTACCTTGGCGGGGTTCAGCAGAAGATCGTCTCGCTGTTCCATTACGCGCTCGTCGAGCGTGGCTTCCTCATGCTGGGCCGCGCCGAGACGCCCCACAATTCGGAGCTCTTTTCCGCCGTCGAGCACGGCCAGCATATCTACGCCAAACGCCACGTCGTCAGGCGACCGTACCAATCATTTGCGCGGCCGCGGCTCGCGCCTCGCGGGGGCGACTCCCGGGGCGAAAGCGGCCGGGGGCCGGCTCAGGGTGCGCCCGGCTTTAGCCGCGACGCGGATCGAATCGTGCTGTCGCGGTACAGCCCGACGGGCATGGTCGTCGACGAGGGTCTGCACGTGCTCGAACTCCGTGGGCAGCCGGCGCCGTTTCTCGCGCTCTCCGCCGGTAAGGCGAGCCTGCATCTGCTGAACCTGCTGCCGGACACGGGACTCTTCCTGGAAGTGGAGCGGCTGACACAGGAAGCGGCTCGAACGGGAGAGCCCGTGCGCGCCTCGCGCATTCCTTACCGATCCCGAGGAAGCGTCGGCGAGCTCGAGGTCGAAGTCACGCCTCTTGGCACCAAGGAGCGGCCGGCCTACCTGATTCTCTTCGAGAGGGGGCACACGACGGAGACTGCGCCACAGATGGCGGCCGGTCCGCCGTCAGCGGATCCCGGCAGCGGCCCCAACGCGCGCGATGCGCAGATCGCGCGATTGACACACGAGCTTCGGGACGCGCGGGCACGGCTCGTCGCGCTCGTGGATGAACACGAGGCTTCGGATGAGGAGAACCAGCAGATCGCCGAGGACGCCATGTCGGCCAACGAGGAGCTCCAGAGCCTGAGCGAGGAACTGGAGACCGCGAAGGAAGAGCTCGAGTCCACCAACGAAGAGCTGCTCACGGTGAATCGGGAGCTGGAGGCGAGAAACGCAGCGCTGGCTGCCGCGGGAGAGCTCGCGAAGAGAACGGTGGAAACCGTCACCGTGCCGCTCGTCGTCGTAGACGGCGAGCTCGTCGTCCGCCACATCAATGCCGCGTTCGCCAGCCTGTTTCACATATCCCCAGCCGACGCCGACGGGCGGCGTTTCCAGGAGCTGTGCGGCGGCGCCTGGAACACCGTCGATCTTCGACAACGCCTCGACGACCTGCGTCTCGACGGAACGCCTTTTGAGCGCTGCGAGATCGAAGGCGCGTTTCCGCCGACTGGAGACCGGATCGTCCTGGTCAGTGGACGCCGCCTCGAGCAGCTCGGACTGACGCTGCTGACGATCGAGGATGTGACGAGGCAGCGCGAAACGGAAAGCGCGCTGCGGACCAGCGAGGAACGGCGCCGGCAGAGCGAGAAGATGGAAACCATCGGTCGGCTGGCCGGTGGGATTGCTCACGACTTCAACAACCTGCTGACGGTCATCATCGGGAACGCCGGACTCGCCGCCGAAACCTTGGGAGACCGTCCGGAGGCGATGACACAGGTCGCCGAAATCCGGCGGGCTTCCGAGAAAGCGGCGGCGCTGACCGACCAGCTGCTGTCGTTCAGCCGGCGAAAGGTCCTGCAGCCGAAAGTCTTCGACCTGAACCCGCTCATCGTCGACTTCGAGGGGATGCTACACCGCCTGCTGGGCGAGCCGATACGGATCGTCGTCCATCTCGCAGGCGACGCATGCCTCGTGAGAGCCGATCCAGCCGAAATCGGCCGCGTGGTGATGAATCTGTGCGTGAATGCCCGGGACGCCATGCCCGCCGGAGGCGTCCTGACCATCGAAACCGGCCATCTGACGCTCGACGAGGCCGAGGCGGCAGCGCAGGAGATCGCAGCCGGCCGATATGTCCGCCTACTGGTCGGCGACACGGGGCTCGGTATGGATGTCGAGACCCGTAAGCACGCGTTCGAGCCCTTCTTCACGACCAAAGACGTCAGCAAGGGTGCCGGCCTTGGGCTGGCAACCGTCTTCGGAATCCTCAAGGAGAGCGGCGGAACGGTGACCTGCGACTCCGAGCTCGGGCGCGGCACTCGGTTCACCATTCTTCTGCCCGCCGTCCTCGGCCGCGAAACGCCCGTCGCGCCGTCCGGCACCTTGCTGTCGGGAGCGCCACGGGGATCCTTGGAGGTCGTGCTGGTCGTCGAGGACGACAACGCCGTGCGAGGCCTGACGAAGGCAGTCCTCGAACGCGCGGGCTACGTCGTGCTCGAGGCAAGCGACGGGCGACAGGGCTTGTCGCTGATGGAGTCCCACACGGGGACCATCGACCTGATGCTCTGCGACGTGTTGATGCCCGGAATGAGCGGCGGCGCACTGGTGCAACGTGCCCTGCGCCTGCGGCCGGCCGTGAAGGTCCTCTTCGTGTCAGGGCACACGGAGGATGTGCTCGCCAAGGAGGGCATCGCCAAGGGCGCAGCCTTCTTGCAGAAGCCGTACGCGCCCGCCGAACTTGCCCGCAAGGTGAGAGAATTGCTCGACTCGAAAAAACAGGAGCCGTCCTGAGTCCGACGATCGACGCCGCCTTCAGATCCAGATGTCGTTCTTCGCCGTGAGCGCGCCGCCGGCGTCGCCGGTGTTCACCACGCCGCGCGGCTCGATGACGAGCGCACTGCACTCCCGCGCGGCGCGGGTGATGTGCTCGACGCCCTTGGGCACGACGAACAGCTCGCCCGTGCGCAGCGTGACCGTACGATCGCGGAAACCGATCTCCATCTCGCCGTCGATCACGAGAAACGCTTCGTCGGTGTTTGCGTGGTCGTGCCACACGAACTCACCCTGCAGCTTCACCAGCTTGAACTGGTAGTCGTTCAGTTCGGCGACCACGCGCGGCGACCAGTGCTCGCTGAACGTCGCCAGCTTCTCTGCGAGGTTGATTGGGATCATGTGTCGTAGGCTACGTCGAGCGCGATGAAATGCACGCGGCCCGACTCGTCGCCGAATGCCGCGTACTGTCCATCTGGCGTCACCGCCATGGCCGTCACGTGATGATCCAGCGACACATACCCGACCGCACTCCCCTTGATCAGATCGAATGCCAACAGCGTGTCGCGGGCAACCGAATAGGCAATGCGCCCGTTCGGGGCGATCGCGATGGCGTCGACGTCGGTGAGCCCCGTCTCGTGACGCGCGGTCTCCAAGCCCGTGTTCAGATCCCAAACGCGAATCCCACCTCCCTCATCGGCGGCGATGATCCGTCCGGCCGCGGCGTCCACCACGATGTCCACGATGCGCCGTGAGCGGTCCTCGCCAGAGCTCCGGTCCAGAATCCGGATCAGCTCTCCCCCGGTTATGTCTACAAGGCCAAGCGTGCCGAGCGTCGACCCGACGATCGCGACTTCGCCGTCGGTAGCCAGTTCAGTGGCGACAAAGTCGGCCACGTCGATGAGCGTTACCTGACCCGTGACGAGGTTCCATACACCGACCGTGCCTTGCTCCGCGAACACGACGCGATGCCCGTCGGCCGAGATCGCCACATCGGCGTCGGGTGAAATGGTGAGGTCGATGAGGTCGACCTGTACGGCCCGCCGTTCGTCGGCAGCCAGCCAGCGGGCACGAAGGTTCGCGGCGTCGCGCGTGTCGCGGCTCACGAGCACACGCAGTTGCCGTCTTTCGTTCAAATCCCAGACACGCAGCGTTTGATCGAGCGAGAGGGACACGGCCCTGTCCCCGTTGGGTGTGATCGACACGTCAGACACCCATTCCCAGTGACCGCCGAACGTGTGCTCGAGTTCGCCGGTCTCGAGGTTCCACACACGCAGCGTGCGATCGCCGGCGGCACTCACGACCCGTGCGCCATCACTGGTCATGCGCAGCCCCTGAATAGGTTTGGTGTGCCCCTCCAGTGAACGGATTCGATCCCCGGTTCGCGCGTCCCACACGTCCATGATCGGGCCGCGCGACGCCGACACGACACGCGATCCGTCGGCCGACATCGCGAGCATCTTCACCGCCGCTGACCGCGTCTGCGCGGTCGGCGACGAGTGCTCGCCGTCGAGCCGCCAGCCGCACAGCGTCCCGTCGCCCGAGGCAGTGACGAGCCGACGTACGGCCGGCAGGATCGCCACCGCCCTGACGGCGCCTGAATGACCCTCGAAGCAGCGAGTCTCGACGCCGTTCTCCAGATTCCAGACACGCACCATGCGGTCGGTACCGCCAGACGCCGCCCATGTGCCGTCGCCGTCGGCGGCGACGGCGACTGCGGCGACGCTGCGGTCGTGGCCTTTCAGCGCCCGAACAGGCGTTCCCGACACGAGATCCCAGACACCCAGCGAACCGTCATCAGCGCCGGCAAGGACTCGCTGGCCATCCACGCTCACGGCAATGGCATTGAAGACCGCCTGCTGTCCCTCGATCCGGAGAACCTCTTGGCGCGTCTGCAGATCGATCACGCGCATCGAGCCGTCGCCCGCCCCGAAAATCAGCCGTGTGCCATCGGGCGAGAACGCGAGCCCTCGCAACTGATGGAACGTACCTCTATAGAGCACCTGTGAAGTGCGCCGGTCGAGATCCCAGAGGCGGACCGAGCCATCCTCGGACAGCGAGGCCGCCCTCCGGCCGTCAGCCGTCAACGCCACCCCACGTACCGCTTCGTGGTGTCCGCGAAGAACGGCGAGACACTCGCCCGACTCGGCGTTCCATAGCCGCAGGGAGCGGTCCTCCGAGCCCGAGAGGATCTGCCGGCCATCCGGCGTGACGACGACTGCGTGAACCGTCCCGCCGTGACCCTCCAGCACACGCACCGCCCGCCACGACTCGAGGTCCCAGATGCGTACCGTCCAATCGGTGGATCCCGTGACGGCCTGTCGGCCATCGGGCCACACCGCCATCGTCTCGATCGGGCCGGTGTGGCCTTTCAGGATCGCAACCAGCGAGCCGCCAGGATGCGTCAGCGTCGGGTGCCGCAGCCGGACGCGGGGGCGAGGCTCGTGACGCTCGATCGATGCGAGCAGCGTGGCGACGCCATCCCCGTGCCCTGGATCGAGACGGCCCGAAAGCTGCACCGCCAACTGCTCGGGATCGCGGCCAAGGTGATACGACGACAGCCGGAGGGCTCCCGTGAGCACGCCATAAGGCTCGTCCGGCCCAGCCATCTCGGCGTCGCGCAGCAGGGCGTGGACGTCGGTGGCCGCGAGCTTTGCGGCGATCCACCGGTAGTCGAGCAGCAATTCTCGCAGCCGTTCGATTCTCTTCCCCTGCACGAGATGCCAGCCATACCAGCGCCACGCAAAGGGGTCAGAGAGCGCGTACGCATCCGGCCACCCCTGCTCGACGAGCCGCACGTGCACGGCGGAGATGTCCGGAATCTGCGTCTGCAAATGCGACCGCAGCACGTCGTGCATCCTGATCGTGCCGGTCTTCAGATCGAACTCGACGATCGAGGCGTCGTCGAGACGCTGGATCAGATCCTCGGTGTCGAAGGCGTCCAGGCCCCACAATGCTGATGCCGCGGACAGCGGGACGGCTTTCGCTACCGAGAAGATCGCCAGCTCGGAAGCGCGGACGCGGTCCGGCGCGTGCAGCACCGCCAGGCTTGCGGCAACCGATGATGCGACCGCGTCATTACGAGACGACACGCTGGCCCGGTCGAATGCCACCGCGCCCCGCTTGTCGAGCGCCCGGTTGACGTACGCGAGCGCGCCCTCGATCGTGTCACCCCGTTCGATGCGCTCGCGCAGCTGTGATCTGGTGAGGCGGAGCAGGATCGGCCACTCTCCCAGGCGTTGCGCGAGCTGGCGAAACGGCGCGACGTCGGACGGCTTCTCCATCAAACGCGAGGTCAGCATCGCGACCGACTCGTCGCCTGTCATCTCGTCCACCAGCACACGCGCGGCGCCAACGCCGGTCACCACTTGCAGCCGCCGCGTCGTGATCAGGCGGGCGCACTGCTGGCCACCGCGCAGGAACGGCTTGGCGTCGTTGGGGTCCCAGACGTCGTCGATGACGATCAGGCAGTTCTTGTCTTCGAGCCGCGAGGCGAGCTCAATCGAGGCGTCTTCCGCGTCGACGAACGCCGGGCGATCCCCGGTGAGAGCGGCATAGAGGCGCGCCAGCTCCTGCTGCACGTTCGGCCGCTCGCCGAGCGTGGCCCACAGGACGCCGTCGTCGAACGCCGCGACGACGTCGTCATCGTGGCAGATCGCCGCCGCCAGCGTCGTCTTGCCGAAGCCACCCGCGCCTTGCAGCGCCGTCGTAATCGCCAGGGGGTTCGATCGGGTGCGATCGAGCAGCATCGCAACGAGCGCGTCCGATTCCGCCGGCCGCGCGACGAAGTCGTCGCGCAGATCCGGCGCCATGAACGGCACCCGCGCCTCCGCTTTGGCGCTCAGCAGGAACGAGACGAAGGTCTCCCACTCTTTGTCGAGGTCGTAGCAGTGCGCCTTGCGCATCCAGTTCGGGAGCTGGTCGAAGGCAAGCGCGGAGGAAGCCACGCCCAGCACCGGGCATATGCGAACGCCTTGCTGACGCGCGTAGCGCCACTCTTTCCTGGCGACCGCCGACTGCGTCACCGCCGGCGTCATCACCATGATGAGAATCTCAACCTGCTCGAGCGCGGCCGCGATCTGCTTCCACCAGCCGACACCGCCCTCGAGTTCGGTACGGTCCTGCCACAGTGTCAGCGCGGGATGTTCGGCCTGTAGACGCTGCCGCAGCGCAGACGCAAAGGCTTCGCCGTCTGAACGGGCGTAGGAGATGAATGCGCGAGCCGGCACGTCCATCGAGGGCGTGATTGTGTCACGTGGGCCGCAAGGCGTAGCCCGATCGCGGGCGGATCTCCTGGTTCTGCCAGCCAGCGCTAGGCGAAACCACCCAGAGCCTTTTCGAGATCGTCGTAGCCAGTGCGAATGATGCCAACTTCGATCAGAATCGCATCGAGCGCCTGCAGCTGACTTCCCTGACGAGTGAATTCCACATGAACGTGGTCGGTGTGTGGATTTTTTCCGTCATACCTCCGCTTGCCAGCAACCTTCTTCCCAACGCTCCAGATCTGTCGATTCCAGATAGCGTTATCCACACCGATCGACTCAGCCTTTCGGATGATGGCGTCGAATAAACGATCCCCTAAAGCTTTTTGCGACGGGTCAGTTGCGTCGAGATGAAAGTCGAGCGCTCGGCCCTCGGCGTGTGACGACTTGCGGCTCGTCCCAGCCACGTTTCGGTCGTTGTAGATTCCGGTTGCGGAAATTTGCGGAAAGTTGGCCCTCAGAAGTCTCCCGAGGTATGCAGGAGCCGGCTGTGGTCCATTCCAGTTGATCTTCCGTTCTGCCATACGCCCTCCTTTGCCGACACTACTCGGCCCACCGTACGCACACGGGCGCGCTATGCCACAGGCGAACTCCGGGCCTCGCAGGCATCGCGCACCCCGAACTTACAGGCGCGCCGTCTTGAATCGCTCCAGTTGACGGGAAGAACGAGTCTCGAGATCTCGTTAACGTAAGTCGTCGTGGCCGTGCGGGCTGCGATCAGGCTGTTAGCGCCCTCCGATCCTTCAGGGCACAGGGCAGGCGGGCGCTGGATGGTGAGCGCTCCGCTGTTCGTTCGCGGGGGGACCAGGCCAGCGTCTGGACGGGACGGGATCCTGCCCCACGTCAGAAGGCCGTAGCCGATCCCCTCGTTGCCATACGGGCCGTTCAACCGGCCCGCGACGCCAACGCTCAAATGCGGCACCAAGGGATTGTTCGACACTTGGGTCACTTCCAGCCGGCCCATGCCCGACCAGCCGCTCTGGCTGTCGTAGGCCGCCGAGTAGTCGAGCGCCGTGAGGCTCAGATTGAGCACGCCGTCCGCGTATCCCACGTCGCGCGGCCCATGGCATTGGAGCATGTAGTGAGCGGGCAGGCCGTACGCTTCACCCTTCCCGGGATGGAGAATCGAGTCGCTCACCGATTCATGGGCCACGGTTCGAAGTGGTGGTACACGCGGTCCTGGACCGTGTGAAGCGCTGCACCCAAGGTTTCCGCGGCCTCTCGATCAGCCTGGCCACTCTGGATCACTTCGGCTACGCGTTGCTGCGCGGCGCTCAGCAGCGCAGCGACCGCCGCTTGCGCTTGCTCGAGCGTTTGCATCTGTCCGCGCAACCCTCGCGCGTTCGTGAACCCTCGCATCGCGTGAAGGTTCGTCACACGCGCGTCGGAACCCTGATTTTCCGGGGCATCCACCGCCTCGTTGGCGTCGGCCGCAATCTGCGCCACGCGAGTGCTGAAGCCGAGCTCGGTCAGGACCGACACGTTGAGCTGCCCGTGTAACGAAGTGAGTCCCATCGTGTGCTCCTTCCGACGACTTCGTCACGTCCCTCGGGTTCACGCGACCCATCTGTCCTCGGTCAACCTTGACAAAACAGCCACGCACTCACGGCTCCAAAGAGGACGCCAGCAATGAGCCAAGCGCGACCTCGTGTCGCCTTTCCCTGCGCGGAGCCGAACAGGGTCACGCCGAGAAATATCAAGGCCAGAGCCGCGAGGATGTATTTGGCGGCCATTGCCCTGCCGTCACCCCCGAACCGGCACGACGGTGAGGTGGCGAGGTGTCAGATTGGGCAACCAGACCTGATGAGCGCCACCGATGAACAGCACGTTGCTCAAGTCCGAGCGGCTCTTCGCGAATTCCGGCTGGCCGCTGGCCTGACCGGCAAACGCCCTCACCGGCTCGTTCAGCTGAATAACCAGCAGTTCCTTCATCGAGTTGCCGAACTGGCCTGAGATCGCAGCGCGCACTCGCGCATACTCACGATGCGTCTTCTTCAGACGATTAGCTCGTTCCTCGGAGACTCGAAACCCCTCTGCGACCGCTCCGCTCGGTAGCGGGGTCGACTCGACGAACGACCACCACGGCGACACCGGCATGCGGTCAATGAGCGGAGAGTTCGTCCACTTGTAGAGACCGACATGCGATGCCAACAGGATCTTCTCTGGCGCGCGGAGAAAGGCCTGCTTGACTGTCGGAGGAGCTTCTTCGAACCGAAGCGATTCGTTCAACTCCATCGTCCGCCTATCAGTGCATCTGTGCCAGTAGCCGTTGCTGCCGCCACGCCGGCGCGCTGGTGTTGAAGAGCGGCGTGCCGGGACGGAGCAGGCAGAGGTAGTGCGCCGCAAGGATTCGCTGGCGCTGGTAGCCGTTCTTAAGCACGTCGACACAGTGCTCCCAGGTGACCGGCGCGCCCATGAAGTACCGCTGACCAACCTGAAACCGGCTTGAGTTCGCAGCCCACCATTTGCGCACACCGTCAACGTCTGGCCACGCAAGCCCTTCGCCATGGTCGACTGCGACATCGGCGCTCTCCGGACTGTCGCCTAGATCGGCGTCGAGGGACTCCGGCCGCTCGCGCTCTAGACCCGCGCTCGCCAGGTCGAGTCCAGTGATGAGGCTGAACGCCCCTCCCGCAAGCCGAGCGGTCTCCGGTGGTTGCATGAGCCCGATCAGCCAGGGCACGTAGATCGGATCACCGATCACACCAGCGCCGCTCAGGAGCAGGGCCATCCGCTTTGAGTCGGAGACAAGACCCTTAAGAAGGCGATGCGCCGACTCCACGGTGTGCGCTTGTAGCGCGAGAAGAAGGGCTGTGCGACCGCCATCGAGCCGGCCCAAAACCTGAAGCGATCTACCGCGGTCGCCAAGCAGGACTCCGGCCCGTGCGCCGGATGCCCGAACAACTGCCTCGGACTGGAGGACTGCGTCGGCGCAAGAGGCCACCCCCGGCTCGTACCCACAATCACCCATCGCGGTCAAAACCGCGGCTCGCACGCGTGGGGACGGGTCGTCGATCAAGCGCCATACACGATCATCGTCGTCGTTACGACTGGCACCCCATGCAGCCACTGCGAGTTCGCGCGCAAGAGCGTCGGAAGACCCGAGTTCGTACCCACTCCTGGACTCGCTTCGGGAAGTCCACTCCAGCGCAGAGACGAGTCCGTTCCAGAGTTCGGGCTGGGCGGCAGCTCGCTGCATGACGCGGTGCAGCGATGCCGGATTACGTCCAGCAACGGCTAAGTACGCCGCAGAAAACACCGCGCCCGGTGACGTACGGGCGCTCAGCGCCTCGAGCACCACGTCCCACCCGTGCTGGCCCGCCACCATCAATCCATCCAAGTGTGCGGTGATGCGTTCGTCGAGCCTCAGTAGGTCGGCGAGCGTTACCGGACCCGCGACGAGCCGGGACCGTACGTCCCAGAGCCCGCCAGCCTCTTCTGCGTGTTGATGAACAACCGACGGAATAACCGGGTCCGAGACGACTTGAGTCACTGGATTTCCACACGAACGATGGGTGCAACCCGAGCATGCACTCCGGCGAGCGCATTCAGAAGCGCGTCGAGCGCCTCCTCGTCAAACGCAGCATTCGTCAGGTGCAGCCATAGTTCATTGTTCAGCCACTGCACGTCCTGTTCGACGTCCGCCAACGGCCGCGACGGCTCTCGGATATCGGGACCAAATCCTCCGATGGCCGAAACCTCGTACCACGCTCCCAAGACCTGCTCCACCCTTCGACTGACGAGGTCGTGTGGTCGACCTGCAAATTCGGCCATGATCGATACGTCGTCCGAGTCCAACGCCACGTCTGTTGCGAACGGAAGGGGATCGCAGCTTCCGGAAGGGAACGTCTTTGCTGCGGCGTTATGGAAACCAGCGCGGACGACAGCCTGCTCGAGCGCGGTTACCGAATAATGCGAATAGGCGAGACAATTTCGAATCGTGGTGACGACTCTCGCATCGATTCCAGCCAACGCGAACTCCCAACTGCCACTGCTCCCGGCGATCTCAGCTTCCACCAGCTGTACGCGCGCGTCATCCGGCAGGTACGTCGAGCCGCTTAGGCCACCGTGGTCCCCGAGCAACACAAGATTTCGGACCATCTCTTCAAACCACTCGCGGCCGTGGTCATCGATCCACATGATCTCGAGCTCGAGGCGGACCGGGCTCGTGAGAGGCAATGGCTCGAACACGAATGGCGGGAGTGATCTCATCTGTTGTTCCACGCCTGATTTGGCAAATCGTCAAACCGCGCCAACCACGCTTCGACATCGAACTCGTCGTCGCCCAGACCATCGAGGGGGAGTCGCAGCGGTTTGAGGAACCGTGCGACGCCAGGCATGTTGCCGAGATCTGGCGACTTCCGGTTCCGATCGCCCACTGCCGGTACTCGACTCGACTGGATGACGACCGTCGAACCCACAGTGTCGGCTTTCGCGCCAGGAGCAGCCGACGCGAGCGCCTTTTCTCCTCCGCACTTCCGAAACATGCTCTTGTCGAGGAAGTTTAGCCAATGAGCGGTGTAGGTCCGATCGCGCATGAGATCAGCCGCATCGTTGAAGCACGGGTCGAAGGCCAGATATCGCGGCAAGAGAGCGTTCACCTTGGGTATCGCTTCGTCCGTGAATGGCTCCGCATACTTGAACCCGAGGCCGACGTTTCCGGATTGCGCCCCGAGCACGTTCGCTTGGTCGACCAGGAACGAGCGCAAGACTTTATCCCCAAGTTCGTCCACTGCGTTCTCCCCGAACTCCAGTCGAATGAGACTTGTTTGCTCGGGAAAATCGTCGTCGACGTCCGCGGCCGCCATAAACAAAGCAAGCTCTCCAGCGCCGCCGTTCGGCTCCGACGAATACTCCCAATCAAGTCCGTCCGCCGACTTGGGCGGGTTACGCAGTATTCCAAGGTCACGTGCCAGGCGCTTCTCCGTGAGCGGCTTACGAGTGCCGTCCTCGGCCATGTAGGAGGTCAATACCCCCCGGCCGACGAATTCCAGGAAGGCCTCAACAGTTTCAGCCAGCTTTGGCGCGAAAGTGCGAAAGGGAGTCGTAACGTAGAAACTCGCGACAATCCCTGGTCGGACGACGACAAACGACTCGCCGTCATCTTTGATCTTGGTAACGAGCTTTCTCAGGTCGGTTCCAGGCATGCGGTTGCCGCTCCGTTGCTAGATTATTTGGGGCACTTCCAGTTGTGGATGATCGTCGGCCGACGGCGCCGCGGGTTCATGCCTAGCTTCTTGCTAAGGGCCTTGTAATCCTTGAGCTGCTTTCTGAGACCCGCGCTCCGGCGCCAAGTGGGCGGCCCGGCATACCGGTTCTTCGGCTGCGACCAAGCGCACTTGAACTTGAAGTCGAACAACTGCCCGCCCGGCGGCGGCGTTTGCGCGTCGGGCCATAGACTTCCTTTGGGTCGCCATCCGTTCGCAAGACGCGAGGTGGGCTTTCCCTTCAAATAGCCACGCTCGCCGATGACCTTCGGAGGCTTGCCGCTCTTTTCATGGCGTTTGAGTGCGTCTTCGCAGCACGCGTGTTTAGCGGTTCCCGCCTGGTTGCACTTGAGCCGCTTGCCGTTCTTGTAGTTGTTGTCGCGCTTCTTATCGCATCGGCAGGCAATTTTCCGTAGGAACTCCTGCGGCGTCGCATTCGGCATCTTCGGAACCTGAATGGTTCCTGCCAGATCGGCGGTATTTTCGTGATTCTGAAACTTCTTGTCAGTAAGGCGGGCAACATTCTTCCCGTCCATCTTCACGTCGAAGGAGTACAGAATCCATGTAGATTCCTTCATAAACGTGCTGGACTTGATGCCGCCGGCCACGCCGGCGTTGTCGCCATTGGACAGCGAGAACTCCGATCCCTTGTTGGCGATCATCATGCCGCCGTCGGCCTTGACCGTCGTGGTGCCCTTCGCGAGCGTGGTGGACTGTGAGACGTTGGGATACGGGATCGGGATCGGGCCGCCAGGCGATGGGGTCTTGCAGACGTCTGGAATCGTGGCCGCAGAAATCCCGTTACTGCCCTTGTGCACGAGCGAATTGGAAGTGCCGTTGACCTTGACCGTGACGGGCATGGCTAGACTCGTTCCGTGCGTTCCGGTTGGACGAGCGCGGCCGCGCGCTCTCCGCTCTCCGAGCTCGTCCAGAT
>Ga0207694_10002934_pt1 | contig 13701 bp, 10 predicted proteins | sample KBSC34metaG_FD_184353 | JGI IMG/M metagenome (GOLD analysis project Ga0207694, IMG submission 184353) | Corn rhizosphere microbial communities from Kellogg Biological Station, Michigan, USA - KBS C3-4 metaG (SPAdes) (version 2) | ecosystem: Host-associated > Plants > Roots > Rhizosphere > Soil...
AGGGGCAGGCCCCTCCCGCGGGCCTTCGATCGAAATGGGAACCCTCGGAGGGTTCCCATGCCCTCCGGCCAGCACGCTCCGGCGGGCGGAGCCCGCCTCCGCGCTGCCGTTGGAGGTCGAGTTGCTGCGCCTCCCGGGGGCTTGGACCCGCTCGCTGCGCTCGCTCTGATGTCCGGGTCGCCTCTGAAAAGGGCCTTCATCCACATTTGGAACAAGCGGCGCTCCTTGAGATTCGAATTCATGGTAGCAAGGCGGCTTCACGCATGGCACCTGGTAGCGCCTCGTCTTCCGAATCCGCCGACTCCACCGAGCCCGTGCTGGGGGTGCTGGGGGGGAGCGGGCTTTATGAGCTTCCTGGGCTGACCGACGCGCGTCAGGAGGAGGTCGAGACCCCGTTCGGTCGGCCATCGGCGCCGGTCCTTCTGGGACGACTGGGCGACACGCGCGTTGCGTTTCTCACGCGCCATGGGAAGGGGCATCGGTTCTCGCCGTCGGAGGTGAACTTCCGGGCCAACGTCCACGCGTTGAAGCAGCTCGGGGTCACGCGGCTGCTCTCGATCTCGGCGGTCGGATCGCTGCGCGAGAACATCGTCCCCGGGGATCTGGTCCTCGTGGATCAGTTCATCGACAAGACCCACGGGCGCGCCAGCACCTTCTTTGGCGGCGGCGTGGTGGGGCATGTCAGCTTCGCCGATCCCGTCTGTCCGGCGTGGGTCGACGTGGTGGCAGAGGCGGCGGGAGCCGCCGGCGCAGAGACAGCCGCCGGTGAGGGCCAAGGCCAGCCGGGGCTCCCTCGATTGCACCGCTCCGGGACCTATGTGTGCATGGAGGGGCCCCAGTTCTCGACGCGCGCCGAGTCGCACCTCCACCGCGCCTGGGGCGCGCACGTCATCGGCATGACGGCGGCGACCGAGGCCAAGCTGGCCCGCGAGGCCGAGCTGTGCTTCGCGCTCCTGGCGCTGTCGACCGACTACGACTGCTGGCGCACCGACGAGGAGGCCGTCTCGGTCGAGTCCATCGTCGCCGTCCTGAACGCGAACGTGGCGCGGGCCCAGGCCATCGTGGTCGAGGCGGCCCGCCGATTCGGGACGGTTCGCCCCTGCCGCTGCGCGCGCGCCGCCGAGCACGCCATCTTCACGGCCCGCGAGGCCATTTCCGCCGAGGCGCGCCAGCGCCTCCGAACACTCTATGGGAGGTACCTGTGACCCCGGATTCGCAAGCTTGTTCGCTGTTGGTGGTCGGCTCGGTCGGCCTGGATGACGTCGAGACGCGCGCAGGCAAGCGCACCAGCGTCCTCGGCGGCGCCGCCTCGTACTTCTCCGTGGCGGCGTCGTTCTTCGCGAAGCCGCGCATGGTCGCCGTGGTCGGCACCGACTTCCCCGACGCCCACACCGCCTTGTTCGAGCGCCACGGCGTCGACCTGACCGGGCTCGAGCGGGAGCCTGGCGAGACCTTTCGCTGGGCCGGCGTGTACGCCCCCGACTTCAGCACCCGCACGACCCTCGACACGCGCTTGAACGTGTTCTCGACGTTCAACCCCAAGCTGCCGACAGGTTGGAGCGCCTCCGAGGTCGTGTTCCTGGCGAACATCGATCCCGAGCTTCAGCTCGGTGTGCTGGAGCAGACCAAGCGCCCGAAGTTCGTGGCCTGCGACACCATGAACTTCTGGATCGGCGGCGACAAGCGCGAAGCGCTGCTGCGCTTGCTGAAGCGCATCGACATGCTGCTGCTCAATGACGAGGAGGCGCGCCAGCTGTCGGGCGAGGCGAACCTGCCCGCGGCGGCCCGGGCCATCCGCGCCATGGGACCGAGCGCGGTCATCATCAAGCGCGGCGACGCCGGCGCGCTGTTGTTCCACCAGGCCGGGGTGTTCGCGGCGCCGGCCTTCCCCATCGAGAACGTGGTCGATCCCACGGGCGCCGGCGATTCCTTCGCGGGCGGTTTCATGGGCTGGCTGGCCAAGACCGGCTCGACGACGCCGGAGAGCATTCGCACCGCCATGATCCTCGGCTCGGTGCTGGCCTCCTTCGCCGTCGAGGACTTCAGCCTCGATCGCTTCCGCACCCTGGATCTGCACCAGATCCGCGAACGGTTCGCGGCGTTTGCGGATCTCGTGCATTTCGAGAAGATCCGTTTCTAGCTAGACGACTCGGGCGCTCACTGCTGGCGCACGGTCATGTGGGCCGACGCGAACGTGTTGTAGCTGTCGAGAAACGGGAAGGTGAGGGTGGTCCCGCCGATCAGGTTGGCCAGCGCCGAGCCGGCCGGCGTGGTCAGCGTCATCTGCGACGACCCGAATCTGATCGCCGGGAACTCCGTACGCATCGCCACGGTCCCCGCGGTCGTGTCCTGCAGCCAGTTGGCGATGAACAGCCCCGGGTCCCCCGTCGACGCGTTCGTCGTTCCGCACGCCGTGAACGACGGCCCCTGCGGCGGGGACGCACCGACCTTCAGGTTTCCGGTCGTGCAACTGTTCGGGGAGAGCTGGAACGTGATGCCCTGGTCCAAATCCGCGCCGACCCCGGCCCCGGTCAGCTTCGCCTGGAGGAGGCCGAGATCGGTCGCGTACCATAACGCGTAATTGTTGATTTGGGCGGTCGGGTCGGTCCCCGCGCCCGTCAACGAGATGCCGATCTGCGACACGCGCGCGGCCTTCGGACTGTGAGCGTCCACGGCCGTGCCGCCGCACTCCGACACGCGCACCACGATGATCGCGGCGTTATCGTCGGGCGCCGGCGCCAGCGCAAAGTGCGCCGGCACCAGAGGACGTGCGTTTGCCTTGGGGACCGTTCCGATGCCCGCGAACTCATGGCATCCCGAGAAGTCCACGTCGAAGTCCTTGGACGAAACCGCCCCCGCCACCTGCTCGAGCTCGTCCGAAGACGTCGCCTCGATCGGCCCACAGCCGCCCAACAAGCCACCGAAGCCCGCCGCGCCCGACACCAACAGCCATAGTCTGTTCATATACCTGCCCTCCCTCTAGTTTCTTCAACCGCCTGCTGTCCTGTTCACACGTCGCGCCCGTCGACCATCGAAGGCGCGACGACTGCTTCTCGAATCAACGTCCGGTGGCGGCCCGCTCGGCGGGCGCGCTCGCCGCGGACGCCACCTCCTGCACGGCCCTCTCGAGGCGCGCCCGATCGAACGGCTTCTCGAGGACGCAGCACCCGCTGGTGGCGACGATGGCGCCGCTGCCGGGCACGAACGCGCCGCCCGTCATGAAGATGAAACGAGAGCGCAGCACGGGGTGCGCCTCGCAGGCCCGGCGGTAGAGCTCGGGCCCCGTCAGCTCCGGCATCATCATGTCGCAGAGCACGACGTCGAAACGCGGGTCCTCGGTCAACCGCCGGAGCGCCGCCGCCGCGCCGGGAACGGTCTCTATGGCGTGGCCCGGCAGTGAGCGCCGCAGGCTGGCGGCGATGGCGTCCTCGTCGTCGACGATCAGGATGCGCGCGCGCCGGGCCGGCCCTGGCGCGCCTTTGGCGGCCGTTCCGGCCCCGGCGGCGTTCGCCGGCAGCTGGGCGCGCGGCAGGATGATCGTGACGGTGGTGCCCTCGTGCAGGCGGCTGGCGATCGCAATGCGGCCCCCAGCGCTATGGACGATCTGCTTGGCGATGGCGAGCCCGGTCCCTCCGCGACGCCCGAGGGGCTTGCCCGCGAAGAAGGGCTCGAAGATACGCGGGAGCAGCGCCGGGGCGATGCCCACGCCCCGATCGGAGATGGTGATCTCGACGTGGTTCTCGGCCCGGCGCGTGCGGATCGAGATCGTGCGATCCTCGACCTCGTCGGCGCTGGTGGCCTGCGCGGCGTTGACCAGGACGTTCACCAGCACCTGCACCAACTGGCCCTCGTCGATCTTCACGGCCAGACCCGGTTCGTGCTGGCGATCGATGGGGACGCGACGTCGAGCCTCGTTCTGGGCGATCCCCAGGGCGGACGTGACGGCCTTGTCCAGATCGACGGGAGGCGCGGGGCCCACCTGCTCCGAGCGAGAGAACGCGTTCAGGTTGCCGACAATCGATCCGATGCGGCGCGCGCCATCCAGCGCGTCGTCGAGCGCCTCGCGATCGTCGGACGGCAGCAGAAGGGCCGCGCTCTTCTTGATGGTCTCGAGGTTCAAGGTCAGGAACGCCAGAGGGTTGTTGATCTCGTGGGCGATGCCAGAGGCCAGGGAGCCGACCGCGGCCAGCTTGTCGGCGTGAGCCAGGCGCAGCCGCGCCAGCTCGTAGTCCGTCGTGTCGCGGGAGAGCACGATCATGGCCGGCTCGCCTTCGTAGGAGACATTGCCGGCGGTCGAGATCTCCACGAAGCGAGGCAGCCCCTGAGAATCGACCAGGCGGACACGGGTCACGCCGGTGCGGTGCTCGGCCAGGAACCGCGTCCGATCGTCCGGGTGAACCAGGTCGACATAAGGGCGGCCCACCACGCGATCTTCGGTCAGCTGGAGCATCTGCAGGAACGCGGCGTTGGCCGAGTAGATGCGGCCGTCCCGCAGCACGACGACCCCGTCGGGGATGGCCGACAGCACGTTGCTGAACTCGTGGTGAGCGACGGCCAGCGCTTCGTCTCGCTGCTCGCGATGGGCGACGTCGCGGCGCACCGCCACGTTGCCGCGAAAACCGGCGCGGTCGGCCACGAAGGGACCGACGTTGACCTCCGACATCACGCGGTGGCCGTCGCTGGCGCGGCCGGCGATGGCGCCGAGCCAGGGGCGCCCCGACGCCAGGGTGGTCATGGTGAACTGATAGAAGGCCGCGTCGTGCAGGGGGGTGGCGGGCTCGCGAAACAGGCTGCCCACCGTGCGTCCGGCCACGTCGCTCAGGCGATAGCCGAAGCGCCGCTCCCACGCCGCGTTGGCGAAGAACAGGCGCGCGTCCGAGTCGGTGAGCTCGATGGCGTCGGGCGCCTGCGCGATGGCATCCAGGGTGGCCTCGGCCAGGCGGGCACGGCGATCGGCGGAGAGCCCGGCCTCGAGCGCGGGACGCAGGCCGTCCAGGTTGGGAGCCGGCGCGCCTGCCTCGCCGGCCGCGAAGCCGCCGACCAGGACCGCGTCGGCGCCGGTCATCAGCCGCGGAACGATGTCGAGGCCGAGGGCGATCACGCGCTCGACGGAGAGGAACGCTGCCAGCGCGTCGAGCACCCCGGCGTGCACCGCCGGGTCCAGGGCAGGATTGGCCAGAGCCGCCAGCTGATCGCGCGCCAGGCCGGGCGATCCGGCGGCAGGCGCGCCCGGGCCAGCCGCCGCGCGCCACACCGGCGCCAGACGTCCTTCTGGCGCGCCGAGATCGAGGACGGCCAGCACCTCGGCGCCCACCCGCACGCGCGCGTCTTCCAGCCAGACGGCCAGCCGTTCGACGAACGGTACTTCGAGTAGGCCGCCAGGCACTGAACCCGAGATCAAATTCGACTCCCCCGCGCACGACAGTATCGCAATTCGCCGCGCTTGACGAGATTCGCGCACGGCCTTCGCGCGGAGTCGCGCGGTTGATTTCCTACAAATTCACACCTCGGAGCAGCTGTGTGCTCAGTCTTGTCTGCTCCGCGTGACGCCCTCTCGAGCTCGATCCGGGCGGACAGAATCGCGCGGCTTGGATATGCTGGCCGGACGTGAGCCGGCCCGCCGCTCGTCTGACACTGGTCATCTTCATCGCGTTCATCGCGACGTCCGTCGGAGGCGCGCGGACCGCCGCCACGAAGCCGGCGAGGGGGGGCAATGACCTCAACTGCGCAGATGGCTCGGGTGGCCCGCACAAGGGCTCCGCGGGCGCGCCGGTCATCTGGACGGCGCCGCTCGCCCCCATGGCGGGCAAGCCGCTGCGGGTGCTGGCCGTCTCCGAGGAGCCCCTGGGCGACGTCGAGCTCGTCCTCACAACCCGCGCCGGGCGGGTCGAGCCGACCCGGACCGTGCGGCGCCCCGGACCGCCGTCGGCCATCGAGGCGAGCGCGCCCGCCACCGCGGGACGTGTGCGCATCGAGCTGCAACGGAGCGGGAAGGCGATTGCCTGCAAGACCGTGGAGGTGGCTCCTGCGAGCCGCAAGGCCGCGCCCGCCCCCAACGCCGCAGCCCGCGGGGTGGGGCCCGGGACCTGGGCGACCACCCGGGCGTGGGACCGCACCACGGAGGCCTTCTACGCCGCCTGGATCGACTCTCTGTTCGACGCGCCCGCATCGGAGAGCCTCGGCTTCCGGCCGCTCGCTCAGGCCTTGCGCGATCCGAGCCGCAACTGGTTCTACGACTACCTCGGCCTCGGCGAGGACGATCCCAAGGCCAAGACGGCGCTGAAGGCCGCCCCCGACTGCGCCGATCTGCCGTATTTCTCGCGGGCCTATTTCAGCTGGAAGATGGGCTTGCCGTACGGCTTTCGGGACTGCGATCGGGGCACCGACGCGCGTCCTCCCCGGTGCCAGGGGCTGGTGACGAACGAGACGCCCCTAGAGGGTGCGGGCGCGCCGCGCGATCCGCTCGGGGCCATGAAGACCTTCTTGAGGATGCTCGCCAACAAGGCCCACTCGGGCAGCGCGCGGACCGCGCTCGGCGACGACGAGACCGATTACTACCCGGTCGCGCTCACCCGCGAGGCGCTGTTGCCGGGGACCGTGTTCGCGGATCCCTACGGCCACGTGCTGGTGGCGGTGAAGTGGGTGCCGCAGCAGAAGGACGCGGGCGGCATGTTGCTGGCGGTGGACGGGCAGCCCGACCAGTCGATCGGTCGCAAGCGGTTCTGGGAGGGCACGTTCCTTTACGCCAACGACGTGGCGGGCGCCGGCCCGGGGTGGAAGCGCTTCCGCCCGCTCGTGAAGGACAGTGAAGGCAAGCTGGTGCCGCTCTCGAACGCGGCGCTGGCCAAGGACCCGCGCTTTCCGGCCTTCTCCACCGAGCAGGCCAGCCTGACCCGCGAGACCTTCTACGCGCGCATGGGCAAGCTCATCAACCCCAAGGGCCTGGACGCGGCCACCGCTTATGGCGAGACCCTGGACGCCCTGGTGGAGCAGCTGCAGACGCGGGTCGGATCCGTCGACAACGGCGAGAAGTACATGCGCGAGAACGGCAGTCCCGTGGTCCCCATGCCCGACGGCGCGAAGATCTTCGAGACCGTCGGGGCGTGGGAGGACTATGCGACGCCGTCGAGGGACATGCGCCTCCTCATCGCGATCCACGTGCTCGAGACGCTGCCCGAGCGGATCGTGGCCCACCCCGAGCTGTTCAACCTGGGCGGGCGCAAGCCGGAGGTCGTGCGCGCCGAGATCGAGCGCCTGCACGCGACCCGCGCCCAGGAGCGCAGCATCGAGTACACGCGCAGCGACGGTTCGAAGCAGAAGCTGACCGTCGCCGACGTCATCGCGCGCAAGGCCGGGTTCGAGGTGGCCTACAACCCGAACGACTGCGTCGAGACCCGCTGGGCCGCCCCCGCGGGCTCGACGGAGGCGGCCACCTGCAAGCGCCACCTGCCCGAGGACCAGGCCGCGAAGATGAAGCAATACCGCGCCTGGTTCCACGACATGAAGCGCCCCGCGCGGTGACGGGCGAAGGCGTTCTGGCTCCGGAGGGCTCGCGTGCTCGTGTTCGTGTCCGGCCGGCGGCAAGCGACATGCGGATCTCGTGAGGCATCCGGCATGCCGCCCCACGCCTTCCGGGCACCGCGCCACGCCATCCGAGCACGGACTCGAACACGAGCACGGACACGGGCTCGAGAGCCGCTCCGGCGCCCAAACCTCAGCGAACGTGGGCGATCAGGCGGCGCGAGGCGGGGCCGCACCCTTCAACCACCAGCGTGCGGGCGCCCGCCGCGTCCACGGAGATGGTCACGCGGAGGTGGTCGGCGGGGGCGGCCTCGGGGAAGCGGTCGATCCATTCGATGACGGCGGCGGCGCGATCGAAGGCCTCGTCCAGGCCCAGCTCGGCCAGCTCGGCCGCCGACCGCACCCGGTACAGGTCGGCGTGGACCAGGCGGACGCGCCCCGGGTGTTCGTTGACCAGCGCGAACGTCGGGCTGGCCACGTGCCGGCCCGGGATGACGCCGGCCCCGGCGGCGATGGCCTGGGTGAGGGTGGTCTTGCCGGCACCTAAAGGCCCGACCAACCCCACGACGTCACCCACCCGCAGGCCTTCCCCCAGATGCCGTCCCCACGTGTTCATCTGCTCGAGCGAGGCGATCTCGACGCGGAGGACGTCGGAGGGGGCAGAGCTGGCCGTCATGGCGGCGCATCTTACCGTGCACTCGGCGCCTCCGCGGCTCGCCAGCCACGGTTTGTCGCGTAATATCCAGCCTCCTTCCGTGCTCCGCCGACGCCACGCTCGCCCCGCGATCACCGCCGTCCTCGGCGCCGGCTTGGCCTGGGGCTGGGGGCTCCGTCCGGAGCCGGTGGTTCACGCGCAGCTGCTCGCCCCGCCGGGCGTCTCGCCCCGCGTGGTGGCGCGCTCGTACACGGCCATGGGCACGGACGTCACCCTGTCGGCGTTCACCGCCGACGAAGGGGCGGCCGTCGACGCGTTCACGAAAGCGATCGCCGAGATCCGCCGCCTGGAGGCGCTGATGACCGACTGGCCCCACGAGGGCCAACCGCCATCGGACGTCCTGCGCATCAACGCCGCCGCCGGTCACGAAGCCGTGGCGGTGTCCGAAGAGACCTTCGAGGTCGTGGCGTTCTCGCTCGACATCTCGAAGCGGTCGGGCGGCGCGTTCGACGTCACCTACGCGGCCATGCGCGGGCTCTGGAAGTTCGACGACGACCTGGAGAAGAAGGTGCCGCCGCCCGCCGAGATCGCGCGCCGTCGCAAGCTCATCAACTGGCGCGACGTCATCCTGGACAAGGCCGCCCGGACCGTGAAGCTGCGCCGGGAGGGGATGCGGCTCGGCCTGGGAGGCATCGCCAAGGGCTACGCCGTCGATCGCGCCGCGCGCGTGATGCGCGACAACGGCTTCGGGGACTTCATGGTGCAGGCGGGCGGCGATCTCTACGTCGCGGGACAGAAGGGGACGGCCAACTGGATGGTGGGCGTGCGCGATCCCCGCGACTCGAAGGAGGTGATCGCCAAGATGCCGATCAAGGACCACGCCTTCTCGACCGCCGGCGACTACGAGCGGTTCTTCATCCTGGACGGCAAGCGCTACCACCACATCATCGACCCGAAGACCGGCTTTCCGGCCACGGCATCGCGCGAGGTGACCGTCTTCGCGCCGAACGCGTTCGTGGCCGACGCCATCGACGACGCGATCTTCATCCTGGGCCCGGAGAAGGGCCTGGCCCTGTGCGCGCAGTTTCCCGACACGGCGGCGCTGGTCGTGGACGCCCACAACAAGGTCTGGATGTCGCCCGCGCTGCAAGGCAAGCTGACCCTGACCCGCGAGCCGCGCGACGCGCTTTGACCATGAGCACTGAAACAACGAAAACCGACGTCGCTGTCGTCGGCGGCGGCATCATGGGGTGCTCGGTGGCGCTGCGGCTGGCACAGCGGGGGGTGAGCGTGACGGTTGTCGAGCGGGCCATTCCGGGGGCGGAGGCGTCGAGCGCCGCCGCCGGGATGCTCGCGCCGCAGACAGAGGCCGATCGTCCGGGGCCGATGTTGTCGTTCGGGCTGCGGAGTCGGGCCCTGTACCCGGCGCTGGCGGATGAGCTGCGCGACGCCACCGGGATCGACATCGCCTATCAGCGCTCGGGTGTCCTCGCGGTGACGTTCGACGAGGACGGCGAGCGCGCGCTGGCGGCGCGCGGCGCGTGGCAGCGCGCGGCCGGCCTGGCCGCCGAGCTGCTCGGGGCCGACGCGGCCCACGCGCGCGAGCCGGCCCTCGGCCCCGGGGTCCGGGCCGCGCTCTGTTATCCGGACGACGCCCAGGTGAACCCCGCGGCGCTGGCGCGCGCGTTCTCGCAGGCGGCCGCTTCCGCGGGCGCGCGTTTTCTGCAGGGCCGCTACGTCCGGCGGGTGGCGACCGCTTCGGGGGCCGTCACGGGGCTGGAGCTGGATGGCGAGATCCTGCCGGCCGGGGCCGTCGTGCTGGCGGCGGGGAGCTGGTCGGGCCTGGTCGACGGCGGCGGCGTCCCCTCGACGGTGGTGCGACCGGCCCGCGGGCAGCTGGTGGCCATCGAGACGCGGCCCCCGCTGTTCCGCCACGTCCTGTCGGTCCACGGGCGCGGCTATCTGGTCCCCCGCCGAGACGGGACAGTGGTCGCCGGCAGCACGGTCGAGATGGTCGGCTTCCGCAAGGAGGTCACGGTCGGCGGTCTGGCGGGCATCCTGGCGCTGGCGCGCGACCTGGTGCCGGCGCTGGCGGACGCGCCCGTGCTGTCGACCTGGTCGAACTTCCGGCCCTACACCGAGGACCAGCTGCCGGTGCTGGGCGCCACCGCCGTGCGCGGCCTGTACCTGGCGACCGGCCACCACCGCAACGGCATCCTGCTCGCACCGGCCACGGCCGACGCTGTCGCGCGCTTGATTACCCAGGGCGACGCCGGCGTCGACCTGACGCCATTCTCAGTCGAGCGCTTCGGCTAGGCGGCCCCCCGCCAGCGCCGATAGGCGCGTTACTTCGAATCGTCGTCGTCGTCGCCGTCATCGTCTCCGTCGTCGGACTTGTCGTCCGAGTCGGACTTCCCGGAGGGGGCCTTCTCGGCGTCTCCGCCGCCCGACGACGATCCGGCGCCCATGACGTAGGCGAGGTTGACGTAGATGTTGACGTACTGATCGAGCGCGCCGCCCGCGATGGGGCGGCTGTTGTTGATGTCCGCCTTCGTGTTGTGAAAGGCCAGGCCGAACCGCTGGACGTCGACGCCGGCCCGCAGCTCGATGGATTCAGCGATCCGGTATCCCACCATTGCACCGAGCTCCAGGCCCGCGCAGGTCGTCTTCGGAAAGAAGTCGGCGGACGCGATCTGGCCCGGCTTGCCGAGACAGTAGTCGTACGCGATGTTCGCCCCGAGGTTGAGCGAGTCGTTGACCATGTGCCGGATGCCGCCGCCGATCCGCACGAACTTGTAGTCCGTCGTGGGAACGGGCGCGGCCGCCATGTTGCTGTTGGACTTCACCAGCTTGTACCAGCGATCCCCGTAGGCCGCCGTGAGGAACAGCCCCATGGGCAGCCGGACCTTCGGGCCGACGGCCCACGCGAGTGAGGCCGTCTTGTACGAGCCGCCCATCCCCGGCGAGGTCACGACCGGCAGCAGGTAGCTGAAGTCGATCGCGAGCCCGATGTCCGCCAGGAAGTCGTCGCTTCCCATCAGCGCGAAAGGAAACAGATCGACCTTGCCGGCCAGAATCGGTCCGCTCGGCAAGCTGTACTTCGCGAGCTTGTGGGCGTCGTCCGCCAGATCGTTGCGCAGCTGGTTGTAAGCCAGGGAGCGCAGCATGTCGCCGACCCCGACCGCCACGTCGACCGACGGGTGATCGCCCGGGGTCTCCCCGGATTCGCTCGACTCGGCGGCCTTGGCCGGCTTGGCCTTTGGCCGCGACGAGCCCTCGTCGGAACCGCCTTCGGACTCGGCGACCTTTCGCCGCGGCTTCGCCTCGGGCTCGGCCGCCGGCGTCGGCTCCTCGCTCCGGCTGCTGGACGAGGGAGACGGCTCGGCTTCGGCCGAGGGCGACGACGAGCTGGCCGGCTCCTCGGAGATGGCGCCGCCGCCCCCACCGCTCGGCGGGTTGGTCTTGTTGAAGGCGCCTGCCAGACGCTTCCAGAAGGTCTTGCTGATCGTGGCCGCGACCTTTTTCGGATCGGCGCCCGCGAAGGACTCCTCGCCGACCACGCTGCCGTCGCTGCCGGTGCGGACCGTCAGCGTGGCCTTGGTCTTCGACACCTCGCCGGCCACGAAGGCGGTCAGGTTCAACTGCTTAGCGACGGCCTTGAAGCCATTGTCGTCATCCAGGCGAACGTGAAGCTGCTTGGCGGTCGCGCTCAGCTCGGCACCGGGAACGACCGAGATCTTCTTCGACGAGAGGGCCTGTGAGGCCGCGGCTCGGCTGGCGGCCTCGCCCGGCCCTGTGAAGTTGAGGACGCCGACCTTCACCGCGCCCCCTCCGCCTCCTCCGCCGGAGGCCTTCGCGCGGCGTCCGCGCGCGGCCTCCGCGGGCGCGGCGGCGATGAGCACCGTCAGCGCGGCCCCGAGGGCGATCACGACGGAGAGCAGGTGGTGTCGAGACGGAACCTGATTACGGACGGGCAGGGGCCTCAGCATCATTTAGGTCGCTCCGGCATCTCTTCGTGGTCGTCGCGGCGGCTCGCCCCACACCTGTCCTGAACGGCGCCGACGAGAGAAAGTCCCAATAACACAGTGCGGACGAGGTTGTCGCGTCAGAGCTTCGAGTTCGCCCAGTCGGTGACACACTGGATTTGCTCGGCCGTCAGAGGGTCACCCGCCGGCATCTGACTACCGCCACAAGTCGTGCCCGAAATCTTCTTGATCAAGGCGCCGCTGGCCGGCTTGGAAGCTTCGAGGTAATTCCCGCAACCTTCAAGACTGGCCTTCCCGATTAGACGCGTCTCTGGATTCGAACCCGAGAGGTCGGGCGGAAACGGGCCCCCCGAGACATGACAACCCGACATCGCGCATTTGTCCTTGAAGATCATGGTCGGGGCGTCGCACGTCGCCATCGATCCGCCACTCCCGCTCCCACTGCCCCCGCTGCCGCTCCCACCGCTCCCGGTCATGTTGCTCCCGCCCGAGCCGCTCGTGCTGCCGCCGCTGCCCGAGCTCGAGCCTCCCGAGCCCGTACTGTTACCCGGCGGTGGGAAGTCTCCTTCCAGCGAGCCGGGGCAGCCCGCCAGCACCGAAAGCGATGCGAGGGCGAGGGAGAAGACGACCGCAGCGCGGGCGGGGACCCGCGCGGTTGAGGTTGAAGTGGAATTCGACTGCGGAATCGAGGGGGCGACGGGTTGCTTCACGTGTCCTCCAGGGAAACTCCGGATATCACGAAAAATGCTCGGCGGAAACCTCAGAAAGTGGAATAAAGTTAAGCAAAATCACCGTTTCATCGGGTCTTGTACCCAGATCAAGTAACCCGAGCCCGGAATTTCGTCTCAGAAATCGACTCCGACGCGTGTCACTCGTCGAAGAGCACGTCGTCGGTCATGTCCTGCGCCCGCGCCTCGAGGCGCGCGCCCGACAGCTCGGCGGTGGTCTTGCGCAGCCGATCGGCGAGGACCTGCACGAAGCTCCACAGCAGCTTCACCGACAGCGTCGGATCCTTGCGGACGATCTCGTAAAACTCGCCTCGCCGCAGGATGAGCAGCCGCGACGGCTCCTCGGCCGTCGCGCTCGCCGAGCGCGGGATGCGATCCACGAGGGCCATCTCGCCGATGTGGGATCCCGGCAGCAACGTCGTGATGAACGCCTCGTTCTTGTGGACCCGCACCTTGCCCTTCAGGATGATGAAGAGCTCCTCGCCGAAGGTCCCCTCGGTGATGATGGCCGCGCCCGGCGCGAACTCCTTCACCTCGGTCACGTTCAGGACGCGGATGATCTCGCGATAGGTGAGGTGCTGGAACAGCGGCATCTGCTTGAGGACGTCGACCTTGCGCTGCAGCTCCTCGGCGCGGTCCTCGGTGGCCGCCGGGCTGGTCGTGGCGGCCCGATCGACGCGCACCACGACCGCCGTGATGTTGTCGTGCCCCCCGCTCTCGTTGGCCAGGTCGATGAGGCGCTTGGGCGCGCTCGTGATGTCGTCCGCCCCGAGCAGCCCGATCAAGGACTCGTCGGTCAGGTACGTGTGCA
>Ga0207694_10002936_pt1 | contig 13693 bp, 6 predicted proteins | sample KBSC34metaG_FD_184353 | JGI IMG/M metagenome (GOLD analysis project Ga0207694, IMG submission 184353) | Corn rhizosphere microbial communities from Kellogg Biological Station, Michigan, USA - KBS C3-4 metaG (SPAdes) (version 2) | ecosystem: Host-associated > Plants > Roots > Rhizosphere > Soil...
CTGCGACACCTGCCGTAAGGCGCGCAACGGGCCAGCCAGTTGCGCGCCTTGCGGCAGGTGTCGCAGGTGGGCAGGCCATACAGGGTCGGATTCATTCGCCGCTCCGCAGCAGTTCGTTGATGCTGGTCTTGCTGCGCGTCTTCGCATCGACCTGCTTGACGATGATCGCGGCATACAGGCTGTGGCTGCCGTCCTTCGCCGGCAGGTTGCCGGCCACCACCACGCTGCCGGCCGGCACGCGGCCATAGCCGACTTCGCCGGTGGCGCGGTTGTAGATGCGGGTGGACTGGCCGAGGAACACGCCCATGCCGATCACGCTGCCGCGCTCCACCACCACGCCCTCGACCACCTCGGAGCGCGCGCCGATGAAGCAGTCGTCCTCGATGATCGTGGGATTGGCCTGCAGCGGTTCCAGCACGCCGCCGATGCCGACGCCGCCGGACAGGTGCACGCCCGCGCCGATCTGCGCACAGGAGCCGACCGTGGCCCAGGTGTCGATCATGCTGCCGGCGCCGACGTAGGCGCCGATGTTGACGTAGCTCGGCATCAGCACCGCATCCTTGGCGATGTGCGCGCCGCGACGCACCAGCGCACCGGGCACCACGCGTGCGCCGAGTTGCTGCAATTCGGTGTCGTTGCCGTGGGCGAAGCGCAGCGGCACCTTGTCGAACGCCTGCGCCGGGCCGCCGTCGACCACGCGGTTGTCGTTGATGCGGAAGTACAGCAGCACCGCCTTCTTGATCCACTGGTTCACCGTCCAGCCGCCATCGCCATCCGGTTCGGCGACGCGGCGTTCGCCGGATTCGAGCAGGTCGAGAACCTGGCCGATGGCCGGGCGCAGATGGGTTTCGATCTCGGCCTGGGTCAGCGCGCTGCGGCGTTCGAAGGCGTCGTCGATCAGGGTTTCAATGGCTTGCATGGGGCTTGTTCACTGGTGGCGATCAGTCGGAAGGCGGCAGCCGCGGGGCTGGCTGCAGAGAGTACATGCTGCGAGCGTCGGCGCCGCAGGCCGGTTCATCGATCTTTGACGCGAATCGGCGGTACATTGGCCGGACGTCCACTGTTCCACAAGCCAAGGAGCCGGAAATGAGCCAGATCAAGATCGCCACCTTCGTGGGAAGCCTGCGCATGGATTCGTTCAACCGCCGGCTCGCCCGTGCGGTGGAGAAGCTGGCGCCCGGCGAATTCGCGTTCAAGCACGTGCGGATCGACGACCTGCCGCTCTACTCGCAGGACTTCGATGCGGCTTACCCGGCCGCCGCCACCCGGCTGAAGAAGGAGGTCGAATCGGTCGATGGCCTGCTGTTCGTCACCCCGGAATACAACCGGTCGATTCCCGGCGTGCTGAAAAATGCGATCGATCTCGCCTCGCGTCCGTGGGGTACCAATTCGTTCGCCGGCAAACCCGGTGCCGTCATCGGCGCCTCGATCGGGTCGACCGGCACCGCGCTGGCCCAGCAGCACCTGCGCAACGTGCTCACCTACCTGGATGTGCCCCTGCTGGCCCAGCCGGAGGTGTTCATCCATTTCAAGGACGAGCTGATCGCCGACGACGGCAGCATCGCCAGCGACGGCACGCGGAAATTCCTGCAGGGCTTCGTCGACAGCTACGTGGCCTGGGTACGCCGTTTCGTGCGCTGAGCCCGGTCGAACCCCGCAGCTGCGGAAGGGGGAAAACGGCAAATCCGCGCGGCCGATGGCGGCGCCAAGCGGCGCCCCGCTGCGCGTGGCTTTGTGCCGATAATTTGTGATAATGCAGGGATTCTCCCGAACGTCGGTGCAGGGCCATGGCGCAATACAATCTGGAGTCCTTGCTGGCCCCGGTATCCGACGAATCGCCGGCAGGGCCGGATCTCGAATACGACCCGGAGTTCCTCGCGCTCGAACGCGCTGCCGCGCCGAAGGCCGAGCGCGCCATCGGCGACACGGTCAAGGCCGCCGAGGAGCCGGACTGGGACAAGGTCGTCGAACTGTCCGAAGCCGTGCTGAGCCGGTCCAAGGATCTGCGCGCCGCCGTTCACCTCACCGCCGGCTGGATGCGCACTTCCGGCATGCCCGGCTGGAGCGCCGGCCTGGGCCTGATCCGCGGCCTGCTCGAACGGTTCTGGGACAACGTGCATCCGCAACTGGATGCCGAGGACGACAACGATCCCACCATGCGCGTCAACGCGGTGGTACCGCTGAGCGACCTGCAGGGTGTCCTCGGCTATTTCCGCACCACGCCATTCGTGCAGTCGCCCCGGATGGGCCGCTTCAGCCTGCGCGACCTGCGCATCGCCAACGGCACGCTCAAGACCGGCACGCCCGGCGACGGCCCGGAAGCGAGCCTGACGGACATGGAAGCCTGCTGCATGGACTGCGCCGAGGATGAGCTGGTCAAGACCACCGCGGCCATCCGTGAATCGCTGGAACACGCCAAGGCGATCGACGGGATCTTCACCGACCAGCTTGGCTCCGCCGGACCGGATTTCAAGAACCTGATCGGCGATATCCAGGAACTGAAGAAATTCCTGGATCCGCAGCTGGCCCGCCGCCTGCCGCCGGAGGCTGGCGCGGATGGGAACGGGGAAGGCGACGGTGAATCCGGCGGCGCGGCGGCGGGTGCCGCGCGCGCTTCCGGTGCGATCGCCGGGCCGCAGGATGTCATGCGCCGCCTCGACGAGGTCTGCGACTACTACACCCGCTGCGAACCATCCAGCCCGGTGCCGCTGCTGTTGCGGCGCGCCCAGCGGCTGGTCGGGATGGACTTCATGGACCTGCTCAAGGACCTGGCGCCAGGCGGCATCTCGGAACTGCGCGTGGTTTCCGGCACACCCGAAGACGAGTAGCCCGCACTTCCTGCCTTGCCGCCGCGAAACCGGCGGCGAGCCCTCGGCTTGCTCAATAGACGCCCCTGCAGCTGCTGGTCGCGGGGCGCACCACGAGTTGATGCACCGAGGGGTCCCAGCTCAGGGACAGCCCTCCCGGAAGCCCGGCGGTGATGCCGGCCGAGGCGATCTGGCTGATCGGCCCAACCGTTGCGGCGTGACCATCGCCGAACTTCACCGTCGCGCTGATGCTGTAGCTGAGCGGATCGGAGCAACCGCTGACCTTGACGTAGGTGGCCACCGTGCCGTGGCCGGCGCCGTCGGGCATGCTGCCGGTGACGGGCGGCATCGCCTGGCCCTGGCCGCCACCCGGCGCAGGACAGGTCTGGGTCAGCGAATAGCTCACGGAGACCTTCGCTGCCGGCGCCACCTGCACCACGGCAGTCGTTTCCGGCTGGGTGGTGCAGCCCACCAGGAACGCCTTGCGCTTGGGCACCACATGCAGCACGTAACTGCCGGACTGGAGCCGGGCGCCGTCCGGCAACTTCAACTCGATGCGGTTGGGCAACACGCCGGTCACCAGCGGTTGCACGCTCTGCGGATTGCCCTGCCCGTCGGTCGCGGTGACGACCGGGCTGGCACATTGCGCATCGAACAGGTTCTCGCCGGTCAGCGCGAACGCCACCGGCTTGCCGCCGTCATGCAGCACGAAGAGCGGCCGTCGATCCAGGGTTTCGACACCGTTGATCACCGGTTGCAGCTTGGATGCTCCCGAGGCCACGAGCTCCAGCTCCAGGGTCTTCGCCAACGCGCCGGCCATCGCCGCCGTATCGTCACCGAGGCAGCTCTTGCTTGCCTCGAGGAACGCCTGCGTGCGCTGCACCGCGGCCTCGGCACGATAGGCATCGGCCTTGGCGTCGTTGCCCAGCGTATCGATCGGCTTGGCCACATCGCTGCCCAATGACTTGCCCAGGCGATCGGCCATGCTGGCGAGACGCTGACTGATGGTCGCCAGGTCCGATGGGGGCAGGTTTGCCGACCGCGACGCAAGGTCATGCTGCGCGGTTTGCAATTGGGTGATGATGATTGCACCGGTCAACCTCGGCGCAATCTGGGTGGCGTTCTGCGGCGCGTCTTGTGCCGCGGCCAGGCCGACCGGAACCGGCGCGAGCAAGGCGAATGCAATGCCTGCGCCGAGTCGTCTGCCGATGGTCATCGCGGAGAGTTCGGCCACGCGAGAACCATGCCCACGCTGTCCGGATCCTGGCAGTCCGACTGATCGGGCTGGTCGGGATCGCAGCCATTCTGCTGGTCCGCCGGCAGCCGCACGCCCGAAGGCACGATGCCGTAGGAACGATAGTTCGCCGTGATCACGCTCGGGTCGATGTACGAATCGCCGTGGTTGCCGTTCTGCGCGCTGCCCGCGCCCGAGGCGGTGGGCACGTTGATGGCGAAGCCGCCACCCAGCGGCAGCAGGTTGCCGCTGCTGTCCAATGCATAGAAATAGGCCGGCGGCAGGCCGACGTTGGCGATCGACTGCAGGCCCGTGCCGATCACGTAGATCGGATTCGAGGCGGTACCCATGCGACCGGTGGAGCCCCATACGCCGAGTCCGTCATAAACCTGCGCCGTGCCGAGCTGGAACAGGTCACCGTTGGTCACCGACAGATAGAACGCCGAGGTGCCGGCATTCACCGTGAACGCACTGCCAGCCACCGAGGCCAGCGTCAGCGTCTTGTCGTTGGTCATGCTGAAGCCGGCCAGCGAGGTGAAGTTGCCCAGCGTGTCGACCATGTTGTTGTTGCGTTGGGCGGCACTGCCGAGCATGGTCGCTCCCGCTGCCGTTCCGCTCAAGGTACCTGCGGTAATGACGGCACCCGCGCCTTCGGTGATTGTGCCGGCCGAGTTCAGCGTGGTCGCGGTGCCACTCACGGCACCGTTGATCGCCAGGTCACCGACCGTCGTCGTCAGCGCCGTGCTGGCACCGCCGTTGACCGGGCCGGCCACCGCCAGCGATTGCGCGTTGGTCAGGCCGAAGTTCGCCGCACTGAAGCTGCCCAATGTGCCGATGTGGTTGGTGCCGTTGAGGCTCGTCGCACCAGCCGACTGGCCGCTCAGGTTGCTCGCCGTGATGCTGCCGCCTGCCCCTTCGCTGATCGCACCGGCCGACTTCAGCGTCGTCGTGGTGCCGTTCACGGCACCGTTGATCGCCAGGTCACCGACGGTTGTCGTCAGCGCCGCACTGCTGCCGCCGTTGATCGGACCGGTCACCGCCAGCGTCTGGGCATTGGTCAGCGCGAAGCCCGCCGCACTGAAGCTGCCCAGCGCGCCGATGTGATTAACGCCGTTCAACGTCGTCGTACCGGTCGACTGGCCGTTCAACGTCGTCGCGGTGAGGCTGCCGCCTGCCCCTTCGCTGATCGCACCGGCCGACTTCAGCGTCGTCGTGGTGCCGCTCACGGCACCGTTGATCGCCAGGTCACCGGCCGTCGTCGTCAGCACCGTGCTGGCACCGCCGTTGACCGGGCCGCTCACCGCCAGCGATTGCGCGTTGGTCAGCGCGAAGTTCGCCGCACTGAAGCTGCCCAGCGCGCCGATGTGATTGACGCCGTTCAACGTCGTCGCACCGGTCGACTGGCCGTTCAACGTCGTGGCGGTGAGCCTGCCGCCTGCCCCTTCGCTGATCGCGCCGGCCGACTTCAGCGTCGTCGTCGTGCCGTTCACCGCACCGTTGATCGCCAGATCGCCCACGGTTGTCGTCAGCGCCGCGCTGCCGCCGCCGTTGATCGGGCCGGTCACCGCCAAGGTCTGGGCATTGGTCAGCGCGAAGTTCGCCGCACTGAAGCTGCCCAGCGTGCCGATGCGATTGGCGCCGTTGAGGCTCGTCGCACCCGCCGAATGGCCGCTCAGCGTGTCCGCGGTGATGACGCCTGCCGCCCCTTCGCTGATCGCACCGGCCGAGTTGAGCGTGGTCGTGGTGCCGTTCACCGCGCCGTTGATGACCAGGTCACCAGCCGTGGTGGTCAGCGTCACCACCGGGCCGCCGTTGAGCGGGCCCGCAACGATCAGCGTCTTGGCATTGGTCAGGCTGAAATCGGCGGTGAAGCTGCCGAGTACATTGATGAGATTGGCGCCATTGAGGTCGGTACTGCCGACGGACTGACCCGTCAACGTACCCGCCGTGATGACGCCACCGCTCTGGCTGATGTTCCCGCCGGAGATCAGATTCACCGTCGTTCCCTTGACGTTGCTGCTCAATGCCAGATTGCCGGCCGAGTGCAGTGACACCTGATTACCCGACAAGCCGGTATTCACGCTCAGGATGCCATTGGTCGTGGTCAGGCTGATGTCGCCGGTGGTGATCAGCGGGCCAGCCACCGTCAGAGCCTGCGCATCGGTAAGCGCAAGGCTTGTTGCACGGAAGCTGCCCAGCGTATCAATGTGGTTCGTGCCGTTGAGCGTTGTCGCACCAGCCGACTGACCGCTCAAGGTGCTTGCGGTGATGCCGCCGCCCGCACCTTCGCTGATCGCACCGGCCGACTTCAATGTCGTCGTGGTGCCGCTCACGGCACTGTTGATCGCAAGGTCGCCGGCCGTCGTCGTCAGCGCCGTGCTGGCACCACCGTTGACCGCGCCGGTTACTGTCAGCGTCCGCGCGTTGGTCAGGCTGAAGCCTGCCGCACTGAAGCTGCCCAGGGTATCGATCTGGTTGGTGCCGTCGAGCACCGTTGCACCAGTGGAGTGGCCGGTCAAGGTGCCGACCACGAGACTGCCACCCAGGCCTTCACTGATCGTACCGGATGAGGTCAGGCTCGCCGTGGTGCTGCTGAGCGCACCACTCAGGGTCAAGTCACCCGAGTTCACTGTCAGCGCACCCGTGTTCACCGTACCGAGTGTCAGCGCATTGATGTCCTTGATCTGCGTGGTACCGCCGGTGAGATTCACCGTGCCACCGAAGTCATTGCTGCCGCCGGTCAGGGTGATCGCGTTGGTACCGGCACCAATGGTGGTCGTGCCTGCAACGCTCAGCGCACCGCCCGTCTGCAACACCGTACCACTGGCGGCGATGTTCAGATTGCCACCGATCGCGGCTGCACCCAGGGTCGTAGTGGTTCCGGCGCCCGTCGTCGTGATCTGCAGCGCGCCGCTCGTATTGCCGCTGACACCAAGGTTGCTGCTTGCCGTTATCACTGCGATTCCGGATGCCGTACCGCCGATACCCGTCGTACCTGCGCCGGACAGATTCACGCCGACCGCCGTGGTGTAACCCGTGTAATCAAGGCTAGCGCCAGTGCCGCCGTTGAGATTGCCGGAAATATCGCCGTCCGCACCCGAGTGCATGATGAAGTGGCCGGTACCCGTGTCGATCAGGTTGCCGATACCCGAGAAGGTACCCGCCAGATTGGTCACCGTACCCCGGTTGTGTCCTGTCAGGCTCCAAGTCTGATTGGCCGCCGACAGGGTGCCGGTACCGGCATCGGCGATGTTCTCGAACGCCGTCCAGCTCAGCGTGCCACTGTTGCCGGCGTTGGCGCCGGTCAGCTGGTAGGTTCGGTTGCTGCCGCTGATGGTGTCGGAAGCCGAACCGCCCTTCGCCGTGGTGATGCCGCTCCAGCCACCGATGTTGGTCGCCGTGCCACCCAGCCCCACGTTCACCGCCGTCGTATACGCGCTGTAATCCAGCGTGCCCGCACCGACGGACGTCAACATGCCCGACACGCTCGCGCCGTCCGCGAACACGAAGTTGCCGGCACCGCTGTCGCTCAGGTTCTCGAACGAACTCCAGCTCAGCGTGCCACTGCTACCGGCGTTGCTTCCGCTCAGGTTGTAGGTCTTGCCGCTGCCGCTGATCGTGTCCGAGGCCGAACCGCCCTTCGCCGTGGTGATGCCGCTCCAGCCACCGATGTTGGTCGCCGTGCCACCCAGCCCCACGTTCACCGCCGTCGTATACGCGCTGTAATCCAGCGTGCCCGCACCACCGCCCGTCAGCGTGCCGCTGACGCTGGCGCCGTTCGCAAACACGAAGTTGCCCGCACTGCCGTCGCTCAGGTTCTCGAACGAGGTCCAGTTCACCAGGCCGCTGTTGCCGGCATTGGCAGTGGTCAGGTTATAGGTCCGGTTGTTGCCATGGATCGTGTCGGCGTGACTGCTGCCCGTCACCGATGCCACACCCGTCCAGGTGCCGCCGATGCCGCTCGTCGCGTTGCTGCCATCGGACAGGTCAAACGTCACCGCCGCGCCATGACCGCTGTAGTCCAGGGCATGCGCGGTGAGATTGCCCGTGATGCTGCCGGCCGTACCGAAATTGACCGTGCCGGTCGCGTCGGTGATGTTCTGGAATCCACTCCAGCTGTAGCCGTGGCTGCTGCCCTTGTTCGCTACCGTGTTGTCCAGTGCATAGGTCTGGCCCGTGCCGCCCACCGTGTTGGTCCGTGCCGCATTGGCAGTGACCGTGTCGTACCCGCTCAGGATTCCACCCACACCGCCGGCCGAGATTGCGCCGGTATCCACATCCAGCATCAGATCCTGCAGGTAGCTGCTGTAGTCCAGCGTCTTCGCCGTGACGTTGCCAGCGACGCTGCCGTTGCTGCCGAAGTTGACCGTGCCGGTGGCATCGTTGATGTTCTCGAACGAACTCCAGCTCACGCCGCCGCCGCTGCCCTGGTTGGCGACCGTGTTGTCCAGCGCGTAAGTCTTGCCGCTGCCGGTGATCGTGTCGCTGTTGCCGCTGCCTGCGACCGTGGTGACGCCGCTCCAGGTTCCGCCAATGCCGGTGGTGGCATTGCTGCCGTTGGACAGATCGAACGTCACCGGCGTGCCGTAGGTCGCGTAATTCAGCGTCTTTGCCGTGACATTGCCCGTGACGCTTCCACTGGTACCGAAGTTGATCGTGCCGGTGGCGTCATTGATGCTCCGGAACGTGCTCCAGCTCACCAGCCCACTGCTGCCTGCATTGCTACCAGTCAGATTGTAGGTCTGCCCGGTACCCGTGATCGTCGCGCCGGTGCCACTGCCTGCCACGGTACCGAGACTGAATCCGCTGTAATTGATGCCCGAAGACGACGAGACCTTGGTGCCGAGGTTGAAGTTGCCGGTCACTCCCGTCACGGCGGTACCGCTGCCGGAGACCGATCCAAAACCGGAGTAGGAGATACCGCTCGCCGATGACTTCATCGTGTCGTCGGCGAAGCTGCCAGAAACATTGGAAATGGCACCGCTGCCCGTCACGTTCGTGGCACCGGCGAAAGTCATCCCCAGACTGCTCAGGCTGGCGTCGTCAAAACTCGCGGCTCCAGTGATCTGCGTGGCATCGGCTGTGGCAAAACCGTTGAAGCCGATTCCGCCGGACGTGCCCGCGTTCGTGCCGGTAAGGTTGAATGTTGCAGTACTTATCCCGGTGATCGATCCCGTGCCGGCAGTGCCGGTAGTGATGCTTCCAGTTCCTGTTGGAGCGGAGCCGATAAACGTCACATTACCCAGGCCGGTAAGCGCTCCAGTGAGCGTAATGGACGTCGTCGAGGTCGCCGACAAGTCCCCGGTAACCGAGCCAGTACCCAGAACGAGCGCCCCGCCGCTGGCCGTGGCCGTCAGGTCGCCCGTCGCCAGCGTGCCCAGAGTCAGCGAATTGACGCTGTTGATCTGCGTGGTGCCGCCGGTCAAGTTCACCGTGCCACCGAAGACATTATTGGCGGCGGTCAACGTGATATCGCCACTGGCACCGGCGTTCACGGTGGTGATGCCGGTGACGGACAGCGTGTTAGCCGACTGGGTGATCGCCGCATTGGTACTACTCAGGTTCAACGCGCTCGCCGTCACGCCGCTGGCCAGCGTGATGCCGTCGCGACCGGTCAACGAGACGACACCACCGGTCAATGCGCCGCTTGTCATTAGCGCGCCGCCATTGGACGCCAGTGTGAGCGCGCCCGTACCGGCATTGATCGCGCTGGCTGGCAGTGTCAATACACCGCTGGCGATCAGGGTCACCGCGCCGTTGCCACCGTCGGTTACGCCGGCGATATCGAGGTCGTTCGTGTCGGTGATCGCCACGCCCGCACCGGTCGCCGTAACCGCGCCGGTGAAATCGTTGCCGCCGTTGCCCAGCGTGAGTGCGCCAGCACCCGCATTGAAGTTCACTGCGCCGGCACCGGCTGTTTGCGTGATGCCGCTGCTCGGGGCCTGCATAATGCCGGCGCCGCTCACCGTCAAGGTACCGGTACCTACCGACGAGGCGCCCAGGATTAACGCATTGGTACCGTTATTGAGCGTGACGCTGTTCGCGCCAGTATTGTTGAGGCTCACCGCACCGCTGAAATTATTGCCTGCATTGCCTAATGTGATGGCACCCGCGCCTGCGTTGAACGTCGCCGCGCCCGCCACGATGCTGTTGCCGGCCGCGGACAACTGCGTGATGCCGGTGGCGTTCACCGTCAACGCACCACGCGCCGGTGCCGTGCCGGAGGTATCGATGGAACCGGTAAACGCTCCGTTGCCGATATTGACGGCACCACCGGCATGGCTGGCGTCGCCGGTGCGGATATCCACGGCACCGCCAAACGTGGTGATGGCGGCATTGGCCACATTGCCGATGGTGACCACGCAGGTCGAGCACGTCGCCTGGCTGCTATAGGTCGTGCCCGCTGCGGCTCCGCCGTAATTGGCCCACAGGTACAAGCCCAGCGGGTTGGAAGCGTTCTTGCCGCTGATGTTGGCGTTGAGGAAGATGCTGCCCACCGCCTCCAGATAGAGGTTCCCGGCACCGCCGGCGGAAATGCCGGTATTGACGGTGATGTTGCCAGTGTCCGCCCCGTTGGCAGCGGTGTTGGTAAAAACGAATACGTTCGTACCACCGGTCACTGCGGCACCGACGTCGCTCGCCTTGATGGTCGACGTGGCCGTCGGAGTGTACGGATTGGCCCATGTCGTACCGCTCAGTGGCGGCGCGTCAATGGTCACGTCGTAGGGATCGAGCAGCCAGGTACCGGACAAGCCATGCGCCGCGGATGCATCGACCGAACCTTGCGCATTGAGTCCATAGTGCGACGAAGTTTCGACCCGGCCGCCGTTGCCGCCCAGCGCGCCGCCACGTGCGCTGATGCTGCCGTAGAAGTTGTTGCCCTGATTGCCCCATACCACCACGGAACCGCCGTCACCGGAACGGGTGGCATCGGCATTCAATATCGCATCGGATCCCACATAGGTGACCGCTGCGGTCTGCAGCCCTTCACCACCCTGCCAGCCGCCACCGACGCGGATGCTGCCGCCACCGTCGGTGCCGGACGCGTCGATGCTGCCGCCAGTAATGCCCACGTTCTGGTCGGACAGCAATTGCGCCGTACCGCCATGCACCCCCGACACGTTGATGCTGCCGCTGTTCTCGACATTGCCGCCGTTGCCGACCAGCCGCACCACGCCGCCATCGGTGCTGATGCCACTGGCGTCGATCACGCCGGAGTTGTTGACCAGGCTGGTGAACAGGTCCTTGGCCGCCGAGGCCTGCAGCACCACGGTGCCGCCGTCGGCCTGCAGCGTGCCCTTGTTGGTGACCGCCGCTTCCCTGGCGTCCAGCCGCTGCTTCAGCTCGCCGGTGATCTGGATGTTGATGAGGCCGTTGCCGTCGAAGTCGAGCACCGCATGGTCGGCGCCGTCGAGATTGATCGTGCCGTAGTTCGCCAGGATCAGCCCGTCGTTGAGCACGCTGCCGCCGATCAGGCTGATCGAGCCGCCGCTGGAGGCCTGGATCAAGCCGTGGTTGACTATCCCGGCGCCGCCGCCCACCGCGTTGAGGTTGTAGTTGCCGGCGAGGAAATCCTTCGGGGTGAGATCCAGCGTGCTGGCCATCAGGCCGCCGACGTTCATCTGCGCGGTGGCGCCGAAGATGATGCCGTGCGTGTTGATCAGGAATACCTGGCCGTTGGAATTGATCTTGCCGAAGATCTGGCTGGGGTTCTGGTCGAGGATCCGGTTCAAGGCCACCGCCGAACGCGAAGGCTGGTTGAACAGCACCGATTCGTTGGACTTGAGGTTGAATGTGTCCCAGTTCAGCGCCAGCCGCTGCGAGATCTGGTTGATGACGGTTTGGTTGCCGCTCTGCGCGATGTCGCCCGAGCCGCCGACCACCACGCCACCAGTGGGTCCGCCGGCCAGCGCGTCTCCGCTGAAGGCGATCGAACCGATGGCAAGCCCGACGCACAGGCTGATTGGCCAGGTCCTGCGCAGGGGCAGGCTGCCGGAAGGCAATCGCGACGTATCGAACCTGGATGCGCCGTTGCGCGATTCACGCCGGGGAGTGCTGGGGTGCTTGCTCATGGTCATCATCCGTCAGAACGTGAAGCTGAAACGGGAATAGATGTGGAAACCCTTGCCATCGGATGCGTTCTGCGCACTGGTGGACTTGGCACCGTCGAAGTGGAACTCGAAGTGCTTGAATCGCGGCAGGCGGAAAATGAATCCCGCGCCGACGCCGCTGAGCTCCGCGCTCTCCGGGGTGAGCTGCCGGTTCGCTCCGGCGGAAAAGCCCTTGGCGTAGTCGAAGAACACCTCGAACTCCAGCAACTCCCGCCATGGCCTGCCGTAAAACGGCGAGACCTTGTCGCCGAAACCGGGCGCATCGACGTGATACTCAAGCGAGGCGTAATAGCCACGGTCACGCAACGCGTCGGCAATCGGGTAGGCGCGCGTGCTGTCCGGACCACCCATCGCGAACTGTTCCAGCGGAATCAGCGCATCGCGGCTGTACTGGCCGACGAACTTGAAGTTGAGGCGCTGCGACTTGCTGAGGAACTGCAGGCGCGTGTAGGAAATCTTGGTGACGAGGAAGTTGCTGTCGTGTTGAGGGCTGACCAGGTCCGGCTCGCGCGAGTCGTCGTTGATCGACTTGCGCACGTCGACCTGCATGATGTCGACGCCCTGGAAACGACGATCGGTATGCAGCATGCCCCAGGTCATTTCCGCGACGGTGAACTTCTCGTCGGACAGGCGGAAGCCCAGGCTGTTCAGCTGGGACCGCTCGGTGAGCAGGTGCAGCGTGGCAACCTGCTGCAAGTCATCCTGGTTGATGTACTTCCAGTCCAGCCCTCCGTAGTAGAGGGAACTGGGGCCCTTGACGTTGAGCGCGGCGAAGGACCCGGTGTTGATCTGAAGCTCGTTGCGCGAGGCACCCACCACCGCGGTCAGTCCGGGGGTATGCCCGACGGGGACGCGGTAAGTCAGCGCGCCGTAGACGTTGTCGCTGGGGTCCAGCGCATAGTCCACATTGGCGTTGAAGGTGTCGCCGAGGCGCAACGGGTTGTCCCATTCGAAACCGGCTTGCAGGCGGTACTTGCCGGTGAGGTCGGTGCCGTAGTTGTTGGCGCCCAGGGTGAACTGGTAAGGCTGCTTCTCGTGGGCGATCATGATCAGATCGGTATCGCCGGTGTGCTCGCCCGGCTGGAAGGTCGAAGCCACGGTGACACCCGGCAGGTCGCGGGCGTACAGCAGCGCGGTATCGACATCACTCTTGAGCAGCGGCTTGCCGCGGAGCTTTTCGGCCGCGGCCGAGATGATGGCCGGACGGTATCGTTTGGTGCCCTTGACGATGATCTTGCCGATCTGGCCCTCCAGTACCTGGATCCGCACGATCTGGTCGGGGCCGACGGTTTGCGCCGGCAGGAAGGTGTTGGAAACGATGAAGCCGGCGTTCCGGTAGCGCTCGGTGATCTTGTCGGCGACCCCCTGCATCTGGGCGAAGCTCAGTTCTACCGAACCACCCGAACCGGCGGCAAGCGCGCGGAACTGCGCGTCCGCCAGCGACTGGATGCCGGCCGGCGTGATGCCAAGGCGCGCGTGATCGGCCACACCGGCGACCCGGAAACCGCGAACGGCGATCTTCTGCACCGCGGCCGATCACG
>Ga0207694_10002937_pt1 | contig 13691 bp, 29 predicted proteins | sample KBSC34metaG_FD_184353 | JGI IMG/M metagenome (GOLD analysis project Ga0207694, IMG submission 184353) | Corn rhizosphere microbial communities from Kellogg Biological Station, Michigan, USA - KBS C3-4 metaG (SPAdes) (version 2) | ecosystem: Host-associated > Plants > Roots > Rhizosphere > Soil...
GTTAGAAGTCGGGGAGTTCACATTTTGCTGCCAGCATGTACGTTTTGCACTCCGGGATTTTGGTTTCCATTTCGGAAATCAAGAGCGGTATCGGGCAGGAGGATTTCCAGCATGGGGCAGAATGAATTAATAGCCATTCCGGGAGAAACCATCCCCACAAAACCCAACAGAGAGACATATTTGTTTTGAATTTTACGCGAAACATAGAAACACTCCTCCCCGATTCCTATTAGCACTCTATTAGTCAGTAACCCCCCCCCTTTTTTTAGGGCCTAGGGGTTTTTGTCTGCCCAAAACAAAAATAGAATCACGATAGCGAAGAAAATCAAGGGCCACATTTTTTTAACTCTCTGCTCATCGGGTACTCTCCGAACTGTAGACAGACGCCAAACATCGGAACCGGGAATATGTACAGCCTCCGCCTGGGTGCGTCCCAGAACCAACCCACCCAGAAGTCGTACCACGCGAACATTGGCCTAACAGTCGCCATCTTTCTTAATCTCCTTATGCCTGCCCATCGAACGTGCAATTTCTTCCCTTAGTAGCCAGAGGGGGGATGTTGAGCAGTCCGACATCCCCTCCTCATCTATTAAGTAATCAACTAAGTCCATGAGTAGTTGATAGGGGCGCAAGTCTTTCATAGATGCTGGGTCTCCATTTTGATAATCAGGCGATAGTGAGCGGTCGCATTTTTTCGATACATCCGGGTCTGTAACCAACTCTCGGCAACTCGCTCGACCATAATTCGGGATTGCTGGCGAGAGATTTCCTTTACAACCTTTCCGTTCTGGCGAATTGTGCCGTAGAAGTGACGAGCATCCGGGCAGGATCGCCAAAAAGTCTGTACTGTTAGAACTAGGGTTTTGACAGGAGCCCCCGCAAGGAACCTCTCGCAGTTTTGGCAAGTTGTAACAGTGGCAACTAAGCAAGTGGGATTCTGGCAAGACCTGTCACGTTTGCAGTGAATACAGTAATGGGAGTGATTACGCATGAGCTATTTTTTCAACCATGAAATACCGAGATTCAATCGAGCTTTCTAAGATAAAGCAAATTCCATCGGTCTCTCTCAAAAGCAGACATTCCGCATTTGCTGCTCCGCAACACGCGCATAAGATTAAGACCCTCTCGCCTTCGGTCGGAGCCGCAAATTGCCTGTAGTGCGACCAATTCAGCGGATGAGAGTCTTTCCCTGATTTTGATAATACGGTGCCATCCTTTCCGGGTTCGATCATCACGCATGTATTGAACGTGCAAGCCGCACATCCGAAGCTGAGTAAATATTGGTAGAAAGCTGGGGGTTCTTCTAAAGTCGAAGTCAAGAAAAATTTTTTGAGCATTGCTGAACTCCTTAACTATTCCCATCGCTCCAAAATCAAAGCTCGATGAGTTGAAGTACTCGCCGAAGTGACCCCCAAGCATCGGCTTGGGTTCCGGTTCTCCAACCCCGGAGCCCCCTGCTCTTGCGGTCGGGATTGCGCCATCGGATAATGCGTAACTCTATTCCTGGCGGGTTGGCTCCCTCCCTGGCTCCCTGTACATATTGCTCTTTCTGCTTCCATTGCCCTCGCGATTCGCTAGCCTTTCGGCGAATGAAAGCAGCTAGCAGCTCTCGGGTTATCTTGAAACCCTTAGGAACCCTTTTCAGTCGAGCGGCAATCTGTATCTGTACAAGATCGCCCGAACTCTGGCGAATGGAGATGTTGAATACTTTTTCCTGCGGCTTTTTCTTGCTCTGTTTTTTCTTGTTCGCGGGTTTTTTAGCTTTCGCTTTTTTCTTTTTCGGCATTAGTAATCAATCCCCGTTTCAATCTCGCCCATGTCCTCATACTGTCCGTAATCATCGTAAAAATCATAGTACTGTTGAATTGTTTTTATTTTTTCAGGGGAGGGAGCCTCCGCCATTCCTGATGGTTTTTTCTCCCTCCCTCTACCCATGCCAGCAGTTATTTTTTCGGTATCCCCCTTTGTGCTTCTAGATGGGGGAGCATTGTACTCGCTCCTTTCGCGAACATAGCGAGAGCCCCCGTGAGCTTTCGAGCGAACCCAGGTCGACTTGCTAACGTAGTGCCCGGTATATCTGTCTCTGTATCTCATTCAGGAGCCTCTTGATTCTGTGTCTTTTATTATGACAGTCGCGACATACAGGAACAACCCTTTTCCAGTGTCGATAACCCCATTCGTGGTGATACTCGCTCGGGCCATCTCCGCAATCTGTACAGGGGATATAGTAAGGCGGGTCTATTTCCCCTCTACGGATCGCCCGATAAATGCGGGAGTGACACCTTGCAGCTATTTTGTTAACTGTAGGCATCTTCTCCCGCTCCCGGTTGGTTATCGTTTGCCCTTCGGAGGAGCAACCGGGGAAATCGTCGGGGAAAACGTCAACCGCTCCCCGAAATCATCATCAACCTTTTTATTGATAATGATTCGTTTGCCAATCCACTTCGATTCATCATCTCCTAGGATTCCAACCAATTCTGCCAACAGATCGGAAGTTGGCTTGAATCCCTTTTGATATTTCTCCCCGGAGCCGCTCACAAACAACACAACATAGGGATTTCTGTAGTTGTCAACCAAGTTGACGCCATTTTCGGGAGTCTTAACCTTGGAGACTTCTGCGGTAAAACCCTCGGGGGTTTGTACGTGCTTGGGAGAGAGGAATTGAATACCCTTAGGGGTTGACTGGCCCTCGGGAGCGTTACTGCGTTGGAGCTTAATCATTTGTTGGTTTCCTTTTTGGTTTTGGTTTGTGTAGCCAAACGACTGAAAAAGTGATTCGTCGTCAGACTGAGGAGAGCTTCCATTGTTTGCAAAGTCCTCCCCGCTCTGGCGATTCTCCGCAACCTCCTTTCCTTGAGTGAAGTTATCCCGGTTCTTTTTCATCCGGGGATCATTTGAATTAAACCACCAAGGAATAGAGCTAGACACTTGCTCCTCCTGGGATGTCAGAACTCGGGTTGTCGCGTTGATCGCTCTCCGATGCAGAGCTGCCTCCTCTGGGTCGAGTATCACCGCTAGAATCTTCGGGTTGAATTTCTCCGCTAACCTCTGTATCACTGGATTCTGTAACTTCTCCGCTCTCGGGTCGGTCGGAGCCGATTGCGATTGTTTCGCCCGTTTGGAAGTCATATATATAAGGTCTCTGAGATTTTTTGCAAACTACGCATTGTGGAATTTGTCGAGTAACCTTGCGTACATCGTCAAAAACCAAAGGACGCAAGCGAGCAACAGACTCAGCACAATCAGAGCCCCAGCGATTAGCAATAGCATCCAAGTCGCAAGATTCTTGAGTCCAATACAAAACGGTAGTGCGGCATCCAGCAGTGAAAAGTTTAGACACATCTGCAATCCTTTGACTAGCTCCGATAAATGCAAGGTGATTATGGCGAGCATAGCGCATCATTGTGCGAACATAGCCGGGGGTTGCTGAAACGCTGCAAACTTCGTGAAACTCATCGCACACTAGGAGCTTGAACGTCTTGACTCGCCAGAGAGCCCGGAGAGCAAACTCAAAATCCATTTCAAGCTCTGGCCCTGGGTGATAGGCTATGCGAAAGTAAAATGGATTAGACTTCAACCGCTCCCAAAGTTTGAGAGGGCTAGACCATACGTGCTCGATATTCCTATCATCGCAAGTTTCTCCGGTGACATCGAAGCGAACAAAACGATTCTGGGATTTCAACCATTGGTCAATAAGATAAGTTTTCCCTGATGCCATTGGCCCATAAACCCCGGATAGCTCGCATGGCCCTAGCTCTATCATAGTTCCTTCAACCTCTTGGCTCTCCGCTTGCCACTACCTAGGCGATTTAGCGCGTCTGCTCTCTGCGCTCTTTTTTCTGCGGTCGGATCGCACCTTGTACAGAAAATGGTGCGAAGTTTGGGGTTGTGTATATGGTGCTTTCGGTGAAACCAAGAGCACCATATCAGTGAAAGATATTGCTTCCATGTCGGGTCAAGGTTTAGGTTGATCGTTTTTTTCATCGGGCTTGGGTTCCTTCTTCTCCTCGGGGAAAAGAAATTTCTTGAGTTGGTCTCCCAAGTCAGTACGCATAAACACAAGACGGGCTAACAGGAGAAATGCACAGAAAAACATAGCAACCCAAGATTTAGTGGGGTCAAGCCCTCCCTTGGAACCGACCATATAAAAATAATCCTCAACATCTTCGGTCTCGGATCGGTCGAGAGGTTTGCCCATTCCAGCAAAACCCGCCTTGATTGCTCCGCTCGCTCCAAGGCTGGCGAATTTACTTCGGCAACGGGTTAACCTGGGATCATCGTCAACCGGAGGAGCGGTCGGGGCTTCCCCCCTGGCTTGCGCCATCTCCTCTTTTGTTCTCCGTTTCCTCCGGGGTTTATCCTCAACCGCTTCGGGGGTTGCGGTCGAGTCGGGCAATGATGCCTCGAAATCTTTTTCAGATTCGGGAGACAACATCGCAGTTACCTGCGGTCGGGGCTCCGGGTCTGCTGCAAGTACAGCACCTCCGGGAGCTGGCGGGATCGTGGGGAGCTTTTTCATTTGTTGCGAATAACCTTTCCAAGAGAGGTAAATGGATTCCGCTTCTCTGCAACCGGAGCGGGTTGGGGAGTTGGGGTCGGAGTCGGAGCGGGAGCGGGAGGAGTTGCTTTCGCTTTCCTCTTTTCTATGATCGTTTGCGCTCGCTCGACTGTGGCGATAGCATCATTCAAATCTTCAAACACTACGCCACACTTCGGGCATTTTGTTTCTGTAGTGCTAATTACTGCTTCGCAGTTTTCGCATGTTTGAGTTTCCATTGTTCTTCCCCTTGTCTCAGGACTTGTTGGTAAATAAGCCCCATGTGAGTAAAAGATGCAAAAGCCGCAAACGCCTTTCCGATGCCGAATGGAAACCTACCAACCCATCCGATAAACCTACTTATTCGGTAGTGCATGAGCGGGGTTATTTTTGTCAAGTTCATTTCAGATAATAAGTTTAGCAGCCCTTTCCCCTAGTCCCTCAGAAAAATCCTCTAGGATATTCATTGCTTTTCTTGCCTTGTGTCTCCACTTGAGAACGCAGAAAATTTTTTTCATCAATACAAAGGGAGTTTCTTTCGCCTGTATTCCCAGGAGGTTCCGAATCGCCTTGGACTCCCCAGCAGTTATGCTCATCGGAATTACATTGTTGTTTGGAATCTCGCGAGATGACTTCCCCAGGTTGAGAGCTTTCCATTTCTCAATTGCATCGGCGATTACTTCCGGGTTTTCGAGCTGGTAAGCACACCAAAGAAATCGCCTGTGAAAACCGTTTTCCATCCATCGGGTTATTAGTTTGGAGTGGCAGGTAGGAGTTACCCCGCCAATCATTAGCATCCGGGTCTCAAAAGAAACCGCGCGTTGATCCTCGAAAGATTGCTTTCCGAATCCCTCCTCGACCATCGCCTTTAGATGGCCCTCAATATTTGCTGCGGTTGCTGGGTTGCGTTGATACAGCTTCTCAAATTCACCAAACGCCAGAGTTGAGTATTTCCCCTCAATGAAACCGTTTTTGATGTACCCCAGAGTTTGAACATTCAAGTCCGGGAGCCTTAACGCATCCGGGTAGCATTTCAGGGAATTGTTGACGAAAGTTGACTTGAGAGAGCCCGGAGGAGCTATCAAAAATATCCCCCCCCTTTGTTGGAAAACGTTTCTATCAACGTACTGAGTGAGATGAGCAGCCGATAGAACTTCAATGACGGTAGAGGCTTTCACTCTTGGAGTCTCTCTCCTTTTTGCAGGGTCGAAACAAAAATGCTCCGAAGTTTGTATTACAAACTCGGGTCAAGTTTGTAGCCAGAAAAAGGTACTACTTTCCTGGGAAAAAATCAAGGGGAAAAATCAGGGAGAAAAAAGTAGTCAATAATCCGCAAAAAATATTCCTCGATTATCGCTCGCCTTTTTTGCTTGACAATGCTCTCCTAGATTGGCGCGGAAATTTCCGCAAAGGAAAAATAGATGGAACCGATGGGGTTAGCATTGCTGGCGATTTTTTCAGTGCTTTTCGCGATGGGTTTCAACTACGGATTTCCCAAGGTGCTCGCGGTTCCTAGTCTGTCGAAATATCAAGGCAGCTTCCTAGGGAAAACCGCTCTCACTGCGGGTTCCGTTTTTGTGCTCTTGATTGTGGTTTCCTGGGTGATGTCTTTCGCCTATCGGAAACCTTCTCTGCCGTCTGCGTAAGTTTCAGACTTCAACCATCAACCGCAAGAAATCTCACATAGGAGAGGAAACCGATGATTAAGGAACTTTGGCGCGGTCGGAGAATCTACACCCAGGGGTATCCGCTCACGGGCGTACAGACAACCGGAACCGCACAGATTGTGCTCGACTTGAAAAAGTTGGGTCTCACTGACTCAATAGATGAGCTGGCGATTCACGTAACAGGCAATCAGATTGTCGCGACTGGTGGCGGTGGCGCTGCTACCGGAACATACAACCCTGAGGGCTTGATTACCCTCGCGAATTGGACAACCGCTCCCCAAGCTGGCGGGTTGAATCCTATCAATGGCGTAACTTCTCGCGGTCTCGTCGTTGATCGTGCTGCGCTACAAGGAGCCTTCCAAGCTCAAAATGCTTTGGTCGATACAACCGGAACCAATGCAGTTGATTTTTGGGTTCGCTTCAAACTGAAGCGCGATGGATTCAATGCTGTGAAAAAGGGCATTGAATACGCTCACAATCCCAAGAAATTCAACTCCGATGTGATTACGGTTGTTTTCGGAACTCGTAATCAGCTTTTCTCGGGTGGCACTGGAACCTGGGACTTGACGGGCTTGAATGTGGAATTTTGGGCTGACTTGGACGTTGACGCCAATCCCGACAACATCCATTCAACCGAACTTTTCGAGCAGGTTTTTAATATCACTGCTGCGAACTCCGCATTTCTCATCAACACACTACCTGCGGGTTGCTTCTATTCCGACCTGTACTTAGTGACCGAAAGCTCAGGAGCCCTTGTCGATACTGTTCTCAACAATGTTGACATTGACGGTTCCGGGCGCTACTGGCTCAACAAAGGAGAAGCGAATGCAAAGTTTCTTCGAGAGGTGTACACAAAAGAAGCATTCGCCAATCCGGGCTCTACACTCACCGGGATTTATGTCATCCCGATGCGTGACGGGCTCTCCTCGCGCGCGATTGACGCGGTTGCAACTCCAATTCAGTTAGTTCTGGATGTCAACAATCCGGGAAATACTGTTGTCCGGTTGATTGGTCGAAAGATCATCCCCGGAGGAGTCAAGAAAACCGTTAAACTCGCGAGCGGCCAAAAGCAGGTTGTTGGTCTCCCTGACGTAGTGTAAACGCGGCACTGCGTCAGAGGTGCGGCAAGGGGCGGGAGTTGGCAAGGCTCCCGCCTTTTTTTGAAAATCAATCCCGGAGAAAATCAATGTTTGTCGATGACGAATTTGACGGTGGAGATGGTACCGATTCTGGATTGTGGGGAAGCATCATAAATGCAACTTCGCAAGTGGCGCAAACTGCCATAATCGCGAATGGTAACAATCCAAGTTTGCAAACTCCTTATCCTCAACCGTACAGCTCAGGCGGGTTCACTCCTGATAACTTCAACCGGACATCCGGCGCGATGTCTTGGGTTGTCGTGATCGTGCTTGCGGTCGTGGGCTACTTCGTGTTTACCAAAATCAAGTAAAGGGGGAGCCTATGTCCTGCTCGACTTGCAGCGGGGAGGTTTTGGCTTCCTCCTCTACTGCCGAACCTGTAACCGAATATTACGGAGGGGATGAGCCCCAGGGTTGCGGAGATATGCTCGATTGGTTGCGCGGGAATATCTGTCAGAAATGTTTTGCTCTCTGGCTCCTGCTTCTCCTGCTTGCTCTCCTCTTATTCACTCGAAAGAGGTAATCGAATGGCAACCGCGATAATCAATGTAGCAGCATCGCTAACCGGAGGACTGCTAGCAGCTCACACGCAAAGGTTGCATGACGCGCAAAATGAAAATTCTGCGGGGAATCAAGCGGTCCAAGCCTTTGATGCTGACTTGCAGCAGGTAGTTGACGCATACAATTCCGGGCAAGTTAGTCAAGCTGACGGGCTAGCAGCTCTCGCGCAAATCGACCAACAGATTTATAGCTTTCTCCGCTCCCAGGTTGGCAAACCCGGAACTGCTTGGAGAGATGGGTACACCAATTGTGATAAAACTTGCACAGTTGGTTGCTGCATCTATAACACCTCGATACATCCCTCGATTCTTAATGCTGAGAGGGCTCTACAGTCGGGCTCCGGGAGCTTCAATGTAAGAAAGATTTTCCCCAGCTCCTATGGGCTAGCGGAGCGAGATGGTTACTCGCTAACGTTTCAAAAACCATCATCAACAATTCAATCAATCGCGCAAAACCCCGCCTCTGCGGTCTCTGCTGCGGTCGATTCGCTCCTGGGGGTCGGAAGCTTAATTAGAAACGGTGCAACCGGGGGCTCCGCTCTCGCGAGTAATAGTGCGGGTCAAGGCTCCGCGAATCGCGCCAGCAATCCCCTTGTTTGGATCATCCTTGCAGTCTTGGGGGCTTTGGTACTTTTCAAGCTGGCGAAATGAAAACCCGTAATCTCATTTTCGTTTTTGCTGGCTTGGGGTTTGTTGCTGGGGTTGGTTACTGGCTTTATTTGTACTTGACTGACCCCGACAATGCGCCAACAATTTCAGACTTGTATGAAACGGCTCAAAGTTATTTGCGGAGAGGTTATCTAACAGTGACAACCGTTGACATCACCGGGGATGCTAATAGCGGGAATTACCTCGACAAAGCAGTTAGGATCATCGCCAATTTTGAGGGGTTCTCTCCTAAAACGTACCATGACGCGGGAAATCTCGCTATCGGTTACGGGCATGACATAGTACCCGGAGATGGATTCGATGCAAATAGCGAAATAACGGAGTCAGATGGTTACGCTCTCCTTCGCTCCGATGTGGAATCCCGATTCGCTCCAGTTCTTAGTTACGTCAATGTTGACCTAACTGACAATCAGAAAGCAGCCATTATTTCTTTTGCGTACAACGTGGGGGTTGCTGCTTTCAAAAACTCCACAATGCTGAAACTCATCAACCAAGGGGACTTAGACGGTGCTGCTGATGAGTTTGCAAAGTGGAACAAGTCTCAGGGGTCGATTCTCGCGGTTCTAACGGATCGCAGAGCACAGGAAAGAGATTTGTTTTTATCCTGAAAGGGGGTAGTGCATGAGTAAGGAGATGTGGTATCTGGTCGCATTTATTGGGTTCCTGCTTCTCTTGTTTCTTCCAAAAAACAAGGTATGCCAGAACTCAGCAACAGGCGATTTGAAATCGCGTCCTTGGTTTTGGCCCTGCGGATCGGGCTCCGACCGCGTAACCTCTGCCAGTACCGACTAACAGGAAAGGGAAAACCCAGATGGCGAGCGAGCAACCGAAATGCGGATTTTGGGATCAACTTTTTGGAAATGCAATTGTTTGCTCCGACACATTCCAGAGTTATCAAGTGTCGAGCGCGCAAGATCAAATCCAATCAGCAGCCGATAACGTTGCCAAGTATTACGGGGAGGACTCAATCTCCGCTCAGGTTGCTCAAGCCTCTGCCGATGCACAAAAGAAATCCATTGTTGGAGACATCTCCGCAATTGATATAGGAGTTGAAAACTCAACAGTCGGAAAAGTTTTCGGAGCCACTTGCAACGGAGAGCCCGGATTGGATTTATCTTTTGCTGGATTGCCTTGCTTCCCCTACTCAACTCTAAAGCTGTACGGGTTGATTGCTGGGGGGCTCCTGGCTCTCGGAGTTGTGTTGTATGCGATGGGAATTGCAAAATCATTTCTTCCGAATCGGGGGTAGTAATGTTGTGCATGACAATTTTGATTATGCGCTCGCATTCCTTGGAATCTTGGTTCCTGTTGTTCTCACTCTATCTCTGCGGCGTAGTGATCGTGCTGCCAAGTCTGAAAAGAGGATTGACAAAATTTTTCGGATTCTTGCGGTTCTCACAAATGACCCAGACATTGAAGGAACCTATCCCGACTGAGGCTCCCAGGTTTATAGCTTCGCATCCATTCAACAAGTAAGGAGTAACCGCGTTATGGCCAGCAAACTGGTAAGCATTTTGACGGGAGGAGTGCTCGATTCTGTTCCTAAGATCATTGATTCAATCAAGGGAAAAAATCCCGAAGATGCTGAAAAATTCCGCGAGCTGACCGAAAAGTATCAGGAGGATATACTTGCGGCAGATGTAGCAGCTCGCCAAGCCCAAACGGACGTCAACAAAGTAGAGGCTGCCAGCAGTAGCATTTTTGTTGCGGGTTGGAGACCGTTTGTTGGTTGGGTTTGCGGTTCCGGGCTTGCAATTCAATTCATCATCCGACCGACTACAACTTTCATCGCAAACCTTTGCGGTCGTCCGGTTGATTTCCCCTCTCTCGACCTGGGAACACTGCTCACGTTACTTTTCGGGATGATGGGCTTGGGTGCGATGAGAACTTATGAGAAAATAAATGGAGCGGGAGGTATCAACTTATGAACGATTGCGGCGGGATTTCAATTTGCAAATCATCCCAAGTTCAGCAGCCTTACAAGGCTCAGAATAACCCTTGGACGGTTCCAGTTGTCTCTACCCAGGTTGCCGATGTCAACTCGGATCGCGCTGAGTTGATAATGCAAAACGTGGGAACAACTGTTTTGTATGTCGGTCTCGGGTTCCCTCCCTCGCTGACTAACTACAGCTTCGCCCTCTCTGCTGGCGGGGCTGCCAATGATGGCACCGGAGGATTCTTTTCCAGCTTAGTTTGGAAAGGGTCGGTTTTCGTTATTAGTGCCTCTGCCGGGGGATTGCTGGCTATCACTGAGGAGGTTTAACTATGGGGCTTGGAAACGGTAGCCAATTACAAACTACGTTTAGCCTCCCAGGGCCACTAGCCAACCCTTGGATGACGCACGTATTTTTCGGAAAAAACTCCAACTCGGCAAGCTCGACTAATCTTTTTTGGCCCAGCTCCCCCGTTGAGAGCGCTCTCTCTCCGACTACGTTCAACAATGCTTCCGGTAGCTCCTGGGGGAGTCGGAGCCAGAACACAGGCGCGGCTGCAAGCTCCCAACCTACCGTTGTTACCTCTGGGGGATTGACCATCAATGCCGGGAGCGGAATAGGCGAACCGCAATCTAAGATGCGGCGAATGGTCATCTCCTGCCAGCTAAATTCGCTCACCAATATTCGCTCATGGTTTGGCATGGCTATGCCGAACAACACTGTAACGGGGGTTACTACTTGGGCAGGTGATACTCCCGATGGAAATATAATCGGGTTCAGATATAGCGCGGGAGTCGATGTCAATTGGAAAGTAGTTATCGGAACTGGCCCTGCTAACCTAACCGTGATAGATACGGGAATGGTAGCAGACACCAATTTTCACATCTTTCAAATCGACTCGCCCGATGGAGTCTCTTTCACTTTCTCAATTGACGGGAAAGTTGTAGCGAGTAGCCAAGGGGTTGCTACGGTTCCGAATACCATTTTTCAATGGATGGCAACCGTTGACAACAAAAACACCAACAATGCGAGAAGTTTCATTTGGCAGTACGCTCTTGTGGCGTTTGCTCTCTAAAATCGGGTTTCGGCTATTGAGGTTTTCAAATGTCAGAAGAAGCAGTTTTCTGGGGGGCTCCTAAGGAGCCTACTCCGCTTTTATTTCAACTTGTAACCGGGGCCGAGATAGAAGTTTTAACCGGGCTCTCCCAGGGGATGAGTAACAAGGAAATTGCTAAGTCAATGGGGGTAGGTATTCGCACCGTAAAGGCTCACATTAACCGAATGGCCCTCAAGGGAGCGATAGTTGGAAACTACGCTGTCAGAATCCGACTAGCTAAAGCATGGGCTGAGTACTCCCGTCAATACCAAAATTGCGAAATTTTTGCTCTGGGGATAGAGGTTCTCCGCTCCCAGCATCGCAGAATAAAATACTTGTCAAGTAGGTAAGTTCCTGTATATTCTTTCTCCGTGGCCCTTAGGAGGGGCTCAACTCCCAATGTTTAAACCGCGTGAGGCATTTTTGACAGTCGAGCATTTTGCGGATCATGTCGCAACCGTGATAGCGAGCGAGTTCCGTATCGCAAAAGCAGCCCTAGAGGGCGAAATAGCTACGCTGAAAGATCGTGCGGAATCGCTGGAAAGTCGCCTTAAACTGCAATCTCCTGCAACCTTACCCCCTCCCCCTCCTCCCCCGCAAAGTCAAGCAGAAAATGAGCAGTAACCGGGGAAACCCGTTACTAAAGAATTACGAAAATAGCACCTCCGGGGGATTGACACTCCCCCGGTTCCCTTTTAGGCTATTGACATCTTGCCCGTTAAAGGAGTTCAAACAATGGCCGCACGATCAACACTTGTCACGCGTTTAAAGTACGAGCTGAGAGACCTAGAGGAGCGGATTCGCCTGAGTCAAGACAAAACCGCTCGCCTGAACCTTGAGAAGAAAGAGCTAAACAAGGTAATAGACGGGCTCGAAACCTCCCTCAAGAAAACAAACGCTTCGGTTTCTACAATGCCGACCCGGAGGGTTCCCAACCCTGCAACGGCATCGTAGGTAGGTAGGGGGCGAAATGGCACCCCCGAAAGACTCCTCGGGGACTCCGCTCACTCCTGAAAGTCCCCGAGGAGGGCAGTACTCCCCCCGCTAGAGGAGTGAGAACGTTTTTCGCCCTTTCAGGAGGGGCTTAACTATGACAACTAGAGTTTCACCCGTACACACGCCTCCGCATACTTGTATCGACCGACCGCACCTCCCTTGCGATGCTTGCGAGATGCGAACCGAAACCATGAAAACCACAATTGACAAGCACTCGCGGGGTCTCATAAAAATCGCGTTTCGCTTGGGCTTTAGAGCCGCTCTAATCCTTGTTGCTCCCTGGCATCCGATATCAGATGAACAAATTGACAGTCACGGCAAAGGGGCAATGGGAGAGGAGTACTACCAGTGAAACTCCTCCGTTTCTTTCGCGCTTTGGATCGCAAGCGAGCTTTCGAGACTTTTAGAACCCTTTTCGGGATCATGGGAGCTGCGGGTTACGCGGGTTATCTCTCCGCGATGCACTTGGTTCTGGCTGGGTTCTCTCTCTGCCTGTTGTCGGTCGTTTGGTTCGCAATTTATTACCACATTGAGGTGAAATTTTGATTATCTGGGGGCAGAGATAGCGCAAACAATCCCCACGCGCTAGCAGTAACCCCCGCCTGTTACCTAAGTGGGTTGACGGGTGGGGGTACTGTCTAATAGAGTGCTAATAGCTCAACAGGAGGAGCGAAATCAATGTTGGTTAGATTGCATAGATGGCAACCGAAATCGAAACGCTACAGAACTCAGAATTTCAATCTCGACGCCGACTCCGGTAACTCGTTTTTTGGGTTACTCGGAATGACCGCTTACATCGAAGGGCTCCCGATGGTAAAAGTTTCAGAAGCTCACATCCAAGCCCGAACTCAACAAATTGATATGATCGAAGTTGACTCTTTCAACAAAAAAGTTGAGGTTTGGATGTCTCCCGGAGTCGAGCGCAACTATCGACACGCCGGGAAACGGAATGCTGCGGTTGAGGATTTCGGGGGAGGTGTCGAAGTCCATCGCGCAATCGCCGAACCCGCGAAACCCGAAACCTGCATCATCTGCGGGGAAATTCCCGAAAAATGCAGCTGCATCCCCGACTTCTAACCCCCGCGCGCGCTCG
>Ga0207694_10002943_pt1 | contig 13675 bp, 13 predicted proteins | sample KBSC34metaG_FD_184353 | JGI IMG/M metagenome (GOLD analysis project Ga0207694, IMG submission 184353) | Corn rhizosphere microbial communities from Kellogg Biological Station, Michigan, USA - KBS C3-4 metaG (SPAdes) (version 2) | ecosystem: Host-associated > Plants > Roots > Rhizosphere > Soil...
CTCGCGCCTGGCGACGACCCGCGCCGGCGCCGTGATCGTGGGCCCCGGCGACCGCGACGCCGTCTCGATTCCCCGCATCGTCTCCGAGAACCCGTACGCGTACTACGCGCGCACCGTGGCGCTCTTCCATCCGGAGCCCGCCGCCGCGCCCGGCATCCATCCCTTCGCCCAGGTGGACGCGCAGGCGAACGTCGATGCCTACGCCGAGATCGGTCCCTTCGCCGTGATCGGCGCGGGCACGCGCATCGGCAAAGGCGCGCGCGTCGGGGCCCATTGCGCGATCGGCCGCGGGGTGTCCGTGGGCGAGGGCACCGTGCTCCACGCGCGCGTGACCATCTACGACGGGTGCACGCTCGGCGCACGCTGCATCGTCCATTCCGGCGCCGTCATCGGCGCGGACGGCTTCGGCATGGCCCGCGACGCCGGGCGCTGGATCAAGATCCCGCAGGTGGGCGCGGTGCGGATCGGCGACGACGTGGAGATCGGCGCCAACACGACCATCGACCGCGGGGCGCTCGACGACACGGTGATCGGCGAGGGCGTGAAGCTCGACAACCAGATCCAGGTCGCGCACAACTGCGTGATCGGCGCGCACACGGTGATCGCCGGCTGCACCGGCATCTCGGGGAGCACCACGATCGGCCGCAACTGCCTCATCGGCGGCGGCGTGGGGATCGTCGGGCACATCTCGATCTGCGACGGGGTGACGATCTCCGGCATGACGCTCGTCGCGAAATCCATCACGCAGCCCGGCACCTACACCTCCGGGCTTCCGATGATGCCGCACGCGCAGTGGCTCCGGAACGCGGCGCACCTGCGCCGGCTGGACCGCATCCTGGGGCGCGGGAACGCGCCCCTCCCGGGAGAGGACCGTGAACGAGACGATGACGATTGAGGAGATCAAGGAGTATCTCCCCCACCGCTACCCTTTCCTCCTCATCGACCGCGTGGTCGCCTACGAGAAGGACAAGCGGCTCACCGCCATCAAGAACGTGACGGCGAACGAGCCCTTCTTCCAGGGCCACTTCCCCCACTACAACGTGATGCCCGGCGTGCTCATCGTCGAGGCGATGGCCCAGGCGGCGGCGGTGCTGTCGCTGAAGAGCCTCGGCCACAAGAACGACGGGAAATGGGTCTACTACTTCGTGGGCATCGACGGCGCGCGCTTCAAGAAGCCCGTCGTCCCCGGCGACACGCTGGTGCTCGAGGTGGAGCAGGGCCGCCAGGGGCGCGGAATCGGGAAGTTCAAGACCCACGCGAAGGTGGGCGACACGGTGGTCTGCGAAGCGGAGCTTCTCTGCGCGCTGCGGGAGCTGTGAGCGATGCCGGCAAAGGTGGTTGTGCGAGAAAAAAGGCGTCTTGTCCGCAGATAAACGCAGATAAACGCAGATTGACCACGGAGAATTCGGGATGGCGTCCATCATGAATGGTTTTATCCGCGTTTATCTGCGTTTATCTGCGGACGTTTTCTTGTTTCCAATCACTTGCGGCAAACCGTGAGCCACATCCACCCGACGGCCGTAGTCGACAAGCGCGCGAAGATCGCGGACGACGCGACGGTCGGCCCCTACACCGTCATCGACGGCGAGGTGGAGATCGGCGCGGGCACGACGATCGGCGCGCACAACGTCATCACCGGCCGCACGAGGATCGGGCGCGGGAACCGCATCTTCCATTTCTGCTCCATCGGCGAGGCGAACCAGGACAAGAAGTACAAGGGCGAGCCCACGGGGCTCGAGATCGGCGACGGCAACACCATCCGCGAGTACGTCTCGATCAACCGCGGGACGGTGCAGGACGCCGGCGTGACGCGCGTGGGCGCGGACAACTGGATCATGGCCTACTGCCACATCGCGCACGATTGCCGGGTGGGCGACCACACCGTCTTCGCGAACGGCACCACGCTCGCGGGCCACATCCACGTGGGCGACCACGCCGTGCTGGGCGGCCATTCCGCGTTCCACCAGTTCGTGAAGGTGGGCGCGCACGCGATGGTGGGCGGGGGGAGCATCGTGCTGCAGGACGTGGCGCCCTACGTGACCGTGGGCGGCTCGCCCATCGCGACCCACGGCATCAACGCGGAGGGCTTGAAGCGCCGCGGCTTCGACGCGGACACGATCGCGGCCCTCAAGCGCGCGTACCGCACCCTCTTCAAGTCCGGCCTCACGCTCGCAGAGGCGCGCGTGGAGCTCGAGCGCCAGGCGGCGGAGGTGCCGGCCGTGGGGCTCATCGTGTCCTTCCTCGACACCTCCACGCGGGGCCTCCTGCGGTGAGGGTGGCGATCGTCGCGGGAGAGGCGTCCGGCGACCTCCTGGGCGCGGCGCTCATCCGTGCGCTCAGGGCGCGCTGGCCGGGACTCGAGTTCGAGGGCATCGCCGGCCCCAAGATGGAGGCGGAGGGCGCGCGCAGCCTCTACCCGATGGAGAAGCTCGCGGTGCGCGGGTACGTGGAGGTGCTGAAGAGCCTTCGCGAGATCCTCGCCATCCGCCGGGGGCTCGCGCGCCGGCTCCTCGCCCGCAAGCCCGATCTCTTCATCGGCATCGACGCGCCGGACTTCAACCTCGCGCTCGAGGCGCGCCTGAAGGCGGCGGGGGTGCCGACCGTCCACTACGTGAGCCCCTCGATCTGGGCGTGGCGGCCGGAGCGCATCCGCACCATCGGCCGCTCCGTGGACCGCATGCTCGTGATGTTCCCGTTCGAGGAGCCGATATACCGCGAGGCGGGGATCGGAGTCGACTACGTGGGCCACCCGCTCGCCGACGCGATGCCGCTCGTGCCGGACCGCGCCGAGGCGCGCTCGCAGCTGCGCCTTCCGCCCTCCGCCGTGCCGGTGGCGCTCCTTCCCGGGAGCCGCGTGAGCGAGCTCGAGCTCCATGCCGACCTCGTGATCGAGACCGCGCGGCGCCTCGCCGCCGCGCGCCCGGAGCTGCGCTTCTTCGTGCCGCTCGCCACCCGCGAGACGCGCGAGCTCTTCGAGCGCCGGCTCTACGAGCGCGAGGCGCGCGAGCTCCCCATCACGGTCCTCTTCGGCCACGCGCGCCTCGCGCTCGTAGAGGCGGAGGTGGCGCTGGTCGCGAGCGGCACGGCGACGCTCGAGGCCGCGCTCGCGCGCTGCCCCATGGTGGTCACCTACCGCGTGAAGCCGCTCACCCACTGGCTGGTCAAGCGCAAGGCCATCCTCCCGTACTTCAGCCTCCCCAACGTGCTCTCGGGCGAGTTCATCGTGCCGGAGCTCCTGCAGGCGGACGCGACGCCGGAGAACCTCGCGCAGGCGATGGGGAACTGGCTCGACAACCGCATCGCCCGCGAGGCGCTCCGCCGGCGCTTCGACGAGATCCACCGGCGCCTTGCCGCGGGCCACGACGAGCGTGTCGTCCGGGCGCTGATGCCGTATCTTTCCGGGTGTGAAGCCTCCGCCCCTTCCCCCGACCCCGGCCTCCGCGCTGCTGTGCGGGGTTGACGAGGCCGGGCGCGGCCCCCTCGCGGGGAGCGTCTTCGCCGCCGCGGTGGTGCTCGACCCGGCGCGGCCGATCGAGGGGCTCGCGGATTCCAAGCAGCTCACGGCCGCCGCGCGCGAGCGCCTCGCGGGCGAGATCCGCGGCCGCGCGCTCGCCTGGGCGGTGGCCTTCGCGAGCGTGGAGGAGATCGACCGCATGAACATCCTCGAGGCCACCCTCGCCGCGATGGGCCGGGCGGTCGCGGCGCTGGGTGTCGCGCCCACGGAGGTCTGCGTGGACGGGCAGCACGTCCCCGCGCTCGACTTCCCGTGCCGCGCCATCGTCCGCGGCGACAGCCTCGTCCCGGCGATCTCGGCCGCCTCGATCCTCGCCAAGACCGCGCGGGACGCCGAGATGGCGCTCCTCGACGCGCGCTTTCCCGGTTATGGCTTCGCGAGCCACAAGGGATACGGCACGTCCGAGCACCTGGCGGCGCTGCGCGAGCGCGGGCCGTGCGAGGTCCATCGGCGCAGCTTCGCGCCGGTGGTGATGCTCCTCCAGCAGGAGCTTCCCTTCTGATGAAGGCGATCGCCTCGCGCGACAATCCCGCGTTCAAGGCGATGGCGCGCCTCGTGGCGAGCGGCTCGGAGCGGCGGCGGAGCGGGGCCTCGGTCCTCGACGGCGCGCACCTCCTCGCGGCGTTCCTCGACTCGGGGCGCAAGCCCGAATCGCTCATGGTGAGCCGCGCGGGGCTCGAGGACGGGGAGGTCGCGCGCCTGGTCGAGCGCAGCCGGCCCGCCCCGGTGACCCTCCTGTCCGACCCGCTCTTCGACGCGCTCTCGACCGTCGCCTCGCCCACCGGCGTGATCGCGGCGGTGAAGACGCCGGTGGGGGAGCCCGTTCCGGAGGATGCGGCGCTGGTCATCGCGCTGGACGAGATCCAGGATCCGGGGAACGTGGGGACGCTCCTCCGGAGCGCCGCGGCGGCGGGCGCCCGCCACGCGCTCCTCTCCGCGGGCTGCGCGTTCGCCTGGTCGCCCAAGGTGCTCCGCGCCGCGATGGGCGCGCATTTCGCGCTCAACATCGTCGAGGGCGCGGACCTCGCCGCGTTCCTCGCGCGCTACCGCGGCACCTCGATCGCGCTCGCGGGCGGCGCCGAGCGGCCCGTCTACGATGTCGACCTCTCCGGCCCGGTCGCGCTCGTGGTCGGGAACGAGGGCGCGGGCGTCTCGGAGGCGGTCGCGCGGGCCGCGAAGGTGCGGGCGCGCATCCCGATGGCGGGGCCGGTGGAATCGCTCAACGCCGGCACCGCCGGCTCCATCGCCCTCTTCGAGGTGGTGCGGCAGAGGGGGGTGAAAAGCAAGGCGCAGGCAAAAACCAATATGTCCGCAGATAAACGCAGATAAACGCAGATCAGGTCTTGGAGCCCTCGAGGATGGCATCGACGTTTCAAATGGCGCCCCGGATTTCGTCTTGGAGGCGCCTTATCCGCGTCTATCTGCGTTTATCTGCGGACGATTCTTGTCTTTTCCCTCCCCGATGAGCACGCATCCGGATCGCCAGTACAAGTACTACGACTTCGTGATGGTCGCGTTCGTGGTGGTGCTCGTCTGCTCGAACCTGATCGGCCCCGCGAAGATCGCCCAGCTCGACCTCCCCGTCGTGGGCGCGCTCACCTTCGGCGCGGGCGTCCTCTTCTTCCCGATCTCCTACGTCTTCGGCGACGTGCTGACCGAGGTCTACGGGTACGCGAGGAGCCGCCGCGTGATCTGGGCCGGCTTCGCCGGCCTGGCCTTCGCCTCGATCATGGCCTGGGTCGTCGTGGAGCTCCCGCCCGCGCCCTTCTGGAAGAACCAGGAGGCCTACGAGGTCGCGTTCGGCTCGGCATGGCGGGTCGCCGCGGCCTCGATGATCGCGTACTTCTGCGGCGAGTTCGTGAACTCGTTCGTGCTCGCGAAGATGAAGATCCTCACCTCCGGGCGGTGGCTCTGGACGCGCACGATCGGCTCGACCATCTTCGGCGAGGGCGTGGACTCGCTCATCTTCTACCCGCTCGCCTTCTACGGCACGGGCATCATCCCGAACGAGAAGCTTCCCGTGGTGATGCTCGCGCAGTTCGTGGCGAAGGTGGGCGTGGAGGTGGTGTTCACGCCGGTCACCTACGCGATCGTGGGGGCGTTGAAGCGCGCCGAGCACGAGGACTACTATGACCGCGACACGCGGTTCACGCCCTTCTCGCTCCGGGTCTAGGGCGGCCCGCGCGGCGCTCCTCGCCGCGGCATTCATGGCGGCGCTCCCCGCGCAGGCCGCGCCGCGGGCGCGCGTGGGATTGGTCCTGGGGGGCGGCGGCGCGCGCGGGGGCGCCCACCTGGGAGTCCTCGACGTGCTGCAGGAGCTCCGCGTCCCGGTCGACTGCATCGCCGGGACCAGCATGGGCGCGCTCGTGGGCGGCGCCTACGCGGCGGGCGTGGCGCCGGCGGAGATCGAGAAGCTGGTGGGCGACACCGACTGGATCAACATCTTCGACGATTCCGCCGGGCGGCGCGCCGTGAACATCCGGCGGAAGGAGCTGGACGACCGCTTCTACTCGGGCGTGGAGCTGGGCGTCTCGCGCGAGGGCGTCCGGTTCCGCGAGGGGGCGGTCTCCGGCGAGAAGCTCAAGCTCTTCTTCAACCGCCTCGTCCGCTCCGATCTCGGCGACCGCGAGATCGAGGACCTCCCGCTCCCGCTCTCGGTCGTGGCGACGGACATCGGCACGGGGGACCGGGTCGCGATGCGCACCGGCAACCTCACCACGGCGATGCGCGCGAGCATGTCGGTCCCGGGGCTCATCGCGCCGGTGGTGCGCGACGGCCGGAAGCTCGTGGACGGTGGCCTCACGGACAACCTCCCCGTGGCCGAGGTGCGCGACCTCTGCCATCCGGACGTCGTGATCGCCGTGGACGTGGGATCGCCGCTCCTCGAGCCGGACCAGGTGACCGGCATCGTGACGGTGCTGGGGCAGGTCGTGAACCTCCTCACCGAGCAGAACGTCGTGAAGTCGCGGGCGCTGCTCCATCCCGGCGACGTCTACATCCATCCGGACCTGGGCAACATCGGCTCGACCCAGTTCACGCGCCAGCTCGAGGCCGCCGACAAGGGGCGCGCGGCCGCGCGCGCCATGGCGGGAGAGCTTCGCCGGCTGGCGCTCCCGCCCGCCGAGTACGCGGCGTGGGCGGATCATGTGCGCCTGGTCCCGCCGCGCGCCGCGCCCGTGATCGACGAGGTCGAGGTCGCGGCCACGCGGTTCGTGAATCCGGACACGATCCGCGGCGGCATCGGGCAGCAGGCGGGCCAACCGCTCGACGCCGCGGCGCTCTCGCGCGACCTGGTGCGGGAGTTCAGCCAGGGCGATCTCAGCTCGCTCGACTACAGCGTCGCGCGGAGCCGCGACCGCACGATCCTGCGCATCACGCCGGTCGAGAAGCCGTGGGGCCCGGATTACCTGCGCTTCGGCCTCAACCTCTCCTCGGACTTCCGGAGCGAGTCGCGCTACAACGTGCGCGCGCTCTACCGGAAGACGTGGCTGAACCCGCTCGGGGCCGAGTGGCTGCTGGGCGGGCAGATCGGAAGCGAGCAGTCGATCGTCTCGGAGATCTACCAGCCGCTCGACCTCCGCCACACTTTCTTCGTGCGGCCCTTCGCGAGCGCGAGCCTGCGGAAGGTGCCGCTCTTCTTCGAGGGCGACCGGCTCGCCGTCTACCGCGTGCAGGAGAACCGCGCGGGCGCGGAGGCGGGCGTGAACCTGGGTGTCAACGCGCAGGCGAGCGCTGGGTGGGTAGAGCGGCGGATCGGCGCGGTCCTGGACACGGGCCCCGACTCCTTCTTCAACCTGACGCAGACCGTGGGCGGCGCCACGGCCGCGCTCTCGCTCGACACCTACGACCAGCCGTTCTTCCCCACGCGGGGCATGCGGCTCGACGCGACGTGGTTCGACGCGGAGCACGTCTCGGCGGGGCTCGCGCCCTATGCGCGCGGCGAGGCGCGCTGGGGAGGGGCCTACTCGGTGGGACGGTGGACGATGCTGGCCGGCCTCGAGGGCGGCACGACGCTCAAGGGGACGCTTCCCCTGGGCGACGCCTTCTCGCTGGGCGGCCCGCGCCGCCTCACCGGCTTCGCGAACGACCAGATGCTGGGCGGGGACTATTCGCTGGGGCGGCTGGAGGCGCAGTATCGCCTGAGCTACGCGTCGCCCCTCTTCGGCCTCACGGTGCTCGCGGGCGTGATCGGCGAGGCGGGCCGGATGGAGAAGCCCTTCACGGAGACCTCGCTCACCGGCTGGCAGCGCTCCCTCGGCGCCTACCTCGCGGCGAGCACGCCCCTGGGCCCCGTCTACCTGGGCGTCGCGGACGCGAAGAACGGCAAGGCGCGCTTCTACCTCTTCATCGGGACGCCGTGAGGCGCCGCGGCCTAGCGCTCGAGGCCCGTGCCGCAGGACCAGCAGAGGTCGAACGACGCCGGGTTCTCCTCGCCGCACGAGGGACATTTGGCCGGCGGCCCGTGGCCGGAGCGCTGGAAGTCCGCGATCACCTCGCGCGCGCGCTCCGCGTCGCGCAGGTTCTCCACCCACACCTGGGGGAGCGTGCAGTCGATGGGCAGCTCGCCCGCGAGGCTCGAGGCGTTCGCGTTGAAGACGCGGGCGCGGATGCCCCGGTCCGCGAGGAGGTCCAGGAGCAGGTGGGCTTCGGGCAGGTTCGCCGCGGTGTGCACGCGCTTCATGCGGGCATTATCCGCCGCCGCGCCGGATGCGCTATCGTGGAGCGAAGCGGAGAAAGGGCGGGTGCCCCATGACGGAACGGGTCAAGGCCTGGCAGTGCATCGGCTGCGGACGGATCGAGAAGCCGGAGACCTGCGTGGGCGTGTGCGACTTCAGGAAGATCGAGCTCGTCTACGGGTTCGAGCACGAGGAGGCGATCGAGGCCGAGCGCGCGCGCGTGGCTCTCCTGGAATCGATCGTGCGCAGCCTCGCGCGCATCACGCCGCGCGAGGGCGAGTGGGAGCGCAGCTACCGGGCGCTCCAGGTCCAGGCGCGCGAGGCGCTCAAAACCGATACGACACCACCCCGTTGATCCCGTCCTCCTTGATCCCCGAGCGGCCGGAGATGTTGAAGTAGGAGATGCCCAGCGTGATCCGGTCGCCGATCACCCCGTTCAGCCCGATCGCGGAGGTGATGAAGCTGCGGTCCGGCGCGTAGGCCGGGATGTCGTAGCTGTTGCCGGTCGCGAGCGAGAGCGGCGAGGCCGTCACCAGGCGCGCGTCGTCGCGGCGCTCCCGGTCGGCGGTCACGCGCACCCAGGGCGACCACGCGCCCATGAGGAGCGAGGCGCGCACGCCGCCGCTCCAGACTTCCGAGTGCCGCGTCTGCTGCGCGATGTGCAGGTTCGCGGAGCCCGCGCCCGACTCGTCGAACGCGTTCACCGTGACGTTCTGCATCGTGACCGCGACCGTCGGGCCCACCGTGAGGCGGCCCAGCTGGAAGTCGTAGCCCGCGGAGAGGTACGCCGAGCCGTTGCTGCCGTCCGTGCTCGCCTCGGCGGTGCGCACGACCGGGCCCAGCGCGATGTTGCGGCGCATGTCGCGGAAGTCGACGTTCGAGACCGAGAAGACGCCGGTGCCGTAGAAGCCGCCCCAGCGGAGCGACCCGAAGAGCGACACGAGCTGCTCGCGCGTGCGGAAGCCGCCGGCGTCCTGGCCGAAGGTCGCCTTCGCCCGCGCCTCTCCCACCGCCGCGCCGATGAGGACGGAATCCGAGGCGCGCATCGTGACGCCCACGGCGGCGGCGCTCAAGTCGCTGTTGAGGCCCGAGTTGCCGGTGCCCGAGTCGATGTCGAACTTGCCGCCGTTGCCGGAGGCGAAGACGTTGAGCTTGCCCACGGGCGCCGCGCGGCCCTCGAGGAGGCCGTCGTTGATCGCCCGCATGTGGCTCGCGCGGGTGCGCAGCGGCTCTTCCGCCAGGAGCGAGTACTGGGTGGGGCCCTCGATCAGGGACTCGGTGAACTGCGCGACGATCGCCTGCACGGCGGTGGTCGGGTGGACGCTGTCCGCGAAGAGGAAGGTCTGCGCCGCGTTCGGCGCGACGAGGTTCGTGGGCCCGCAGAACTGCGAGCTGATCGTGGAAGCCGTCGTGATCGGCGGGAAGGGACCGCACGCCAATCCCGTCGTGTTGGTGAAGCCGTACGCCGCCGGGTTCGCCGCGACCTCGGCGAAGAGCGAGAACGTATCCACCGGGATCACGCGCAGCCCCGCGCCCGCGAGCCCGGAGAAGAGCGTCGTGTTGTATCCCGCCGAGAGCTGCGTGACCGCGGAGGACGTGGCCGCGGAGCCCGAGAAGGCGGGCGTGGCGCCGATGTTCGGGAGCCCGAAGACGAGGACGTAGCGGGCGCCGGCCCCCTCGAGCCGGGCGACCTGCTGGATCTCGGCGGTGGCCGCGCCCAGCACGTTCGTCTGGAGCGCCGCCTGGTCGATCGCGCCGGCGGAGAAGGCGCCCAGGTTCTGGAAGATGTCGTTCGCGCCGATCCAGATCGCGTAGAGCGCGTTCGGATCCGCCGTGCCGCCGTGGCCCGCCAGGTACTCGGTCACCTGCGTGCTCACCGGGCGCTGCGCGGAGCCGGGCGGGGTGGACGCGGAGGGGAGCGCCACCCGGGCGCCGCCCTGCGCGAAGATGAGGCCGCCCGCGTTGCTGGGCGCCGGCGTGACGCCGTAGTAGGTGGAGACGACCTCGGACCATACGGGACCGGGGTTCGTGGTGAAGCGCCCGAGCGTGGCCACGAGCGGGGCGGGAAGGCCCAGGCCCAGCAGGAACGGGCGGTAGTAGCCCGCGTCCGAGAGGCTGTCGCCGAAGACGATGACGTTGCTGAATTGCGCCGCCTGGGCCGCCGGCGCCGAAGCGGCGGCGAAGGCGGAGAGCAGCAGCGCGGGAAGGAGTCTCCTCTTTGTTCTCATGATCGCCTCGGGGGGTGGTGGAGGGGCGCGCTATCTTCCCACAAGCGGCGCGCCGCGGCCACCCGCGGTCCGAACCGGACGAGGCCCCGCCTCAGGCGACGAGCTCGGGCCGCGCGCGGGCCCGGCGAAGGGCGGGCACGGCCGGCGCAGGGGCCTGCCAGGGACCCTTCTCCTCGACGCGGTCGTCGGGCACGCGGAAGTGCGCGACGGCCTCGGAGAGGAGGGCCGCCTCCTGCTCGAGGCTCGAGGCGGCGGCGGAGAGCTCGCCCACGAGCGAGGCGTTCTGCTGCGTCATCTGGTCCATCTGCACGATGGCGCCGTTCACCTGCTCGATTCCGGCGCTCTGCTCGCGGGAGGCCGTCGAGATCTCGCCCATCGCGTCCGTCACCCGCGCGACGGAGCCCAGGATCGCGGTCATCGTGCGCCCGGCCTCGTCGGCGAGCCGCGCGCCGTCCGCCACCTTCTCGCCGGACTCCGCGATGAGGGACTTGATCTCGTGCGCGGCGGCGGCGCTGCGCTGGGCGAGGTTGCGCACCTCCGAGGCGACCACCGCGAAGCCCCGGCCCTGCTCGCCCGCGCGCGCGGCCTCGACGGCGGCGTTCAACGCGAGGATGTTGGTCTGGAAGGCGATGCTGTCGATGAGCCCGGTGATCTCGCCGATGCGCGTCGAGCTCTCGCGGATCGAGGACATCTTGCGCACGACCTCCTCCACCACCTCGCCGCCCTTCCGCGCGACGCCGGAGGTCTCCGAGGCGAACCCGGTCGCCTGCTGGGCGTTCACCGCGTTCTGGCGCACCGTGCCCGTGAGCTGCTCCACGGAGGCGGCCGTCTCCTCGAGGGAGCTCGCGTGGGACTCGGTGCGGCGCGAGAGCTCCGTATTGCCGTGCGCGATCTCGGCCGCTGCGGTGTTGACCGAGCTCGACGCCGCCTTGATCCTCCCGACCGTCTCGACCAGGCGGTCGCGCATGGCGTTGAGCGACCGGGCGAGCCACGCGGTCTCGTCGTTTCCGCGCGCGTCGAGCCGGCCGGTGAGGTCGCCCCGCGCGATGGCCTCGGCCATGGCGGCGGCGCGGCCGAGCGGCGCGGTGATGCTGCGCGTGAGGAAGAAGGCGAGGGCGGCGGTCGCGAGCGCCGCGGCGGCCACGATGAGGAGGATCGCGGCGCGCCCGCGCTCGAAGGTGCGGGTGGCCTGGTCCCGGGCCGCGGTCATGCCGAGGGCCTCGAGGTTCGCGAGCTCGCGCAGCGCCGCGAGGTAGCTCACGACGCGCTGCTGCAGGCCGTGGTTCACGAGCTGGCGGGCGAGGTCCTTCTTCCCCGCGGCCACCGCGCGGCTCGCCTTCACGACCTCCACCGTGTAGCTCGCGTACTCCGAATGCAGGAGCTGCTGGACGCGCACGCTCTCCGCATCCGTTCCGAAGTTGCGGTCGAGGCGGTCGAGCATGTCGCCCAGCGACTTGCGGCCCTGGTCGACGCGCGCGAGCTGGTTGCGGGTCTCGGTCTCCTCGTCGGCGAGGAGCGCGTTCCGGAGCGCCACCGCGATCGCGTTCGCCTCGTCGATGATCGCGTGCGCCTGCTCGAAGCGGGGATGCTGGCGGTCGACGATGCGCGCGAGCGCCACGTCGAGGGAGCGCAGCCCCAGCACGCCGATCGCCGCCACGCCGCACATGAGCACGCCCATGAGGAGGAACGCGGCCGCGAGGCGCGGGCCCACGCGGAGCCTTGCGATCAGCATGTGAGGTCTTCCTTGCGCTCGAGGGTCGACAGGTGCGCGACCACGTCCGCGATCTCCGCGTCGGAGAGCTCGCCGCCCCAGGGGGGCATGGAGGGGGAGCGGCCCATGGAGGCGCCGCCGCCGCGGATGATGGCCGCCTTGTACTCGGGCGAGCGGGTGCTGGCGGTGAGGTTCGCGGGGCGCGGCAGGTAGAGCCGCGCGGCCGGGCCGCACCCCCGTGCTTCCGGGCCGTGGCAGAGGACGCAGTGGGCCTGGAAGATGGCCGCCCCGCGCTCAGGGGAGCCGGGCGCGCCGGCGCCCGCGGCGCCCGCCGCGAGGAGACCGGAAAGCGCCGCGAGGGTGGCCATGGCGCGGGTCATTTCGCGACTTGGATGGTCATCTTCATGTTCGGATGGATCGCGCACTCCACGTCCACGCGTCCCTCCTTGTCGAACTTCACCTTGCGCGACTCGCCCTGGGGATAGGAGCCCAGGTCGAACGACTGCGCGTCGGAGAGCGAGAAGATGTTGTGGAAGTGCGGGTCGTCGTTCCGGAAGCTCACGGTGTCGCCCACCTTCACGGTGAGCGACTGCACGTCGAACTGGTTGCCCTTCTGGTGGACCTCGTGGCTGCCGGCGGAGGCCAAGCCGGGGGCGGCCGCGGCCAGGACGGCCGCGATCAGGGTTCGCATCGCAGTGTTCCTTATTGGGGGAGTTGGGGGATGGAAGCGGTGGGCTCGCCCGTGAGCGACTTCATGAACGCGACGAGGTCGGCCTTGTCGCGGTCGGAGAGGTCGATCGGCTTCATGTTGGGGGAGAGGTTCGACTTCACCACGCCGCCGCGGGCGTAGTGGTCGACCACCTCCTCGAGCGTGCGGTAGCAGCCGTTGTGCATGTAGGGGCCCGTCACGGCGACGTTCCGCAGGGTCGGCGTCTTGAAGGCGCCCTTCATGACCGCCAGCTTGCGCTCGTTGTAGCGCCCCAGGTCCTCGTGCCCTTCGGGGTCCTTGATTCCGATGTTGTGGAAGCCGTTGTCGGTGAAGTTGAAGCCGGAATGGCAGGTCTCGCAGTTGCCCTTGCCGCGGAAGACCTCGAAGCCGCGCTTGGCGGCGTCGCTCACGGCCTTCTCGTCGCCCCGCATCCAGCGGTCGAACGGCGAATCGGTCGAGAGCACCGTGCGCTCGTAGCTCGCGATCGCCTTGGCGATCGTGGCGCCGCTCACGCCCTCGCCGGGATAGGCCGCGTCGAACATCGAGCGGTAGCCCGGAATCGACTCGATCTTCTTCACGAGCTCCGGCAACGGCTGCGACATCTCCGCGTCGGCGGTGATCGGGCCCAGCGCCTGGTCCTCGAGAGTCGACTTGCGCCCGTCCCACATCTGGATGGGATTGAAGGCCGCGTTCACGATAGTGGGGGTGGCCCGTCCCAGCTTCTTCATGCCGTGCCCCGTGCCGGTGGACAGGCCATCGGACCAGCCGAGCGCGGGGTTGTGGCAGCTGGCGCAGCTGATCCAGTTCGAGCCGGAGAGGCGCGGGTCGAAGAAGAGC
>Ga0207694_10002946_pt1 | contig 13669 bp, 8 predicted proteins | sample KBSC34metaG_FD_184353 | JGI IMG/M metagenome (GOLD analysis project Ga0207694, IMG submission 184353) | Corn rhizosphere microbial communities from Kellogg Biological Station, Michigan, USA - KBS C3-4 metaG (SPAdes) (version 2) | ecosystem: Host-associated > Plants > Roots > Rhizosphere > Soil...
TGGCGATCAAGCGCGTGGGCGGAGCGTGGGTTACCCTGCTGAGTCATGCGACGCCGGATTTTCGCGTGGTGTCAGGACTGCGGCGGATCACCAATCAGCAACTCGATCCGCTCGCCGGACTCGGGGTGAAGATCACGCAGGAAGTCCTAGACCGGGAAAAGTGGGAGGCGTTCTGGGACGCGCCTTTGAACATTCCGGGCGGCGAACCGGCACACAATAATACGACTCCGCCGCAACGGGGCGTGCTCAATCAGCCGGGTCTGCCACGCAAGCCGGAGGAAGTGCGGCGAGATGCGGCAGTTTATCACGCGCAAGGCTGCGAGATTACAACCAACGGAGCGCGTATCGAAGTGTCGTTCCCTGGAGTGCAGCTCGGGGTGTTCGCGGGCCGCCTGCAATACACCGTCTATAAAGGCACCAATCTGATTCGTCAGGAAATCATTGCGAAGACTGACGAGCCGTCGGTGGCATACAAGTATGATGCGGGCGTCAGGGGCGTTGATCTGCAACCGTCGACGAAAATTGCCTGGCGCGATCTCAAGAATTCATCGCAAGAACTTGCATTGGGGGATGCGGCTGCGGCTGAAGCCGTAACAGTCAAGGCGAACAATCGCGTGCTGGCAGCCGCAGGACCGGACGGATCGATTGCAGTGTTTCCGGCGCCGCACACCTACTTCTGGGCACGTGAGGTCGATTACAACTTGGGATACAACTGGTATCGCAAGGACAGTAAATCGTCCTACTCATTCGGCATCATGCAGGCCGAGCGCGAAGAAAGTGTGGCGCAGGAAGATCGCGGGTCCGAGGACCGCAGTCAGAACTTTGCGCTGTTGAACGCGCGGCCTGGAACGTTGCAGCGCATGCCGGTGTATTTCTATGTGAGTGCGGAGGCGGCTCAGGGGGCGATGGATGGCGCCCTCACGTTCACACGCGGGGATCACTTTAGGGCGCTGCCGGGGTATCAGGTGATGGCAACGCATTTCCACATGGGCCTGGTAAGGCGCGCGAGGCAAGCGGGCGGACTGGGCGCGAAGGTTTCGGATCTCGAAGTGATGAAAGCGGCAGGGATCAAGATCGTCGCGCCGATTGACGGCGGCGGTTATGTTCCAGGCTCGGCCGGAGTAGACGATCCGAAGTGGTTTAAGTGGACTCGCGGGTTGGGCGCGCCACTGAGCGGCGATATCGGGCCGACCGATGGCGAAAGGGGAGGCGCGGGCAAGGGCAAAGCGAACAGTGATCCTTTCCAGGCGATGGCGACCTATTACGAGACCGCGCGGCTGCAATCGAATCAAGATTTCGTTGTCATGCCGAACGCCGAGATGCTGCGCGGGGACGTATCGCGGTCACTCGGTGGACACTCGGATGTGTTGGTCTCGCATCCGACCTTTTGGTCGCAAGGGCGCACCGCGGGACAGCCGCTGGTGGAGAACGATGCGAAATACGGCAAGATTTATCACTTGGGCAACACAGCCGACATGATGGAGATGGCGCATCGCGAGAACATGCTGGTCTATATTCCGCATCCGCGATCCAAGGGGTCGGCTGGATTTCCGGATGGCATCAAGGATACGGCGCACTTTCTGGATGCGAACTATCGCGGAATTGGATTTCGCTGGGGCATGGGGCTGGATGGATCGGAACAACGGCTGTGCGAATATCGCTGCTTGCCTCTGCTGGATGACATGAACAACTGGGTGGCGGACAAGCCGACGCCGCCTAAATATATTCAGGCCATCTCGGAAGTGTATGAGCAAGGTTATGGCGACGACATCTACGCGAACAATCCGGTGAACTATATAAAGATCCCCACGCTGCCGCCACCGGGTGAGTGGGGACCGATCGTGAATGCGATGGAGCACGGGGAATACTTCGTGACGTCGGGCGAGGTGTTGATTCCCAGCTACGCCGTCGAAGGCGCGGGCAGCCATCGCACCATTGTGGCGGACGTGCAGTGGACGTTTCCGCTGGAATTTGTGGAAGTGGTCTGGGGTGACGGAAAGAATACCAACCGGCAGGTGATCTCCGCCACCGGCCTCACCGCGTTTGGGAGTCATCGGTTCCAGATTCCGTTTTCGGCGGACGGCAAGAAGTGGGTGCGCTTCGCGGCTTGGGATTCGGCTGGGAATGGCGCGATGGTGCAGCCGATCAAGCTTGCGGGGGCTGCCGCTACCACCAGTGCCGCACGGTAGCCGTCGCGGCATGGCCTCTCGAACCTATTCGCTGCTGGGTGTTTTTGTACTGCTGCGCGCATTTGGAAATTTGTCGCTGGCATGGGGCACCAAGCATTTCCCGGAAACACTGGCTGCGAATCCGATCGTGTATTTGCGGGCCATGGTGAGTCCGCTGGTTACCGTGGGCATCGCAATGTTGATTCTGGCGATGCTGTTGCGAATGGCGATCCTGGGCGTGGCGGACTTGAGTTTCGTGTTGCCGCTCACCGCGGTCGGGTACGTATTCGCGGCCTTACTGGGGAAATTTATTCTGCACGAGGATGTGACTCCCGAGCGGTGGGTGGGGACGGCGCTCATCTTTCTTGGAGTGGCGGTAGTGGGGACGACGCCGCAGGATACGACGCGGGGCGAATCCAAATGACGTGGTTGTTATTGTCGATTGTGATCGCGGCAACGGCGGCCAGCGATCTGCTGCAGAGTTACGAAATGAAGCGAATGGCGCCGCAACCGGTGGACGGGCGCGGACTTGCTAGCTTGCTCAAGACGATCGCCCGGCGGCGCTATTTGATTTTCTCGATCGCGTGTCTGGCAGTTTCCTTCTTCAGCTTTATGGCTCTGGTTCAGACCGCGCCTTTGAGCTTCGCGGTGCCGGCTTCGGCAGGGAGTTTTATTGTCGAGACTGTCCTGGCGAAGTTGATATTGAAGGAGCAGGTCGGCATGCGGCGCGCGGCCGGGTCAATCGTGGTGCTCGCTGGGATCGTGCTGCTGGCGCGCTAGGCGGCGGCCCGGTGATTTTGTGGTGAGGAGGCGACCGGAACCAGTTGGCCTTCCCGAATGTAATAGTCGGCACCGCGCCAGCGAATGCTATTACGCGAGAAGCTAACCAGCCAGATGGCACACGCCACGGCATCCCACAGCGGAATCAACCAGACATTCTTCAACGAGCCCGGCTGCTTGAGACCCCACGCGGCGATGATGGCGGTCATCAAGACGCGTAAAAAAAGATACGTTCCGGCGAAAGCCAGCATCACCGGCGCGGTGGGATGGGAGGCAATCGCGGCCAAGGTCCAGGCGAGGCCCAAGGTGAAGATCAATCCGAAGTGGCCGGCAGGCCGCAGATTGCGCATCACCACAATCCAGCGCATGCGCTTGTGCAGCAGTTCGCGGAACGATCCATAGTCGGCGACGGTTTGGATCGTGTAGGGAAGCAGCACCACTTCATAATCCTGCTCGGCGATCAGGCGGCCAACCAGAAGATCGTCGGCGGGACGGTTTTCGATCGCGGCATAACCGCCGAATCCTGCGAGTCGGGTGCGCGTGGTGGCAATGGTAGGCCCGAGCGCAAACTTGATTCCGTCGAGCTGCCAGGCGACCAGAATGCCGGGATAAAAATCCGACATCATACCGACATTCTGCAGACGATCGGTGAAGGAATTATCTTCCACCGAAACATAGAAACACGTAACAGCCCCTACATTGGGGCGTGCGAGCGGCGCGGTCACCTGGCGCAGATAGTCAGGGCGGACGCGGACGTCACTGTCGCTGACCACGACGAATTCGTGCTGCGCTTCGCTTACCAGCCGCGCCAGCTTGGCAACCTTGTCATTGGTTGCGATGCGGCCCGATCCATAGAGAATGCGAATCGACCGTTCTGGAAATTTCCGGCGCAGACGTTCGACGATCGGTAGCACGGACTTGTCGTCGGGATCGACGCAGAGCAGCATTTCGTAATGCGGGTAGTCCTGGCGGCAAAAACTGGCAAGGTTTTCGTAGGCGCCGGGATCTTCGCCCCGCATAGGCTTCAGGATACTTACGGGGGGAGTAAAAGCCAGCGTCGCTGCAAAACTCTTCGCGGCGCGAAAATATCGCCAGGAACTAAAGATGACGATCAGATAGTAGATGAACGGGATCGCGGCCACTCCGAGAAACCAGTACGACGACATGGTAGCGATTATGTTCATTGGGCAACGCCCTTAGCTTTGCGTATGCTTAGATCACGCTTTCACTTGAAGAGACGGCGGCGAGCGAGCGTCCACCTTGACGCCGCTGGTTGCGCGGATTGCGCCATTCCACCTGCGGCAGGAACAGCGAAGAATCGATACGGTCACTGTACTTGATCGCGATATTCATCAGCGAGTCGAGTAGCGAATCGGAAAGATGGTGGGGCTGCAAGCCGAGATCGACTAGCTTTGAATGCTTGGCGTTGTAATAATGCGATTCAGATTCGACGCGAGGGGGCGGGAGGAAGTCGATTTCGACGGGCATGCCGATTTTGCAGGCGGCAGCTTGGACCATGCGCGCCAGTTCGAGCACCGAAAACTGCTCGGTGAATTGATTGTATACGCGGCATTCCCCGCGGCCCGCCGGATTCATGCAGGCAAGTTCGATACAGCGCACGGTGTCGCGAATATCTAGAAATCCGCGCGTCTGTCCGCCCTTTCCGTAGACGGTGAGCGGGTGCCCCACAGCCGCCTGGGCGCAGAAGCGATTCAGCACGGTGCCGAACACTTCGTCATAATCGAAGCGATTGATGAGTGCCTCGTCGAGTTCTACTTCGTCGGTGAGCGTGCCGTACACTACACCCTGATTGAGGTCGGTGGCGCGAATGCCCCAGATTTTGCAGGCGAACGAAATGTTGTGGCTATCGTGGACCTTAGACAGGTGATAGAAAGAAGGCGGCTGCTTGGGAAACGGCAGCGTATCCTTGCGCCCATTGTGTTCGATTTCGATGTAGCCTTCTTCGATATCAATATTCGGTGTGCCGTACTCGCCCATTGTTCCCAGCTTGATCAGGTGGCAGTCGGGCCGCAGCTCGCGAATGGCGAACAGCAGATTCAAAGTGCCCACGACGTTATTGACCTGAGTGGAAACGGCATGCTTGCGGTCGATCATCGAATAGGGGGCGGATCTCTGCTCGGCGAAATGGATTACGGCGTCGGGTTGGGTGGATTCGATGGCGGATGCGAGAAAGTCGTAGTCGGTCACATCGCCGACTAGCAGCTCGATATTCTTACCGGTTAGATCGCTCCACGCCTTCAACCGTTCAGTGAGCGGCCGGATTGGTGTCAGAGTTTGAACACCGAGTTCATGGTCCCACTGCCGCCGTGCGAAGTTGTCTACAGTGGAGACCTTATGCCCTTTGGCGGACAAATAAAGAGCTGTTGCCCAACCACAGTAACCATCTCCGCCCAGCACAAGAATGTTCATGAATGTTCTATCCTCCACATGTCCAAGCATTTAGTCTCTGGTGCACACGTGACCCCGTGAAAGTGTTCTTTGATAGACGATTCTATTGGGACGAAGATTACAGGTAAATACCCTCCGGACAGTAACTTTCTCTGTAAAATTTTTTCGAAAATTCAGCGCGCAATCATTCGCGGTGATGAAGCCTCATACGCCCGTGTAAAAACATTCTGTAGCGGCGTTGAAATACTGGACACTGCCTTTTGGCACTCAACGCATCGTTGATGCGCGCGATCCACTGTGCGAGTGGTCATTCGGCCGCGATTGCCGCTGACGAATCGCCGTCTCGCGTTTTCTCAAAACGGGCGATGACCCCCGGCTCGTCGTCGGGACCTAAGTTGCCAACGATGCTGCGCGGATTGAAGTGTCCGCCTTGTATCCAGGCAACCACTAAGGTTCCGCCAAAATACGGATGCAGAAGCGCCAGGGGGGCAAGCGGCAAGATGTATTTTTTGGTCTTGACCAAAGCTTCCAGAACACCACGCACCGGCCGGCTGCGTTCGACGGTTCCGGGAACCTGCGGGATTTCGAAAGCCGATAGCTGCAACGCAGGATGGCGCTTGGCATAGCGCACGAGAGATTTGGCAGCCTGTTTAGGAGTCATGATGCCTACGTCGGCGATCAAGCTGCGATGCACGGCTTTGGGGTAGTAGAAATTAATCGTCTCACGCGCAAAATCGGCACAATTGTGCGAGAGAAGACTGAAGTTCACCGTGTTCGACCGGGAATTCAGCAGTTGGATAAGTTTGTCGTCCTGCTCTTCGGACGTCCGAATCTCATAGGTATAGAGCGTCCGGTCATAGGCGGCGCCGACTAGCTGAATCCAATCTCCGGGGGGCGCCAATCCATCGCTGGTATCGGGGATGATTTTTGTGAGGTGCCGCCGCCGATAATCGTCGCGCAGGGATGCGACATCGCCGTCGCCTACCTCCTGCGGAATTTGTTCGGCTCGATCCACTGCGTACAGATAGGGGATGACCGGAATCGCGAGCCAATCGTATCCACCGACGCGATGATAGCGGCTGATAACGGCCCCGAGTTCGCCCTTGTTGCAGCGGCGCAGGGTAACTGGCGACGCCGCACAGACTCTGGAGAGGTAAATCGCAGCGTGCCCGGTGGGGGTCATACCGCCAAACTGACCAAAGGGCTCTTCGAGCAGGAGCGCCATATCCGCGCGCGCGGCCGCAGTCCCTAGCAAGAGACCAAATAATAAGATTTCGAACTGCCTCCGAAGCATTTCATGCGCCTCAACGACCCTTTTCGTTAAACGACAAACTGGCTTTGCCTTGCGCGTCCCCACAGAGAGGACAGTCGCGTTTGTCTCTGTGTACTATTGCACTACAACTCGGCCGGTACCGTCGACAGGAACCTTGCGGATAGTCCCACTCGCTATATCGGACGAACCCCTCAAATATTTTAGAGTTGGCGAACGGCAGAAAGGTTACAGGTAGCAATACAGCGACTCACTCTATGCCTTTCGTCAAGGTATGCCGGCGGTCTTAGCCCGCGCTTCATCAGCTATAATATGAACTCCAGTCCAAGCAGACGGAAGGACCCTGTTTTTGTCCGCACGACGCGGTATTTAGGCGGACGCTTCGCCACGCCAATCAGCCGCGGCCGGCCTCTTGTTTTCCGGCCGTGAGCGCCAGGTGGCCTCGAGCGGACCGTAAAAGGAGGTCCTGAATGCGGTTTGATGCTTATCAAACCCAAGGGTTCCGGGATGAGATGTTCGACGACGCCGGAGTGGTGCGTCCCGAGGCACGCTTGCTGCTGGACACCATCGAATCGCTGGAAGAGGGGCAACTCCTGCAATGCCAGCGCGCGGCGGAACGGCTGCTGCTGCAGATGGGGATCACCTTCAACGTTTACGGAGACTCCGCCGGCGCTGAGCGCATTTTCCCTTTTGACCTGATTCCGCGCATTGTGCGCGCTGAGGAATGGGAGTGGATCGAGCGCGGCCTCAAACAGCGCATTCACGCGCTGAACGAGTTCATCCACGACATCTATCACGATCAAAAAATCCTGAAGGACAAGATCATTCCGGAAGAGGTGGTTTTTTCAGCCACTTTCTACCGCCCGCAATGCGCCGGCATCAATCCGCCGCGACGGATCTGGTGCCACATCACGGGCACCGATTTGGTGCGCCACGCCGATGGCAATATCTACGTACTGGAAGATAATCTGCGCGTGCCTTCGGGCGTGTCCTACGTGCTTGAGAATCGCGATCTGATGAAGCGCACGTTCCCGCAGGTATTCGAGGGCTTGCGCGTGCGTCCGGTGGATGACTATCCGAGCAACCTGCTGGAGATGCTGGAGTCGATCGCACCGCCCGGAACCGCCGACAAGCCGACCGTAGTTCTGCTGACCCCGGGCATGTATAATTCCGCCTACTTCGAACATAGCTTTCTGGCGCAACAGATGGGCATTCAACTCGTCGAAGGCCGGGACTTGGCGGTGCAGGACGATACGGTGTGGATGCGCACTACCAAAGGTCTCCGCAAAGTGGACGTGATCTATCGCCGCATCGACGACGATTTCATGGACCCGCTGGCTTTCCGCGAAGATTCACTGCTGGGCGTGCCGGGACTGCTGGATGCTTATCGCGCAGGCAAGGTGGCACTGGCGAACGCGCCGGGTAACGGAGTTGCGGACGACAAAGTGGTTTACGCTTACGTACCCGATATGATTCGCTATTACATGGGTGAAGACGCCATCCTTTATAACGTGCCAACGTTCCTCTGCTGGCGCGATAAGGATCGGCAACATGTACTGGAGAATCTGGACAAACTGGTGGTGAAGGCCGCCAATGAAGCGGGTGGTTACGGGATGCTGGTTGGTCCGCACTCGACCGTCGAGGAGCAGAAAGAATTTGCCGCGCGGATCAATGCGAATCCGCGTAACTATATCGCGCAGCCGACGTTGGCGCTGTCGCGAGTGCCCACGGTAATCGACGATCACTTCGAAGGACGGCACGTCGATCTGCGGCCGTACATTCTCTACGGCAAGGACATCAAGGTGCTGCCAGGAGGACTGACACGGGTGGCTCTGCGACGCGGCTCGCTGGTCGTGAATTCATCGCAGGGCGGCGGGAGCAAAGACACTTGGGTACTGGCGGCTGCCGTGGGAGAGGGCTCTAATGCCTGAGAATCCTCCTCTACTAAGCCGCGTGGCGGACTCCGTCTATTGGATGGCGCGGTACATCGAGCGTGCTGAAAATGTCGCGCGTTATATCGGCGTGAATCTGAACTTGCAGTTGGATCTGCCGATGGAACCCAACCAGCAGTGGCAGCCCCTGATCGACACCAGCGGCGACACTGAGGAATTCAAGAAGCGCTTTGGCGAAGCGACCCAGGCTACCGTCATTGAGTTCTTGACCTACGATCTAGCGAATACCAACTCCATCGCATCGTGCCTGCGGTTCGCCCGCGAGAATGCGCGTTCGGTTCGCGAAGCTATTTCCTCGGAGATGTGGACGCAGGTCAACAGCATGTATCTCGACATGCAAATGCAGCGGCGCGTGCCGGACCCGCGGCAGCTCCATGAGATCCTGCGCTCGATCCGTCTGGGCTGCCACCTATTCCAGGGCATTACGGATGCCACTATGTCGCACGGTGAAGCGTGGCACTTCGCCCGGCTGGGGAGAAAACTGGAGCGGGCTGACAAAACATCGCGAATCCTCGACGTCAAATACTTCATCCTGCTGCCCTCGACGCGCGTAGTGGGGACACCCTACGACGATATCCATTGGGCGGCGGTTCTAAAGTCTGTCAGCGGATTCAGCATGTACCGCAAGAAACATGGACGGCTTGTGCCCAGCGAGATCGTGGATTTTCTGCTCATGGACCGTGAGTTTCCGCGCTCCATCCGGTTTTGCGTGCACAGCGCAGACGAATCCTTGCACGCCATCACGGGCAGCCCCGTCGGCACCTTCATGTACCCCTCCGAACAAGTGATGGGCCTGCTGCGGGCCGAATTGGATTTCACTCCAGTGGAGCGCATCCTGGCCGGCGGCCTGCACGAATACTTGGATTCTTTACAGGAGAAAATGAACACAGTCGACTCGTGCATCCTTAACGACTTCGCAACGCCGGTCGCGCAGAGCCAGGTGGCCGGGGCGCACGCGGACTGATTCTCGAATGCCCATCCGCGTAGCGCTACATCACAAGACTACTTATACTTACGATCGCCTGGTTCAACTTTCCCCACAGGTAATTCGCTTGCGGCCCGCGCCGTGGAGCCGCACGCCGGTGACGGCGTACTCACTCAAGATCGAACCCAAGGGTCATTTTTTAAATTGGCAGCAGGATCCGCATAGTAACTATCTAGCGCGAGTAGTGTTTCCGGAGCGCGTCCGGAACTTCACGGTGGAAGTGGATCTGGTGGCGGAATTGACTGTCATTAATCCGTTCGACTTTTTCCTGGAGCCTTACGCCGATAAATTTCCTTTCCGCTATGAGGCGGGTCTGCAACACGAACTGACTCCGTTCCTGGCGGTGGGGCCGGCTGGGCCTGAGCTTGCCGCGCTGCTCAAGACCATCGACCTGACGCCGCAGACGACGATCGATTTTCTGGTCGGCATTAACCAAAAGCTGCAACAGGCGATCAAGTATGTGATCCGGATGGAGCCCGGAGTTCAGTCTAGCGAAGACACGTTGAAGTTGGCGAGCGGCTCGTGCCGCGATTCTGCGTGGCTATTGGTGGAGTTGCTGCGTCACCTAGGGCTGGCTGCGCGTTTCGTCTCCGGCTTCTTGATTCAGCTCAAGCCTGATATCAAGGCGCTGGACGGTCCGGTGGGCGCGGACAGCGACTTCACGGACCTCCATGCGTGGACCGAAGTGTATCTGCCCGGCGCGGGCTGGGTCGGCATGGACCCGACGTCCGGATTATTCGCAGGCGAGGGACACATTCCTCTAGCGGCGACGCCGGAGCCTTCGTCGGCAGCGCCGGTGTCGGGCGCGGTGGATCCTTGCGAAGTCACGTTCGCACATGAGATGGCCATTTGGCGCGTGCTCGAAGATCCGCGCGTGACGCTGCCGTATACGGACCAGCAGTGGGAGCGTATTCTGGCGCTGGGCACTCAAGTGGACCGCGAGATCTGTACCGGCGATATCCGTTTGACCATGGGCGGCGAGCCAACCTTCGTGTCGATCGACAACATGGAAGGCGAGGAATGGAACACCGGGGCGCTCGGTCCTGAGAAGCGGCTGCTGGGGGGGCGTTTGCTCGAACGTCTCGCAGAGCGTTTCGCGAGTGGAGGATTACTGCATTACGGGCAAGGCAAATGGTATCCGGGCGAGCCTTTGCCGCGCTGGGCCTTGGCTTGTTATTGGCGGATCGATGGCGTGCCGCTGTGGGAAAATCGCGAGCTTCTGGCGCGCGATGAGGTCGAGTCCAAGTTTGGCGCGGCGGAAGCGGAGCGGTTCGCGCAAACGCTGGCCATGCGGCTGGGTCTCGACCCGGGCTACGTCATGCCGGCATTCGAAAATGAGTTTTATCATCTGCACCAAGAGCGGCAGCTTCCCATCAATGTAGAACCGGCGACAAATCAGCTGGCAGATCCCTTGGAGCGGGAGCGCATCCGCAAAGTTTTCGAGCAAGGGTTGAGTATGCCGGTGGGCATGGTGCTGCCGCTGCAGCGTGCGGCGGGAAAGTCCGGGCCGGAATGGCAAACCGGATTGTGGATGCTGCGCGGGGAGAAACTTTACCTGCTGCCAGGAGATTCGCCGGTGGGTTTGCGGTTGCCGCTCTCGGGCTTGCCATGGGTGAATCCTAAGGACGTTCCGGAAGTTCATGAGGCGGACCCGGCGGTGTTGCGCGCACCGCTACCGATTCCTGCTCGCGGGGTCAAAATCGCGGCGCCGTCAACGGCATCGCGGAAAGTGAACGAGCGCGACCGCAAACCGAAAGTTGGCGAATCCGCACCCTGGATCGTTCGCAAGGCGTTGTGTGTCGAACCGCGCGGGGGGCGACTGCATGTTTTCATGCCGCCGGTGGATCGAGCGGAAGATTACGTGGAACTCCTGGCCGCTCTTGAGGACACTGCGGCGCAGCTTGCGATGCCGGTGGTGATTGAAGGGTACACGCCTCCGCATGACGCGCGTATCGAGCACATTAAAGTGACTCCCGATCCAGGAGTCATCGAGGTGAATGTTCATCCGGCTAAGAATTGGCGGGAGCTGGTGGACAACACCACTGCGGTCTATGAAGAAGCGCACCGCCTGCGCCTGGGCACCGAGAAATTCATGCTCGACGGACGGCACACAGGCACCGGAGGCGGTAATCATTTCGTGCTGGGCGGGGCGACACCGGGGGACAGTCCATTTCTGAGGCGTCCGGATTTATTGCGTAGCATGATCGGGTACTGGCTGAATCATCCGGCGCTGTCGTATCTGTTTTCGACTATATTCATTGGTCCTACCAGCCAGGCGCCGCGCATTGACGAAACGCGGGCCGATAGTTTGTATGAATTGAAAATCGCCTTCGGACTGATTCCGAATCCCGGCGAAGGCGAGTGTCCGCCGTGGCTGGTAGACCGTATCTTCCGCCACTTGTTAGTGGATCTGACAGGGAACACGCATCGCAGCGAATTCTGCATCGACAAATTGTATTCGCCCGATTCGACCACCGGCCGGCTGGGGCTTCTCGAATTGCGTGGGTTTGAAATGCCTCCGCATTCGCGCATGAGCTTGACGCAGCAACTACTGGTGCGGGCGATGATCGCCTGGTTCTGGAAAGAACCATACACGCAGCAACCCATTGCATGGGGGACGCAACTCCATGACCGCTTCATGCTGCCGCACTTTATCGGACGCGATTTCGGGGAAGTGCTGGACGATTTGAAGCGGGCGGGTTATCCCTTCGAAGCCGAATGGTTCGCACCGCATTTCGAATTTCGCTATCCGATGTTGGGGCGCGCGCATCATGCGGGTATTCATTTGGAAATTCGTCAAGCTACAGAACCTTGGTACGTGCTGGGGGAGGAAGGCGCACCCGGCGGCACGGCGCGCTACGTGGACTCTTCGGTCGAGCGAGTGGAGGTCAAGGTGAAGGGCCTCACCAATTCGCGTTACATCGTGACTTGCAATAAGCGTCGGCTTCCGCTTCACTTCACGGGTAGACAAGCGGAGTACGTCGCGGGCGTCAAGTACCGTGCGTGGCAGCCGCCCTCGTGCTTGCATCCGACAATTCCGGTACATGCGCCGTTGATCTTTGACATCGTGGATGCGTGGACCGGGCGCTCGGTGGGCGGGTGCTCGTATCATGTTTCGCATCCGGGAGGACGCACTTTCGAAACGTTCCCGGTGAACGCTAATGAAGCAGAAGCCCGGCGCGCTTCGCGATTCTTCGAGTTCGGACACACGCCGGGGCCCATGACGGTGCCAGCCGTTGAAGAGGATGAGGACTTCCCGCTCACCTTGGATCTGCGGCGTCCGGCTCCCGAAGCCAAGCCGGGGTATTTTGCGGCCGGAGGATTTTAGAGAATTTAGTGTGGCACACTAGATGAAACGTATCGCGTTGGAAATGTTGCAATGAATCGCTCGAATACCGAGGCTCAGGCAAAGCTCGATCCCGCATGGCCCTACGCTGCGAGCGAAGGCTTTTACGACGAAGTTCTAGGCGCGAACGGCGAAGTTCGTGCCCACTGGCGAAAGTTGACCGAATCGCTGGCGATCATGGGTCACCATGGGTTGGCGCGCCGCTGGCACGATGGCCGCCGGCTGATTCACGACAACGGCATCACCTACAACATATACAGCGACCCGCAAAACAACGCGCGTCCGTGGCAGCTCGATCCTATTCCGCTGGTGATGGATCCGGAAGAGTGGAAAGCTATCGAAGCCGGGATCACGCAGCGGGCTATGTTGTTCAACACCATCCTGGCGGATCTTTACGGGCCACAGCGGCTGCTGCGCGAAAATCTGCTGCCGCGCGAGTTGGTGTTCCCGAATCCGGCATTCCTGCGCTCCTGCTGGGACATCATGCCGCAGGGTGGCGTGTTCCTGCACATGTATTCGGCGGATCTGGCGCGTTCGCCGGACGGGCAGTGGTGGGTACTGGCGGATCGCACGCAGGCGCCGTCGGGCGCCGGATACGCGCTTGAAAACCGCCTCGTGACCACGCGCGTGATGCCGGATGTTTTTCGTGCCTCGCACGTGCGGCGGCTGGCTAGCTATTTTCAGGCGTACCGCAACGCGCTGCAGCGTATGGTGCCGGTGAATCGCGAAAATCCACGCATCGTCGTGCTGACGCCGGGC